>JAEEGL013245428.1_pt1 | contig 24967 bp, 22 predicted proteins | sample 9134231 | NCBI WGS metagenome assembly JAEEGL01 (sample SAMN16246548, study PRJNA631951) | gut metagenome | biome: gut microbiome; feature: rumen; material: fiber-attached | host: Bos | place: Iran: Karaj | collected 2018-10 | reverse complement strand
TTGTTTTGTTCTTAATTCGATCCTTTCTCTTTCTAAAGGTTTTCCCTCATCTTCATAAAACTTCATTCTTTCAGTTAGTTCTTCAGAAATTGTCTCACAAGCCCTTAAGATGTTTTCACTTGTTGATGCATGGTCATAAGCTGGGAATAAATTGTAAACTTTATATCTTTCAATGACTTCACCTGTAAGGTAATTTACTTTAGCAATGTGTTCGATATCTTCATCAAAACAATCAATCCTAATATACCAGTCTGATGAATCAGCAGGCATAATATCGATTAAATCTCCATGAACTCTGAATCTTCCTGGTTGAAGATCAATATCATTTCTTTTGTAAGATTGATTAATAAGTTTTGCAAAAAATTCTCTTCTATTTAGTTTTTCACCAACTCTAATATCGAAGATTAATTTCTTATATTCTTCTGGATCTGTTAAGCCATAAATAGAAGCAACCGAAGCGACAACAATCGTATCTTTTCTACTCATAATTGAGTTAATTGCACTAACTCTCATCATTTCAAGTTCATCATTCATCGTAGCTTCTTTTCCTATATAAGTATCGCTTGATGGAATATAAGCTTCAGGTTGATAAAAATCAAAATTAGAGACAAAATATTCGACTCTATTTTCAGGGAATAATTCTTTAAATTCAGCATAAAGTTGGCCAGCAAGAGTTTTGTTATGAACCAAAATTAAAGTTGGTCTTTGAACCTTCTCAATAATATTTGCCATCGTAAAAGTTTTACCTGTTCCGGTAGCGCCAAGCAAAACTTGATATTTCTTACCTTCATTTAACCCTTCTACCAATTCTTTAATTGCATTAGGTTGATCTCCTGAAGGCATGAAATTACTATGAATAACAAATTTCTTATTTTCCATGTTTATGATTTCGCTTTTCTTTAATCTTTTTGATTAATTTAAATGATGATTCATTTTTCGATTGCAAATAATCGAATCCTTCACCACCAACAAATAATGTTCTAAAGAAATTGCAGAAAGCATTTGGATCGATGCCTGCGATTCCATTTCTAATTTTCATATATTCACGTTTAGAAAATAAAATTCTAACCATTTTCTTATCTTCACCACTGTATGCACCTTTAACTTCAAATATAGTTGCACTTCTATCTAACTCTTTAATAGCAAATTCACATACTTCTTCAGGCTTACTTGTAATGATGTCAACACCATATGCATCGGTTCGAGAATTATAAAATTGTTCAACAGCAATTGATGAAATAAATGCACCAAGAATACCAAAAACACTGCTAATCAGCAATATATTTGAAGATTTAACAACACTTAATATAATTCCAGTACCTACGATTGTTGCATCAATTGCAAAATAAGGGACGCTTTCTTTGATGCCTGTATATTTTGTAATGATAAATGTTAAGACATCTACGCCACCAGTTGAAGCGCCTACTCTAAATGTCATTGCACATCCAACACCTTGTAATAAACCACCAAGTAAAGCAAAAGCTAAAACAAGCCCTAATGAAACATCTAAAGAATCTAAATTAGAAATGACACCGTTTTCTAAAGTGTAAACCGCATTATTTAAAACTAAGTCTAAAAAGACTTTTTGAATTCCAGTTCGTAAAATAAGTGTTAAAAATATTGGTTCCAAAATAGTGACAACTAGCGTAGAAATTGAAAACCTTGGTCCTAAAAACAAAAGACCAATGGCAAACAATGCCCAATAAAAAATGTAAGAAGTAATATCAGCTGATAAGAAAGAGCTAAAAAGAATGGTAATACCAGTAATTCCACCTATATTAATAGAAAAAGGAAGAAGGAAAAATCCGCTTCCGATGGCAAGCAAAAAACTAGCAATGAAAATAATTGCAAAATTTTTTAAACTTTTCTTTAAATTTTCTTTTTTGAAATAGTTATTCATTTGTTTTTGCTTCCTTTTCTAAATATGAATAAATAAATCTATCTAAGTCGCCATCCATAACTTTATTAATTTGAGTGTCTTCACAATTAGTTCTATTATCTTTAACTAGTGTGTATGGACAAAATACATAGGATCTAATTTGTGAACCCCGTTCAATATTTTTTTGTTCCCCAATAATACCTTGAAGTTTTGCTTTTTTCTCTTTTTCTTGAATCTCAAAAAGTTGAGATTTTAGCATATTCATCGCAAGTTCTCTGTTTTTAAGTTGCGTTCTTTCAACTTGGCAAGATACTACAATTCCAGTAGGAATATGGGTAATTCTGACAGCGGTTTCGACTTTATTAACGTTTTGTCCGCCAGCACCACCACTTCTATAAGTATCTATTTTCAAGTCTGTAGGATTGATATCAACGTTAACGCTATCATCAAATTGAGGAATGACATTAACACTTGCAAAACTTGTGTGTCTTCTAGCGTTTGCATCAAAAGGAGAAATTCTAACTAATCTATGAACGCCTTTTTCGCCTTTTAGCATTCCATAAACATTTTCACCTTCAATTAATAGCGTTACAGACTTAACTCCTGCTTCATCGCCTGGAAGATAGTCCATAACTTTAAACTTAAATCCATGGGATTCAGCAAATCTTTCATACATTCTTAAAAGCATATTTGCCCAATCACAAGCTTCGGTTCCGCCAGCTCCAGGATGTATCTCTAAAACCGCATCAAGAGAATCATATTCTCCATTAAAAAGAACGATTATTTTCAACTTTTGAAGTTCTTCATTTGTAGCATTAAAAGATTCAAGTGCAAATTCACCCATTTCATCATCATTAACATCAAGTGTTTCGACGAGTTCTTTTAAATCTTTAATTTCAGATTCTAATTTTCTATAAAGTTTAATTTTTTCAATTAAACTATTTTTCTTATCAATTATTTTGCTCGCCTCTCTTTGATTTGACCAAAATCCGTCCTGAAGAGATTGAGCTTCGTATTCATCTATCTTTTGTTGTAATTTAGGCAGGTCAAAGAGAATCACCGAGCTGTAAGATATCTCTTTCAGCCTCATTTAATCCAATCTTTAATGTGTATAAATCAATCATTTTAAACCTCTAGTTAGTATGAATATCTTCAAAATTGTTTTCTTTTGCTGCTGTAGCGTTTTCATCAATATCGGTGATATTTAAGCTTGCTTTGGCATCAACTTTTGGTGCATCTTCTTGCTTTGCAGGTTCTTCAGTTTTTTCATTTTGTTGTGAAACTGCAGTGTTTTCAGCAGCTGTTGCACTTGCTTCAGTAGCTGTTTCCTCTTTTGCTTCAACAACTTTAAGTTGTGGATTTTCTTGTTCAACAGCTGGTTTTTGTTCGACATCTTTAGATGAAATTGTGAATCCGTTTTTGTTTTCTTGGACTCTTGGTTCAACCTTGACGTTCATTAAGTTAAGAACAACTTCAAGAGCGATTGTTTCAAGCATTTCTCTAAACATAGCCCATCCTTCATTAACATAATCTTGAAGTGGGTTAATTTGTCCATAACTTCTTAAAGAAACAGATTCTCTAAATCTTGTCATGTTGTCAATTTGTTGTGTCCAGTTTCTATCGATACATCTTAAAGTGATTTGTCTTTCAATGTGGAATGCTTGTTGAGGATCCCATTCTGATTTTTTATGTTGATATGCATCAAGTAAAACTTCACCTAAATCTTCACCGGCTTCTTGAGGGTTTGCTTCATCATAAAGTGATGGTTTGATTGCTCCTTCTGGTAAGAATCTAGGAACTAAAATACTGACTAAATTGTCGCCATGAACTGTCTTATTTGGATCATCTTCAGGAATGGAACGCTTACATAAAGCGACACCACAATCTTTAAATGTATCTAAAATAAGTTCACTAATATCTTTAGCAAATAAGATTTGGTCACGTTTTGCATACATGATTTGTCTTTGTTTTGATTGAACATCATCATAATCAAGTAAGTTCTTACGGATATCGAAGTTTTGACCTTCAATACGTTTTTGAGCGCTTGTAATTGCTGATGTTAACATTCTACTTTCGATGGCTTCGTCACCATAACCAGCGAACATTTTTCTTAAATTATCATTAGCAAATCTAACCATTAATTCGTCTTCAAGTGAAACATAGAATCTTGAGAAACCAGGATCACCTTGACGTCCACTACGACCTCTTAATTGGTTATCAATACGTCTTGATTCGTGTCTTTCTAAACCGAAAACACAAAGACCACCAAGTTCTCTTGTTTCTGGAGTTAATTTAATATCGGTACCACGACCTGCCATGTTGGTAGCAAGTGTGATTCTACCTTTTTCACCTGCATGAGAAATGATTTCGGCTTCTCTTGCGTGGTTTTTAGCGTTCAACATTTCAAAATTAAGTCCGGCATTAGTTAAACTGAGAGCAACTTCTTCAGATGCTTCAACTGATGGAGTACCAATTAAGATAGGTTGACCTTTTTCGTGTCTTTCCTTAACTTCCTTAACAAGTGCTTTAATTTTTGCTTGTTTTGTTCCAAAGACATAGTCGGTTGCATCGTGTCTAATAACAGGTTTATTTGTTGGGACACAAACAACTTTCATATTGTAAATCTTTCTAAATTCTTCTTCTTCAGTTTTAGCTGTACCAGTCATACCACCAATCTTCTTAAATAATCTAAAGAAGTTTTGATATGTAATTGTAGCAAGTGTGACTGTTTCTTCTTTAATCTTGACACCTTCTTTAGCTTGAATAGCTTGTTGTAAACCATCACTATATTCACGACCCTTTAAAACACGGCCTGTAAATTGGTCAATAAGTTGAATTTCATTATCTTGATCAACAAGGTATTCAACATCTCTACTCATAATATAATTTGCTTTTAAAGCTTGGTGAATTCTATGAACTAAATCATTATATTGAGGAGCATAAAGGTTGCTAATTCCGAACATTTTCTCTGCTTTATCGACACCTTTATCGGTTAAGTTGGCTGATTTTGTTTTAACATCAACTTCAAAATCTCCATCTGGAACATATTCTGGATGTCTCTTTTTGTAATCTTCATCAACAGGAGTTGATTTTCTTAAAGTTTTAACAAATCTATCAGCAACAGTATATTGTGAAGCACTAGCTTTAGCGCCGCCTGAAATAATAAGTGGGGTTCTTGATTCATCGATTAAAACTGAGTCAGCTTCATCGACAATACAATAATTTAGTGGTCTTAAAACACGTTGACTTGCTGAAGGGGCCATATTGTCTCTTAAATAATCGAAACCTAATTCAGAGTTAATTGTATAAGTGACATCACATAAATGTGCGGCTTTCTTTTCAGCGTTTTGTAAACTATGTAAGTTAACACCAACTGTTAATCCTAACCATCTAAAAATTTGACCCATTTCATTAGCATCACGTTGAGCTAAGTATTCGTTAACTGTAACAACGTGAACACCTTTTCCTTCTAATGCGTTCAAATAAACTGGCATTGTTTCGGTTAAAGTTTTACCTTCACCGGTCTTCATTTCAGCGATATCACCATCGTTTAAAACTAATCCGCCAATAATTTGGACTTCAAAAGGATACAATCCAAGAACACGTCTTGCAGCTTCTCTAACAACAGCAAAAGCTTCGAATTTAATATCATTTAAAGTTTTGCCTTCTTTTAATTTTTGTTTAAATTCTTCTGTTTTTCCTCTAAGTTCATCATCACTCATAGCAGCCATTTTGTCTGCTAATTTAACAACATTTTTTGCTTCTCTTTTGTACTTGTTGAGGATTCTTTTGTCAATTCTAAATAACTTTTCAATAATATTTGCCATAAAATCACCTATAAAACTTTAAATATTCTATCATTAAGCCAAATGACAATAAAGAATTTTTAATTCTTTTTGTCAAATGCGCTTATTTCAAAACTTCAATATAACTCGATAATTGCTTCATTTCCTCCTTTGAAAAATCTCTTTTTGCAACTACTAGAACTTCAATTATTTTTGGATTGAGTGTTTTAATCAAATTGATTGCAGCTCTTAATGTAGATCCTGTCGTGCATATATCGTCAACTAGAAGAACTTTTTTGTTTTTTAAATCTGGATTACCTTTTATCTGAATAAAAGTTACGATTTCTTTTCTCTTTTTGAAGGATTGATCTGATTGTTTATGATGCTCAGTTTTAAGTAAACAATCGCATTTTTTAAGTTTTAAGCACGAAAACATTTCATCGACATGTTTAAAACCTCTAATTTTATAATCTTCTTCATAAGACGGGAGACAAATCATTGTATAACCAAAATACCTCATTTTTAATTCAAGAGCATATGGCTTAACAAAAATCTGAGCTAATTCGATATCACCACATCCTTTCATTTGATAAATCTTACTTTTCATTTGCTCATCATAATGATACAGAGTAAGTGCTTTATAGCCGTCAATTTTAAACGTTTTGAAAATCGGTTTTAAAGAAGAAAGACATTTTGAACAAATTTCGACGTGATTAAATAAGTGATGAAAACTCTTTTCTTGAATTTCACAAAAACACACCTTACAAAAATGAGTTTTCGTATTCAATTTCTTTAATTGACTGAACCATTGCTTCACTTTTTCTTTCTGCAAAATAAATGATTTCTCCATCGGTTGCCCCTAAGACTCTTCCTACTCTTCCAGAGATTTGAACTAAAGCTTCTTTTGTATAAATTTCATTTGATGCATCATAAATAATTACTTGTAAATTTTTAACTGTAACTCCCCTTTCTAGAACTGCTGTCGTAACTAAATATTTGTAAACGCCTTCTCTAAAATCTTCTATTCGTTTATTTCTATCTTTGCACTTAGAATGAACAAAATATCCAGGTTTTGCGAGGTTTTTTAGAAAAAAGTACAACATTTCACATTCTTCAATTGCTGGACAAAATACAAATACTTGTTTGTTCTCTTTTAAGAATTTATTTAGTGAATTTAAAACTAAGAGTGGCAAAAATATCTTCAGCCCTACTTTGATTTTTGGAACAGGAATTGGTTGTTTGTGATATCTAGTATGTAGTTCTAATAAAACTTTATCTTCACTTTGTTTATATTCTTGAACTAAATCTATTGATGGTGTCGCACTCATTAATATGTAATTTCCTTTAACGCTTCTTTTAAAAATTTCATTTAAAACATAATTACCCTTATATGGAAAAGCGTCTATTTCATCCAATATTAAAAGGTCGAAATAATTCTTAAATCTAAAAAGTTGATGAGTTGTTAAACATAAAATATCTCCACTTAAAAGGTTTGTATTGCCTCCAAAAATAGAAGTCACAATATATTGAGAAAAAGCACTTTGTAATCTTTTAGAAAGTTCGATTACAACATCTCTTCTAGGAATAGCAAATCCAATTCTCCGCCCCTTTTTCAAGCCATAATTAATGCTTTTATATACAAGTTCTGTTTTTCCTGCTCCACAGACAGCATGAATTAATACATTTTTATGGCTAATGATTGAATCGAGAGCTTTCGAAGCAATCTCATCTTGATCTTTTGATAACTTATAATTTAGTTTTACTTCTCCTTTAAATTTTCTTTCAAACAAAGAATCATCTGCTTCTTCCCCGCAAAAAGATATGCATCTTCTACAATATAGTTTTCCGTTTTTTAGACCTAAATACCTCTTATCTTTATTGCCACATAATTCACAAATAAACTCTATAAAAAACTCCCTTCACTAATACAAAGGGAGTAGAGAGTTAATTTTTCCGAAAAATTTAAAAATTATTCAATTTTTTGTTCAAATTTTTACAAATGGCGTTATTTTTCGGCATCAATTATAGTTTGAACGCGTTTTTCGTGTCTTCCGCCTTCAAATTGTGTATGTAAGAAAATATCAATTCTTCTTAAAACATCTTCAAGTTTCATAAAATTAGCACCAAATGAAATCATGTTTGCGTTATTGTGTTTTCTTGTGAAGGCAACTACTTCATCATCATACCCGATTCCACATCTAATACCTTTAATTTTGTTAGCTGCCATTGAAATTCCTTCACCAGTATTACAAATTAAGATTCCATAATCAGCCTCACCCTTACTAACAAGTTGAGCAGCTTCGATTCCATATTCTGCGTAATTACAACTTTCATTAGAATAAGTTCCAACATCCATTACTTCATATCCTAATTCTTCAAGATGTTTAATAATTTCTGCTTTATAAGCAAATCCACCATGATCAGATCCGATGACAATTTTCATTTTATAAAACTCCTTTTATTTCTTCTAAAGAAATTGGTCCTTTCCTTATTAATATAATATCATTTTCATCTACTTTAATCACAGTAGATGGTAATGAACTAGTAGTTTCACCTTCAACAACACCATCAATTTTTCCATCAAAATAATTTAAAACTTCGTTTGTGTTCCTTGCTGGAGGTAAATCAGCAGGATTTGCACTTGGAACTAATAAAGGTGTTCCAACTTTATCAATTAATTCTAAAACCATTTCATCATCAGGAATTCTAACACCAATAAATCCAGTTCCTAAATCTAGATAATGGGCAACCTCCTTTTTGGTTTTTAAAATTAATGTAATTGGACCAGGCATAAATTTATTAAAGATTTTTCTAGCAACACCATTAATTTCAATAATGTTTTCTACTTGTGAAATATTTGAGCACATTAAAGTAAATGGCTTATCTGGATGCCTATTTTTAACTTTTATTAGGTTTTTGCAGGCTTTTTCGCTATTTGAAACAACTCCAAGACCAAAAACAGTTTCAGTTGGAAAAGCTAAAACGCCTCCTTGTTTTAAAACTTCACAAGCCTTCTCTAATTCATTTTTCTTAAAAATCTTTGTCTTCATATCCGTTTAAAATAAATAAGTATCTATTAAGATTATAGATATCTTTTTCAAATTTATATCTAATATTTTCATTAAAATATTTTTTGATTAACTTTGTTAATTTTTGTTCTTGATCATAATTAATTTCAAAAGCCATGAAAAAGGATGAATTCATCACACTATTTGCTTCTTTAAAAAACGCTTCATAAAAAGCAGTTCCGTCTTTAGAATATACAGCATCAAATGGCTCATATGATTTCACTTTTTCTTCGATGTCATCGATGTTTTCTACATATGGGGGGTTCGAAATTAAAATATCAAATTTTAAGTTTCTTTCTTTTAGTGGTTCTAATTTATCACCAACTAAAAAATGAATTTGTTTTTCAAAAGTGTTTGCGTTTTTGCTAGCAACATCTATACATTCTTGATGCAAATCTGTCGCATATACCTCTGAATTTATATATTTATCCTTTAAAGCGATAGCTATTGCTCCGCTTCCGGTACATACATCAACAATTCTCTCGTGATTTAAATTTAGGTTTTCAATATATTCTATAGCTTTTAAAACTAGGCCCTCGGTTTCAGGTCTTGGTATCAATACATTTTTATCAACATATAAATCGAAATTTAAAAATTGTGTTTGATTTAATAAATATTGAATTGGTTTTCCAGAAATTAATTCATCTAACAAATTATCAAAAACCTTGCAATTCTCGCATATTTTGTCAAAATTCAGTACTATTTCAGTATAATTTTGGTAGTTATTTACGTACTCTAAAATTTGATAAATTTCATTATCAGAAATATTTTTATTTGTATTTTTGATTTTATTTTTTGCTAAGAAAAATAATTCTCGATTAGTTAATGCCTTTTTCATTTCCAGCAATCTTTTGTTCTTGATCATAATTAATTAAGGCATCAATTATTGCATCAAGATCCCCATCAACTACTCTATCTAATTGTAAAATAGAAAAACCAATTCTATGATCAGTTACACGATTTTGTGGATAGTTATATGTTCTTATTTTTTCGTTTCTATCCCCGCTACCGATTTTACTTCTATATTGAGCTTCAGTTTCAGCTTTTTTATCTTCTTCAAGTTGAGCTAATTTACTTGCAAGCATTTGCATACAAATTTCGTGATTTTGAATTTGCGATTTTTCGGTTTGACACGAGACAACTATACCAGTTGGAATATGCGTAATTCTGACGGCTGATTCGGTTTTATTAACATTTTGTCCACCAGCTCCTTGAGATCTATATCTATCAACTCTTAAATCGGCGGTGTTGATATTAACGTCTGCTGTTTCGACTTGTGGCATGACAACAACTGTTGCTGTTGAAGTATGAATTCTACCATTTGCTTCAGTCTTTGGAACTCTTTGGACTCTATGGACACCGCTTTCGAATTTCAATCTAGAATAAGCATCATCACCAGAAACAACAAATTGAACATATGAATAGCCGCCTAATCCTGTTGGAGATTCATCAACGATTTTATATTTCCGCCCTTTTGTTTCGCAGTATCTTGTATACATTCTAAAGAGATCGCCAGCAAAAATATTGGCTTCATCTCCACCAACGGCTCCTTTAATTTCAAAAATAATATCTTTCCCATCGTTAGGATCTTTAGGAATAAGTAAAATTTTCAATTCTTCTTCAATCTTTTCAAGTAATTGTTCGTTCTTTTTAAGTTCGTCTTTACCCATTTGTGAAATTTCAGGATCTGTATCATTGCACATTTCTAGGGCGTCCTTTTTGTTTTGATCGGCATATTTCCATTCATTAAATTTCTCAACGATTGGTTCTAATATACTTCTTTCTTTACTTAGTTTTTTGAACTCACGCATGTCACCTGTTGTTTCAGGCAAAAGTAAAAGATCATCAATTTCGTGAAGTCTCTTTTCGCTAGTGTTCAATCTATCAAACATGCTTTTATCCATAAAACACCCTCTTTCAAAAAAGAATTATACCAAAAATATACTACAAATTTAATATAAATTACGCTTGCTTTACTTGCATATAAAATTTAAAAAATTAGTGCTTTCAATTACTTTAAGTAATTGCTCATCTCGTGTATAATTTAGTTATGTCTTATTTAGCCCTTTATAGAAAATATAGAAGTAAAAATTTTGAAGAATTAGTTGGCCAAGAGGCCATCAAAACTACCTTGATGAACGCTTTGACGCTTCAAAAGATTTCGCATGCTTATCTTTTTAGTGGTCCAAGAGGTACTGGAAAAACAAGTGTTGCTCGACTTTTTGCTAAAGCTTTAAATTGTGAACAAGGTATAGGACATATTTGTAATAATTGTCCAAATTGTGAAGAAATCAGCGATGGTTCACATCCTGATGTTATTGAAATCGATGCCGCAAGTAATTCAGGTGTCGACGAAGTAAGAAATTTAATCGAAAAAGTTAAATACGCTCCAATTAAAGGTAGATATAAAGTCTACATTATTGATGAAGTTCATATGATGACAAACAGCGCATTTAACGCACTTTTAAAGACTCTTGAAGAACCACCTTCATATGTAGTTTTTATTCTTTGTACAACCGAACCTTATAAACTTTTACCAACGATTTTAAGCCGTTGTCAAAGATATGATTTTAAGAAAATTTCTGATAACGATCTTAAAAAATTACTTATTAGAGTATTAAATTCTGAAGGTGTAACTTGTTCAGAAACCGCTCTTAATTTAATTGTTGAACTTGCAAATGGCGGAGCCCGTGATTCTCTTTCACTTTTAGATCAAATAATTTCTTTTTCCGGAAACAAAATTGAAGAGCAAGATATCATCAAAATGTTTGGTTTAACAACAAGAGTTGAAAAAATCGAATTATTAACATCTTTAAAAGAAAACGATACTTTAAAAGTTGTCACAAAATACGAAGATTATTTAAATAGAAATATCGATTTATCTCGTCTTGTTAATGAGCTTTTAGATTTATTAAAAGACGCCCTTGTTTATTCAAAAACAAGAAATATCAACTTAATTACTTCTTCAAATTATGAAGATGCTAAAAAGATTATGCTTGCTTTTAACGATAATGAAATTGAAAAAGCAATCGATTTACTTTTATCTTGTCAAAACGAATTCAAGACAACAAATAATCCTGGTTTCTTATTTGAGATTTATTTACTCAAGATTATGAAAGCTTTAAATGGTGAAGCTCCAATTCAAGTACAAAAACAAGAACCAGTTATTCAACCAAAACAAAGTTTTTCATCTATTCAATTTTCAAATCCTGCTCCAAAACCAGTCGAAAAGCCTGCAGAACCTCAACAAAATACTGCATTTGAAAAACCAAAACCTGCTCCTGAATTTAAAATTTCAAATAAAAGTTTAGATTTATCTCCAATTGCAATTGAAGGTGAATCAAATGTAGCTGATCTACAAGACTTGTTAAATTTAACAATCATTTCAAATAAACAAGAAAGAATTGCTCTCATCGAAAGATGGCCACAACTTTTAAATCTTGTAAGTGATTCTACAGATGGCCCTTATGCGGCTCTTCTTTCTCAAGGGAAACCTTTAATTGTTACAAACTCTAATCTAGTTCTTGTTTATGATATAAAAGTTTCTGCTGCAAGAGCTAACATTAAAGAAAACCAAGATGGTTTAGCTAAAACTATCAAAAAGCTTTTAGGAAGAAAGGTTTGTGTTTACGCTTTGAATAGAGATGATTATACGAATCTTTTGAAGAGTTATAGAAACCTTGATGAGGTTGGTAAACTTCCAAACAAAAAAGATATTGAAGATAAAAAATTATTCTAAGGAGGAAAATTTTTATGAACATGCAACAAATGGTCCAAGCAATGCAAAAAATGCAAAGACAATACGAAAAAGAACATAAAATTCTTGAAGAAACCGAATTCGAATATACAGCAAATGGTGCTGTTAAAATTGTTTTAAAAGGAAATTTAGAAATGGTTTCTTTAGAATTCCTTGATCCAGAATTACTCAAAGATGATTCTGAAATGGTTGCTGACATGATTAAACTTGCTTATGAAGGCGCAAGAGACCAAATTAATGATGCTGAAGATGCTTTAGCAAAGAAATTTCAACAAAATTCCAAGGGAGGAATGATGTTTTAATGAATGAATTAAAATCATTCGAAAAATTAAAGGATAATTTAGAGAAATTTCCTTCTATTGGTGGAAAAAGTGCCGAGCGTATCGCTTATAATATTTTGAATATGAGCGATGAAGAAATTGAAGAATTCATTTCTAACATTCACGAAGTGAAAACTAAAATCCACCGCTGCCCAAATTGCGGATTATTAACCGAAGAATCTACTTGCACTATTTGCACCGACCCAACAAGATCACATGATAAATGCATTTTGATGTTAGATTCAAAAGATGTTGGCGCTTTTGATAAAGTTGAAAGTTTTAATGGTGTGTATCACGTTTTAAAATGTAACATCAACCCAGGCAAACAACAAACTTGGGCAAATTCTGGTTTTGATGATTTGCTTGCTAGAATTGAAAAAGAAAAAATTAAAGAAATTATCATAACTTTTGGTGGAACTATAGAAGAAGAAATCACCATTAGTATCGTTTCAAAAGTCTTAAATGCTAAAAATATTAAAGTTAGTAGAATTGCAAGAGGTATTCCTCGTGGACAAACTCTTGAATATGTCGATTCCCTTACTTTAAGTGATGCATTAGATGGAAGAATTGAACTTAAATAAATAGGAGACATTATGTTTATTACATTTGAAGGCCCAGATGGAAGCGGAAAATCAACCGTCATCAAAGAAATTTATCAAAGATTGATCAATGAAAAATATGACATTCTTTTAACACGTGAACCTGGTGGCACTCCTATTGCCGAAAAAATCAGAAACGTAATTCTTGATAATGAAAATACTGCTCTTGATGCAAGAGCTGAGGCTTTACTTTATGCTGCAAGTCGTCGCCAACATTTAGTTGAAAAAATTTGGCCTGCATTAAAAGAAGGCAAAATTGTTTTATGTGATCGTTATCTTGATTCTTCGCTTGCTTATCAAGGAGGAGGAAGAGATTTAGGCGTTGAAAATATTTTAAATATTAATTTGTTTGCAACAGAAAATACTTATCCTGATTTAACTCTTTTCTTTAATGTCTCTCCTGAAGTTGGATTATCTAGAGTTTCACAAGATAAAAAGCGCGTTGCTGATAGACTCGATAACGAGAGTTCAAATTTCCATGATAAAGTTTATAAAACTTTTATCGAATTAACAAAAAAATATAAAGAAAGAATTGTTGTAATCGATGCTTCGCTTCCTTTAGATGAAGTTATCGAAAACACATACAAAGTATTAAAAGAAAAACTTAATGAATTGTCTTAATTATTTACAAAATTATCAAAATATACCTTATAAAATCTTTTATAACGCTTTAAAGGATGGCAAGATTTTTCATGCCTATCTTTTTGTTGGTGAAATGGGAACACCACTTCTTGATATTGCAAAATTTCTTGCTGCCAACATTATTTTAAATGACAAGGAACCATTCAATATCAAAAACGAATCCGCATTTAATAGAATCATCTCCAATAATTTTGGAGATTTGATTGTTTTAGATACAAAAGAAAATCCTGTAAAGATTGATGATATAAGAGCTCTTGAAGATAAATTTTCAAAGACATCTTCTGAAGTTTTTGGAAAGAAAGTTTATATCATTAATGCTGTCGAAAATTTAGGGATCGATTCTACTAATGCGCTTTTAAAATTTTTAGAAGAACCAAACGAAGATACATATGGAATATTGATTACTGAAAACGAAGCTCAACTATTACCAACTATTAAATCTAGAGTTCAAACAATCCATTTTTCACGCATAAATCAAGAAGTTTTGATTGAAAAAGCCGTAAATCTAGGCTCAAATTTAGAAAATGCTGAATTATTATCTTTCTTTTATAATGATGAAAACTCAATTCTTGAGGCCCAATCAAATAAAGATTTTACTACAATTCAAAAGCTTGCAATCGACACTTTAAATAAGATCAATTCATATAATGAACTCATGAATTTTGTCTATAACAACGTTATCAAAGTAGTGAAAGATAAAATAAATGCAAGAATATATTTTGACTTTATAATTACGTTTTTCAAAGAAGCCCTTAAATATAAATACAATAAAGATACGATTTTAAAAAATTATGATAATATATTAAAAGATTTAGCATCCCTTGATTCTTTAGAAAATTCAATTTTAGTTTTTATGAATTCAAGAAATGAAATTTCTTATAACCTAAATCTAAATCTTCTTATTATCCATACGTTTGAATCCGTATTTGGAGATATAAAATGAATTACTATATTAATGTAAAATTTGGAGTCAGCAATAAAACTTATTATTTTGCAACCGATGATGCCTCAATTAAAATCGGTGATTTTGTTGTGGTTGAAACTGTTGTTGGTGTTGAAATTGGTGAAGTTACAACTTTCCCTGCTGACTTATCAAACTTAAATTACGATAGAGAAGTTAAACCAATTGTTAGACTTGCCACTTCTGCTGATCTTACAAAATTACATCAAAATGAACTTTATGCAAATTCAGCAAAGCAACTTTTTGAAGAAAGCGTCCAAAAATTAGGTTTAGAAATGAAATTAATTGGGGCTCAATATACACTTGATCGCGCTAAAATTTTGTTTACCTATGTTGCAGATGATAGAGTTGATTTTAGAGAATTATTAAAAATTCTTGCTGCTCAACTTCATTGTAGAATTGAATTAAGACAAATTAATAGTCGTGAAAGAGCCCAATTTGTCGGTGGTATTGGTGTTTGTGGTTTACCACTTTGCTGCAATACTTTCTTAACTCAATTTGATGGAGTTTCTTTAAACAAAGCTAAAAATCAAATGCTTGCTATAAATATTCCAAAGCTTTCAGGTCAATGTGGCAAATTAATGTGCTGTTTAAAATATGAGGATGATTATTATACAGAAATCAAACAACAATTCCCTGAAATAGGTTCAACTGTTAAATTTGAAGGCAACGAATATAAAGTCAATTCATATAATATTTTTAGCAAAATAATTAAGTTAACAAATAATGATGATGTTCAATTTCTTTCTTTAGATGAAGTAAATGGTTTGCTTGGTAAAAAAGAATATGTAAAGAAAAAGAATAATTTTGATGGATTCATGAAAGTTGAATCAAATAATGATAAAAAGCCTCAACAAAATGAGAAACAGTCTCAATCTGATTCATCAAAAAGAGATAATCAAAGAAAAGAAAATCAAAGATTTAGACCTCAAAATAACCAACAAGAAAATAATCAGAATAAATCAAACAAAGAAGAAAAACAATTTTTTGCTGGCCAACAAAATAAAGCTGAAAATTATCAAAAAAATTATAATAAAAACAATAATCAACATTTTAATAGAAATAAAAATTTCAGAAAAAACCCTCAAAACACTAATAAAAACGGAGAAAACAATCAATAATGAGTGGTATTTTATATTTAGTTCCTTCACCTATTGGAAATTTACAAGAGGTTTCTCCAAGAGTCAAAGAAGTTTTAAACTTAGTTGATTTTGTTGCCTGCGAAGATACCAGAAACACTTCACACCTTCTTTCTTTATTAAATATAAATAAGAAGTGTGTTTCTTGCCACGAACATAATGAAGTATCATCTTCTCAAAATATTGTTTCGTCTATTTTAGATGGGAAAAATGTCGCCTATCTTTCTGATGCTGGTTATCCATGTATTTCTGATCCTGGTTTTATATTAACTAAAAAAGCAATTGAAAACGATATTAAAGTCGTTCCATTAAGTGGGCCAAACGCATTTTTAAATGCTCTTGTAGGTAGCGGGATCGACACTTCGCATTTCCTTTTTTATGGATTTTTAGATTCTAAAGCTTCTTCAAGAGAAAAAGAATTAGAAAATTTAAAAGATTTTCCTTTTACCTTAATTTTTTATGAGGCCCCACATAGAATTAATGAAACACTCAACTCTATGTATAAAATTTTAGGTAATAGAAAAATAACCATAGCGAGAGAATTAACGAAAAAATTTGAAGAATTTATTCGCTCAGATTTAAAAACTCTTGTTGAAGAAAACCGCGAATATATTGGTGAATTAGTTGTTGTTGTGGAACAAGCTAAAAATAATTTAGAAGATAAAGATTTTAAAAACGAAGTAAAGAAATTAGTTGATTCTGGTTATTCGCTTAAAGATGCTATAAATATTGTTTCAATACTTTACGGAGCAAACAAAAATAAACTAAAAAGAGAATTGATGTAAATTCTCTTTTTTATTCCATAAATTTATTAATACTATCATTTGCTTCTTTTATTATATTTTCAGAGACTTTAAGTACTTCTCTATCAAAGGTAAATAATCCATTAGCTTCGCATTCAATATCTGATAGTTGAGTATAAATTATTCCTACTAAATCTCCTTTTTCGATTTGAGAAATTAGTGCTTCATACATGTCTTTATATTTTAAATCCATGTCATTTTGATCTTCTGAATAACCTTGACCCCAGATTTTTCCATAATCAAAATGGCCTTTTACTTCATAACCTCTTCCACCAGTTTCACTTAAATAATATGGTCTATTAAATTTCTTTTTGTCGTGACGAATTCTTTTTGGTGTAGTATAAGCATGCACTGAATAAAAATCATTATAACCTGTATCTATCCATCCGCTTGAAGCATCAAATAATCGACTAGAATCATATTTTTTACAGAAGAGATAATTCTCTTTTGTTGCAAATTGTCCCCAGCTTTCATTAAAAATTGTATAGACAACAATACAAGGATAATTCCATAAAGTGTCCATTGTTTCAGTTATTTCACGTTTAAATTCGTCCTTGCTTTCTTGACTTAATCTTCCAGATCGCTTTGCACTTTCATACCGTGGTCTATTTAAAATTGGCGAAAATAATCTTGGAAAAACAGTTTGAGCAAAACTATATTGTTCTCCGCCATTAACAAAATCTTGAACAACAAGGATTCCATGCGTATCACATAAATAATAGAACATATCACATTCTATTTTTATATGCTTTCTTATCGTGTTGAAGCCTAAATTCTTCAAAGCTAATATATCATTTTTATAATCTTCATAAGATTTTGGAGTTAAATTTCCAAGATAATAATATCCTTGATCTAAAACACCATTTAAAATTACTTTTTTATTATTCAAATAGAGTTGAGGTTTATTATTTTCATCTTTTTTAATTTCTATTTTTCTTAATCCAAAATACGACTCAACTTTATCTTCTCCAAATTCAATTTCAACATTATATATATAAGGATTTTTAGGACTCCACAAATGAATTTCATCTAATTTAATTTTTATATCTTTATTTGTTTCGATTTCATGAACAGTTTCAAGTATTTTTATTTTAGCTTTTACTGATACATTCGTTTTTATGTTAATCAAAACAGATTCTTCATCAACTAATGGGGTGAATTTAATTCCTTCAATATAATTTTCAGGAACTTCTTCTATCCAAATTGGTTTATATATGCCACTTGATGAAGAATAGATATATTGATGATTTGGATTTAAACATTGTTTCCCTCTTGAGTGATAACTAGAATCAGTTAAGTCTTGTACTTTAATAACTATTTCATTTTTTCCATCAACTAAAAATTTTGAAATATCGAAAGAAAATTTAGTATATCCACCAACATGTTCTCCAACAAAATTATTGTTAACATAAATCCAACAAATTTGATCAATTCCATCGCAATTTAAAAGAAAATGTGCTCGATTTGCAGGTTTTTTAATTTCAAAACCTCTTTTGTAATATAAAAATTCATCTGGTTCTAATAAATGATTTATGTGACTTAAAGGAGATTCAACAGCAAAAGGAACCATTACTTTTTTATCATAAATAGGATCTTTGTTTCCTTCAACTATTGATAAATTCCATTCTCCATTCAAGCAAACAAAAGAATCTCTTTTTAAATTTGGTCGAGGATATTCACTTAATGGAATTCCATCAAATTCAAAATCAACATGTTTTAAATTTTCATATAGAAAACCATTATTCTTCTTTTGTTTGTTCTCCATTATAAAATTTCCTTCTAAATACAAAATAAACAACAAGTGCAATTACAACTATTGCAAGAGCGACTATATAACCCCGGTTTGTTGGTAAATTATCTTTGACTCCATATGCTCCTTCATAGATTTCACCAAAAGCTCCATTTAAAGCGTTACCAATAAATGGTCCGATAACCATTGGAAGAGCGACAACAAAAATCATCCTAACACCCAAGAATGTTCCTTCTTTTCCTTTTGGAATATATTCTCTAACGATTGCATTTAAAATTGTAGGAACTGCAACATAACCAAGAATCATAACTAATCCACCAGCAGCTCCAGCTATTGTTCTAAGTACATCATTTTCAAAATATGGAATAAAGAACATCATTAATAGCCCTACTCCTAAAATAGCAAAAACAGGCACTATCATCTTCTCTTTTCCAACTTTGTCACTAATAAATCCAACAACTACACTTAATGCAGATCCAATAACTAAAGATACTGCCATAACAATTACAAATGGGGAAATTCCTCCAGCATTAGAAATGTTGCAAGATTTCTCAATGTAAACCATCAAATAAGGGAAGTAAACTTGAATTGCAACACTATATATAAAATAAAGAAGTAAAGTAAAATATAGTTTCTTGTTATCTTTAATAATTGAAGGTCTAAATCCTTCTACTAATAATCTTTTATATGATTGAGATGTATCTTTTTCACCTGTATCTTTTGGAACTAAGAGAATTGAAGCAATTCCAACCAAAACTACAATTCCACCAACTATATAAAAGAATAAATCCCATCTATTTCCGCCTTCATCTGTTGTCAAAGGATTTAATGCAACAAAGATTAAAAGCATCGCAACTAAAGGAAGAATTGAAAGAACTCCTTCAACTTTTGCTCGATCATTATCGTCAATTGATTTAGTTATATAAGAATTAAATGCTGCGTCATTAGCACTTGATCCCAAGAAAGTCATGACACAATCAATTACAATGACCATAATTGCCGCCATCGATGCTGTCATTGAAATCACAAATAAGCTTGCACTCGAATTAACATTAAATAAGCCAAAAGATGCCGTCGAAATTCCCCATAAAATATAGCCAATGACAATCAAGATTTTTCTTTTGTTAATTCTGTCACTAAGTACTCCCATAAATAATGTTGTGAAAGTAGCAACAATTGCGCTTGCTGCTGTAGTAATAGCAATCATTAAAGAATAATCAAAACCTTGATCTGCTGGAGCAGAAAAATTTAAATACGTAATATATGTATTTAAATACATGTTTTCTATAGCCCAAGCAAATTGGCCGGCTAAACCAACAATAATTATGATTAACCAATTTCTTAATCCTACTTGTGATTTTCTCTTTTCAATATTATCCATTAAGAATCTCCTTAAAATATCTAAATACTAATTATCTACTACTAAAAAGCCTGCAAAACTCAACTATTTTATATAAATTAGTTGTTTTTTAGTAGTTTTTCAAATTCAATTGGAAGTTTAGTTTTTAACTTATATTCTTTGTTTGTAATTGGATTTATTACGTCTAATTCGTATGCATGTAAGCATAGACGATTGATTGGATTTTCTGGTTCTCCGTATTTATCGTCGCCTAAAACAAAATGACCTAAGCTACCTAATGTAACTCTTATTTGATTCTTTCTACCAGTCATAATATTTACATCAAGTAAGGAATATTTTTCATTTTCTTTAATTACTTTATATTTAGTAATACACTTTTGTGCTGTTTTATCTTTTGCAGAACCTAAGTACATTAAATTCAAAGAATTCATCTTCAAATAATTTGTAATCGTGTCCTCTTTTTTGTCAAATTTGCCCTCACAAACGGCAAAATAGCCTCTCTTTTTTACTAATTCATTCCAATTATCTTGAAGGGCGTTTTTAATTCTTTCGTTCTTAGCAAAAATTAAGATTCCACTTGTTTCTTTATCGATTCTATGAACAACAAAAATACGATTATGACGGTCTTTTGCTTGAACATAATCCATAACTTGTCTATATGCTGTGATAGCTTTTTCTTTGTCACTAGCAACGCTTAGTAAACCAAAAGGTTTATTTATTGCGATGATGTCTTCATCTTCAAAAATAATTGGAAGTTTCTCGATTGCTTTTTTCTTAATCGGATTTTTAGAAATTATTAAAGTATCTCCTGGATAAACAATAAAGTTGAATTGGCTGACTGGTGCCCCATCAATAGAGATCAACCTATGAGAAAGTAGATTTTTTGCGTTGTTTCTAGAAAACTTCAAATCCTCAATTAAGTATTCTAAAAGTTCGGCCTCTCTTTTGACTTTGATTTCTTTAATATCAAGTCTTCTTCTTTCTTTTTCTGGCCTTTTACCATTGTTTCTTGATTTTAAATTCTCTTTATAATTCTTATTCATTTTCTTAAAATATTGCTGTTTTGTAAGGTTTTTTAGTTTCAAAACGTGATTTAAATCACATTTTTAAATTATTTTTGTTCCTTTACATAATCCATTGCTAAACAAGCAGCTCCAACAATTCCGGCATCATTTTTAAGTGTAGCAATTTTAATTTCAACTTTAGGCGTATTCTTATAACCGTAGTTTCTTTCTGCGCAATATTTAACAACTTTATCTACAAGATAATCTCCTTGGTTTGAAATTCCTCCACCAAGTAAAATTACCTCTGGTCTAAAAATATTACACATATTTAAGACACCTTCGCTTAGATATTTAACATATGTATCAATAACAATTTGAGCTGAAACATCGCCTTTTTTTGCACATTCAAACGATGTTAAACCGGTGACATCTTCTAAACTTCTATTTGAATAGTCCCACATCATTGAGTGTCTATTCTTGATCATCTCTGATTTTGTCATTCTAAGTAAAGCTGAGGCTGAAGCATATGTTTCAAAACATCCTTTTCTTCCACAACTACATTGTTCTCCATCAACAACGATTGTAACATGTCCAAGTTCTGTGCCTTTTCCTTCAACTCCTTCAAAAAGCTTGTCATCAATAACGACTCCGCCACCAACTCCAGTTCCTAAAGTAAGCATAACAACATTGTCGTAATCTTTTGCTGCACCAAATCTTTCTTCACCTAAACAAGCTACTGAAGCATCATTAGATAAACAGATAGGAATTTTCAAATCTTTCAAATATCTTCTTAAATTTAGATCTTCAACACCTAAATTACATGCATAATCAATTGTTCCTTTTTCGTTATTAACTACTCCTGGTATGCCAAAACCTATTCCTTTTACTTCAAATCCGTTTTCTTTTGCATATTTAATATGTTCTCTTAAAAGCTCTTTAATATCTTGAAGCAAAACTCCCGCTCCACCTTCAAGAGCATTTGTTTTTCTCGTTGATTTGTAGATAATATTGCCAGTTTCATCAACTAAACCTGCTTTAATTGACATTCCACCAACATCTACGCCTATGAATAAATTTTGCATAACAAAAATCCTTCTTTACTTGATATTAATTTTATCAAATTTATAAATATATTTATAACCTTTAATATAAAAACTAAAAATTCGGCCTTTAATGTGATAATATTTTGTCATGGCAATTGATTATTTTAATAAAAATTATGATTTATCAAGTTTAAAACTCTTTTTACTTGATATGGATGGAACTATATATAATGAAAATCAAATTTTTGATGGTACATTAGATTTTTTATCTTATGTAGATAAAATCGGTGGAAAATATATTTTTATTACAAATAATTCATCTAAATCTGTTGATGATTACGTTATTAAAGTAAATAAAATGGGAATTAAAGCTACTCGAGATAATTTCTACACTTCAACACAAGCAACAGCCGCATATATTAAAGAAAACTTAGGTGATGTCTTAATTTTTGCTAGTGGCACAAAATCTTTCGTTAAAGAATTAAAAGAATACGGCATTAAAGTCACAACAAGATTAAACAAAAACATTAAAGGCATTGTAATGGGTCACGATACAGAACTTAATTATTCAAAATTAAGAAAACTATCAGAATTATTATTGCTCGATGTCCCATATATTGCCACAAACCCTGATTTAGTTTGCCCAGTAAGTTTTGGTTATACTCCAGATTGTGGTTCTGTTGCAATTATGCTTGAAAATGCAACTGGAAGAAAACCAATTTATATTGGTAAACCTGAACCAACAATGATTAATTTTGTAATGAAAAAATATGGTTATTCAAAAAATGAAACTTGTGTAATCGGAGATAGAGTTTATACAGATATCGCTAGCGGATTAAATGCTGGCGTATGTTCGATTTGCTTGCTTAGTGGTGAATCAACCTTAAAAACAATTGAAGACGATCCAAGGAAGCCAACGCTTGTATTTAAAGATATTAAGGAATTATATAATCAACTTAATAAATAACTTACCTTTGTAATTCGTTATTTATAGATATAAAATATATCTAGATTAAAAAGAAAATATCAATTAGTTTACTAATAATTTGAAAAATAATTGAGATTTGCAAGGTTTTTAAACAAAATTACTATTTTCTAAATAGATTCAGAAAGGAGAATTTCTATGAGTGAAAAAGTAGAGAAAGCCAATTCAGGTGGACTTAAACTTAATTACAAGAGAACGTTCATCATTGGTTTCGCATTCTTTGGAATCTTATTGATGTGGCAAGTTTGGGACTCTTATTGTTCCTCTTTCTTATCAGAACTTTTCATGAGTGCATTTGGTACAACTGAACCAACCGAAGTTCAATGGTTAGTTGGTATTATGATGGCTATCGATAATTTGGCCGCTTTAATCTTAATGCCAATATTTGGAAGACTCTCAGACAAAACCAATACAAAAATCGGTAAGAGAATGCCTTATATCTTAATTGGTACATTTGTTTGTGCTGTTGCCTTCCCATTTATTCCTATTGCCTTCCATTATAATAGTTTAGTTACATTAATTCTTTTAATGGTCGTAACAGTTACGTTTGCAATGATGTATCGTAATCCAGCAGTTGCCTTGATGCCTGATTTAACACCAAAACCATTAAGATCAAAAGCAAATGGTATTATCAACATCATGGGTTATGTTGGTGGTGCAGTTCCTACAGTTTTAGGTTTATTCTTAGTCTTATCAAAATACTTCACACAAACTGAAGGTGCAGAATGGCAATATCATAATCTTTGGGTTATTGAAATTCCTTTCTTACTCGCATCAGTTTTAATGGTCGTTTCAGCACTTGTTCTCTTCTTCTTAATTAAAGAAAATGATGTCAAAGAAGAAATTAAAGATGATTTAGCTGAAGGCGAAAAAGAAGCTGAAATCGCTGATAGCGTTGAAAATGATGATGAAAAACCAATGTCAAAAGCAAATAAGACAATGTTAATCCTTATTCTTGTTGCTGAATTCTTCTGGTTCATGGCTGATAATGGCGTTTCAACATTCTTAACAAACTATACACGTTACCACTTACAAGCCTCTACTGGTTCTTTAAGTATTAATACAATTATTAGTGGTTTAATGTCAGTTGTTGGTTTTGCTACAGCTGGTATGATAGTTAAAAAATTAGGAAGAAAATGGACGTTAACAATCGGATTATTATTAACAGTTTTATCATATGTTGTTTGGGTTATTTTAAGTTTTGCTATCCCACCAAAAGATGCAATTGTTGATCCAATTACAGGAAACGTTACATTAAATGCTTTCCCAGTTTATATGTTTGTTCTTTTTGCTGTTAAAGGCTATGCAATGTCACTTGTTCATGTCAACTCATTCCCAATGGTCGTTGAACTTTGTTCAGCAAAGAAAATTGGACAATTCACTGGTTATTACTATGCTTCTTCAATGCTCGCTCAAACAATCACCCCATGTACACTTGGTTTATTAATGTTAAATCCTAACTTTGGATTTGAATTACTTCCAGTTTATGCTGTTTCATGTATGGTAGTTTCAGCAGTTATCTTCTTCTTTGTTAAGAATGTTAGACTTAATAAAACTAAAGAAGATGTTAAAGTCGGTTTAGAAGCAATCGGTGATAATGACTAATTATGAAAAAACAAAAATTCATTGATTCTATTAATCCAATAGCCTTAAAAGGCGTTGCCCACAGAGGCTATTGGAATGAAGAAAGAACAGAAAACGGAATTCCTGCTTTTAAAGCGGCTCTTGAACACGGAATTGCAATTGAACTTGATGTTCATCTTTCAAAAGATAATCAACTTGTTGTTTGCCACGATGAAAATTTAATAAGAACAACAGGAAAAGAAGGTATTATCGAAGATTTAACAGTTCAAGAAATTAAAGACAATTATC
>JAEEGL012396619.1_pt1 | contig 24967 bp, 10 predicted proteins | sample 9134231 | NCBI WGS metagenome assembly JAEEGL01 (sample SAMN16246548, study PRJNA631951) | gut metagenome | biome: gut microbiome; feature: rumen; material: fiber-attached | host: Bos | place: Iran: Karaj | collected 2018-10 | reverse complement strand
TTAATAAAGAATCCAATAACTTAAGACCTATTAAACTAGGCGCAACTAAGCAGAATAATAACATAACAAAACCTCCCGAATATATTGTTATCTATAAGATTGATAGTATTGCAGCTGTATTGTTTGCCTATCATCATCTTAACGTTTATTGTAGCACAACCATTAAAAAAAATGCAATAAAAAAAGGACATAAAGTCCTATTTTATAAGTAATTTCATATATTATTCATGTTTAGTACTCATTTACAACCTTATTACCGATTATATTTTGATTATAATAAACAGATCTTTTTCTCATTTCCTTATCAAAATTATCAAATCCATACTTTTCAGTAAGAGTTGGTTCGCTAGAGAATAAGTTTACTCCTAAACCTAGTTTATCTCCTTCTATTTTTACTCCAAGAGATGCAAGGGTAGTAGGATATAAATCAATAGTTGTAAATAATCTATTCTTAGTATTATCTGTACTAACTCTAGAATTAATAATAGCATTATAAACTGTTCTAGTATAATTAGAATCAGTTATTAAACTTCCCTGCATTGATACATGATCACCTACTATTACAATAGTAGTATTCTTATACCAGTCTTGCTCTTTTATCCACTCTACAAATTCATTAATAAACATATCTGAGCAGTGATATGAATTTGCATATTTTTTATCAAAAGGAGTATCACATGTTTTTTCAAGATACCCATCAGTAAAATGAGTATCTAATGTTGCAAGAGTGAAATTAAACGGAAAATCTTCTTTAGAAATATCAGTTAATTTTTCTTTAGCAAATTCAAAAAGTTTAGAGTCTTCATAACCCCACCATACATAGTATCCTTTAGGTATTTTTTGATCTTCAAGAGCCCAGTTATAATCTAGAACTTCGTAATCACCATGTTCTCTAAAATAACGCTTTCTACCACCAAAATTAGCGTCATCACCCATCATAAAGTAGTTTTTATAACCATTATCTTTAAGAGCATCTCCTAAAGAATATACACCAGAATAAGATCTATTATAATCAATATACTGATCACCTGTAAAAGTAAGTTTTAAAGGAATTCCTCCTGTTTGAGCTATCATAGCAGAAGCAGTCCATGTAGTACCATTTAAAGAAAGTGCTCCACCTATTTTATCATTATGACTAAAGTTAATATTTTCTTTAGCCATTCTCTCTAAATTAGGTATATATGAATCATGTGGGAACCCACCAAATTCAGATGATACATAACTTGATTCTAATGACTCAGCATATATATAAATAAGATTTTGCTTTTCTTCTGGAAACTCAATTTTAACGTTTCTAGGATCAACATAGTTCTCTTCAATAAATGTAGATGTAATAAACTGTCCTGCTACATAATCATAAACTTTAAGTACAGAAGAGAAGAAAATTAATGATATTAATAATAATGAAACACTTAAAATCATTACTCTCTTTGCACTAAATGTAAATAAATGAAATTGTTTTTCATTAATATTTAAAATAAGTCTATCGCAAATAAATGCTGGTTTAACTTTAAAAATAAATAGTATTAGTAGTCCTTCTAATATAGATGCTGGAACTATAACAATTAAACCATTAGAAATAGCGTTTCCACCTGTTCCTTCACTATATAATAAAGCATATAATATTTCTTCAAATGTAACATTTGAAAAATTAAATAAAATATAAGTACCAAAATTAATAATTAAAATTCCAAGGAGTAATAACAAAGATGAAATAATTTTAGTTCTTTTTTCTTTTTTTGTCATTTTTTTCTAATGAGATACTTATACTTTTTAATAAGAAGGAATAAACAAAACCAACAACTAAACTAACCATTGTAGCCAATATTAAATAAACATAAGCTACCTTGTCAAAATTTTCAATATTATAAGTAAATGTATGTAAATTAACAAAAAATTTAAGAGTAACCATTGAAACACCAATAGATATTAAATTTGTTAATAAATTAATAACTCCATAATTAATAAATGCATCTTTTATTCCCGTATTTCTAAGCAGCGCATCTGCAAGTTTTAGTCCCAAGAATGATGGAACCATTAAACAAAATAAAACCATAAAACCCTCCTATATGTTTATTATTTTTTTGGATAGTAAAATAATGAAACTATTTTAGAAAAACCAAATACTATTGATGTTGAATTTTTAATAGCAATTGATTTACAAATAGCCTTACCACCTATAGTTAGCGATGAAGTAATAGCTGTAAGTATAAGAGCAACTATAAGTACATCTACCTTAAGTACAGTTGCCATAGTGATAGCTAAAGTTGCACTTGCAGTACCCGAAATAATACCACATATATCGCCTACTACATCATTACAAAATGAAGATACTTTATCAGCATTCTGTAAAAACTTAATAGCAACATTTGCTCCTTTAATTTTTTTAGCACTCATTGCATTAAATGGACCAATATCTGCAGCTGTTATAGCAACACCTACCATATCAAATATAACGCCTATTAAAATAAATAAAATAAGTATTAAGAATCCTACTACCATATTTACTTTAGGAAGTACTGATTCTGATGCTAAAGAAAACATAAACGAAATAATAAAAGCTGTTAATGTTATCTTTATTATCCATCCTGCATTTGAGTTTTTTCTCTTGTTATTTTTGCCCATATCATCACCTTACTTTTTTATTGTAGCACAACCATTTAAAAAAACGCAACAAAAAAAGGACTTTCGTCCTATTTATAAAATTTATAAATGAGTTCTGGCGCTTTAAGAAGTTAACCTTGCGTCTTAGGTCAAGTTGTATTTCACTAGTTTCTACAAATCCGTTACCAGAGATGCGGTTCCCCTTTAAAGAAACAAGTACGGTGTTTCCATCTCGTACGACTTGATTACCACTTAGTACGCACTGTAATCCTAATTAAAATGCACTCTAGGAGATTTCCTCCCCAACTAATCTACTACTAATTCTTTTTTGCAAGAACAATTTCAGATTGCGATATTTTAAGTAATCTAGCTATAATTAAATAAAATTTGCTCAATCATCCCAAGCTCTCACTCAAGACAAGCTACACTACCCAAAGCTTGCGCCTCAAAGTAGGTTTAATCCTAAGTCGTAGTAAGTATTTTACTAGCTTACCACAAGTATAGGTCTCCATGAACACTGGGTCGGTATCACATGCCATTGTGGGCGCCCAATATCCTACCCTTCAGCATCCACCCCAAACTGGGCGTAAGAAGCAAACACCAAAGGTTTCACAGTTATGCTCTTTAACGGTTTTTTAATCCCGTCCTCATAGTAAATATCATTGACTAGAATAATGTGCCAAATCAAATTTACATAATAAATTATAGCAAAAAAAGCCGTTTTCGTCAAATTGACAAAATAAAAGGATTCCTTTAGGAATCCCTTATATTTTATTTAAATACAATTGGAGCTGTTCTTAAGAAGTGACCAATTATTACAGATATATCTGATGCATTAACTGTACCAGCAGCATCTTTATTTGCATTACCTGCAAGTAAGTTTGGTCCAGTAAGTAAGTTAGTTCTTAAGAAGTGAGCGATTATAAGTGAAATATCTGAGGCATTAATTGTACCATCACCAGATGTATCACCTAGTACTACGATTACTTTAGAATCAACTACTGTACCACCAACTTTTAACTTAAGAATCATTCCTGTTCCAACTGGTTTAGTAGAATCAGCAAGTCCTGAGTCATCAGCTTTCCATACTTCTAACTTAGAAGCATCATTATCAAATTGTGCTTTTAAATCATCTGGTTTAGTTTTATCTGCAACTGTTCTAACATATGCAGTATCAATTGTATGACCAAATGTATTAGAAGTAATTTGTTCTGTTGGATCTTCTCCAGAAGCACTTAATCTAGTAACTAGAACTCTATATATTTCAATATTTCCACCTGGAGCTGTAGTTGTTATTTGAATAGTATTTAATCCTTCATCAAGTGGCTTAGTATATTGAAGTGTTCCAGTTCCAGTATGTTCTGAATCAACAGCAATTGTAGTATCAGAATCTACTGTTTCAACATCAATCGTAATTGATTCAACAGAATTTTGAACTGTAATTGGATAATCTTTTATTCCATTACTATAAGCAATCTTACCAAGATTATCAGTTAAGCTTGCTAAGTTAGCATTAGTTGATAATGCTCTAGTAATCTTAATTGTATAAGTTTTTTCAGTTAAATCTTCAGCAATTACTTTATATTGGAATTCATTAACTGTTTCAGTAGATAAGTTTAATGTTCCAGTTGTAAGTTTTTCAACTGTAGCATCTGGACTAACGTTTACTACTACATCAGCACCAGTAATAGATGCTATATTATTACCAACAGTTAATTCGTAAATAGAGTCATCACTAGCATTTACTGTAGCTCTATATCCTTTAACAGATACAGATTTAGTTTCACAGTCACTATTCTTTTCTCTATAAACAATTATCTTATATACAGTATTATGATTTTGATCATGAGATGTAACTGTAACAGTAAATTCATTCTTCCCTGTTTGAAGAGTTTGTTGTCCATCTCCAGTTACAACTTCATAACTATTTCCTTTATCTGCTTCAATAATAATTTGAGTTGTACCAAATGGTACTGGATTACTTTCTGGTGCTATTTCATAAATGTTTGTAGCACTTGGGAATCCTTCAACTGTTGTTGGAGTAGCACTTCCAATACCTACTCTTAAGTCAGATAATGTTGATATATCATATTTTTGTCTTGTAACATTAATTGTATATCTTCTAGTAGTATGTGTATCTTCAGCTGTAACATCAATATAAATATGGTTTACTCCAAATTGATAATTAGAGCCACCAGTTACTGTTGAAGTTCCTCTTGTATCATCAAGTGTATATGTAACTTCACTAGATTCAACAGTAGGTCCTACTGTAGCTTCGTATGTATAATCGACTCCTGATACTGGAGTAATTGTAGCATTACTTAAAGCCAAATCATTAATTGTTACATTATCAGATTTCTTTCTTTCAAGAGTAATCTTATATACCTCAATATTACCTTCTTCTGAAGTTACTACAACACCTACTTTAGTTGGTAAAGTATTAAATGTTGCAGATGCACTATTTAATGTTTTAGATGTATTATCAGGTTCTTCACTTGAACTCATATCAAGGATATTAACAGAAGCTTTGTCAGTATCTGCTACTGTAGCAGCAACTGTTAAAGTTGAAGATCCTTCAACATAATAATATGTATAATTCTTTGTACCACTTGCAAATGTTGATGAAAGGTAACCACCTGTTTTATCAGTACTAATTGTAAGTGTTTGTAACAAATTATTATCAGATTTCTTATATAAAGCTAACTTATATATAGCAGTTGTACATACATCTGAAGGTCCTGATTCACAGTCCTCAGCGTTAACTACTATTTCATAAGTATTATCTCCTGTATTAACAGTTTTTTGTCCTATACTAGATGCAACAACTGTACTATTACTATCAGATGGTGTCGCATTAATAACAATGCTTCCCTTGGAACTTCCTACTGCAGTAAGAGTTGTTGTTCCTCCAGCAGCTGGTATTGTTACAGGATTACCATCAACAGTAAGTGTAGCAAGTCCTACTCCTTTAGTTGGAGCAGTACGTGTAGTTATAAATTCATATTCTTGTGAAGTACATGTATTACCAGGTACTTGTTCACTTGTATAACTACAGTCTTGAGCATTAACTGTTATTTTTTTAGTTGTATTTTGATTTGCTAAATCATCAGTTGTAAAATTCCATGCACCAGTTCCTGTTACTGTAGCACCAGTTGCACCTGTTGCAGTAACTGTTGTGGTAGCTGTCTTATATGGAACAGTAACTGATCCACCATGATTTGCATTAATGTTAGCTAGTGTTCCATAGTTAACACTATTTGTTGTTGTAAAGGTTTTTAATGATGTATCGTTAGATAATCTAACTACTTTAATATTATATACATCATGTGTTTGTCCGTCTTCTGCAGTAACACCAATTGTTAAATTGTTTTCTCCTACGCTAAGACTTCTTGCAACGTTAACGTCTCCTACATCAAATGTAGCAAGTCCATCATCTGTTGCTGTTGCTTCGAAAGTTATACTTGATAATGCATATGGTACATAAATTGTATAACTACGATTTGTTGTTGATGAAGGTACAAAACTTGGTATTGTATAAGTATAATTTGTTGAATTAATTGTTCCTTTACCAACTAAAGCACTAAGTGTTGTATCATCAGATTTTACAACAGGCGCCTGATAAATTCTAAGTGTTGTATCAACTACATCAAAATCAAGGTCAGGTCCATCACCAGCAATACTAACACCAGTATTATTAGGTAAGAATTCTATTTTTGATTCACCAGATGTAAATGAATCACTAACATCTACATAGAATCCAAGTAAACCACCATTTACGCCAGCAAGTGGTGTATTTGTACTATCACATTCATACATAAAACTATATACACCAGTACCTGCTAATGTACCTGAGTTAACATTAAATGTACCTGAATAGGTAGATGTTTGTTTCTTTTTTGTACATGTATCCACTGGAGCGATACCCCAGGAATATGTATTAGCACAATTTGAAGGTAAATCATTAATAAAGAAATAATCACTGCCAACTTTTTTTATTAACTTTGTATTATCTACTTGGAAGTCAATAATATATGTATAACCTGTGGCATCTGCAGATGTTTGAAGTTTCAAAACTACAAATAGTTTATCTCCTGCTTCTACATAACCATCAGTTATTTTTTTATTGTTGATTGTTCCTGACATAGCTGCATCCATACATCGTTCAGCTTGTCCTATATCATCTTCATCCATTCCTCCAAAACATGTTGCAACATCATTAATCTTATAAACATCAAATGAATAAGTATATGATTCAGCATGTACGGTTTCACCTTTAGCAATAATTGTTATGGCAAATAATACTAAAAATACTTTCAAAATATTAATTAAATTTAACTTACTTTTATTCATAAAGACTACTCCTATTATCTATATAAATTATACATTATATTAGTATAATTGTAAATAATAAATGATTACTCACAATCTAGAGTAATAACAACTTTATAGTCTTTTTTACCATATGGTTCATAAGGATAAACAATAGCATTTGTATTGTGAATATTGCATCCTTCGAACTTTGAAAGTATTTCATCAGTTTTAGTAACATCTATTCTTGATAAAGTATCAAGTGTATCTTTACGACCATTTTCTTTATACTTAGATAATTCTTTTTCTATTTGATCACTAGTATAATTAAATTTTTCAAATCTGTCGTAATAATCTTCATAGTACTCACTTGCTATCTTTTTAAGTTCTTTAGTATATTTATATTTCTTTGAATCCATTTTGAAGATTAAGAAATATAATCCTATTAGAACAGCTATTACTACTAAAACTATTATAAATATGTTCTTCTTATTTATCTTCATATTACTTACCTTTCTTTCTACTTATTTTTTCTTTTATAAATACCAAATATAGTATTATTAATATTAAAACAAATATAATACCTAGTAGTGTATATGTAAGCATATTACTACTCTTCTTTATAAAGGAATATGTTTTAGAATTACCAAGAGAATCCTCTACTCTAATAACATATAAATCTTTTACCTTAAATGTTTTAGAAGTTGCATTTTCATCTTCTAGTTCATAATCACATTTAAAATCTCCTGTATAAGTATAATTTGTTTCATTATTGCTAAAAGTAGTTGTTAATTTTCCACTTTTTACTTTTAATTTTTTAATATTTAAACTTACAGCTTCTTTTTCTTCTTCCATGTTTTTACCACGGTAAACATAAACTGTATATGTTGTTTTACTTTCGTCTTCTGCAGTTACTATAAACTTATAAGTATTATAGCTATCTGCTAGTAATTTTTCCGGTTTTTCTTGTTTAACAGTTGCATATTTTTTATCTTCTACTTCGTAAGTAAAATCAACTTTTTCTACTTCATATGGAACATATAAAGCATATTCATACTTTTCTTTATTAAATACTGGACTTAAATCACCATAACTTGATTTAAATGTTTTTAAATATCCATTAGTACTTAATATTTTATTAGGGTCTTTTCCCCTTGCAACTTTTAAAGTATACGTTTTTTGTGCACCATTTTCAGCGGTAACTGTAATAGTTGCAGTAACTGTTTCTTCAGCAACTAAGCTAGGATTATTGATTGATATTCTAGCCTTACCATCTTGAGCTACAGCCTTAATATCAAGTTTACTAACTTCATAAGGTACACTTATATCATAAGTTGTCTTACTAGGGTCAAAGTTTGTTTTAAGTTTAGCATTTGAAAAACTTAAACTTTTCAAATTATTATTCTTACTACGATCATCTGCTCTATTTACGTTAATTGTATAGGTTTTCTTACTTCCATTTTCAGCAGTAACAACTACATTAAATGTATTGTTACCATAACCAAGTCCTTTAGTACCATCTCCGGATACGCTAGCTTTAGAATCTTCCTTTGTAGCACTAATAGTAATAGAAGTAACACTTGCAGCAACATTAACTGAGTAGTTTGTATTACCTGGCGAGAAATTAATTGAACCAGTACTTAATGATAAACTACTTAAATTATTGTTACCACTTTTTGGTGGTCTTACACTGAAGCTTACGCTTCCAGAGGCGTCAACATCAGGAGGTTTATTCCCACCTTCACTATTTGCCTGAAAAGCTATTACACCTCTACTAAAGGTTACACTGGCTGAGCATACACTATTTCCAGCTTTTACTCTAAATGTAAGTACATCAAATCTACCTGAACGACCATCTGTATCAAAGCCAATAAATGAAGTACCACCAGCGCCATTAGTTGGTTTAACAGTTGAAACACTTTCAATTGAAATACATCCAGGATTAGTACTATATAGCTCTCCATCCCAAGCATCAGTCGCTCCACTACTTACATTAATAGCTAATGTAACGTTTTTAGTTCCTCCATATTCAAGCTCTCCGCCGCCAGAGAATACATAGCTTGCACTAGCGGCATTAGCTTTTAATGGTAGGAATAAAAAGAGAGAAAGAAATATTGAGAAAATAAATATTCTATATTTCTTCATCATTATTTCTTTCTCGACGTTTTTTGCTCTTCTTTTCTTCGTGTTCTTTTACGATTTCTTTTTCTCTATTAAGCATTTCTTGGTCGTATAAGACTTTTAATTTTTCTGCATCTTTTTCATTGATTGCATCAATAATTTCATCTTTAGTTACAACTTCATCATATGGATCATATGGAATGTCTTCTTTATGAGAAATTTTCTTAGGTTCAATTACACGTGGTAATTCTTTACTCTCACTTCCATCATGATTATCACCAAATTGATTTAGAACACCGCCGGATTCAACATAATCGTCATCTGTACCATTCTTACTTCCGAAGTTAAATTCAGGTTTGAAATCAATTGTTGGTGCAGGTTGTACTTTCTCTTCTTTTTTTCTATCTTTTAATAATAAGAATATTATAAAGAATAATGGAATTAATAGTAATAATACCCACCATGGGAAATCAGTGCCAAGTCCAAGGAATCCTTTACTTACTTCCTTATGAGCATTGATTTTATAATATTGAACGAATCCATTTTCATCAGTTACTTTAATAAGTACTACGTTATTACCTTCTTGAAGATCTTCATTACCTATTATTTCAACTGTTGAATTATCATCAACTGGAATTGCGTTAATATCAAGTTTTTTAGTTTTCTTATCTATATCAATATCGTATTCATATACATCTGGGTCAAATTTTGGAGATAATCCAGAAATACCGATATCTTCAATTTTTGTTTTAGAATTCTTTGGTGATCTAGTTACGTTAATTGTATAACTTCTAGATGAACCATCTTCTGCAGTAACTTCAATTTCTACTACATTTACTTTTCCTACTTTGAAGTTACTATTTCCTGTTACTTTAACTTTAGCTTTTGAATCGCTAGTTAATGTAGTTAAATCAAGTTTGTCTACTTCATAAGGAACTGTAATACTATAGTTACTTCTTGTACTACTGAAGACTGGGTTTAAATCACCATTTACAGTAGATATTTCTTTTAAATAACTATTTGAAGATTTAGGTGCAGGTGTTGTTCCTCCTCCAGAACCAGAACCACCAGATCCTCCTGATCCTCCTGATCCACCTGATCCACCTGATCCACCAGAACCACCAGATCCTCCTGATCCGCCAGATCCTCCGGAACCACCAGAACCGCCAGATCCTCCGCCTGATCCAGATCCTCCACCAGAACCAGAATCAGCAGCTTTTCTAGTTACGTTAATTGTATAAATCTTTTCAGTGCCATCTTCAGCAACTACTGTTACTTTAACAGCATTAACTCCTACTGATAAACCAGTATTTCCTGTTACTGTAACGCTCTTTGCTTTTGAATCATTAGCTACTCCAATAGCAGTAATTGATGTAACACTATTTTCTACAGTCATTGAATAACTTGTTACATCTTTATTAAATGCTGGAGTTAATGTATATCCAGTTACTGTAAGTGATTTTAAATCAGCATCTGAAGATTTTTCAGGTTCAGGAGTGCTTGATGCAGCTTCTCTTGTAACATTTATTGTATATGTTTTCTTTGTTGTTCCATCTTCTGCTGTAACGATTACTTTAACAGCGTTAGAACCAACAGATAAACCTGTATTACCTGTTATAGTATATGAAGCTTTGCTATCATTCTTAGTAGGAAGTACTGTTACTGATGTAGCTTCATTAGGAACTGTTAATGAATATGTTTCATTACTTGAACTAAATGCAGGACTGATTGTATATCCTGAAACTTCAAGATTTGATAGAGTTGCGTCTGTTGAAAGTGCAGGTGCAGCTTCTCTTGTAACATTTATTGTATATGTTTCCTTTGTTGTTCCATCTTCTGCTGTAACAACTACTTTTAAAGCATTATTACCTACAGTAAGATTTTTAGATCCAGTACCAGTCATAGATGCTTTAGAATCATGCTTAGTAGCATTTACTGTTACTGAGCTTACTGAATTAGGAACAGTAAGTGAATAAACAGTTGTATCAGGATCAAATGCAGGACTTATTGTTTGTCCAGTGATACTTAATGCAGAAAGTTTTGCATCTGTTGATTTAGGTGTTGGTGATTTAACTGTTATAGTTTTTGTAATAGTTGATGGTTCAGAACTTGTACCATCATCTAAAGCTATAACGTTTTCATCGATTGAAATAGTAGCAGTACATGGTGAAGAACCCGCTTGCATTGAAAGTTCTACTACATCAAAATCAGATGATGATGAAGAGAATGAGAACCCGATAAATCTTCCACCTGTTGAGTTGGTAGAATTTTTACCAGTTTCTGAAACAATCGAAATACAAGTTGTGTCTGAAACTGTGATTGCCCCATTCCATGAGTTTGTTGCTTTAGAAGCAGAAAGTCCAGAAATTCTTATTGTTTCTGTGAATGTTGCTCCTGTGTCAACTGTTGAATCCCCATTAATTACATATGTAGGATCTCCAGCAGCATTTACTAATTGTGTGCCCGTTACGAATGTGAATAATAGTAAAATACTTAAAAAAATGTTGAATAATTTTTTCTTCATAATATATCCCTATCTTTCCTATTCTATATACTATAATTATAAAACATTTTAGAAAATATGTCTATCATTTTATAAAAAAAGAAAGCATTATTTGCTTTCTTCTTCATCAAAACCACATGATAAGATAACTTCTACAACATTATCTGTTTTTCCATAAGGAGCTTTTGGATAAATAATTGCTTTTGTAGTTGTTTTATCACATTCTTTATTAGTTTTTTTGTTAATAAATTTCTTTACAACATCAGCATTTCCATCTTTGTATCTACCAATGTTATCAAGACTAATTTTAACACCTATTGTTTCAAATTTAGAAATAGATTCAATTCCATTATCTTTTACGACTAAATCATAATAGAAATTTTCATAAAAGTCTTTACCTAAAGCCTTTAATTCTTTTTCTAATTTAGCTTGAGCTCTTTTAGAACTATTTCCAAATACTACGAAACCTAGAGCAATTACGATAACAGCACATACTGATACAATTGCTATATTTTTTTTGTTTGAAAAGAATTTTTTTACATTTTTCATATTTGCTTCTCCTATTCTAAATAAAATATATAGTAAGGTGTCAAGATAACTTGTTTGTTATCTTGACAATCCTTATTATTAATTTAATGATGAAATCTGTTTATTCAAGTATGATTTCAACTTGTTAATGTCGGCTGCTGATAATTTACTATCTTTAGTAGAATCAGCGGCTTTTTGTTGAGCAAAGTTAAATGTTGAAACTTTATTCAAGTAAGATTTCAATGCATTGTTATCTGCGGCTGTAACTGAACCATCACCATTTATGTCTCCTCTTACAATAATTGTAAGTTCGTCATAAACTGTGTCACCAATCTTAAGTTTTATCTTAGAACCAGTACCAACTTTAGTATCAGCATTGGTTACTAATGTATCGCTAGAGTTGTATAAGAATAGTGTTGCACTATCATTATCAAATCCTCCAAGGATACTACTAAAGCTTGTCTTAGGATCAAATCCAATTACATAATCAACAAGTGTTGGATCTGCTAATTTCTCTTCAGCAGTATATCTTACAATTGTATAAGTATCACTTGTAATTAAGCTACTTACAACATTAACTACAACTGTCGCATAAATACTATTATTTGTTTTACTCTTTATGTTAACTATTGCCATACCTGGACCAACAGCTGTTACTAAACCAGTATTACTTACTGTAGCTATTGATGAATCGTCAACTTCGAATTCAACTTCGTTATCAACGGCATCAGCAGGAACAAGTGTGTATGTTAACTGATGAGTTTCATTAACATTTAATGTTATTTCTGGAACATCTGTTGTAATTTCTTGTAATGATTTTGTTCTTGTTACTGTTACTGTTATTGTTCTTGGAAGTCCAATTTCTGGAGTAACAACAATTGTAAATGTTGTATTACCATATTGAAGGGCTTTTATATTAGTACCAGTAACAGTTGTTTTATTACTTTCTGGAACTGCTGTAAATGACATAGTTCCGATACCATCATCTACTGTAATAGTATAATCATCTACGCTATTACTAAATGCTGGTGTTAGAGTTCCTCTTGAAGGAGTAAGTGAAGTAAGGTTTGTATTACTATCATACTTTTCAGCATTCTTAGTAATATTTACTGTATAAGTATTTACTGAACCATCGTAACCAGTAACGATAATACTATGTTTAGTAATATCTTGAGATAATGTTATATTACCTAAACCAGCAACGGTAGCTCTATCTGATATTGTACCAGTAAGTGTTACACTATCAGTTTCACCTTCAATTCTTAAATGATATTCATTAGTTGCTGAATTAAATACTGGTGAAAGTGTACCTTTATCACTTGTAAGTGTTAATAATAAGTTTTCAGGAACTACTCTATTAACAACAATTTGATATGTTCTAACAAGACCAGATGCAGCGGCTACTACATCAATGTAGAATCTATTGACACCTGGAGAAAGATTCTTTTGTCCAAGTTGTCCAGATGATATTTGTGATGTTGAATCAACTTTATCAACTTCTAGATTAATTCTACTTACATCCATTGGAACAGATACTTCATAGTATAAACCATTTGTAGTAAATGTTGGACTAAGTGGATATATTGTATTACCATCTATACTCTTAACTCTTATTGCAGATAAGTAGTTACTTGATAGTGGTTGTCTTGTTACTTGAAGAACATAATCTTTAGTAGTAAGTTTATCACCTGATTCAACATGAAGTGTTATTGTATTTGTACCAACAACAAAGTTGCTATTACCTGTAACAGTTACTGTTGCAAGTGGATCTTCAGCAGCATAATCAAGTGTTAACTGTTCAACATCGTTTGGAACTAATATTGAATAACTTTCAATTGCTGGACTAAAGTCAGGTCTTAACTTACCTTCATTAACAGTAAGTCTTTCTAGATTTGCAGAAGGTTCTGGAGTTCTATTAATTGTAATTGTATATGTTGAAGTATTAACTCCATCTTCAGATCTACAACTTAATGTAATAATTTTTTGTTCTAATCCTTTAAGATTAAATGTTCCATCTCCTGTTAATGTAGCACTAGCATCTTTTGGAATACCTGTAACAGTAATTTCTTCTGTTGTGTATTCTAAGTTAACTGTATATGAATCAGTATCTTCATTAAATGTAGGAGTAAGTGTTCCTGCAGATAAAACGATATCTGATAATTTACTTTCACTACTTAATGCTCTATTAACTAAGATTGTATATTGTCTAACACTTCCAGATTCACTTGTAACAAGAATATCAACTTCATTTAAACCTTTGTTTAGCGTTACTAAACCGGCTCCTGAAACAGTTGATTGTTTAGCTTCTGGAACTGCATTAACAACAATGTTCTTTATATTACTTCCAACGTTAACAACATATGGTCCTAAATTTGTTCTACTAAATAAAGGATCTAGTGTGAAATCACTAACTGTTAAACTTGATAAGTAATTATTTGTAGATATCTTCTTATTAATTCTAATTGTGTAATCTTGATATGTTACTCCATCTCTACCAAGAACTCTAATTCTTGCTGAACTAGTTCCTGAAGTAATGTTAGTATTACCAGTAATTGTTACTGTTGCCATATCATCTTTTGGTACAGCTGTAATATCTAAGTTTTCAACTGTACTATCAAGAGTGATGTTATAAAGAAGTGTATCTTCTTTAAATGATGGATAGAAGTTATGTCCAGCTACTACTAAACTCTTAAGTCTAACATCAGCGGCATTTACTCTATATACAGATACTGTATATCTTCTTGTAGATTGTCCTGTTACATCGGTAACATCAATATTAATAATGTTCTTACCTTCTACAAGTTCAATTCTTTCATGAAGACTTGTAATACCATTGATTTGAACTGTTTGAACTTCATTTTCTTTTACTGCATCAATTACGATTGAGTCTACACTACTTGTAAGTGTTACAGCATAGTTATTAACATCTCCTATAAAGTCTGGTGTTAATGTACCATCACTTATTATTAAGTTTGCTAACTTATTAGAGAAGAAATCATCATCTCTTAAGTAAACATTTAATATGTATGAACGTTTAGTTCCTTTTTCTGAAGTAACCTCAATTTCTACTTGATTTGGATTACTTGCTTGAGTAAATCCACTATTACCAATTACTTTATAAGTTGAAGTAGAAGGTTCTTCAAGTGTAACTCTAATATCTTCTAGAGATGTAACTGTTTTTCTTACATCTACTTGATATGTTTGAGTTGCTCTATCAAATACTGGACTTAAGATACCATCAACTTGTAAATCACTGATATAGTTATTATCATTTTTCTCACGATTAACAACTATTGTGTAAGTCTTAGATCTATTATCAGGTGCTGTAACAGTAAGTGTTATTGTATTATCACCTGTATTTAAAGCATGTGTACCATTACCAGAAACTGTAACATTGCTTTCTTTTGGAGTACCAAAGATATTAATTGTCTTAACATCATTTGGAACATTAACATGGTATAGTATTCTGCTTGGTAAGAATGTTTCCTGAAGTGTTCCAGTACCTAATGTAATACCTTCAAGATCTACATTGTAATTTCTATAAATCTCTACTGTATATGTATCTGTATTTCCAGCTTCTGCTGTAGATACGATTGTTACAGTATTTTTACCATATTGTAAATATGTTTCTCCTGTACCACTTAATGTTGTAGTAAGTTTTGCTGGTGTTGCAGCAACATTTACCTTATCAACAGTATCAGGTACATCTACTGTATATTTCTTAGTTTGACCTGTTGCATCAAACTCTGGAGTATATTCATATGTATCATTTGAATCAAATACTGTTAATGAACCAAGAAGCGTATTTGTACTCTTAGCTTTTGTAACAATAATTTGATATGTTTTTGACTTAGTCTTATCGTAGTTTTGAACCATAAGACTTACTCTATTTTCTCCACTTACGAAGTTTTGGTTTCCAACAACTGTAACAGTTGATGTCATACCACTAGGTTCATAAGTAAGTGTTAAGTGATCAACATCTTGTCCAACATTCATTGTGTACTTAGTATTAGCTCTATCGAATGTTTCATTTAGAGGTGCTTCAGCGGCACTTAATGATAACAAGTCGACTGCTTCATCTATTTCCTTAACAATGTTTACTACATAAACTGTAACATCACCAGTATTTTTATTTGTTGAAGTAATTTCAACTCTATTAATACCTACGTGTAAGTTATAGTTACCAGTACCTTCAATTGTAAGTACTGATGTATCTGTAGCAGATGCTTCAACAAGTGCTGTACTATAGCTTGATGGAATTACAACGCTATATTCGTAAGTTGTAGGACTAAACTTAGGAGTTAAATCCCAGAACGTACCAGTATGTACTGTAATATTTGTAAGTTCACTTGGGTCTATATCCATTCTTTGAACGTGAACAATATATTGTCTAGATACAAGTGATTGAGATACTACTGTAATAATAACATCGTTATTACCAAGAGCTAAGTTTGTATTACCACGAACTGAATATGTTGATGTTGGTTCTTCAGGAACTGCAATTATATCTTCTAGAGATAAATCATGAACAGATTCTGGAACTCTCATACTATATTCAAATGTAGTTTTTACAAATGTAGGATCTAATTCGTAATTTCCAATACTTAATGAAGATAAGTAAGTATTACGTGATTTATTTCTTGTTATATCTAAAATATAAGATTTAGTCTTAACATCAAGACCATCATATATTTCAATAGTAACTCTTGTTTGATCAGCATTAATCTGATAATTTGTTACTTCATTTCCATCAACAATTAATTTGTAATATTGTTGAGTGTTTTTCTTATTAATTGTTAAATCTAAATCCTTATATTCATATGGAACTTGTACTTCATAAGATGTAATATTTTCATTAAATGCTGGGCTTAGAACAAATTCATATGATTTACTTTCTAGATTTAATGGATTATTTACTGTTATACCATTTATTCCTGTATCAGTCTTGATAGTTGGGTGAATAGTAATTTCGTAATAATCTTGTGTATTGTCTTCTGCTTTAACAAAGATTTGATGTTTTTGATTATCGCTACCAGTTAATGTTACTGGAGAAAGACCTGTTACAATTTCCATAAGTGATGGATCAGTAACTGTAGCTCCGAATGTAACTGTAGTTTCATTTTCATAAACATATAAATCATATGATTTAGTAGAAGGACTAAATTCTTGAGTAAACTTACCTTTATCAGCAGTTAATGTTGCGAGTGTTGCAACACTTGATTTTTCTCTAGTTACGTGAATGTGATATTCAACTGTAGTAGTTTCATCATAAGATTTAACTGAAACTGTATATACATTATCAGTTGTAGTTGAAAGACTTATTGTTGATGGTTTAGTTACTGTAGCATTTTTATCTGCTGCTGTAGCAACTACATCACTTGATGTTAATGTAGTCTTATCATTTGGAACTGTAATGTAATAATCAAATACTGTTGTTGGTAAGAATGTTGGGTTAGGACTTTCGAATGAATATCCCGTTACACTAAGTGCACTTAGATATGCATTTGAAGGTGAATCCCTAACAATATTAATTGTATATGGTGTTGATGAACTAGTATCTTCACTTGTAACAGTTATGATTCTTGAAGAAGAACCAACTGGAACGGCAAGTGAACCATTACCTGTTATTGTAGCAAAACTATTGCCTGTAGTAACTTCGAATGATAGAGTATCAATTTCTGAAGTAAGAACTAAATCGTATGTAGGAGTTGATGCATCAAATGCTGGACTAAGTGTTCCTGCAGATGGTGTAATAAGTGTTACACTACTGTCATTTGATTTAGGTCTATTAATATGAATTGTATATTCTTTTGTTACTGATTCATCACTAGATTTAACAGTAATTGTAAATACTGAATCAACTGTAGCTGTTAAATCGACTGTTCCAGAAGTAGTAACTGTTGCATATGGATCTTCAGTTTCATATGTAACATCTGAAGCACTAAATGATGCTTTACTATTTGGAACTGTAATATGTAAGTCTAATGTTGTATGTAAATCAATTGGAGCTGATTCACTAAATGTATATCCAGTAGCTTCAACTGATTTTAAGAATGCGTTTGTAGGATCTGCTCTTGTAACATTAATTGTATATGATACTGAGTCAGAACCATTTTCAGCAGTACATGTAATAATTCTTTGTGAACTTCCTGCTGGAAGTGCCATCTCTTCATTACCAGTACATGTAGCAAATTTATCATGAGTTTGAACTGTGAATGATAATCTACTTACATTTGATGGTAATGAAAGAGTATATTCAGGCGTATCTTTATCAAATTCAGTGTTTAGTGTGCCAGCTGATGGAGTAATATTAGTTATTTCAGCATCTGATGAAACTGGTCTATATACTGAAATAGTATATGTTCTTGGGTTTTCATTTGCTGATATAACTGTAATTGTATAACTATTATTACCAAGTAATACTGTTTGATCTCCAAATCCAACTACTGAAGCTCCACTACTTACTGTACCAGCGAAGTTAATCTTTTCAGTACTTGCTGGAACTGTAATTGAATAATTATATGTATGACTATCAAATACTGGATCTAATGTTTGAATTGTAGACCCTGCTGTAGCAACAAGTGTTAATAAATAATTATCAACATCATCTTTTACTACTTTGATTTTATAAGTTCTTATATTTCCACCATTATTAACTTTTACTTGGAAGAAGTTATCTCCCATATCAATAGCATATTCTCCGTCACCAGTAACTGTAGCTCCTGCAGTTTCTGCTGTAGCACCAATTGTAACTGATTCAACATCACTTGCAACAGTTACTGTATATTCAAGTACTGTCTTATCAAATGTTGGAGTTAAAGTTAATTCTTCGAGTGGATCTCCTGTTGAAACTGTAAGTGTAGATAAGTAGTTACCTGCGGCAGCTTGCTTATATACATCAATTTCATAAACTTGTGTTTCACTATTATCTCTTGATGTTACTGTAATTTGTACTGTATTTAAACCAACTGTGAATGAACTATTTCCAGTTACTTCATATGTTGCATTTTTATCTACAGTTACAATCTTATCAAATACAAGAGCAGTAACTTCATTATCGACTACTACTTCATATTTGAATGTATTACTATCAAATACTGGAAGTAAATCATAATGGTGAACTTCTAATTCACTTAGTAGCGCTGAAATAGCTTCTTCTTTAGTGATATTTAAAGTAATTACTCTAATAACACCACTTTCACTTGTTACGGTAACTCTAACTGTGTTAGAACCTACCTTCAAGTTGCTATTTCCAGCGGATGACCAAGTAGCATTAGCATCTTCTAAAACGATATTTAAATCTAGACTATTTACTTCGTATGGAACTGTAACGTTATAGTAACTTGTACTATTTGAATAAGCAGGACTCATTGTACCATTTAGTACTTCGAATACAGATACGTTATTATTATCACTTCCACGTTTATCTAAGTTAATAGTATATGTTTTTTGAGTATTATCTTCTGCTGTAACAACAACTTGAAGTGCATTGTTACCAACATTTATTACTCTGATACCATCACCTGTTTTTGTAGCATGACTTTCTTCTACCTCAGCTACTATTTCAATTGAGGCTACGCTATTAGCGATTTGACCTGGAATTGAGTAAACTGTTGTATTCTTATCGAATGCTTTATCAAGTGAGTATCCTACAACACTAAGTGATTTTAAGTTAGCGTTGTTACTTTGTTCTTTTGTTACGGTAAATACATAATCTTGAGTAGTTGTTTCATCTTCTGCAGTTACTGTAATTGTAACTGTATATGATCCAACTTCTGTAAATGAATTACCAGTTATTTCATAAGTAGCATTTGAATCTACTAAGCCAATATTAGTAAAGTCTAAGAAGTTTTCTTTAGTAGTAACATTATAAGCAAATATATCTTTATCAAATGTTACTGTTGCATTATTAATTGATAAATGATCAATTCTTGCTTCAGTATTCTTTGCTCTTATAATCTTAACTAAATAATCTCTTGTTGAATTATCTTGACCTGTTACTGTAATTGTTACTAAGTTTTCACCAGTAACTAAATTCTTTAATCCAGTACCAGATACTGTAGCAAATTCATCTTCAGCTGCTGCATTTACTTGAACTGATGTAGTTGAATATCCTACTTCAACTTCATAATACATTGTAGTTTTAGTAAATACTGGGTCTAATGTACCAACTGAAGTATTAATATAACTTAAGTAAGTACTTACATTACTAAATGCTTGTCTTACAACATGAATTGTATAAACTTTCTGAGAGTTATCTTCTGCTGTAACTGTAACAAGTACATCGTTATTTCCTTCAACTAGTCCAGTATCACCTGTAACTGCTACACTTGATGTTGGATCATCTTGTTCGTATACAACGTGTACTGCTTCTACATCATAAGGAACTCTTACTGTGTATTCAATTGTTGTAGGACTAAATGTCTTATCAAGTTTACCTTCTTTAACATAAAGTGATGAAAGGTTAGCATTACTTGAACTATCTCTTACAACTTTAATTGTATAAGTAATTGTTGTTGTAGCATCTTCAGCAAGTGTTACAACTTCAAATGTATTTTCACCTACTGTAAGGTTCTTAGTACCTAAACCAGTAATTGTTGTTGTTCCAACTTCTGCTGTTGCTTGAATACTAAATGTAGTAACATCATTTGTTACATTAAAGATATATGAATTCTTATCATGTGGTACTACATTTACTGTACCATTTGTAGTAAGCGTACTTAAGTAAGCATTAGCATTTGGTTTTCTTGTAATATTAATTGTATATGTTTTAACTGTTTGATCTTCTGCTGTTACTCTTACATATATTGGGTTGTTTCCAACCTTTAATGAATATCCACCGTTACCACTTAATGTAGCAAGTGGACTATTTTTTGTACCAGTTACTGTAACATGAGTAATATCATTTTCAACTTCAATATTATATGTCTCAGCACCAGTAAATGTTAAATGATTAACATCGTTATCATCTACTACTGTAAGTGTATCAAGAGTATTATCTGTATCTTCAGGTCTTGTAATATTTACTGTAATAATTCTTGTTGATAAATCTTCAGCTGTAATTTCAATTCTCTTAGTATTTACACCTTTAGTTAAAACTTCATTATCAAGAAGTTTAACACTAGCAAATTCACTTTCAGGTGTAACAGTAAATCTAACCTTTTTTGCACCTATTGGAGTAGTAGCTGCATATACATCTTCATCATGTGCATATGTAGGTGTATATACTGTATTAACATCATCTACTAGTACTACTAAGTTAGATAAGTTAACATTTTCATCTTTTCTTCTAAATATCTTGATTTCATATGTTTGAATTGTTCCGTCTTGAGCTGTTACTAGAATTGGGAATGTATTTTCACCTTTAACAAGTGTTTGATCTCCAAGTCCAGAAGCAACTGTTGGAGTAAGTGTTGTACCAACTAAAGTAATTTCATCTACATCTTTTGGAACTTCTGCTTTATAAGGTCCTGTAAAGAATCTATTAAACTCAGGAGTTATTTCATAAGTTGTAGAACTATCACCTTTCTTTTGGACTTCTAGGCTTCTTAAGTAAGCATCACTACTTAATTCACGGTAAACATTAAGTGTATAAGTAGCACTCTTACCATTTTGAGCTACAACGATAATTTTTATCTTATTTTGTCCAGTTTCAAGTGTTCCATCACCTATAACATATGAGCTTGCATCATTATCATCTTTTTCATAATAAATTTGCATTGTTTTTTCTTGATATTCACCAAGTGTTGTATCAAGAGTATTTGTTGAATTAAATATGTATCTATCAACATCATACCCAACTGTTACATAGTATTCTCTAATCTTTGGATCGAATAAGAATGGTTCATTTTCTCCAGGATATTCAGGATATAAAACGTTTAATTTAATTAATTCGTTATCTCCTGTCATATCTCTAAATACGCTATAATTATATTTCTTTTCGGCTGTACCATCTTCACTACCAACTGTTAATGTATATAGGTTACTATTTGGATTAACAGTCGATTTATTATCAACACCAGCAACTGTTTGGAAGTAATGTCCTTTTTCAACGTTGAACATTATTTCTCTTATATCATAAGGTACTCTTACATTATACATATGAGTATCCTTATTAAATTCTGGAGTTAAGTTACAATATTCTTCACTCTTAGCACATAATTCTCTAATTAAACCACTTATTGTAATATTTTTTGGATAAGGGTCATTGCTTGCTTGTCTTGTGAAGTGTAAGTTATAAACTCTTACATCTCCGGATTCAGAAGTAACTGTTATTGGAACTACTGTATTTCCTGCTGGATCATTGTTTGAATCAGCTGGAATATGATGAACTCCATCGCCAACTATTGTTGCATGGTTGTCATGAGCATCAGCTGTAATTAATACTTCTTCATCAGCTATTCCTAAAGCAATGTAATAATCATTAACTGTTTCAGAGAATGATAAAGGTGTTGACCAATCAGATGCTGTCCATGTTCCTTTATCAGTTGTAAGTGTTCTTAAATAATTATTTCTATTTAAATCATTAAATGTTATCTTAGCATAACCATTACCAGTGTTACCTTCCATTGTACTTGTTCCATCATGTGTTGGCATTGTTCCTCCGCCAGCTATCATTATTGGACCGTCTTCATTAGTAGGATCTACTGCTTCAAATACTTTATTTGAATAATGAATATTGCTTCCTAACATTATTATATTATTTGCATCTGTTGATGCATCACTAATTGAATTAGCACCAGGATATCCAGAGATGTATGATGAACCACCAGCACCATATCCTGTAGAGCCATTTAGAATACCTCCGCCTCCGCCGAAGTATCCTCCACCACCTCCGGTACCACCAGAAGCAGCATTACCTCCAGTTCCAAATGAACCAGATGTTGCGGAATTACTACTTGAGTCAACTCCTGCGATACCGCCGGTAGATTGAGTTCCTCCACCACCATTATGTGTACCTAAGGATTGAGCCAAACTATTTCCTACTAAAGTTCCACCGCCAACTGATGCAAGGCTATTTCCACCTCCACCACCTCCGGCAGCAACCATAATTCTAGATTTTAATGATTGGAAATTATTCCATACGTTGTGGTTATCACTTGGATTAACATATAAACGAATATCAGTAGCTCCACCACCACCAGAGTTTGTACTAGATGAATTTCCTCCACCATTCCATCCTCCTGATGTTGAACCACTTTCTCTTGGAGAACCACCGACAAATACATATACTTCTTCATCAGCTTCAAGTCTTAATAAACCTTTTGTATAAGCTCCTCCGCCTCCTGGGCTAGAGCCACTTATTAATCCACCTTGAGCTCCCCAAAGTTCTACTACATATTTACCAGATTTAGGAGCAACGAATTTTTCGTAGTGTCCCGTGTAATCATAAGCACTAACAATGTTTTGTGCTTGTTTAACCCAGTTGATTTCATAAACTCTTGGGTTAACGCCTGTTTCAACCGGCATATTTGGCTCAGTTACTGTAATTGTAACTACATTAGCATCATCAAATATTAATTGGTCACCAGATATTTCAATTGTTGCATGTGGGTCATATGCTTCAGCACTAACCTCTAAGAATACTTCACTTTGTAATATAGGTAATGAATAATCTTGTCTTAGAGATGTGAATTCAGGATCTAAAGACGAATCATAACCTTTAATTTTAATTGAACTTAAATAAGTAGTATGTGTAGAAGTATCAAATGGTTCACGTCTAGCATGTATTGTATATACTCTAATATCACCATTTACGGCTGTAACAACAACATTTATGTCTCTTGTTTTTCCATATTCAACTTTATATCTTTCGTTAAGACCACTTACAGTAGCATAACTATCAAATAAAGTTCCGGATAACATAAAACTTTCATCAAATGTATCCATTACTAAATCATATTCAGTAATAAGAGGATTAAATTCAGGACTTAGCAAATCAGTCATCGTTCCCGATGGACTAGCTGTTGCAGATAGTGTTTCCAAACATTTATATTCGATAGTCATCAAATATAAACCTTCAAGGGCATCATTAACGTTATCAACATCCCATGATGTATCTGCTGGCGTATATCCAACTTCTGGCGCAGTAATAGAATAATCTGCTGCTACGCTTTGTGGAACGCAAAAAATTGCTAGTAATACTACTAACAGTAATAGTTTTAAATCCTTTATTTTCCTTATAAAATTATCAATAGTGTTGCCTCTCATCATCTCTACACACTCCTATTATATATATAATTATATCATTGTTTTTATCTTCTTATCAATAAAAATACACATTTTTTGTAATATTTTTTTAGTGATATAAAAACATATTAATATACCAAAACCCTTACCTTATTCTTTTTTATCCTCACAATATCATTATATCAAATTTAATTAGTATTGAATAGTATTTTTAATTACTTAAATATACTTCAAAAATATAGTCATATGAATCCCAGTTATGTATTATAATTACTTGGTTTTTATTAGAAAACGTTAATTTTTCAATAAGCCAGTCCTAAGCTTTGGGAGTAAATCCTACATCACTTGCTAAATACGAGTACGCAAAAGAAGCACTTATACTTAATATAAGTGCTATTAATATAAAACTTATTTTTAAACTTGTTTTACCTTTCATATTTAGCACTTCCTATGTGTAATATAAAAGTATTGCTGATAAGACAAGTTGTATTTTCTATACTTTACTACTATGTATTATTATAGAGTATTCTTTTAAAAAAGTCTATAAGAAAAAGAAAGTAATTACTTACTTTCTGTAGCGTTACAATTGATGTGAGACCTTATATATAGTAAAAAAGCAATAAGTCTAGTAAAATGTAATTAAACAACAAAACATTTACCTAGAAAGGACTTATCGCTATGACAAGTATATCACATTATCCTCACAGTTTAAAT
>JAEEGL011265141.1_pt1 | contig 24969 bp, 25 predicted proteins | sample 9134231 | NCBI WGS metagenome assembly JAEEGL01 (sample SAMN16246548, study PRJNA631951) | gut metagenome | biome: gut microbiome; feature: rumen; material: fiber-attached | host: Bos | place: Iran: Karaj | collected 2018-10 | reverse complement strand
TTTTAAAAAAATTTGCTCATCTTGGATACTTGTTACACTTATACGCCACATGTTATAATAGGCACGTTTCCGCCTATCAATATTAAAGGGGGCATTGTATGCATCAGAGTAATACACTTGCCAACAGACTTGCTCTGCTCAGACACGAAAAAGGACTTACACAGCAGGAACTTGCTAATATTCTCTCAGAACTTGAAAACAGGGAAAGGTCATACTCTCTCCTATCGGTCAGCGGTTGGGAGTCTGGCGATAAATACCCGCCCGTAAAGGTACTTCTAGCACTCTGCGAATACTTTAATGTATCCTCAGATTATTTGCTTGGTCTTACTGAAGAACCGGGGAACAAGAACATAACTGCTGCCTCAAGAACAGATGCAGACACACATGAAAAACCTAATTACCTTATAACATATAATGAACTTAAATCATTCCATAAAGAGCCTGTGTATGTGGTATTTAACGATAAATCTTTTGAAGACGCATGGGGTACTTATGATGCTGTAAAAAATAGGATTGTATTTACTAATCAGTACCTATATATAACTAAGGATTTGAACTGTAACTATTACACAAAAATGCCCGATGAACTTGCAAAGCCTAAATATAGTCTCAGACGGAGATTATCAATGGGGCAGCTTGTTAAAAGCGGTAAGGTATGGATAGAGATGATAACTACATCAGAATATGTAAGAGGACAATATGATGGATGGTACAGGGTAAACGAAAACTCCACATGCCTTATCAACTCTCAAGGTCTTACACTGCCCTTTGAAGGACTAAATGTATCGTACAACGCATATACGGGCGATATGAGCGACAAAATCATGGCACAATGATATTTTACTCACAGACGAATTTTTAAACAAAAACAGCCACAGAGCTTGCCTTTCTAAACAGATGGCAGGCTCTATTTTTTTGTTTTGGAATAAAATATATATAATAATGTTAATGACACCTATAAATGTTTAAAAGAAGGGAAAGATAATGGCACCGAAAATCATTTATACCCATTGTGATGAATGCGGTAAAGAAATAACAAGAAAGGATATGAGAAGCTGCCCCAACTGTGGCACTTTATTAAAGTACCCTAAAAGACCGGGAAACAATGATGAAGAAAATGATGAAGATGATAATAAAGTAAAGGTTGTAAAAAAGGAAGAGCCTAAAAAGCCCGCTCCTGCCCCTATGCCAAAAAAAGAACCACAGGAACAGGTACGGGATATAGATGATCAGGAACAGGTTATAGATCCTGACGAAAAGGTATCGGTATCATACTCAAAAAAGCCGGCAGCGCCTAAGAAAAAGCCTGCACCCACACCAAAGGAAGACTACGAAGAACCGTCTTTTGATGATGTAGAGCCTGATTTTGAAGACGACGCTCCTTCATTTGAAGATGAAGAACCAAACTTTGAAGCTGACGAGCCAAACTTCGAGGATGATGAACCCTCTTTTGAAGATGATGAGCCAAATTTTGAGGATGAAGAACCCGATTTTGGCGATGATGAACCTTCATTTGAAGATAGCAGTTCAGATGACTTCTTTTCAGATTCAGACGAAAATGCCATGTCGGGCAGCGAAGAAGATGACGACATCCCATTTAGTGATGCAGACGATGACATAGAATGGGGCGATACAGACTTTGACGAAGATTTTGGAGATGTGACAGCAGACAATTCAGACGATGGCGAAGAAATGCCTGAAGCTGAAGAAGACTTTGGCGACGATTACTCCGATGCGTCAGATGACGACTATGACAGCATGGCTGAAGACGATGACAGCGAACCCGAAGATGAAGAACCCGAAGATGCTGAACCTGAAGCTGAGGAAGCTGAAAATGAGGAGGATGACCTCGAAAAGGACGACTGGGACGAGCTATTTGCTCCCGATGGAAGTGAAGAACCACAAAGGGAAGCTGAAAAGCCAAAGAAAAAAGCTATCCCTAACCCTGTCGAAAAGCTTGTGAAGCGTACCAAAGCACAGAAAAAGGTACAGAAAGAAGAACAAGAAGAAGTAAAAGAAGAGGCTGAGGAGCTTGACGAAGAGCCTGTAAAAGTACAGAAGAAGCCTGTACAGAAAAAGAAAACAAAGTCAGAAGCTCAGAAATCAGAAGCACAGTCTTCTTTCCTTGATGCTGCAAGCAACGGCAAAATGGTCAAGAAAGCCGTAGCAAAGAAAGAAAAGGATGATGCAAAGGCAAAGGAAGTCAATAAGGAAGAGCCTAAAGAGGAAGAAAAGCCTAAGAAGAACATCTATGATCCTAACCATGATGGATACTATGATGATGTCGAGACAGAATTTAATGATGTAGTATTTAAAGTGCCTGTGGATATCATCATCAAGGCTGTGTTCATGACTATCGGCGTAGCTGCATCCATACTGTACTTCGTGTATAATCTGTAATGCAATGAGGAACTAGGGCAATGAAGCTTGAAATTGGAAAAGACGGAATCAAGATAACAGAAGATCCCATATATAAAGACATAAAGAATGTATTTACAGATGAAGAGCCTACTTGGAAACAGGTAGAAATCAAGTGCCCCAGATGCGGGGGAAACCCTGATATGAAGGACATAGATTTTACATCATCTACCTACAAGTGCCCTTATTGCGGAGAAGTAATACAGCTCCCTAAATCAGGGAAAACAAGTAAGGTTGTGAATATAAGTAATGTCTATCATATAAATAATACTCCCCAAAAAGAAAGCGAAGTAGAAACGGATTCTGAAGGATACCCTCGCAGGCCGCTTGAAGAAAGAAAGTTAAATACAAAAATATGGCTTGGCATCGTAATAGCCATGTCCGCTTTCTTTATGCTCATATTTGGCGGCGCTATCATGGAAAACGCAAGATACTCGCATAAAAGCAGTCCTGCGATAGAGCAGAATGTAGAACAGGACATAAATCCATTTGCAGATAATAACATTGTGGCGTATTTCGATGGCTACAACGGAGAAGGCACTTATGAGATCGTGATAAGCCCTAAGTTTGAAGGACTTGAATACGAACTGGAATGCTCCGCAGAACAAGGCAAGTTCAAAACCGGGGATACTGTGAAACTGAGAATAACAAATGCAGAACACTTCAAAGGAAAGTATAATTTTACAGTACTTGAAGCCACTGCAACAGCGCAATTAGAAGATAAGATTGAGCCTGAATACATGACACCATAAATTGAATACAGGCAGCCGGGGATGGAAAACAACCTGAAAGTAAGAGGAACAAAGAATGAATAAACTATTAGAACTTATCGGTCTTGGTGAAATCAAACATGACTTTTCCGATTTTGAGCAGAAGCTCAGAAACAGATATATCAAGAACTTTGTCATGGATGCGATACTGAGCTTAATCTGTATGTACTTCACTATAACAACAAGGTACTACAAGGCAGCAGCTATCTTTGTGATAGCAATAATCGTACTGCTCCTCTTACACGCATACTCTGTCCTTACGCTTTTATGTGGCAAGGTCTACTGTTTGGATGGAACAGTTGTGTCAGATAAAAAAGCAAAGATCAGTGAGAAAATACTGACATGGAACGTTACAATCCTTGGCGAGTCGAAAGTCAAGATAAGACATGACGGAAAGATATACACTGTGCCAGTCGGACACAGGTACACTTTTGAACCTGACAGCCCGATAAGAGTCTACTTTACTTTAGAAAGTGTAATACAGACATCTGAAACAGAGTACAATATCATATCTCCTATCCTTGTGATACGTCCCGCAGACGAACAGCAAGATAGCGAAGAATAATGCATAAAAGCTTGGGAAAAAACCAAAAATACTTATAATATAACTGTATAAATAATTATCTCTTAATATCTGTTGTCAATAATAAGCGCTTTAGGCTCTCGCCTCGGCGCTTTTTTTGATACACGGATTTAATCGGATAAATCTAAAAAGCATCGTTCTGATGCGAAAAACCCACTAACAAAACAAAAGAGCGTATAGCTCGGAAAGAAAAGAGGAAAACAGTTATGAAGATTCTTGGAACAGAAGAAACTAAGGTATTTGGCAAGAGCGCACAGGCAGAGGCAAAGGCGCTTATCGAAGAGCTTGAGAAGACAATCTCTTATGATGTAATGAATAAGAGATCGCTTATGGCAGGAGAGGTAATCAATGCACCAATCCTTCCGCAGGCATTCACATCAAGCCCTGCACCGGTAATTGACCCTAACATGAAGGGAGAGATTGCATATCCTAAGCTTGAGTCAGGAAAGACTTTCTCTATCAAGCTCGAATTTGACGAGCAGATGAGAGAGGCAATGAATAATTCAAAGCTCGTACTCGGTTATGCTGAGAATGGACAGGATATTGCAGAGCCACTTGCATTAAATGCTCTCCCATCCCTTGTTGCTCAGGCAATCGGCGGAAAGTCTTCAATGCTCTGTCAGATAGAGGATAAGACCGTAGCGAAGTGCATGAACACAGAGGTCAAGGCGGCTATCATCAATGAGTTTTTAAGACTCAGAAATGACAAGTGCAAAAAGTACGTCTGTGATGGTATGGTGCGTTATATCGCCTCAGAGGGATATCAGTACCTTCCTATCTCAGAACTTTTACAGACCTTGGAGGATGGACTTGCTACAATGTACCCGAACTACACCTTTGAGTACGCAAAGATCAGCCACCAGTTTGACGCATTCTGCTACTATCTGAATGATGAGAAGCTTACACAGGAGCTTTTAAACATCCTTCAGATGACTGGAGCAAGCGATGACTTCAAGCCTGCTCTCCTGTTTGTTACATCAAATACGGGAGATAGCGGAGCTAACCTCATCCCTGTCATGTTCACTCCAAACGGCGGTCTCATGTATATGGAAGATCCGCTTAAGCTTGAGCATGATGGCGGAGCATCTATCCTGAAGTTCAAGGAGAACGTAGATAAGCTGCTTGCAGTTTATCAGGCAACTCCTGAGAAGCTTCAGAAGATGGAGGAAGTTATCCTTAAGCATCCGGCAAATGCGTACAGGAACGTTGCTTTCAAGAGTAACATTCCGCTTGACTGCTTTGCTGAGAAGGCAGAGATTTTCGAGCAGATATATGGTCAGATGGCATCAGCCCTTGACCTCTATATCGAGCTTGTAAACGAGTTTTCTGCCTACTGCGTGCAGAAGGAAGTCACTGAGATGAGAAAGCTTAAGATTCTTGGAAGTCTTTCTCAGAAGTTCCTTTCAGTCGAGAATTTACAGTCTTGCGACGTAGATATCGACTTCACAAAGGTAAACAAGTGATAGGAATAGGGAATTTTGGCGGGTGATAAGCCTGTCAGGATTCCCTTTTTTCTACAAAACACAACAACTAATATCTCATTATGGAGGAAAAACATGGAAAACTTTAAAAAATATTTCGATGACAATGACATTCAGTTCGAGTTTGAGTCAAAGAACAAGGATGGACATTACCTTTCAGTCTACACAATAGACTGCAAGGATATAAGAGCGCTCACAAACTCTAAGAAGGAAGACCCTTTTGCAGGCAAAGCAGATATCATCGGCGGATACTGCGAGACGTATTATATCAATTTCTACACTGAGTATTATCCTCATACTGGCGATGTGGCTCTGTATATGAGCGTCAATATCGATGTAGAGGATATCAGAAAAGACATTGAGGAAATCGTAGAGAAAAACTGCGACAGAGTAAAGGATGGCTACATTCAGCTTACAGACGATGAGAAGAAAATGATCGCATCCGCTGTAAAGGAATATGCCGCAGAAGACCTTGAAGAGTTCTTTGAGTACGAAAACAGATGAAGCAGTTTAATAATAAAACTCAAATTGGAGGGAAATAATATGAAAACAAAAGCAGAATTCATGAGAGAAGCAAAGACTGGGATAAAGCTTACACTGGTCGGTGGAGCAAATTATGAGTGGATCAAGGAGAAACGCCCTCAGAACCTCAGACCAAGAGCTATCGTAAAGGTGCAGACTAATGCGATATATCTTGAAGGCGAGGAGAACAATGGCGCAGGTTCTTGGCTGCCAATCCCCGCAGCAAGTCTCATTGAATACGATGGAAATACCCTCAACATCTTCAACCCTGCTGTAAGGGAGATGAACGAGGAAGAAAAGCTCAATGTGAAGAAAGCCGAGGAAGAAAAAGAACGCTACAAGAAAGAAAATCCTTATAGCGACGGCTACTGGCACATGAAGTCTTTTTACGAGAATTGTTCAACTCCGTGGATTTATTCCGGCAGTGACAAGATTAAAGGAAAGCGTGCCGCGCAGGGCAGTGACTATGGTAAAATCATAGATGATGCCATTAAGGGAGAGCTTTGCCTGTCTTACGCAGTAACAAGATAAAAACAAATTATTGGAGGAAATGTATGAGCACATACAATGTAACACTTTCTGCAAACTACACTGTAAACGCAGTGTCAGAGGAAGAAGCAATCCACAAGGCGAAATCAATGGCGCAGACAGAAGATCTTGATGCAGGATATTCAGACGTGGAAGAAATTGGAGACGAAGCATAAGGAGGAAGTACAAATGTCATTTTGGGATACAGTTGCAGGAAACAACCTTGCAACTGCACTTGAAAACAATTTACCTATCATCGCAGAAGCACTCACAAAGAAGCAGTACACTATTGAGTGTGACGGCTCAGTTGATGCAATGATAAAGGTAAAGGAAAAGATTGCCGCAGGCGATAAGTTTGTTGGCAAGATTGAAGCAGGAGTAACAACCCTGCTTATCATGCAGGAAAACTAAATAAAGAGAAACGCAGCGGGCTTTAAAAGCTCACTGCGTTTTTTAATGTCTTAAATGCTAAGTTCGATATTCTTAACCGCTGCGGTGATTCGTTCAAGAAGTATCTTTACCTGTGCGCTATCGGCTACTTCAAAATCGGATCTTGAAAGGGACTCGATATCATTGGCAAACTTGGTAAGGCGGTTATCGAGAATAGGTGCTCCGCTTGTACTTGAGGATGGCGATGGTGATGAAGAAGCCTTGACAGGCTCTTTTACTTCGTGCTCTACTGCTCCACTCTCTGTCTCCCCATACTCTTCGTCAGATGGTTCATACTCTGATTCGTCAATAGTATCATCGGATGTGTCTACTGGAGTGTTCATACTGCCGTCAAAATCAACGACACCTGACACTTTTTCAGAGCCACTACTACCCTCTTCTATCTGCTCCATGTGATTAACTGTATTAGCCACACTGGATTCACTACCACTGCTCAGAGATGCCACATTATAGTTTCCGTCAGCCTTGTTCTGCTGTCCCAAGAAAACGTCGTCCTTATGTTTAAGGTCGTTGATAAGCTGCTCTATCCTTGCTCTTGAAAGAACCTTAGCGTTGCCGTTCTTATTATCGAGCATGTTGTTTTCTCTGATAATTCTGTTATAAAGCTCCTTCTGCTCTACTTCTGAAAGCGTAGCCGCAGAAGTAAATGCTGAGAAAGCATATTCGGGGTCATTTGCAAGTTCCTGAAGTTCCGGGATAAGCTTTAAAAGCGAAGTGTATCTGTGAATATTTGTCTGAGCCATCTGAAAATACTCAGCAGCTCTGTCACGAAGTCTTCCTTCGTATTCACCTTTCTTCTTCATAATCTCCATGTAGTAATTGATCACTCTCGCCCAATCCATAGGGAGCATGTTTCGGTTTCTTATGTTGGAAGAAACAAGCTTAAGACCTCTCTCAGTTTCATCTTCGGGGTAAGGACTTACAATGCAAGGAATTGTATCTTCGCCATTAAGTAACATGGCTCTGTATCTCCTGTGACCTGATGAAATTTCATATCTTCCATCGGGTTTTTTGAACACGCTTATAGCGCCATTGAAACCATCTTCCTTAATACCTTCTGCAAGAATATCAATACCTTCCATGTTGAAGATGTTTGCGTTGTCAGGATTTTCGTCAATCTGATCGAGAGGAATATTTATAGCAACAAGCCCATTAGCCTGTTCCGCACTCTTCTCCTGTATCTCTTTAAGTTTTCCCGCATTGCGGGCCTTGCTAAAATCAGTCATAATTACTTAGCCCCTTTCTTAACTTTCTTTATTCTTTTGATAATCTCATTCACAAGCTCAATGTAATCGTTTGCCACCGGATTCCTTGGTCTGTAATAGGGATACGGAATGCCGAAAAGTGCAGCGGTAGGCACAGTCCTTGAAGGTCTGATGTATGTTTTAAATGCTAACCCGTTCAGATTATCGCGGTTGCTTTCATACATATATTTATCGAGATTCCAGTCTGTTCTGATATTGTTAAAGAAGATGCCTAAAACCTGAAGGTTGATGTTTGTAGTACGTCTTATTGCCTGTACATTATCAATGAGCATATCGTAGCCCGAAAGACTGTATATGTCATAGGATACAGGAATAAGAACAAACCTTACCGCAGATAAAGTTGCAAGTGTCGGTGTTGTAAGGTTCGCAGGACAATCAAAAAGAACATAGTCAAATCCAAGTTCCTCGGCCTCACTAACAAGACGCTTAAAAATATCTGTATCAAAATCATCAATGAAGTCCATTTTCTTAGTGCCACGCACAACGTAAATATTGCTTTCAACTATCTTTCTTCTAAACTGGATCAGAACGCGATTTAAAACATCTGACAAGGGAATATTGCCTTTCAAGTATTCCTCTACTCCTAAATCTGTTCGCACAGCACCCTCTTCCGTATCGGTGAAAGTAGTAAGATAAGATGATGCGTTACACTGGCTGTCACAGTCTACAACTAATACTTTCTTCCCGAATTCTTTTTCAAGGCAAGCTGCAAAATTAACAACACTTGTTGTTTTCCCAACACCACCCTTTTGATTAAAAATTGCTATTGTGTCCAAAACACTACGCCTCCTCTCTGCTAAAAGCCCTGTAATATCTAACTTCGAGCATATCTTAAATTTAAAAATGGGGAATGTCAAATGTGTCCACCGTGGACACATTTATAGTATAGCATAAATATGTTTAAAATGTAAAATATATATAAAAGATATTTTAAGTAAAATATATTCATAAATTAAAATACATATTATAATTAAAAAAGATATTAAAACTAAGATAGATAAAATAAGCCATAAATATAAAATAGATTTACTACCTATAATAAGTAAAATATCTAAGATAGATTTATAACCTAAAATAGATTTAATAGCTTTAATACATTCATTATTTATATTAGTTTTAAAATATAAAATAGCTTTATTATTTATGATACTTTTAAAAGCTATAATAATTATCTTATCTATTCTATCTATTATATCTTTAATACCTACTTTATGTTTTTTAATTTTATTAGTTTTATTATCTTTAATATATACAAAATATATTAAAGATAAAAAACATTCTATAATTATTTTAGATTTAATAGATATTTAAAGTTGACATTCCCCACGGGGTATGTTTACAATATATTAAATCTAATAAATATATTCTATCTATTTTAATTTTCTTATTTATAATAGGTTTAATATATATTTTACCTATTATATGTTTTATATTTATTAAAAGTTATAAACATATTTTATCTATGTTATCTTTATTATGTTTCATACCTTTAATAAGTAATAAAGGTAAAATACATTCTTTAACTATCATACATATATAAATGGGAGGAAATGAAAATGGCTACAAAGATCGGCATTGTCAATCAAAAGGGAGGCGTAGGCAAAACATCAACCGCTATCTGCCTGACCGATGCATTAACAAGAATAGGTTACAAAACACTCTTGGTGGACTTCGCGCCGCAGGGTAACTCATCAAGCACTTTTGGAGTTAAAAGCAGCGAATACACAATCTACGATGCAATCATGAAAAAAGTAGAGACTAAAGACATTATCGTAACAGGCAACGAAATGGGAGATATTATTCCATCGGGAGACGAATTAAAGCAGGCATTATGTGAGCTTGTAAATGTAAAAGCAGGAGAGAATAGATTAAAAAATGCTCTTAAACAGATAGAGGATCAGTACGATATGATAATCATAGACTCAGATCCAACTCCCGGAATCATGCTTGATAACGTTTTATCAGCAGTAGACGGCGTAATAATTCCAATGAGAGCAGAGATGTACTCAATCGAAGGAATTGGAAGCTTAGTAAAAGATATTAACGAAGCGAAGAATGAACTTAACCCCGAACTTAAAATCTACGGAGTACTTCTAACAATGTTAAAAGACAGCTCCACACATAAGAAGATAAGCGAAGAATTCGAGCAACTGGCAAAATTCAATCTTTATCCTTTTAAAACAAGGATAAGACACTCAGACGCAATCGCATCAACACAGACATGGCCTTCAATAGGTCAGCCGAAGAACTATTCTGAACAGAGAATACTTGACGCAAAAGGTTCTATATATAAATACGACAACAACAGTGGTGCAGTAGACTACAGTAATTTCGTAAAAGAATTGTTGGAGGTAATCGCAAATGACTGATTTTTTTGCAGGAATGACACCAGTAAAAAATAGCAAATCAACAGCGAAGGAAAAGAGCAGTGGTGCAGCTCAGACAACAGACGGATTATTAGAAGAGGGTAATAGTGCAGGCACGGAAACAGAAACATCCAAGGCAGAAACACCCAAGGCTGAAAAGCCCGCTGCCAAGAAAGCGGAGAGAAGAGTAGAATCTCCGCAGAAAGCAATCTCTAATAGTAATGTAACGGGCAAATGGGGTCGCCCACAGGAGTATACGGAAAAGCCCAAGACACTAAAGCTCAACCTGACACCCGATCAGTACACTTTCCTTAAAAACAATGGCGGAAAGTATGGCGGAATGACAAAGTACATTCAGCACTTGGTAGATGAAGAAATGAATAGATAAAATGTAATAACGGAAGGCTATCGCAGAAATGCGGTAGCCTTTTTCTATTTCATTCTAAAAGTGTGCAACAAATTTTTGAAATCGATATTTCTACATATAATAACAGTATATTTCAAAGAAGGAGATTAACCATGTCATTCAGAATTGGTATAGATGTAGGCAATTCAGATACAAAAACACAGAATACAAGCACTCCGAGCGGTTTCGTAAAGTATTCCGTTAAGCCCGCTCTCGCCAAAGAGTATCTAAAATACGAAGATGCCTACTACGCACCTACAATAAACAGATTTGAATACATCAAGGATAAAACAGAGAGTGATCATGCGCTTATACTTACACTTTTTGGCATAGCCAAAGAAATCGTATATACAGGCTACCATGAGGGTAATGTAACAAAAGGCAAGATGCAGGAATACATAAATGGAATAAGTGATATTTCCATTGGCGTAGGACTCCCCGTAGGCGACTTCACTAAGCTCAAGGACAAAACAAATGAATATTACCTTGAAAAACTTGGCGATAAGCAGATTGAGTTCGTGTACTCCGATTATAATTTCAATCTTACCTTAAATAAATGCATGACATTTCCACAGGATATTCTGCCAGTAGCAGCAAACAATGAATGTACCATTGCAGGGCAGTATAAGAAATACCTCATTATCGGCATAGGCGGTCAGACAGTGGATGTCGTGCCCGTAGTCAATGGTGTGCCCGTAGCAGAAATGTGTACATCACTGCGTCTTGGCTCAAGAAAGATGTTTACAGATATTATCAGCTATCTCGATATCAACTTCGGTATCACGATAGGCGAAGATACTGTAGAAACTGTCATAAGAGATGAGCCTAACGTAATGTCAGAGGATATGAAAGAAGCAATTTGGTCACTGGCACAGGCACATGCGGAAAAAATTATAAACGCCTGCACTCAGAAGGGCTTTAACTTCATTGAATATCCTGTTGTATATTACGGCGGCGGCTGTATGCTCCTTAAGAGATTCTTGGAAGAGATACCCGCAGTCAAGGTATATGAGTTCATTGACGATGTAAACGCTAATGCTAAGTTTTATGCAGCGAAATTAAAGGACTAAGACCATGGCAACAGCAAACAGATTATCAATCCACTTCAACTTAGAAGACAAGGATCAGGAAGCAGCCATAAAGTTCCTTGATAAATGTGGATATAAAAAGAACAAGATAATAGCCATCATGGTATCTGAGTTTATGGCAAAGTACGAGCTTGATATAGAAAAATTAAATCCCGGCGAGATGAAAGAGTTTATATCGGGATATGAATATATCAAGCAGAACCACACGCCAATGCAGATATACCCAACAGTAGCAATACAAGCCCCTAAATCAGACGAAAATAAAGAAACGAAGAAAGATACGAAGATTTCTATAAGCGCCCCAAGAGAGGCTAATAATGGTGCTGTAAAGGCATCAGCTATGGATATGGATAAAGCAAATTTGGCACTTTCTGGTTTCGGGCTTTGAAAATCCATTTTAGTACATATAATATCCATGTAAGATAAACAACACCACGGTGTCCACCGTGGACACTTATTCAAGGAGGCATCGTTATGAATAAAAAGTCATCAAGACTCGGACAGGGGCTTATGGCAACAGCCCTCGCAGCACAGGCAACAATGCTCAGTAACGTAGCTGCATATTCAGATGCATTTGATAAGGCTGAGAAGGCAGTTGATAAGACTTACGACAAGATTATCGGATTTGCTGACAAGCTCTTCCCATTCTCTCTCGTAGTACTTATCATTGCGATTCTGTTCACCCATGATCAGAAAGCTCTCGCAGCAGAGATCAAGACAGCCGTTATGATCTGCATTGCATACGTTCTGTTGCTCATTGTTGAGTCCGGCGACTTCTTAAAGACATTCTCAGGTCTTATTAAGTAATCGCGGCGAATGCAATGGCCTTGTAAAAGAGGCAGTCACAATTCAACAAAGATTCAAAGAAGGAAGGCGCAGGCATCAAACGGCCTGCGCCTTTTGCGAAGAAAAAATTATGAAACAAAAGATTATAAAAGGAAATAGAATATCTGCGTTTATCATAAGTATGGTAATCATCATGCTTATGTTATTTGTTACGCCTCAAAAGGCATATTCAGGGCCGATTGGAGACTGGATAAAAGGGAAAATCAATGACAGTGTTTCCACGATGGCAGACGAAATGTTATCGGGGCTTGGTCAGCGTATGTCAGAAACAGTAGAAGCAATCGGCAACGATATTGTAAGCGGAATGGTGGGGGGACTTGGGCCAGACCTTACAGCATTCGACAACTTCGTATCAGGACGCGACATAAACACAAAAGGAGCAGCCGCATACAGGGATGTTCACAACAAGTTTACAACTGTCGCACAGGTATTTGGCTATGGAATCGCTATCATTATCCTTCTAATATCATTATTGCAGTTTTTTATAGCAAAGCCGGGTGAATTAAAAGACACCCCATTCAGGCTTGTATTCAAGTTCATACTATCAATAGGGCTTATTGCGGGCAGTAGAGAAATCATGGATATGATTCTCGAAGTGGCTAACGATATTTGGACTAACGTTATTATGTCAGAAGTCATAAATGGCAAAACACTCACTTTAAGCTACGATACACTTGCACCCGTAACAGTGAGCGGAGAAGAAGTAGCCATAGACCTATTAGCCGCAGGCGGAAAAGCGCTTGCATTTAAAAAAATCTGTGGACTGATTCCCGGTATCGGAGCATTTATCGGTTTATTTCAGCTCCTCATTTACTGGCCTCTCATCAAAGGCTTTGTGAAACTTTACATAGAAATCGTTGAAAGATACCTTGTAGTAGTTCTTTTATATTTCTTCTTTGGTGCTGCCGCAGGAACAATCGTATCAAACAATACATCTAACGTATTCAAGTCATACATGAGGATGGTCGCATCACAGATATTCTTATTATTTGTAAATGCGGCGCTATTATCAGTATTTATTGACGCACTGCTGCGCAAGGCGTTTACGGTATCAGTCCCTAACTACATATTTGGACTTGCATTCCTTAAAGTATGCCAAAGGATTGATTCATATATGGCATCTCTTGGTCTTAACGTTGCACAGACAGGTGGACAGACACTTGATGCTATTCTTGGCGCAGGGGCAGGCATTTTAAGAGGACTTGGAAACCTCGGAAGAAGTGCAGGAAAAGGCGCAAACCTTGCATCAGCGGTTGCTGAAAAAGGCGGTCACTTTAAGACTGCTGCCGGATTAAAGGCTCTCTCAGGTACACGCGGAGCAGCAGATGTCATTGGCGCAGGTGGCATAGACAGTGCAGCAAGACTCATGGCAGCCAATAGAGGAAAGAGCTTCAGTGCTACACCTGATCAGGCAGCTACAATGATTAAAGACTTCATGGGAGATCCTAATAATCAGAAGAAGGCTGCAATGATTGCAGGCTACGATGATCAGTCACTTATAGCAGGAATGAACAAGATTATGGCTGATAGCGGTCAGAATATACATGTATCTGACATTGACAGGTCTACTCTCAACAAACATGGACAGCTTAAGTTTAGAGGTACAGCAGGCGAAGGTGCTAATGCGCAGAACATCTCTGGAACATTTGCAATGAATGAGATACCAAGAGCAGATAACGTCAAAGCGGGTGATGGATATGTCGCATACGACAACAGGCTTAAGCAGAATCCGGGAGAAATACACAGAGGAGATGCAAATTCTCTTGGAAAAGCATCAGGAAAGAGCAATATTATTGACGGCGCTTCACAAGGCTATAAGGATAGAATCGCAGGAATGTCATACGATGCCGAGACAGGAGACTGCGCCCTTTACGATAAAGACCAAAATCAGATTGGTACTATCGCCAAGATAGATGGAAAAGAGCAGCTTATCCAGTCGGCAGCACCATTGAAGAAAGACGAGGCAACAGGAGCTATCGTACCGGATAAAGACGGAAGCAATAAAATGCAACAAACCCTAAGCCACGGCATTTACGGCGATGGCGATTATAAGGATAAGCCTGAAGATTACAGCGATAATAAATTCGCCGCGGCACACAAAGAAGAGATTCAGGGTGCAATGGGCTTCAAGTCGCTTGAGTACGATAAAGTAGATCCTACCACGGGCGAAGCTCACGGAAAAGCTACTATAGAAAATAAGTTTGGCGGAGACGATAAGAAGGTAGATGTTGTTATGCGAGATGTCGGCATGCACGGACGTACTGGAAATGGAAAGGTCGTAACAACATCTGACGGATACGCTTTTGAAATCCAAACAGCAGCGCCTTCAAAGAATAAGGTAAGCACAGAAGCAAGCAAAGGAGAAGGTGGCGAAGGTGATAATGCACCAACAGGAAGCAACCCTAATGGTAGCAAACCGACAGGAAGCAACCCTAATGGTAGCAAACCGACAGGAAGTAACGGCGGTTCTAACGAAAATAATGGAAGAAATGGCGGCTCAGGCGGAAATAATGGTAGAAACGGCGGCGCAGGTAACAATAGCGGTAGCGGAAGTGGCCCGAAGCAGACCATAGTAAACGCAGGAGCAGGCAGCACTGGTGCGCCAAAAAGCGGGAATAAAGCATCTTCATCAACAAATGGCAATAACAGCGCAGAAGAAGGTGGAAGCGGCACGCCAAGGACTATTCAAACCGCAGGCGAAAATGGTAGCGCTGCAACAGCGGGCGGAAGCGGAAGTAATGCCTCAACAAGCAGCGGAAAAACAGCATCTCCAACAAGCGGAAGTGGCACGCAGACGAAAGGCAGAGGCACGGCAACTGGCGCTTCTACAGGCTCGGCAAAAGCTGACGCAAGTTCCAAACAGACCATAATGGATGCAAAGGGCAATAACAAAACTGGAAGCAGCAGCGGGTCTGCAACAACGTCAAAAAGCAGTAGTGCGACAGGAAGTGCTACTCCGACAAAGAGCAGTGCGACTGGTAAAAGTACAACGGGAAGCGGTAGCGGTAAAGCAAGTAGTACACCAAAAACCATCCAAAGTGCAGGCGGAAACGGGAAAGCTACATCCACAAGCACTAAGGGAACTTCATCAGCATCCTCAAAAAGCGGAAGTGGCTCAACAAGAAGCGGAAGTGCAACAGGCAGTAACAGCACATCAGGAAATGGCAGCAGGGCAGTAACACCGCAAAAAGGCAGTGCAACCGCAACAGGAAGCAGCAGTAAGCAGACATCAACCAAAAATGGCAGTGGAAGCGCACCAAAGACTATTCAGGGTACAGGCGGAAATGGTAGCACCACAAGCAAAAGACCTGTAAGCTCAAGTAATGGCAGTACAAGAAGTTATTCTACTGGAAGCGCAGGTGGCGGCAGGTCAGCATCAGCTCAGAGCGGCAGCAATGGTACACAAAGGACTGTGCAAAGCGGAAGAGAAAGCAGTAGTTCAGCTCAGGCAACAGGAAGAGGCTCATCACAAAAAACTGATACAGAAGACGCAACGAGCGACTTCGGCTCAAGAGCCGGTGTAGGTAGCGATGTTGAAGGGAATATGAATTTCAGCAGAGCAGACATGGGAATAAATAATGACGCTCCTCACGGAATAACTGACAACGACGACTATGAAGATCTCGAAGCGCTTCAGGAAGACCTCAGTGGAACAGACGACTACGTGGAAGAACCTGAAGAAGAAAATCTCGATGCACTTCAGGAAGACCTTGACGATGTGGACGACTACGAAGAAGAACCCGAAGAAGAAAACCTCGATGATCTTGTAGAAGATACTGACGGCATGGAAGACTATGAGGAAGAACCTGAAGAAGAGGAAGACCTTGATAAATTAGTAGAGCGAGAAGACGACGACGACTACGATGAGTCATACGAAGAAGAGGAGAGAAGGGATGACCTTGATGCTCCAAGAGAGACAGAGCATGACGAAGGGGACGACATCGACTCACTTCTACAGTGGAGAAAGCTAAATAAGAATATCAGCAATGATTCAGCGGACGGCGACACACTAATCTAACCAAACCAAAGCCCATGGGAAACGTCCTATGGGCTTTTGATTTAAAAGGAAATAACTATGGGAAGTATAAACGAAGAAGGCAACAGCCCTTATGAAGACGCTGCGCAAGCGCCGGGAAAAGTCGTAGATGCAGCGACAAACGCAAAAGGTCTCTATGATGATGCCAAATACTTAAAAAATGCATACGACAAGAGAAAAAAGAACGCTGATGATGCAAAACAGACACAGCAAGCAGCACAACAGACCGCTCAGAACGCTCAAAATACAGGTCAGGCAGCAGGCGGAACGGCAGAAGCCGCAGGAGCAACTGCGATGGCAGGGAAAAACACTGGTGAAACAGTGGCAAATACTGGCGATGCTGCTGCAAAGACAACTCAGGGCGCGGAGCAAGTAGGCGAAGCGCTTGCAGAAGCAGGGCAAACAGCAGAAAAAGCGGGCGAAGCAGCAGAGGCGGCGAAGACTGCGGCAGAAGCAGGAGCTACGGCAGCAGGAGCAGCTTCAACAGCGGGAGTTTCACTTGCAGTACAAGCAGCAATCAAGACGCTAAAAGCCACTGGAACAGCCATGTCAGACCTTTTGACGGGCGAGGATCACAAAATGGGGCTTGGCGCTATTATTGCTGTACCTGTAATTACCATTATCTTCTTGGTATACATGTTCTCATTCTATCTCACAACAAATTCATCGGGCGAGATAGAAAACTACCATGAGACAGAGTATGCAGATAAAGCAGACCTCGATTATTCAAGCAGAAACAAAAATTACAGTTCTGAAAAATCGTTATCAGCATTAGGTTACAATGGCGATATGCCATATCTTAATGCTCTCGAAGAGTATAAGAGCGATACTGACGAAGCACTGAAAGGCGCTATCATGGAGCAGGCAACCTCAATCGTTGACGCACTCCACCCTAGCGCGGGAGAAAAAGTAAAGACTTTCTTTTCAAGGCTACTGCATTTGCCGGGAAGTGAATACGAATACGTTGAAGATCAAACGCTTAACACGTTCTACGACAACCCATACCCATACAGTTTGAAGATAAACAGTAGTGAATATTATTCAATAGGCGATTATCTGAAAACTAATGGATTTACTGGTGTGGGAGCATTCAAATTCACCCGAAACCACACATTCCCTTCAGGCAGATTCAAAACAATGCCTGAAGACGCAATAAACAATGACCTAAACTATATTGAATTCAACAACGTCATGTCACAGGGCAAGGCATTTTCAACTTATGACGGAACATACATGGACTATAAGGCTATGTTTGACAACCCTGATGCACAAGCACTCACATTTGAAATGACGATTGAAAATCCCGATGGCGATGTTGGCCCGACATATTACGGAAGACACATTTCAGGGTATCAGGATATCCCTCTGTACAATGAGGATGGAAGCCCTCAACTGGATAGTGAAGGAAATCAAGAAACAACACAAGAGCCAATTTGGGAGCAGACACCTGACACCGCCAATCCCGCAGACATAGATTTTTGCGAGGAAAAGTATTACTACTACAATGTTGTAGTAAAACCTTATGGCTTAAGAGAACTGTACGCAATAGCCGAGCATGACGAAAAAGGAGCATATCATCTCACAGCAGATGATGAAAAACCGGGCGAGAGTATATACAGGAATCATCCCGGCAGCAAAGATGATACAGTAAAGCCGATAAAGAACAATGAAATGCTCGACAGAAACGAGATGTATGACAGAATATACCTCAGAACAGATGCAGAGAGCAGCGAAATTGATGAAGATGAGTTCGGGCCATCGTGTACCAAAGATAGAGATAGACTGTCATTCCTCTATAATTGCAGCGCACCCACACTCGACGGCTCAGATGTCGTAACAACAGGACGAAGCGCAATTTATTACATTCCGCTCGATAAACTTATCACAGCAGGAGATCTTTCCAAGATAATAGGAGATATGCCTGACGATGACATTGAAGATGACATAGGCGAAGCAGATGTCCCAGTACATCCCTTCAGCGGAGACGAAAAGGCTTTCCTTGAAGAGATAAAGGCGCTTGTTATCGCAGACATGCACAACACAGGAATCCCTGCTTCACTGACTGCGGCTCAGGCACTACTGGAATCTCGCCACGGAACAAGTGGGCTTACCAAAAAAGCCAATAATTTGTTCGGAATTAAGGGGTCATACCACGGCATGTATGTTATCATGAAGACAAGAGAAGTTATTGACGGAAAAGATGTTTACGTTGACGCTAAATTCAGGGCATATAATTCATGGGCGGAAAGCATTTCTGATCACAGCGCTCTATTTGTAAACAATCCTTCAAGATATGGCAATCTTATAGGCGAAACAGATTATAAGAAAGCCGCACGAAACGTACAGGCAGACGGATATGCCACAGACCCGAACTATGCAAGTTCGCTTATATCCATAATCGAGGCTTATGGACTCGATAAGTGGGATAAGGAATAAGGAGCAAGCTTATGGATAATAATAAAAAAGGAATTCCACTAATTATCATGATACCAGTAATCGCAGTATTAATACTACTAATAGTTCTTGCAATATTCCTACTTCTTGGAGCAAATAGCGAACAATCAGGCGAAAGCGCCTTTGAAACGAGTTATGATACATCAAGCAGTGAGGATAGTACACCCGAAGAACCTTCAGAAGAAACACCCGAAATGAGCGCAGATGAATACAACGAACTCAGCGTAGAAAAGAGAAACCCTATTTCAAAAGAGGAATTTGAAGCGTTGCCTGATGATGAAGTCTACATAGATCCGAAGGTCGGAGAAAAAGAAATAATTCCGGGAGTGCTTCCAACAAAAGGACAGGCTCTTAATTATCTTTACGAAGATGCTCTGTACTGCTACAACGTCATTGGAATTTTCAGCGCAATTCCAACAGTCATTACTGATCCGTGGGAAACAAAAGACGGAGGATGGGCTTGCTATATTAACAATGAGGTTGGAACAACTGTCTTGTGGGCTATCGTAGACTCCGAGGGCAAAATCAACATGGGACTTAGAGGTTCTGAGTACAATAAAGATTTTGTCGGTGTCATGTATAACACTAGCGGGGAAAATCCCGATGAAGAAGGCATGAAGATACTCGAAGAAAAGATAATTGAAACGTATGGAAATGTAAAGAAGCTTAAGATTGTTTCATACACAGGAAATATCGTAACCTTGCAGAACAAAGATGGAGTAGAAGTTACAATAGACCTGAACGAGGAAACAGAAGATGAAAGCGTTTAAAATTGCATTTCCTATCAGCTATGCGATATTCACTGTCATTTGGATATGGCTCTTCGGCAATATGAATTTCTTTGGAGAGCAAGGATTCCATATAGATGCATTCATGCTCATAATAATACTTACACAGTGGTCGATGATACCTTCACTGGTAATCGGTGGAGTAGCTGCGCTGATATATAAGTTAAAAAATCCAAAGCAGGAAATTGCACGATGCCCCAAGTGTGGAAGAATAGCACACAATGCTGATAATTTCTGTCCCGAATGTGGAACAAAAATTGAAAGAAATAATAAGTAAAGAACCTATAAAGAGGACGAGGCCAAAGCCCGTCCTTTTTTATTGCCAATAAAGGGATATTTATGGGACAGCATAAGTAATATGATATAACAGGAGGTAATAGATATGAAAATGACAGTAAAAGAAGCATTTGAGAAATACAAAGAGATAACCATATTCTACACATTTGAAACAACATGCCCTGTATGCGGAAAGTTCTACGAAGAAGTAGATGAAGGTGACTTTAGTCATGAGTTAGCCGCCCTCTGCGTAGCCACTCAGTATACAAACGTATGTTTGTAACAATATTATAAATGTGGTAAAATATACTCATGAAGATATATTCCACATTTGGCGTAAAAATTAAACATTATAATCACATATTCAAATCCACAGTATCCATATACCGTGATGCCGTGGATTTCTTTATTGGTGCATGCCTTAATAATTGGGATGATATTGTTTCATTTAAAGGCGTGAACAGGCTTACATATATTGAAAAGCTTGTACATGCCACAAAAGACAATCCCTCTCCTGTATATGATTTCGATACAAGGTTTTATAAGATGCCGAGTTATATGCGCCGTGGCGCTATCAATGAGGCTATTGGCAAAGTATCATCATATAAGAGTAATCTTGCTAACTGGGAAAAAAATCCTGCCGGTAACAGACCTTCATATCCCAATGCAGGCTATGTATTCCCATCCATGTATCGCACCGTGATGTACAATCAGACTGGCGATTATACGGCACAGGTCAAGGTCTTTGTTCGTAATACATGGGACTGGATAACAGTGCAGCTTCGTAAGTCGGATGTGGACTATATCAATAAGCACTGTGCAGTACGCAGACAGTGCTGCCCTACACTTCAAAAGCGTGGTAAGGAATGGTTCTTGGACTTCCCGTTTGAGGAAAGGGTAACTTTAAATGGTACTACTGTATCAAATCAGACGATAATTGCTGTGGATCTTGGCATCAACACTGCCGCCACGGTTTCTGTAATGCGCTCAGATGGCACGATCCTTGGGAGACATTTCTGCAAGCTCCCATGTGAATACGACTCTCTGACGCACAGCGTAAACCGCATCAAGAAGGCACAGCAGCATGGCAGTCATAAAAATCCGGGGCTTTGGGCTAGGACTAAGGGTATCAACCATGACATTGCCGTAAAGACCGCAAACTACATCATGGACATTGCCATCCGCTATAATGCCGATACCATCGTGTTTGAGCATTTGGATAAGAATGGCAGGGTTCGTGGTTCCAAAAAGCAGAGGCTCAAGCTCTGGCGCAATCAGGAAGTCCAGTCTGTTGTTGCGAATAAGGCACACAGGCTTGGTACGCGCATAAGCCATATCTGTGCATGGAATACGTCACGCCTTGCTTACGATGGAAGTGGTCTCGTTTCCCGTGGCAGGGACGGCGGTTTCAAAACTTATGAACTTTGTAAGTTCCAAAATGGCAAAACATATAACTGTGACCTCTCCGCATCCTATAACATAGGAGCGAGATATTTCATACGTGAGATACTAAAATCCTTGGATGTGAGTTCAAGGTTGCTCATTGAGGCTAAAGTTCCTCAGTGCAGTAAGAGAAGCACCTGCACGTTGTCTACTCTGATTAACCTGAACGCGGAGCTTATGTCCTTGGCGGCATGAGTATCTGAGTCAGGCTGAATGGTAGAAACGCAGTCCACCCGCCTAAAGCGGGGTGTGTAAGATTAAAAAGAGAACAATGGCAGAGCCATCTATCTCTTATTTGCCTTACCTTTGGAAGCACGCGACTTTAGTCGTGTGAGGCTTCACGATGATATAATACAGCTCAAAGAAGGCAGCAATGAGTTTGCAATTTATAGGAGCTGCGAAGAATCGCCATGCCCTAAATGCAGAGAAGAAGAGTAAAATTTAGTGCCAAGAAAGGAAATAAGGAATGGCAAAAGGGTTTAGAGTAATCATAACTGATAAAGAATACGAATTTTTAAAGAACTTGGCAAAACAGGACGGGCTTACTGTCAAAGAAGAAGTCCAAAATCTTCTTTCATTGCAGATCCGCGAGGAAATGGAACTAAAAGAACAGAAAGAAGAACAAGAAACAGTAGACTTTTGTGAAAACCAAGATGGAAGCGTCAGTTTGTTTCTTTAAGTGTACCAAAGTTTACCTGCTTAATATCAGGGCGGACTACCATCTTCTAATTTGCGCATGAAATCATTAAAAATTTCTCTGTTTTTCTTTTCAGACATAGTAAGAAAAGCATCTCTTAGCCAGTGCCCCTCGACTGTCAGAACAAAATAGACGCACAGACCTTCTTCAGGGGTTACGCCTATATGCGCAAACTGCATTTCAGGGGAAAAGAATTTAATAACCTCTTTTGCAAATTCTTCAGCAGATATCGTAATGCCCTTTATATCAGATTCCTGAAGGAGAATATTATAGCAACCTTTCACAATGTCCGCTTTACCATCCACAGAGGCAAGAACAAGCGCTCTAAAAAGCCTGCCTTTCCCATTAAGGAGCATATAGCGAATTATCTCGACAGTATCATCACTGCACATATACAAAGGAATACGGAAAGTATCTCTGATAGCAACTCTTGCCAAGTCCTGACAGGCTTGTTTTTCTCTCTTTTCTCTTAAGTCAAAATCAAACTGCTTAGACATGTTGTCCTTAAAATACTGGATATCATCACTTGTGAATTTCTGAAAATCCAAGTCGCTACAGACAAGTAGAAGGACATACTTTCCAACAGTAGCCTTCACAACGTTATTGTATGACGGGATAGTTGAAGGCACTATGACAAATGTTTTCCCTTCGTTCTCAAAAAGCGCAAAGCGGTTCATCCAAGATGAGGTAGTGTTCGTACAGCCATCTTTTCTGCCAAAGACTTTCTCTATATCACTTATGAGCGTTTCAATCTGTGTCTCTACGACTTCATAATTATCAAGGTTAAGCCCATCAAAAACAAGAAATTCAAACTTATCCATATTCCCCTCATTAAATATCAGGTTTCCAAGGCTGCGAAGTTAACAGCAGTAAGACCAATGCGGTAGCATATATCACAGGCAGTAAGATACTGGTCTGAATGTTCTCCGTAGCGTTCCATTATACCATTAAGCCTTTCAGACACACTGACTTCTCTGCCGCCACTATCTATGAGCATATCTGCAATATTGAGTATGATCCACTCAGGGGTTTCTTTCTCAACATATCTTCCGTGCTTTCTGATAGCGCCCATGCTAAGTGTTGTCTTTTCGCCCCAAAATGTATCCTCAAGAAATGCAGATGCAATCATATTGGAGCTGACATCAGGATGCTCTTCTTGAGTCTTGGAAAATTCATAGCCAATATCATGATTCCAACCAAGAACAAACATCTTGCGAGCAAAATCCTCGTTGTAGCCCATTTCCTTAGAAACCGAATACGCCTTTTTAGCGACTCCATACATGTGATGAAGCCTGTTCTCACTGATACCGATAAACTCATTATTTATTTCCATGCAACGCTCCTTTAATGTAGACGCATCCCCGTTTTTCATTATACAGAAAATTTGCAATTCCCCATAGAATGAGGATAATAAATTTATAATCATTTAATCAAATTAGCAGGGAGCAATGAATGTTAGAAAGCTACATATCTTCAATGAAAAATCTGACCGATGATGCACTGGGGAAATGGGATAGCGTTGTCATCGAGAACCCAACGAATTTAGGAAAAGAAGAAATAATAAGACATTTGGTAAGAAAATATGGGAACACCCTTTTCATATCACAGTCTTATGACATGAACAGACAGTGGAATGACTGCCCGGATATTGTCGGCAACATGGTCTTTATGACATACAGCATGTTCTCCGCAGTAGATCCCGCTGACTTATATGATTTTTGTCAGCCATACAGCCTAATAGTTTTTGACGAAGCTCACCATACAGGAGCAGACGGATATATCCGAAACGTCAATTTTGTCATGGAATATGCAGGGGAATCCTATAAGGTATTCGGAATTACTACCCATACCAAAAGATATTCAGACGCAGCAGAGGATGTAGCAGACACAGTATTTAACGGACACAAGATAAATGGCATTTCATTTGAGGATGCAATCAGAAAGGGGCTGCTGCCTCAGTTCGATTACATTACGGCTCTTTACAGTCTGCCAAAGGATATTGATGACCTTATAGCAGCATCAAGCATAGCAAGAAAGATCGTATCTGACAGTAAGCTCCTTCAGGTAAACGAAGAAGGCATAAAGGATATTATCAAAAAGCACATGCCAACTGGCTTTAGAAAGGTAGTGTACTTTGTGCCATCAATAGAAGACAGCGAAGACGCTGAAAAACTCTCAAAGAGTCTTGGATATGGCAAAACCTACGTTGTAAATTACACTAAGAGCGACAAGGAAAACCACGATGCACTTGACGAATACAACAGTGCAAAGTCGGCAAGCCTTGTCTGCATATCAAAATTCAATGAGGGTGCTATCCCAAAAGGCACTAATACAGTAGTTATCCTCAGAAAAACCTCAACTATCAATATCTTTGAGCGTCAGGTACTCACTGCACTTTCATCAGCAGAAGAAAAGCCAGTCGTATATGACTTCGTATCTAATATCGACAACCTCATTTACAGCAGAAAAGGCAAGGACGGAGAGGATAGAAGATACTATGCAGAAAGAGTGAAGTCACTCTGCAATCAGTCCATAGTTATCGACTATGCAAG
>JAEEGL010693570.1_pt1 | contig 24969 bp, 19 predicted proteins | sample 9134231 | NCBI WGS metagenome assembly JAEEGL01 (sample SAMN16246548, study PRJNA631951) | gut metagenome | biome: gut microbiome; feature: rumen; material: fiber-attached | host: Bos | place: Iran: Karaj | collected 2018-10 | reverse complement strand
GAAAAATCGAAAGTGCCGTCGGCGGCAATCGAACTTGAAGACGGAACAATTATTACGGCGGAAACTTCGTCGTTGTTGGGTGCTTGTGCCGCATTGATACTGAATGCCATAAAACATTTGGCACACATCGACCATCAAGTGAAACTGATTCCGTCGGAAATGATTGAGCCGATACAGGATTTGAAACTTTCGTACCTTCATGGAAACAATCCTCGTCTGCATACCGATGAGGTTTTAGTTGCACTTGCAATGCTCAGCCTCAACGATGAAAATTGCAGGAAAGCAATTTCACAACTGCCAAAACTAAAAGGCTGTCAGGTACATACCACCGTAATGTTGAGCGAAGTTGACCGAAAAATTTTCCAAAAACTTGGCGTTGATTTCACCAGCGAACCGATAAAGAAAAAATAACAGTAGAGTCGTAGTGTGCTACACTCTTTGAATATTTATTGATTTCTTTCGTAGAATTTTGTATTTTTGTTCCACATTACATAAAAATATGGAATTTGTTGGAACAAATCAGGTTGGCTCGTGGGGCGAAACCAAAGCCCGTGAATATTTGGAGAGCAAGTCTTACGAAATTTTGGAAATGAATTGGCACTGTTCTCACAGAGAAATTGACATTATTGCACAAAAAGACGGCGTAATTGTCATTGTGGAAGTAAAAACAAGAACTACGACCTTTCAAAATCCGACTGTGGCTGTTGACAAGCAGAAACAGAAATTCCTCATTTCGGCGGCAAACCGATATGTACAGATGAAAAAACTCGATGCAGACGTACGTTTCGACATCGTTTCGATAGTGGCGGTAAATGGGAATGTGACAATAGAACATATCGAAAACGCATTTTATCCGCGTTTGCGGTAAGTGGCGCAGGTTTTTTGTCACCGTTCGGAGGCGATTTTTGTCATCTTGTCCGCATAATTATGCAGTTCGGTAATACGAAAGCACGTCAAATAATCGGGTTTCGTTATTTTGCAAAACAATTAAATATTGTCGTCTATGACAGAACGCGCGATATTATTCATATCAAGTTTAATCTCGTATAAACCCAAAAGTTGTGTTATCCGTGTTGCCCTTATCGGATTTATCGGGTTTTTATGTCTGTTTATGACAGAACGTGTGGCCGCCGAAGATTCGGTGTCTCTCAAAATACCTTATATAACTTTCACCATTGGTTTTATTATAATTACAGAACTGAATGTGCTTCTTAATTTTCTAATATCAAAATACGGCACAGAAAGAATAAAATATTATAGAATTTCGCTGCAAATGCTTGCGAATATTATTCTAATATTGGTTTGTTTATTCGCTATCAATCCTGTTTTTCACCAAGAATACGAAAAAAACACAATAATTCATTTATCGGCAATTTTCACTTGTATTTTTATCGTTTTCATTGTATTGACAATTTCATTGATACGTGTTGTGCAAACGGCCTACGAGTCGCAACGTGAAGTTGAAAAACTTTATAGAGCAAAAGCCGAAATTGAATATCAGGCGTTGGTTGATCAAGTCAATCCTCATTATTTGTTTAATAATTTGTCGGTCTTAAAGTCTCTTATAATGTACGATAAAGACAAGGCTGTGCAGTTTGTACAAGATTTTACCGATATTTATCGTTATGTTTTGCAAGTTAAAAATAGGATATTGGTTCCGTTTCCCGAAGAATTGACATTTGTCAAATCTTATATAGCCCTTCATAAAGAGCGTCTGGGTGATGGTTTTTCAGCAAAGTTCGACGTGCAGGAAGGTGCTTTGTCAAAATCGATTGTGCCAATCGGACTGCAAATTTTGGTGGAAAATGCTTTGAAACATAATATTGCAACTAAGTCGGAGCCTTTGACGATTGAAATTATTGCAGATGCCGAGTGGGTGACTGTAAAAAACAATCTGAATAGAAAAGAAGCTGTTTTTTCTACGCGAAAAGGGCTAAGAAATATTATCGACAGATATAAAATGCTTTCTGAACAAGCAGTTAGAGTACAACAAACGGAAACGGAGTTCATAGTCTCGTTGCCATTAATCTAAAGCGATATGGATGTAATAATTATTGAAGACGAAGATTACAATGTGAAATTGTTGGAAGGTATGCTCCAGAAAATTAGACCGGAGTGGAATGTCGTTCAGGTGTTCGACAGTGTGAAATCTACTGTTGAATATTTCAAAAACAACGCTCAGCCCAATTTAATCTTTATGGACATTCAACTTGCCGACGGCATTAGTTTTTCCATTTTCGACCAAGTTGAAATAACTTGTCCAATTATTTTTACGACTGCATACGATGAATACGCCATTCAAGCCTTTAAAGTAGTGAGCGTGGACTATTTGTTGAAACCATTGAAAGATTCCGACCTGGAGCGGGCAATTGTTAAGTTCGAAACCATAGAACATATACTTCAATCCAACGAGGTTTACAAAGAATTACTCGATGTGATTCGTACGGGTGAGAAAAAATATCGCACTCGTTTTCTTATTCAAGGACACTCAACATATACAAGTCTCGACGTTTCGGATATAGCCTATTTTTACAGCGAAAGCAAAATTACTTTTGCCGTGACATTCGCACAAAAAGAACACATAATAAATTTCTCTTTGGAACAATTGGAAGACGAACTTTCAAAAGATGATTTTTTCCGCTTGAACAGAAAATATATAGCAAACATTAAGGCAATTGACTCTTTTGAGGACTTTTTCGGCGGAAAATTGATAGTTCATTTTACTATTCCGATGAAAGAAACCGTCACCATCAGCCGGCTGAAAAATTCGGCTTTCAAAGAATGGATGGGGAAATAGCATTTTAAACCTTTTTCCGAGTCAGAATGTAGAGATGTGGCGTGCCACACCCCTGCATATTAAATTCTTTACTCTTAATTTTTTAACTTTTAATTCGTAACTCTCAATTATTCTCGCAAAAAGAATAAATTTGCACGCAATTTTAAATAAAATAGTAGAGATGAGCATTCCAGTAATCACTGCCGACGAGGCGGCATCGTACATTCAGAATGGATTTAGTATTGGCGTGAGCGGTTTTACGGCTGTGGGCGTTCCTAAAGCGATAGGAACCGCAATTGCAAAGAAAGCAGAAGCGGAACACGCAGCAGGTCGTGAGTTCAAAATCAACCTTTTCACTGGTGCATCAACAGGTGAATCGCTTGACGGCGTGCTTGCAAGAGCTGATGCAATCAACATCCGCGCTCCGTACCAGACCAACAAGGATTCGCGTGCGGCAATCAACGAACAACGCATTCATTATTGCGATTATCACTTGTCACAGTTGGCGCAAGATGTTCGCTACGGCTATTTCGGCAAAATCAACGTGGCGGTAATTGAGGTTTGCGATTACGACGAACAAGGTAATTTAGTGTTGACCACAGCTGTGGGAAATGCTCCTACATACGTGAAATTGGCTGACAAAATCATTTTGGAACACAACACGAACCGTCCTAAGGAACTTCGTGGCGTTCACGATATTTATATGCCGGCCGACCCTCCTTATCGTCGCGAAATACCTGTATATAAACCGAGCGACCGTATTGGCGACCCGATTCTGAAGGTTGATCCAAGCAAAATCGTCGGTGTGATTGAAACATTCTTCGACGACGAAATCAAAGGTTTCTCTGAATTGGACGAAACCACGATGAAAATCGGCGAAAATGTGGCTAATTTCCTTGCAAACGAAATTAAAGTTGGCAGAATTCCAAAAACATTCCTTCCGATTCAGTCTGGTGTGGGAAATATTGCAAACGCAGTGCTTCACGGCATTGGCGAAAGCAAGGACATTCCTGCTTTTGAAATGTACACCGAAGTGATTCAGGATTCGGTTATCGGTTTGATTCAGGACGGAAACATCAAGTTTGCCAGCGGTAGTTCGCTCACGTGTAGCAAGGAAGCTATGGACAAGGTGATGGGCGACTTGAATTTCTTCCGTAACAAGATTATTCTTCGTCCGCAAGAGATTTCCAACAGCCCCGAAGTTGTCCGCCGAATCGGTTTGATTGCCATCAACACGGCTATCGAATGCGACATTTTCGGAAATATGAACTCAACGCACTTCTATGGAACGAAGGTGATGAACGGTATTGGCGGCTCGGGCGATTTCTTGAGAAACTCGTACTTGTCAATTTGTACGACTCCATCAACTGCAAAAGGCGGAATGATTAGTTCGATTGTGCCAATGGTAACACACTTAGACCATTCGGAACACTCTCTTAAAGTAATAGTTTCGGAATACGGTGTTGCCGATTTGCGTGCAAAGGCACCAATCGACAGAGCAAAAGAAATCATCGAAAAAGTTGCCCATCCTGATTACAGAGAATTGTTGTGGGATTATTTGAAACTTTCGACAAAACCAGCTCACACAATGCAGACATTGGACAAAGCGTTCAAAATGCACCTCGAATTTTTGAGTTCGGGCGACATGCGTAACACTAAGTGGTAGTAGATGGAAAACATTCGTAATTTCTGCATAATAGCACATATCGACCACGGGAAAAGTACCTTGGCGGACAGATTGTTGGAATATACCCACACAGTTTCTGCCCGTGAGGCACAAGACCAAATTTTGGACGATATGGATTTGGAACGTGAACGTGGCATTACCATAAAAAGTCACGCCATTCAGATGGATTACACGTACAATGGGCAGAAATACGTTTTGAATCTTATTGACACTCCGGGACACGTTGATTTTTCGTACGAAGTTTCGCGTTCCATCGCCGCGTGCGAAGGTGCGTTGCTGATTGTTGACGCAACGCAAGGCATTCAGGCACAGACAATTTCCAATCTGTATTTGGCAATAGAGAACGACCTCGAAATTATTCCCGTCCTCAATAAAATGGATTTGCCGAGTGCCATGCCCGAAGAGGTGAAAGACCAAATTGTGGAACTCATTGGCTGCAAACGCGAAGATATTCTTGAAGCAAGTGGAAAAACGGGCTTGGGCGTTGAGACGATTTTGCAGACGATTGTCGAGAAAATTCCCGCTCCCAAGGGCGACCCCAATGCTCCGTTGCAGGCGTTGATATTCGACTCGGTTTTCAATTCGTTCCGTGGCATTATTGCCTATTTTAAAATTGTAAATGGTGAAATTCACACCAACGATTTGGTGAAGTTCATCAATACCAAAAAAGAATATGAGGCACTCGAAGTCGGTGTGCTTCGTCTTGATATGGAGCCACGCCAAGTGGTGAAGACGGGTGATGTAGGATATATTATTTCGGGTATTAAAACAGCCCGCGAAGTAAAAGTCGGCGATACGATTACTCACCGCGACAAACCGTGCGAAAAAGCAATCGAAGGTTTTGAAGAAGTGAAACCGATGGTGTTTGCCGGCATTTATCCTATAGATACCGAAGATTATGAACCGCTTCGTGCTTCGATGGAAAAGTTGCAGCTGAATGATGCCTCGCTGACGTATCAGCCAGAATCGTCGGCGGCACTTGGATTCGGCTTCCGCTGCGGTTTCTTGGGATTGCTTCACATGGAAATCGTGCAGGAACGCTTGGACAGAGAGTTCAACATGAGCGTGATTACAACCACGCCCAACGTGTCGTACTATTGTTACACCAAAAAAGGTGAAAAGCTCACGGTGAACAATCCGACCGACTTGCCAGACCCGAGTTCCATCGATTATATTGAAGAACCGTATATTGCGGCACAAATCATTACCAATGCCGAATTTATCGGGCCAATTATGAAATTGTGCATCGACAAGCGAGGTATTCTGAAAAATCAGACCTATATGACGGGAAACCGTGTGGAAATAAACTTTGAAATGCCACTTGGCGAGATTGTGTTTGATTTCTACGATAAACTGAAAAGTATCTCGAAGGGTTATGCTTCGTTCGATTATCACATTATCGGATACCGTGAGTCAAAACTGGCGAAACTCGACATTTTGCTGAACGGTGACAGCGTTGATGCCCTTTCGGCGTTGATTCATCAAAGTAACGCATACGAGTTTGGCAAGCGAATTTGCGAGAAATTAAAAGACCTTATCCCGAGACAACAATTCGATGTTGCAATTCAGGCGGCAATCGGAACAAAGGTTATTGCCCGCGAAACGGTGAAGGCGGTCCGCAAAGATGTGACGGCAAAATGTTATGGCGGCGATATTTCTCGTAAACGTAAACTTCTTGAAAAACAAAAGGAAGGAAAGAAACGTATGAAACAAATCGGTAGCGTTGAAATTCCGCAAAAAGCATTCCTTGCTGTGCTGAAATTGAACGATTAATACTGTTGAGGAATCACAACCAAGTTTTTCTTCAACTTGGTAATTCCCATATCAAAAGCCATACATAGTTACGCCAATTTGAAGTATTTCTGTTTGTTGAAATAAAAGCAACGGGGAATAGCAGACTTACTTACCTCACCAGCTTAGTTAGATTGGAATTGCCTATGATGCGGAGAATTTCGGGGATTTTGTTCTCGTCAACTTCAAGTTGGAGTACAAATTTCTTTGCCTGAGGTTTTTCGTCGGCAGTTACAAACGGAGAGAATACATTTTTTTTATCTGTCTTTATTGAGCAACCTTAAAATAGCAATCATTTCAGCTGGAGAAACCACCTTTGGTGTTTGAGGAAAATGTTTTTTGTTGCCAGTAATTAAAAAAGAATCTTCCACTGACAAAGTCACTTCGTAAAAAACAATGTCTTTCTCGTCAATAAAATTTTCAGACGATGTTGTTCGTTCTGTCGAAATACCATACGTTTCAAAAAATTGCAACCATTCCATTACAATTTTCGGTGAGAAATTGAATTTCTTTCGGAACAACACTTCTTTATATTCGGCAAGAATTTCGTTGTTCACTAACGGTTGCAGAACGCCTTGTGTCAGATAATTCAAAACCAGAATTGTTGCGGCATCGGTTTTGTGGGAATAAAGTGCAGACACTATTACGTTTGTGTCTATCACAGCATATATTTTTGTCATTTGCCTTCTCTTGCAAGTTTTATTTCTTCATTTATTTCGTCAAGTGTCATTTGCATTCCACTTTTTTGTGCTTCTTCTCGGAGTGCTAAAAATGCCTTTCTCCCTTGTCGCAGGACCTCTTGTTCGTTGTCTAATTCAATTTCAAATGGTATTTTTCGTTTCCGAATCACCATTTTTGCGAAAATGTTAATGGCTGTGGTGGTTGACATTCCAAATTCAGAACAGAGATAGTCGAAGTTTTTTTTAACCTCGCTATCCATTCTTACGGTAAAAGCTGTTTGTGCCATGATTATATAATATTTGGTTGCAAATATATATTAAATCACACCTAAATGCAATCGTTTTGTAAAAAACATTCAACAAGGATGCCGTTTTTTATGAGTTTTTGTGAACGTAAATTTATTTGAGCAACGAGCACTGTTTGTTGCAAGTAATTAAAATACGTACGCTCAAGTTTTCAAAACCATTTGTGGAAGTTTTACATGGCTTGTTGTAAAGATTTTACAATGACCTGCGAATTACATTTTTTTTTAGGAAGGTCAAAATATTTAATGTAAACAATTAAATTTGCGAAATAATTGACGGCTTAATTCTCTAATTCGGAATTAAAGTATATATTTGCCGTCTAAAAAATTGAAATAGTAGGTTAACTTAATTAGTACAAAGATGCAAAATAAAGGATTTATCCGTGTCTTCACAGTCTGCTTGGTGTTAGCAGCATTGTATTCATTATCATTTACGTATTTTACTTCAAAGGCGAACCGCGATGCCGATAAGTATGCGAAAGAAATGGCTGGCGGTGACAATATTGCGTACGCCACTTACCAAAAGCAATATCTTGATTCGTTGGCTCAGTTGGATGATTACTACAACTTCTTCTGGTTGCGTAAATTTACGTTGAACGAATGTCACCAACATGAATTGAACCTTGGTTTGGACTTGAAGGGTGGTATGAACGTAACGCTTCAAATTTCAACTCGCGACTTGATTAAAAACTTGTCTTCTGACGGCGAAAACGACACAATGTTGGTAAAAACATTGAATCTTGCCGACAAATATGAGCATGAAGCTGGTGAAACTTACATTTCTGCATTCGGTCGTGCATTCGAAGAATTGTATCCGAACAATTTCTTGCGTACGATGTTTGTTGCAAACGAAGATATGTTGGGTAAAATCAACTATAACTCAACAAATAAAGAAGTTCTTGACGTGTTGGAAGCTGAAGAAGCTGCTGCAATCGACAACACTTTCAATGTAATTAGAACTCGTATCGACCGTTTTGGTGTGACACAACCAAATATTCAAAATATTGGTGGAGGTAGAATTTTGGTGGAACTTCCAGGTGTTGAAGACCGTGAACGTGTACGAGAGTTGTTGGAAAGTTCTGCTCAGTTGGAGTTCTGGGAAACATATAACAATTCCGAAGTTTATCAGATTTTGTTCTCTATCAACAATACGCTTGCTGCAATGAACAAAGTTGCAGAACCTGCCAAAACAGATTCTGTTGCTACGGTAGCAAAAGCAGAAACGGATACTGCAGCTTCGAAAGAATTGTCGTTGAAGGAACAAATTCAACAAGGTGATTCTGCTGCTGTTGATTCAGCACAGTTGATGGCTCAAAATGCAGAAGAATTTAAAAAGGCAAATCCGTTGTTCGCTGTTCTTACTCCGAATGTTGACCGTGAAGGTCGTATAGGATACGGACCAGTTGTGGGTTATGCAAACAAATATGCAATCGAGGAAGTTGATTCTATCCTTGCTTTGCCAGAAATAAAAGCTATCATAGTAGAAAATGCTCCTGAGTTACGATTGACTTGGTCTAAGAAATCAGACAATGGATATTATTCGTTGATTGCATTGAAAGATGCTGATTTGGACGGTCATGCTTCGTTGGAAGGCGAGGTAGTTGTAGACTCTCGTCCTGAATTCTCCGACAAAGGTGGAGGCGCAAGCGTTCGTATGGTTATGAATAGCGAAGGTGCAAAAGAATGGAAACGATTGACGAAAGAAAACATAGGCCGTTCGGTTGCAATCGTACTCGACGGTTATGTATATTCTTACCCGACTGTTCAAGGAGAAATCGGCGATGGTATTTCTTCAATTACCGGTGACTTTACAATTGCACAGGCAACCGACATGGCAAACATCTTGAAATCTGGTAAATTGTCGGCTCGTGCAAACATTATGAATGCTGAATTCGTTGGTCCTTCACTTGGTAAGGAATCGGTTCGTACAGGTATTCTGTCGTTCGTATTCGCATTCTTGTTAGTACTTGTTTACATGATATTCTATTATCGTAAGGCAGGTGCCGTTGCAAGTATTGCATTGTTGTTGAACTTGTTCTTGATTTTCGGTGTACTTGCTTCGCTTGGTGCAGTTCTTACATTGTCGGGTATCGCTGGTATTGTGCTTACTCTTGGTATGGCGGTCGATGCCAACGTGATTATCTACGAACGTATTCGTGAGGAACTTGCTGCCGGCAAGGGAACAAAACTTGCTATTGCCGACGGTTTCAAAAATGCATATTCGGCAATCATCGATGGTCAGGTGACAACATTCTTGACAGGTTTGATTTTGTTCATCTTCGGTACAGGACCTATTCAAGGTTTCGCAACTACGTTGTTGATTGGTATTTTGACATCGTTGTTCTGCGGAATTTTCATCACTCGTTTGATTTTCGAAAGATTCTTGGATAAGAAGAAAGAAATTTCTTTCGACAGCAACTTGACTCGTGGCGCATTCAAGAATGTAAACATCGACTTTATTAAATCAGGAAAGGTTACAGCCGTAATTTCTTGTATCATGCTTGTCGTTTCGTTGGCTTCTATCGGAATCCGTGGTTTCGACGTGGGTGTTGATTTCGCCGGTGGTCGTTCGTTCGTTGTCGAACTTCAAGGAGAACGTAATGTAGAAGCAATTGCAGAATCATTGGCTCCTGAATTCGAAGGTGCTATGCCTGAAGTAAAGACGTATGGCGCAAGCGATGTAAAAATCACTACAAATTATAAGATTAACGAATTGTCTGACGAAAATCACGACATTACAGCAGAAATCGAAGAGAAAATTTTCAACGGTATGAAAAACTTCTTGCCAGAAGGAACTACGTTGGAAACGTTCAAGCAAGAAAACTTGAAGCAATCCGACATGGTTGGTCCTACAATTGCAAACGATATTATTTTCGGTGCAATTGTGGCAATCATCATCGCTTTGATATGTATGTTCTTGTACATCTTCGTACGATTCTCTAAATGGCAATACGGTCTTGGAGCTGTTGCGGCATTGTTCCACGATACAATTATCGTAATCGGTGTTTACTCATTGCTATACGGCATTGTTCCGTTCTCAATGGAAATCGGTCAGACATTCGTTGCAGCAATCTTGACGATTATCGGTTATTCAATCAACGATACCGTGGTTGTATTCGACCGTATCCGTGAGTTTACAAGAGAATATCCGAAACGTAACACGATGATATTGTTCAACCAAGGTATCAACAGTACGATTAGCCGTACAATCAATACGTCAATGACAACATTCCTGACGTTGTTGATTATGTTTATCTTCGGTGCCGATGCAATTAAGGGATTCGTATTCTCAATGGCTATCGGTATTATAATTGGTACGTATTCTTCATTGTTCGTGGCTTCTCCGATTGCATACGCATTCATGAAGAAGAACAAAGGCGAAGAAGAATAATTGGTAAAGTTGAATTTCAAAAAGAGTATCAAGAAATTGATACTCTTTTTCTTTTTAGAGGATTTTGAAACGATTTGTAGTCATAGTGGCGGGTGGTAAAGGCGTGAGAATGGGAAATGCCGTTCCAAAGCAATTTTTGTTGCTGAATGGCAAACCTGTACTTCAACGAAGCTTGGAGGCTTTTGCCGCTTTTGACCCGACAATGACGTGTATTGTTGTTTTGCCAGAAACACAAATTTCTTACTGGAAAGATTTGTGTGAAAAATATTCATGCAACGTCCCTCACGTTGTTGTTTCAGGAGGTAAAGAACGTTTCGATTCTGTGAAAAATGGTCTCAAAGCAATCTCTGCAGAGGGATTTGTTGCCGTGCACGACGGCGTTCGTCCGTTGGTGACAATGGAAATGTTGCGTAACGGTTTTGAGACAGCCGAAAAATTTGGCTCTGCCATTCCGTATGTTGATTCAGTTGATTCTTTGCGTATGATTGACGGAGAGACCTCGAAAACTCTTGACAGAACGAAAATAAAGCGCATACAGACACCGCAGATTTTCGATGTCAGTCAGTTGAAAGATGTCATGGACGTTGAATATCGACTGGAATTTACTGACGAAGCGTCAGTGTGGGAATTGGCAGGGAAGAAACTTTATTTTTACAAAGGTTCCGAGCAAAACATAAAAATTACCACTCCTTACGATTTGAAAATTGCAGAGGCTCTTCTGTAAAATCACTATTTTCGTATCTTTGCTAAAAATTACAATATGGAACCAAATTTTGTACAAAATACGTTTGTTCAGGCAGTTGTGCAGGATAAGCGCACGAATAAAATACTTCGTATAAGCACAATCAACGAAACTGCTTATAAAAAAATGCAAGATGAAAAAGTCGTTTATCTATGTAAAAATGGACAGGAAGAATTGCTTACGGGAGGTGAATACAATAAGCCCGTTGCAGTTGACGCAATAATTGGCAACGAAGACGGTTCTGCTGTTGTGATACGTGCGTTGCCCGACGGCTCCACCACAGGCGCTGATGCGTTTCTTGGCGAGAAAAATATTGAAGATTTGGCGTTTTTGTCGTATTTGCAGGACTTTATTGAAAAACGTAAACGCGAAATGCCCGAAGGTTCGTACACAACCAAATTGTTCACAAAAGGCATAAACAAAATCTCTCAAAAAGTTGGCGAAGAAGCGGTGGAAACAATCATTGAGGCAACAGGGGGAACGAAGGAGCAACTGTTGTACGAATGTTCCGATTTAATATATCATTTGATTGTGCTTCTGACAGAAAAAGGCCTGCGAATAGAAGACTTGGCACGCGAATTACGTGCTCGTCATAAAGAATAGATTCAAGAGTTTCTGTATACAAAAAAGCAACGGCATTCTTGTCGTTGCTTTTTTTTGTATAGTTCTTTATTAGGTAAATTATTGTTTTGTATATTCAGTTGTGTATTCGTACTCAGTGCCGTATTCGCGAACTAATGTTAATGTTTTCCCTTGAACGGAGAATTTAATTTTCTCGTCATACGTTTCAAATTCAGGTACTGTTTCGCGTTTGCCATCGTAAATCCAACCGTGCGATTTGTAACTGATTGTAACAACATCGTCTTTTATGCTGTATGCGCCAGTAAAGAACATAGTGTCGTGTGCTTTGTCGGCATCCTCGCTGCTATACGCTGCGTCCTGATATTCAAAACTGCCGTCTTTCTTGAAAATAACTGTTGTTTCGGACATCCAACCAGAATCTTCTGCTGGCTCCGATTTATAAAACCATGTGCCAACTAATGCGTTTTCAACTTCCTCGTCGTCACCACAGGCGGTGAACATTGTCAGTGCAGCGATTATTGCTGCTCCCAATAGTAAAATCTTTTTCATAATACATTTAATTTAATAAGACAATTTGACCATCATAAGAAAATATGACTAACCAAAGGTAAGAAAAAATGCATACGACGGTCGAAAATGCGTGATTTATTTCAAAACAAATTCTAAATCTTCTACAAAATTTTATCTTTGTAAAAAAAATAGCGATGGCAAACAAAATCTATTTTAACAACGCAAATATTGGTTATTCGACCAAGGAGCCCGTGCTGACAAACGTTACATTTTCTGTAGACGAAGGCGAAGTTGTCTATTTAGTTGGAAAGACTGCGGCCGGGAAGTCGAGCATGCTTAAAACAATGTATGCCGAAATTCCTCTGTTGGACGGTGATGCGGTAATTGCTGATTTTGATTTGTCGAATATTCGCCCCAAAAATGTTCCATATTTGCGTCGAAAGGTTTCTCTTGTCTTCCAGGATTTTCGTCTCCTTGACGATAGAAATGTTCACGAAAATCTTTTGTTCGTACTTAAAGCGACAGGTTGGACGAAAACGGCACAGATAAAAGCGCGGATAACCGAAGTTCTTTCGCAGGTCGGACTTGTGGATAAGGAATTCAATATGCCGTATCAATTGTCGGGTGGCGAACAGCAACGCGTGGCAATAGCACGAGCTTTGCTGAACGACCCCGAAGTGATGCTTGCCGACGAACCGACAGGAAATCTTGACGAAGAAAGTTCCGATGAAATTTTTAAACTGTTTCATTCAATTGCGAAATCGGGTTGTACTGTGTTTTTGGTGACGCACAATACTCAGATGGTTCGTCGTTATCCAAGCCGTACGCTGAAATGCGAAAATGGAACTATTGTTAGTTTCGCACAACAGAGCGAAACTCCTATTGATTTTGAAGATTTGATGCAGTAGAGATGGCAGAAAATAATGTCATAGACAATCTTGATTCCGAAAAATACAAATACGGATTTACGTCGAATGTGCAGACCGAGGCGTTCCCTCCTGGCTTGGACGAAAATGTTGTCCGTCGTATTTCTGCAATAAAAGGCGAGCCTGACTGGCTTCTGGATTTTCGCCTCAAGGCATATCGTCATTGGAAAACACTTAAACATCCACAGTGGGGACATCTTAAATTCGATATTCCTGATTTTCAGGCAATAAGTTATTTCGCTCAACCGAAAAATAAGGCGAAGTATGAATCGCTTGACGAGGTTGACCCCGAAATTGTGGAAACATTCAATAAGTTAGGTATTCCTCTTGAAGAACAGAAAGTTCTTTCGGGCGTTGCCGTCGACGCAGTGTTCGACAGTGTTTCGGTGCATACGCAGTTCCGTGAACAGTTGAAGGAAAAGGGCATTATTTTTTGCTCGTTCAGCGACGCGGCAAAAGAACATCCCGAATTGGTAAAACAATATCTTGGATCGGTGGTGCCGTCAACCGATAACTATTATGCAGCATTGAATGCGGCCGTCTTTAGCGACGGTTCGTTCGTTTATATTCCTAAAGGCGTTCGCTGCCCAGTTGATTTGTCAACGTATTTCCGCATAAATGCCATGAATACCGGACAGTTCGAAAGAACGCTGATTATTGCCGACGAAGGTGCCTACGTAAGTTATTTGGAGGGCTGTACTGCACCGATGCGTGACGAAAATCAACTTCATGCTGCAGTGGTGGAACTTATTGCTTTGGAAAATGCCGAAATAAAATATTCTACGGTGCAGAACTGGTATGCTGGCGACAAAGATGGTAAAGGTGGAATCTATAATTTCGTCACAAAACGAGGACTTTGCAAAGGCGACAATTCAAAAATTTCGTGGACGCAGGTCGAAACAGGTTCAGCAATCACGTGGAAATATCCAAGTACCATTTTGAAAGGCGACAATTCCGTTTCGGATTTCTATTCCGTGGCAGTTACGCGAAATCATCAGCAGGCCGACACAGGTACGAAAATGATTCATATCGGGAAGAACACAAAAAGCACGATTATTTCTAAAGGTATTTCGTTGGGACAAAGCAATAATTCCTATCGTGGCTTGGTGAAAATGGGAAAAACGGCCGAAAACGCCCATAATTTCTCGCAATGCGATTCACTTTTGATAGGTTCGAATTGCGGTGCTCACACGTTTCCGGTAATCGACATTCAAAACAATTCGGCAACGGTCGAACACGAGGCAACGACGTCGAAAATTGCCGATGAACAGATATTTTACTGTAATCAGCGGGGAATTTCCACTGAAAACGCTATGAGTCTGATTGTGAACGGATTTGCAAAAGATGTATTGACTCATTTGCCGATGGAATTTGCAATTGAAGCAAATAAATTGATTGCAATCTCGATGGAAGGAAGCGTAGGGTAGACCAAAGCCAAAAGTATGACTCCTGCTGAATTCATTTCCCAAATCAACGAAGAAGGCATATATTTAAATATGACCGAAAAAGTTGCCTTGATTGAATCTGGCGAAATTTCGGTTGACGATGTGTTTCGGATTGTTGTATCAAATAACGAGCCCGAGGCATTTTATACGTGTTGGATTCTTAATCATTATGTTGACAGTCATAAACATACATTGGAAAATCGATTGGACGAACTCGTTGAAATTCTGCCTCATATAAAACGAAGCGGTTTGCTCCGTTTAGTCCTTCGTCTAATCGTCATTACTCCCAGTTGGCAGATTGAAAAACTTGGTTTTTTGTTGGATTTCTGCATCAATGTCTTGACCGATATGACAATACCCGTAGGCGTAAAGACTCATGCTATGTCAATTGTTGACAAAATTGCCGAAACTGAACCCGAGATTCGCGAGGAAGTAGTGTTGGTTATAAAAGAAATTTTCCCGTATCTGTCAACCGGAGGGAAGAACAGAGCCGGGAAAATCTTAAAGAAATATGCCGTTGACTAATACGAAATCTCTTCTTTCGTGAGTTTCAAAAGTAGCTTGCCGTCTTCAATGACAACGTTGCTCGGATTTTCTGTTACCAAATCCATTTTCCAGTTTCCTTTTTTCCAACGGTTGGAATTAAATGAGTCAAAGTCGTCTTTCCAAAGCTCTGAAAATTCCTTTGTCTCAGTGTCATAATTATATACAGTGATGTAGTCAATGTATTGCGTGATTGGAATGTTGACGTGCGTCATTTTTCCCACCCAGCTGGTAGACGAATTTGCCCACAAATTGAATCTGAGGCTTTGTTCTTTGATGAGGTCTTCCACTTGTTCTTTATCTGCACCAAGCTCTGTTTTTCGCAATTCTACACCGTCAACTAACCATGCAACATATTCAGGAGTCCATTCTATTGTGTATACGTGATAGTCGCTGTCTAAGACAAATCCAGGCGAAAGCATCTGCTCGCTTGTGATTTGAGCACCTTTCTTTCCTGTAATGATGTTCGATTGGAATCTTTGTGAATCTTTCCCGATGACTTCAATGTCAATCTCGTTCCAAAGCGGACTGCTTGTATTGTCGGATTCATTGTAGTATAAGAACATTGAACTGATGCAGCCAGGTGCATACGCCATTTTCATTCGTGCCTCGAAGCGACCATATTTGAATGTTCCTGTAGAATACAACTCAGCTCCGTAGTATTTGTATTTAGGATTCCATTTCGCGAAAAGAGTTGTGTTTTTTGTGACTATGTCTGTTGCAAAATTCCATTTGTTTAAACATTTTTGTTCTTTATACCAGCCGTCAAAATAATAGTCTTCGCTGGTTGGTTCGTCTGGTGCGGTAATTAAGGATCCACTTTCAACAGTAATTTTAGGTACTGTAACTAATCCATTTGTGTTAAAAAATACAGACCGAACGCCAACGGTTACCCATTTAGCATACAGAGTAGTATTGTCCGTTACAATATCGTTTTCGAAATCCCAAGGAATTGTTGCTGCAGCATCTTTATACCAACCTTCGAAAATATAGAATTCATCAGTCGGTTCTGCTGGAGCAACAATGAGCGCCCCGTCTTCGACATACAGGGTGTCGATTGCTGAACCTTTACCTTGTAAGTCAAATGCTATGGCATATTGAGGTTTGACATCTTCTTTATCTTTGCCACAACTGACCATCATCAGGGAAAACATTGCAAAAAGAGCAATCAAAGAAAAGTTTTTCATAGAAATTCAATTTAGAAATTTTCGTGAAGATATAAATAAATTCGATAGCGACAAATCAAATCGTGGTAATTTCGACAAATTCATTTTATTTTATCGTATTTTTGCAAGCAAAAGGAATAAGAATGCTGACGATTAAAAATTTACATGCGTCCGTCGACGGCAAGGAGATTCTGAAGGGAATCAATTTGACGGTGAAACCAGGCGAGATTCATGCGATAATGGGTCCGAACGGTTCGGGAAAAAGTACGCTGTCGAGTGTGCTTGCCGGCCGCGATATATACGAAGTTACCGAAGGCGAGGTGCTTTTCAACGGGAAAGATTTGTTGAAACTTTCTGCCGATCAACGTGCGTGTGAAGGTTTGTTTCTTGCTTTTCAGTATCCAGTTGAAATTCCAGGTATTTCGATGACGAATTTTATGAAAGCCGCCATCGAGGCAAAATGTGCGTATCTTGGTATTGAACCTCCGTCGCCGACGGAATTTTTGCAGAAAATGAAAAAGAACAGCGAACTTGTCGGTTTGCCGAGCAAACTTTCGGGTCGTTCGGTGAACGAAGGCTATTCTGGCGGAGAGAAAAAGAAAAATGACATTTTCCAAATGGCAATGTTGGAACCAAAACTCGCCATTCTCGACGAAACCGACAGTGGTCTTGATATCGACGCACTCCGTATTGTTTCCGATGGTGTGAATAAACTCAAAACCCCTGATAATGCGTATATTGTGATTACTCACTATCAGCGTCTGCTTGATTACATTGTTCCCGATGTCGTACATGTGTTGTATGACGGACGAATCATAAAGACTGGCGATAAAAACCTTGCCCTCGAATTGGAGGAAAAAGGCTACGAATGGATTACGAAAAACAGTTCGGAATGGGAGACTTTGTAAATCCACGCGTACAAGAAATAATTGCGGAATGTTTTCCCGAAAAACTTTCCTTTGATGCGGTCTATGCGTTTTCTGACGGAAAAATTAACGGTTCGGCAAACAGCATAGTGTTGGAAGGGAAGAAACGTGTGTGCCTTTGTTTTCTTGACGTGCGTGCGTTCTCGTATGTCGTGCATATAGCAAAAAACGCGGAAATATCGCTTTATACTTGCTACGAGACCGAGTCGGCAAGCGATGTGCATATTTCTTGTGACGAAAATTCCTTTTGCGAACAAATGGTTTTGCAAATGACAACTTCAAAACAGAACATTATTGTTTGTCAGGCACGAAATTCAACGTACAGAGGCGGATATTTTCAACTTTCGGGGAAACAAAATGGAATACAGTTGTTTATAGACAAAGACGGCGAGAATGCCAACACCGATTTGTTCGGCGTGTTTTTCCCAGTCGAAAACAACGAATATTCTATCAATACCCGTGTGAACCACAATAGTCCGCTGTGCGAAACCGAAGAACTGTTTCGTGGCATAGCCGATGATTCTGCGTCTGGAGCATTTTCTGGTTTGGTGTATGTGGCGAAAGGTTCCCAGAAAACTACGGCACGGCAGCAGAATAGAAATATTCTTTTGTCTGCCAATGCCCGAATCCATAGCGAACCACAGTTGGAAATCTACGCCGACGACGTGGTCTGCAATCATGGCAGTAGCACAGGACAAATCGACGAAGAAGCATTGTGGTACATGCAGGCTCGCGGAATCGACAAAGTTACGGCTATGCATCTTTTGGTGACAGGATTTGCGGGCGATGTGTTACAAAAAATTTCAGATGAAGCTCTCCGTACGAAAATAGAATACTTTATTTCGAAAAATTTACAGAGATAAACTGATTTTTGTGTCGGGTTTTTGGTTTTTGATTGTCATAAGTAAAGTAAGTCTAATTTAAATAAAACGTAATGAAAAAATTCTTGTATCAGTAGTGGGTGTGATGTTGAGCTTGTTGGCATTCTCGCAGAATTTCCCGTTCCCAATGAACGAAAGCGGATATAAATATCCGTATGGTATTTCGGCTTCGAATCCCGACAATAGTAAAATTCAGTCAAAATTTGTCTCATGGGACAATACCATGTACAAAGAAAGTTCCGACGGACAATATGGCCGAATTCGCTATGACCAGGAAGCATATACAGTAAGTGAGGGTATTGGTTACGGAATGCTTATTTATGTGTATATGGCGAATGAAACTAATACTCAATGTCAAGAGCGTTTCGATAAACTTTATGCATATTACAAGAAATGGTCGAACGGCAATGGGCTGATGAACTGGAAAATCAAAGGCTTCGAGTCTGTTGACGGTTATAATGGAGCAACCGATGCCGACCTTGATGTCGCTTTGGCTCTCTGTCTTGCGGCAAAACAGTGGGAATATTCCGATAAATATGTTTATGCAGACGAAGCACAATCATTATTGTCTAAAATATATAGTAAGGAAGTCACTACGAAAAATGGATATAAAGTATTCAAACCAGGTGACACATGGGATAATTTCAGCAATCCTTGCTATTTTACCGTTGCTTCGGTTGGAGTGTTTGACCAGGCACAGGAGGATCTTGGTTTTTCGTCAACAAGAGACTGGGCTTCGGTGTATACTGGTGCGCATAAATGGCTGGAATTGACGCAGAAAAATGGACTATGGCCAAACTGGGCACATTGGGATGGTTCGCTCGGTTGCCCGAATTATGAAAATGCTGACGACTATGGATGGGATGCATGCCGTACTCCTTGGCGTGTTGCATGGGATTACCTCTGGTTTGGAAATGCAAGCAGTAAGGGAATGATTGACAAAACATTGGCTTTTATGGATGCTCAGGGAATTTTGACAGGTCCAAATGGTAAAGCTGGTTTTTACAAAAATCTTTCTGCTTCAGATTACTCAGGTGTGAAATTCGACACTGAAAAATCATACACTGGTAATAATGCCGCTTTTATTGGTGCTTTTGCGTCTGCTTTAATGTGCGACGAAAATATGCAGTCAAATCTTGACAGTTACCATAGTACGTTGAAAAACAGAACTGAAAGTCCATACTATGCACCTACACTGCAAATACTTTATCTGCTTACTACATCGGGAAATGCGGCAAACTTCTTCGATTGCGACAATGGAGGTGCAGTTGTGAATCCTGTAATTACTTCGGCTACTACAGACGGTAATTCGGTTGTTCTTACAAGTTCAAAAACGTTGAAATCTTCGTCTAATTACAATGGATTTTCATTGTACCAAAATGGCACAAAAATGTCGAATGTATTTTCGGGAATATCAATTTCGGGAAAAACAATTACGCTTAATCTGAAAAATATTACGATTGAATCAACTGACGGAATTTCTATTTCATACGAGGGTGATTATTTGTTGAGCGAAGAAGATGGCGTACTTGGCAAAACGGCTTTATTCCCAGTTAAAAATAAAGTCTCTGGCGGAAGTACGCTGCTTGCCGACTGCGAAAATGGCGAAGTTACTTTACTTGGCGGAACATGGTATTCGTACGTTGGTAACGGAACTCAGTCGTATGAAATTGTTTCAGGCGGAGCAAATTCCACAGCTCACTCGGCGCATTTTACATATAGTGGTGTGACCAATTATGCAGGCATGGGTTTCAATATATTAGAAGAAGAGGCTGCATACGATTTCAGCGGTTCAACAGGTATAACATTCTATCATAAAGGTAGTGCTGCAACTTTGGAGATTGGTACATCTGTGATTTCAGATTATAGTTATCATGTTGTTAATGTAGAATCTCATGCATCGTGGACACCTGTGACGGTTGAGTGGGAAAATGTTAGCGGTCCAGGTTGGGGAGATGGTGATAATATTGATTTTGTCTCTCAAAATCTTTGTTCAAAAATCACCAAATTCCAGTGGAAAGTAATTTCGGGAACTGGAGAATTCTATATTGACGAAGTGGTATTGATGGGTAAAACTATCGATGCTGGCGGGGTTGACAAATCTGCATTGGAGGCGACTATCGCCACTGCAAACTCATTGTATGGTGGTGCTACGACTGATCAATATCCGGAATCTGCAATCACAGCTTTATATAATGCGATTGTAGCTGCTGGAACTGTAAACATGAATTCTTCGGCAACTGAAGATCAAGTTAGTAGTGCAAATTCAACATTGATTCAAGCGATAGCTACATTCAAGGCTACTGCATACGCCGACAAGAGTCCGCTGTCGAAAGCAATCGCAACTGCTACTGTGTTGAGCAACAATGCTTCTATTGGTACTGCCAACGGTGATTATCCTCAGTCGGCAAAAGACGATTTGGACGCTGCCATAGCAAGTGCTCAAACGGTATATAACAAAGTTGGTTTGACAGAAACAGAAATGAATTCGGCTATTGATGCGTTGAATACAGCAATTAATACATTTAAGGCTTCGGTACTTGTTATTGCAGATAAATCTGAATTGAAAGATTTGATTGCCGTCGCTACTTCAATTTTGAATACGACAGAAGCGGGTACTCAGGTTGGTCAATATTCCGCAGCTAAAAGAAAATCATTGGAGAATGCATTAAAGAACGCACAAGATGTTTATGATGATGCATCATCATCGCAATCATTAGTGAATATTCGAGTAAGTTCTCTCAAGGCTGCTTACAATGCGTATATGTCATCGAAGGTTACTTCAACTGCTGTTGATGATGTTGAATTTGCTTTGGCAATTTATCCAAATCCTTGTACGGACGTTCTTTCTATAGAATCTTCGAACGTGATTGCGAAAGTGAACATTGTTGGCATGAACGGCGTGAAATATAGTTCGGAAATTGATAACACTTCCAGCCAAATTGAAGTTTCTCGTCTTGGAAATGGTGTTTATTCTCTTCAGATTTTCTTCGAAGATGGAACGATAAAAGTGATGTCCTTCGTGAAAAAATAGACATATTGTATAGATTACACATTTTGAAATGCCGATGAATATTGAAGTTTGTCGGCATTTCTTTTTCGCAAAATGTTTGTTTTTCTTGTTATGGAGAGAAATAAAGTTTTTAAAATTTTTTTTCGCATTTTGTTGATAAATATAGGTGTAGAGAAGTGTTAGTGTATAAGTTACACTATGAAAAATAACCGAATTTTTCTTTGTTTGATTAAACTAAATATCGTTTTTTTGTAGCAAGAAAAAATGTGTCGAATATATAAAATTTGTGTAATGAGAAAACTTATTTTAATGGGAATTGCAGTTGTTTCAACAGTTATTTGTTTCGGACAATGTTTCCCGTTCCCAGTGGCAGAGACAAAAGGTTATGAGTATCCCCATGGAATTACCGCCTCAAATCCTGATGTCGCAAAGATTCAGTCAAAATTTGTGTCATGGAATAAAACAATGTATAGAGAAAGTTCCGACGGAAAATACGGCAGAATCCGCTTCGATGACGAGACATACACAGTTTCCGAGGGAATTGGATATGGTATGCTTATTTATGTGTATATGGCAAACGAAACCAATGATTTTTGTCAGGACCATTTCGATAAATTATATGCGTATTACAAAAAATGGAGCAATGGTAATGGTCTGATGAATTGGAAAATACAAGGGTTTGAATCAATAAATTCTTATAATGCCGCAACCGATGCTGATTTGGACGTGGCGTTAGCGTTGTGTTTGGCTGCAAAACAATGGGGAAATTCTTCAGAATATGTATATGCCGAAGAGGCCGAAAAACTTTTAAAGGCAATTTATGAAAAAGAGGTTGGTACTCATACAGTTGATGGAAAAGATTTAAAAGTATTCAATCCTGGAGACAGTTGGAACAGTATTGCTAACGCATGTTACTTTACTGTCGCATCGGTTGGTGTATTTGACCAGGCTCAGAGCGAATTCGATTTTTCAGAGAAACGTGATTGGAAAAAAGTATACGATGACAGTCACACATTTTTGGAGAAATCTCAACGTGCGGGACTGTGGCCTAATTGGAGCAATTGGGATGGCTCACCAGCAGTGCGTGGAAATGATAAATCGTCCCCCGACTATGGCTGGGACGCTTGTCGTACTCCGTGGCGTGTGGCTTGGGATTATTTGTGGTACGGAAACGAAAGTAGCAAATCTATGATGGACAAAACTGTTGCCATGATGAAGGCACAGGATATTATGGAAAATCCGATGAAAGCAGGATATTATTCAAATCTTGCCGCCGATGACTACGAAGCACTTGAATATAAAAATAGTGGTGGCCAGTCTGCTTTTGTTGGTGGTTATGCCTGTGCATTGATGGGCGATGCAACATTGCTTGGTAATCTTGACATTTATTATGACCGTCTCAAAAAAAATACCGAAAGTCCGTATTATTCTCCAACACTGCAGGTGTTGTATTTGTTGGTTGCATCGGGGAATGCGGCTAATTTCTTCGATATGGAAGGCGGTGCACAGCAAATCATTGTAAATCCGATTGTTTCTTCTGCTTCAACTGATGGAGAAACTTTGGAATTATCGTGTTCTAAGAGCTTGGATGAAACTATAACAGATTATAGCGGTTTTTCAATATATGTTGGTGGAAAATTGCAGGAAAATGCCATTTCGGGTATGACGGTTTCTGGGTCAACAATTTCGTTGGATTTGTCAGGTGTTGAAATTACTCAAGGAGAGATTGTTTCGGTTTCATATAATGGTGAATCTATAAAAAGCGTTCAAGGTGGAGTACTTGGAAAAATTGTTAAGTATCCTGTCGAAAATCAGGTGTTTGAAATTGGTGGAAATACAATTTTGGCTGATTGTGAAGAGGGAAATGCTACGCTTCTTGGTGGAAATTGGTACTCGTACAGCGACGGAACCACTCAATCGTATAAAATGCTTCCTGGCGGAGCAAACGACACCGATACGGCTGTTAATTTCACCTTCTCTTTTGCCGAGGACAAAACTGGCTGGGTTGGAGTCGGATTTAACAATCTTGCGGCAGAAACTCCTTTGAATTGTACCGGTTCTACGGGATTTTCATTCTATCACAAAGGCGATGCATGTATTCTCGAAACAAAAACAGTAACGAAAAAGAATGCAAACTATTCTTATCAAACTTACAACATTGAATCTCACGAAGATTGGACGTTGATTGAATTAACGTGGGAAGACGTTGCCGATGATTTTGTAACAAGCGGGTATGTTACCGAAGTTACAGGTTTTCAATGGAAAGAAGTGTCGGGAGTGGGAGAATTCTGGATTGATGAATTTACACTAATTGGCAGAAGCATTTCGGTGTCGGCTTCGGACAGAACATATTTGGAAGCATCGCTGGTGACATCGAATGTATTATATACCAAGGCAACTACGGAAAAATATCCTCAGACTGCTATTGACGCTTTTGTGGAGGCAATTAATAGTGCAGCCGATGTGAATTCGAATAGCGAAGCGACACGCGATGAAATTGACGAAGCTAATACTGCTTTGGTTGAAGCAATATCTGCATTCCAAAATACTGCGTACGGCGACAAAACAGCTTTGTCAAAACTTATAAAGAAAGCTGAAAAAATGCTTGATGAAGCTGTTATAGGCAACGAAAAAGGTAATTATCCACAAAATGCAAAAGATGCTTTGACAGCCGCCGTTGAGGTTGCTCAGACTTCGTATGAAACATTTGGTTTGACGGTTTCCGAAGTGAAACAAGCTGTCGATGACCTTAATGCAGCCATCGCTGCTTTCGAAAAGTCAGTGATAAAGACAGACATCCCTTCTGTTGCAATCGAAACAAAAGTTTATCCAAATCCATGTGTGGACGAAATAGAGATAATATCTCCCGCCACATTGCATAAAATCTCAATTTCTGGAACATTCGGAATTGTAAAAACGTATGTCGTAAATGGTTCAAATGTCCGTCTTGATGTTTCTGCTCTTCCGACAGGAATTTATTTCTTGCAGATTGTTACTAAAGACGGTATAATTACTACAAAGCATATAGTGAAAATGTAATTAACATTTTCCGTTGGTGGTTCCTTCCGTTCATTAAGAGCGGAAGGAATTTTTTTGTGAACCAAATAGCTTCTTGCAGTCTAATCATTAATCAAAGAAAATTGAATTCAGATATTGCAAAATGAAACACGAAATCAACCCCGATGAAACGACAAGAGCAACGGCGTTTTCCCTTTGGATGAAGGCACCGAATCCAATGGTGACGTTTTTCAAAACATTGAACGTCACGAATATAGTGAGAATCAGCCAGAAACGGAACCTGAAATTCAATATGCTTTTGGATTACTGCATAGGCAAGGCGGCGGTGGACATACAGGAGTTTTACCTTTTGCCCGTCGGCAACAAGCTGATGCAATACGACGCACTTGCAGTCAATACCATCGTGAAAGACAAAAATGGCGAAATTCATTCCTGCGACATTCCTTTCGACGAGAATGTGGAGCAATTTAATCGGAATTACCTTACACGTACGGCGGACGTTGCAGAAAGCGGAATCGACAAGGATTTGTCCGAAGAGTTTATGGTTATTGGCACGTCGGCAATCGTCACTACCGAAATTGACGGTG
>JAEEGL015196934.1_pt1 | contig 24970 bp, 16 predicted proteins | sample 9134231 | NCBI WGS metagenome assembly JAEEGL01 (sample SAMN16246548, study PRJNA631951) | gut metagenome | biome: gut microbiome; feature: rumen; material: fiber-attached | host: Bos | place: Iran: Karaj | collected 2018-10 | reverse complement strand
TGACGTCACCTTTAGGAGTTAAAGTAAAGATTTCCTTTGGTACCAAATCTGATTTAATATTCCCTACAACATCTGTTACATCCTCTATATCCTTATGATTATCAAGAAGCTTTCTGACCCAGGAAAGCGAACCGTTTAGTGAATCATCTTTACCACTTACGCCAAGTTTATATTTCCAGTGTGCTGCAACGCCGTATTCTGCCGTTCTATGCATTTCCCATGTTCTGATTTGAATTTCAAAAGGAATACCTTCTTTACTAAGAACAGTTGTATGCAAAGACTGATACATATTAGCTTTAGGCACAGATATATAATCTTTAAATCTTCCCGGCACAGGCTGAAACATCTCATGGACAATACCGAATACGTTATAGCATTCCGTTATGGTATTAACAATAACCCTTACGGCATATATATCATAAATTTGATCCATCGATTTGCCTTTTATGTATATCTTCTTGTATATTTCATTTGCACTTTTTACACGACCTTCTATATACACATCCGATATATATTTTTGGATTCTATCCATAATGCGCTTTTTTATAAGATTTATAAATTTTTCTCTATCGTCTTTTTTTAGTGCAAGTAAATTTTCGACCTCTTTATAAGCAACAGGATCCAAACACTTAAGGGATCTATCTTCAAGTTCATCTTTTATGGTTCGTATACCAAGCCTATGAGCTATTGGAGCAAAAACCTCCATATTTTGCAGCGCTTTATCGCGCTGCTTTTGGGGCGACATGCATTTAATTGTGCGCATGTTATGAAGTCTATCTGCAAGTTTTATCATAATAACGCGCAAATCATGTGAGGAGGCCATTAGCATCTTCTTAACGTTTTCCGCTTGCTGTTCTTCTTTTGAAGAATAAGGTATTTGTCTAAATTTTGTTACTCCGTCTACTAGAACCGAAATTTCTTTACCAAATAAAACATGTATATCATATTGCGTAACGTAGGTATCTTCAACCACATCATGTAAAAGCGCTGCCGCTATAGATGCGCTATCCATACCCATTTCAACCAGTATATATGCAACTGAAACAGGGTGTAAAATATAATCTATTCCGGAAACTCGTTTTTGCCCCTGATGCGCTTTATAAGCAACTTTATAAGCCATATCTATAACTTTTAAATCATAGTTTCTTCCACTTTCTTTTATAAGCTCCAAAAGCTCATCATAAGTGTTATAGTTATACCCTTTTACCAAATTAATCTTCCCTTTCTTTTTCACGAATGTTACTAAAAAGTTTGGATTGATTAATATTTATCTTATCTTTTACGGCATTTAAATGAATTTTTATCTCGTCTCCTCTTTTATAAAAATCAATAATTCCAAGTTCTTTAAAAATATCAAGTATTGCGTATACCTTAAGCAAACTTTTTTCACTTTTAAAAACCCTGTAGCTAATTATATCAGCTCTTGAAAATCTGTTATTTATGGAAGCAATATGTCTATAAACCAAAACAAGATCTTCCCTTGAAATATGTATTAATTTTAAATTATCTGTTGAAATAACACCGTTTTCTCTAAATTCATTATAAGCATTTTTTTGTTTTAAAACATATCCCAAATCACAGCCGGAAAGCTTTACATCCACAAGATATGCCGACACTTCCGTAATACCTTTATATTTATTTTTAGAAAGCCTAACAGCAACATCCATTTTCTCCGATTCGTTATACAAAAACTCTTCGCAAGATTTATTAAAATATAAAACCTCAAATTCATAACCATCTTTACTGAAAACTAGTTTTAAGTGTTTGCCTTGACCTAAAGCATGTATTTTTTTGAGCGTTACATCAAAAAAAGCAAATATAGGTTCATGATTTCCGTTCCCAAAAGGTTCCAAAATTTTAAAATCATCAACCAAAGAAACGCTTAGTTCATAAGGCTCAAGTTTAAGATCTATATCAAGAAACATCCCTGGCACATTGTAATTTTTAGAAATGGAATTAACCATTTTACTAAAATCTTCTATATCCCCAGTGCGTATGTTAAATCCCGCCGCCAAAGTATGTCCGCCAAACCGGCAAAGAAATTCCGAACAATTATTCAAAACTTCATATATCGAAAAGCCCTCAAAACTACGGCATGACCCTCTTGAAAATTCACCTTCGATTGTTATGATTATTGACGGTTTTCCATATTTTTGCATAATTCTTGCAGCAACTATACCTAAAACGCCATGATTCCAATTTTTACCTTCTGCTATTATAATTTTTTCTTTTTTTCGCCAAGGCTCTTTATCTAGCAAATCTTCAACAAGATCAAAAATTTCGTTTTCAGTATCTTTTCGCATAAGATTCAGTTTATTTAATTTTTGGCAAAGCATATGCGACTCTATGAGGTCATTTGAAATAAGTAATTTAAACGCAATTTCCGCATTTTCCATTCTGCCACAAGCATTTATTCGCGGTACTAAATTAAATGCAATAAACGAAGAATCAACGGGATCCGGTGCTCCAAAATCTTCAAGGATGCATTTAATCGGAGCGCTATTTACTTGCAGCATACTTTCAAGGCCTAATTTTACAATATGTTTTGTTTCTCCAGCAAGTTCAATAGAATCGCCTATGGTACCGATTGCAACAAAATGCGAATATTTTTTTAAAAGGCTTTCATAACTTCGTTTGCCATGCTCCATAGCCTCTATAAACTTAAACGCAACTCCAACTCCTGCAAAGTTTTTAAACTTTAAATAAGAACACTCTGCCCTATTCGGATTAACTACTGCACATGCTTCCGGAAGTGATTCCATTACTTTATGATGATCTGTTATGACCGTATCAATCCCCAAATTTTTGGCATATAAAACTTCATCAAAAGCTACCGTTCCGTTATCAACCGTAAAAATAAGGTTTGTACCTTTTTCCTTAATCTTATCTATTGCTTCCTTATTAAGTCCGTATCCATCTCTACTTCGCTCGGGGATATAATAATCGACATTTATACCTTTATCTTTAAAATAAATATACATAAGTGCCGTCGCGGTTATTCCGTCCGCATCGTAGTCACCGTATATGCAAATCTTTTCTTTATTTTTTATGGCTTCATTTACCCGCGCAACCGCCTTATCCATATCACAAAAATCAAATGGATCTATATACTCTTTCCCTATACCCAAATAATCATAAATTAATTGCTCAGAATCAATTTTTCTGTTTTGTAAAATTCTAATTGCTACTTCAGGGACTCCAAATTTTTTTGCATAATTTTGTATTTTATTATTATTTTCAGCTATTTCTTTTATTTTCCATTCCTTGATTATCAGTGCTTTCACCTGCTTCCTTTATCTAATATTTTAACCTTGAATCGTAAATATTACAACCAAAATTGGTACCACTAGATAAAGGTAGTTAGTAATTATTTTATTAAATCCTTAATAACCTCTCCCGCCAAAATAAATCCAGCAACCGGTGGAACAAATGAAATACTGGCATTTACTTTTCTATTTATGGATTTATATCTCGGCTTTTCCTTTGAGTATAAAACCTTTAGATTATTTATTCCTAATTTTCTAAGTTCTCGTCTCATAACCCTCGCAAGCGGACATACCGAGGTTTTTGATATATCCGCAACTTCAACTAAACGCGGATCTATTCTATTCCCTGTTCCCATACAGCTAACTACTGGTACGGAACATGATTTTGCTTTTTTTATTATTAGAATTTTTGAGGTTACAGTATCTATGGCGTCTATTATATAGTCGTATTTTGAAAAATCATGATTATTTTCATTTTCCGCACCAAAAAAACAATTATGAGCATTAATGATAGCATTTGGATTTATATCAAGCATTCTCTTTTTCGTAATTTCTACTTTTGCAAAGCCGACAGTCTTCGTGGTTGCCATTAATTGCCTGTTTATGTTTGTAATATCAAAAACATCGCTATCAAAAATATCTATATTTTCAATACCACTTCGCACAATACCTTCCGCAGCATGCGACCCTACTCCACCTAATCCAAAAATCGCAACTTTTGAATTTTTTAATTTATTCATGGCCTCCTTACCTAACATAAGTTCAGTTCTTAGAAACCTGTTATCCATAAAAATACCCCTTATAAACTCTATACAATAAACAAAACCAGATAAATTAATTATCTGATTTTTAAAAATTAATATCAATTGAAAAACTAAACTCTAAAAAGTATGCTCTCTTTTTTGAATAATTTTATAATCAAAGAAAGGACTAATGAAATATACACACTAAGCCATAAAAGCACTATTAATAGATGGGAACCGTTAACGGCGTCTGCCAAAATTTCCTTTATGATACAAATAACGTTGTATACTGGTATACATAAGTCGAATACGCCTATTTTTCCGGCTTCAAGCCCATAAGAAAACATGTTTGGTATAACACACAGAATAGAAATTGGCATCATATACGTTTGGGCCTCTTTGTATGATTTTGCATAAACACCTATCAGAAGATTTATAGACGCAAAGAACATGGAAATAAACACCGTCATGATCAATAGTAAAATCATACTCAAAACAGAAACATTATTTTTAACAGCAGTAGAAGAAAATATTAAATACACCCAAATCCCAATAGCGGTGCATAATCCACTCGTAACACCCATGGCCGTTGTTGCAAATAATTTACCTAGTATTATACCCGTTCTGCTTGCACAAGTTGCAAGCAAGGGCTCCAAAGTGCCATGTTCTTTTTCACCTACGCTAAGCTCTGAAGCGGTCCCCGCAGATCCCATACAACAATAGAGGATAATCGTTATAGGAACAAGCATACTAAAATACAACGAACTGGTATTAACAAAAGGTATATCAGATAAAAATTCGCTAAGCGAAACTTTAACATCTATTGCATTTTTAAGTTCTTCTTCTGTGTTAAAATTATGGTTCCCCACTAAGTGTCTATAGGCACCTTCATATTGTTTTATGGTTGGTATTGCCATAACCGAATTTATTGAACCATTTCCATATTTTATATTAAGTTCAAAATTTTCGTTATTAATCACCTTTTGATCTATGTCTTCATCAACTGTTATATACGCCGATATTTCCCCTGAATCTAGCGCCTTTTGTACATCTATAACATCTTCGACGGTTATTAAATCCTGAACGGAAAAAAAATTATAAAATGAATTATTTTTTCTGTTCATTGCAACAACTGCGCGCCGAGCCCTTGTATCTTGTATTCCTAAAATGGAAAAATCTACAATTAATAGCATGGTAGGGACAAGCAAAAGAGGTAATAAAAGCCCGAAGATAAACGTTCGTCTGTCTCTTAATATAGATTTAATTTCTTTTAAAAAGACAACTATCATTTGCCTAAACATTATGTCCACCACCTTTGAAAACATCTTTTGCGCCATGGCATTCTTCGCCATAACAAACAAGATTAAACAGTAAATTATTCATCTCTTTATAATCATATTTCGCGCGATATTCATGAACATCAAAAATTTTTACAATTTTTCCTTTATGTAACACAGCCATTTTATCTGAATAATTTTTAATATTTTCCATTGAGTGGCTGGAAAATATTATGCTTTTTCCTTCTTTTTTACAAAGTTCAATAAAATCGAAAACAATTTTTGCAGATATAAAATCAAGCCCAGCATCTGGCTCATCAAGAATCATAACAGAGGGATTATGAATTATAGAGCGTGCAACAGCAATCTTTTGTTTCATGCCCTTTGAAAAAGTATATATTTGACGGTTCATATATTCTGAAAATGAAAATTTTTCTGCTAAATAATCTATTCTTTCATTTATTTTTTTTTGCTCCATACCATTTAGCTTTGCAAAAAATTCAAGATTTTCTCTTGCTGTTAGTCTGTCATAAAGTCCTGAATTGCTACCAAACAAAATTCCTATATTTTTTCTGACATCTTCTGAATTTCTTAGAATATCATATCCACTTATTGTTGCTGTGCCAGAAGTTGGCGCTAAAATTGTACTAAGAATCCTTAAAAGCGTAGATTTGCCTGCCCCATTTTCACCGAGCAAACCCATTATTTGCCCGTCTCCGACTTCAAAGCTTACATTCTTCAAAGCAGTTATATTGTTAAATCTTTTTGATATATTAAAAATGTTTACCATATATATCACCTCTCGATACTCACTTTATATACTCTAATAAGCTCACATTTTAACAAAATTACGTAAATTAATCAATTAACTGGTTTTATTAAAATTAAAAAATTGAATAAAATGATATAATAAAATGAAGAATAATTAAAAACGAATGTACACGGAAGTGGTAGAACTATGAATTTTGAAATCAAGTCAAATTATAAGCCTTGTGGGGACCAGCCTCAAGCAATAAACGCCCTAGTAAAAAGTATAGAAAGCGGCGCCAAAGAGCAAACGCTTCTTGGCGTAACGGGCTCAGGCAAAACCTTTACAATGGCAAATATAATCGAAAAAGTACAAAAGCCTACACTTGTCCTTGCGCACAACAAAACGCTCGCCGCTCAGCTTTGTTCGGAATTTAAAACTTTTTTCCCTGATAACGCAGTTGAATATTTTGTATCTTACTATGACTATTACCAACCTGAATCTTATATTGCATCAACCGATACTTACATCGAAAAAGATTCTTCTATAAATGACGAAATAGATAAATTAAGGCATTCTGCAACTTCATCTTTAATAGAGCGAAAAGACGTAATTATAGTTTCAAGCATTTCCTGCATATACAGCCTAGGAAATCCAATAGATTACAAAAATATGGTTATATCACTTCGCCCCGAGATGGAAAAAAGTCGCGATGAGCTAATCAAAAAGCTTGTTGAACTTCAATATGAAAGAAACGATATGGATCTTACGAGAAATAAATTTAGAGTTCGAGGCGATACTGTTGAAATTTTTCCGGTTGTTTCGTCAGATAAAATCATAAGAGTAGAATTTTTTGGTAATTATATAGATAGAATTTGCGAAATAAATCCCGTTACGAGTGATATTATATCAACTTTAAAGCATGTTGCAATTTATCCTTCTTCACATTACATAGTTCCAAGAGAAAAACTTGAAGATGCCATAAAAAAGATAAAGGACGAAGCAAAAGAAAGAGCAGAATGTTTTAGAAACAACGGAAAATTAATAGAAGCGCAAAGAATAGCCGAAAGAGTAAATTATGATACAGAAATGCTGTACGAAATTGGCTTTTGCAAAGGAATAGAAAATTATTCCCGTGTTCTTTCCGGGCGTCCGGCGGGAAGTATGCCCTTTACATTATTCGATTATTTCCCAAAAGATTTTTTAATGTTTATCGATGAATCACACGTAACACTGCCACAAGCCAGGGCTATGTATGCAGGAGACCGTTCAAGAAAAGAAAACTTGATTGAATATGGATTTCGTCTTCCTTCTGCTTACGATAATCGCCCCATGACATTTGATGAATTTTATTCAAAAATCAATCAAGTTGTCTTTGTAAGCGCCACTCCCGGAGATTTTGAACTTCAAAGAAGCAAGGTAGTTGCCGAACAGGTAATACGCCCAACAGGACTTCTAGATCCTGAAATCTTTGTAAAACCAACAACAGGTCAAATTGATGATTTAATCGGCGAAATAAATGATAGAACCAAAAAAGGAGAAAAGATTTTAGTAACTACACTTACCAAAAAAATGGCTGAAGACTTAACTTTATATCTTAAGGACGTAGGAATCAAAGTAACATATATGCACAGCGATATCGACACAATAGAAAGAATGGGAATTGTAAGAGATTTACGCACCGGAGTAATAGACGTATTAGTAGGTATAAATCTACTTCGAGAAGGGCTCGATATACCGGAAGTTTCTTTAGTGGCAATTCTAGACGCCGACAAAGAAGGATTTTTACGTTCAGATCGGTCGCTTATTCAAACCATAGGAAGAGCAGCAAGGAATGCAAACGGAAAAGTTATAATGTACGCAGATGAAGTAACCCCCTCAATGAAAAAAGCAATAGATGAAACAGTGCGCCGCAGAAAGTTACAATCAGAGTATAATAAAATTCATGGTATTGTACCTAAAACGATAGTAAAAAAAGTTTCTGAAATTCTTGAAATTTCAAATAAAAATTCCAAAACTCCGAATTATAGAAAAATGAGTAGTAAAGAAAAAGAAAGATTACTAAAAGAACTTACAAAAGAAATGAAGCTTGCCGCGCAAATGCTAGAATTCGAGCATGCAGCGTTTTTAAGAGACGAAATACAAAAATTAAAAGGCTAAGTTACTTAACATATTAAATTTTATTATATCTTTTTCTAAAAGCGGTTATAATTAATTTATAAAATTGTATGGCAAGCCTTATACCATTTAAGAGGTGTTTAAAGTGAATGAAAACATAATCATCAAAGGCGCAAAGGAAAATAATTTAAAAAATGTAGACTTAACAATTCCAAGAAACAAACTTGTGGTTCTTACCGGACTGTCAGGTTCAGGAAAATCTTCACTTGCGTTTGATACCATTTATGCAGAGGGCCAAAGAAGATATATGGAATCACTTTCTTCATATGCAAGGCAATTTTTAGGCCAGATGAATAAACCTAAAGTTGAAAGTATAGAAGGTCTTTCACCTGCTATATCAATTGACCAAAAAACAACTTCTAAAAATCCGCGCTCAACCGTTGGAACCGTTACGGAAATCTACGATTATTTAAGGCTCCTTTATGCAAGAATAGGTATTCCCCATTGTCCAATATGCGGGCGAGAAATATCGCATCAAAGCATTGATCAAATAGTAGATAAAATATTAGAGCTCGGCAGTGGCACAAAAATTCAGATCCTTGCTCCAATAGCACAAGGTAAAAAGGGGGAATTTACAAAAGAACTTGAATCCGCTAGAAAAAATGGATTCGTAAGAGCAAGAATAGACGGTAAAATAGAAGATTTATCCGGAAATATCAAACTTAAAAAAACATTTAAACATAACATCGAAATAGTGGTGGACAGAATCGTTATAAAAGACTCTGAAAAATCAAGAATCACAGATTCCGTAGAAACTGCCACTGAGCTCTCCGGTGGACTTGTGGTTGTAAATGTAAACATGGAAAAAGATATTATTTTTTCCAAAAATTACGCCTGCCCTATTCATAATATTTCAATAGAAGACTTAGCTCCTCGTATGTTTTCGTTCAACAGTCCGTTTGGCGCATGCAAAAAATGTACGGGCCTTGGCGTATTTATGAAAATTGATCCAAAACTGATTGTGCCTGATAAAAATAAATCCATAAATCAAGGCGGAATAAAAGGAAGCGGCTGGTCTATGGAGGGGAACTCCATAGCAAATATGTATTTTGAGGCACTTTCAAAAAAATATAAGTTTTCCCTTGATACCCCAATAAAAGATTTACCTGAGGAAATACTTGATATTATTCTTTATGGTACAAAAGGCGCAGAGCTTGATTTAGTAAGAAAAACATCTTATGGCATTTCAAAATATAGAAATGCCTTTGAAGGAATTATAACTAACTTAGAGCGTAGATTTAGAAATACATCAAGTGCTTGGATAAAACAAGAAATAGAAACTTTTATGAATGAAGTGCCCTGTGATGAGTGTAAAGGTAAAAGACTTTCGCCCACTGCTTTGGCCGTAACAGTAGGAAACATAAATATTTCTGACCTTTGCGATAAATCCGTTACACATTTACTCGAATTTTTCGAGAATCTAAAACTTAGTAATAAAGAAGTCTTAATAGCTTCACCAATACTTAAGGAAATTAAAAATAGGCTTAACTTTTTAAAAAATGTAGGACTCGAATATCTAACTTTATCAAGAAATTCAGGTACACTTTCAGGCGGAGAAAGTCAGCGTATACGCCTTGCAACTCAAATAGGTTCAGCGCTAATGGGCGTACTCTATGTTTTAGATGAACCGAGCATCGGCCTTCACCAAAGAGATAACGATAAACTTTTGGAAACTCTAAAAAATCTTCGCGATGCCGGCAATAGCGTTTTGGTTGTTGAACACGATGAAGATACCATGTACGCTGCCGATTATATTGTGGACGTTGGACCAGGCTCCGGAATACACGGCGGAGAAATAGTATGCGCAGGCTCTATAAACGATATTAAAAACTGTAAAGATTCTATAACAGGGCAATATTTAAGTGGGAAAAAATCTATACCTATACCCAAAGAACGCAGAAAAGGAAATGGAAAATTTTTAAAAGTTATTGGTGCTGAAGAAAACAATTTAAAAAACATAGACGTATCCATCCCTCTTGGCACAATCACGGGAATAACAGGCGTCTCAGGTTCAGGTAAATCTACTTTAGTAAATGAAATAATTTATAAAAAACTATCTACCATCTTAAACAAAGCAAAAAATATACCCGGTAAACACAAGGAAATATTAGGTATCGAGCATCTTGATAAAGTAATTGATATAAGCCAGTCGCCAATCGGTAGAACGCCACGGTCTAATCCCGCAACCTATACCGGAGTTTTTACTGATATACGTGAGCTTTTTGCATCTACAAATGATGCAAAAGCAAAAGGATATAAAAGCGGAAGATTTTCGTTCAATGTTAAAGGCGGAAGATGTGAATCCTGCCAAGGAGATGGAATAGTTACAATTGAAATGCATTTTCTTTCAGATATATATGTTCCTTGTGAAGTATGTAAAGGAAAAAGGTATAATAGGGATACTCTTTCCGTTAAATATAAAGGCAAGAACATAAGCGATGTTCTTAACATGACTGTTAGCGAAGCATATAGCTTTTTTGAAAATCAGCCTAAGATAAAAAGAAAGCTTGAAACACTCGAACAAGTAGGGCTTGGCTATATCAAATTAGGGCAATCTGCAACCACGCTTTCAGGCGGAGAAGCTCAAAGAGTCAAACTTGCAACAGAACTTTCAAAAAAATCAACAGGAAAAACGCTTTATATTCTGGATGAACCCACAACTGGGCTGCATATTGCAGATGTACACCGCCTTTCAGATGTTCTGCAAAAGCTCGTGCAAAACGGGAATACCGTACTCATCATTGAACATAATTTAGATTTAATAAAAACATGTGATTATCTAATAGATCTCGGCCCTGAAGGCGGAGAGCATGGCGGCACCGTTGTTGCAAAAGGAACTCCAGAAAAAATTGCAAAAAGCAAAAATTCATACACAGGAAAATATTTAAAAAAATTGTTTTTTTGTTGACTTTTCACATGTGCTGATTTACAATATTGATTGTTTACTCATTTAATAAAACTTAAATTAAGGAGATGATGAATATGTCTAGAAGGCAACTAAAATTAAATGCAAAATCGCAAATCCGCGGAAATGTCTTTATTCTATTTTTAACTGGATTATTAGTTCAATGCAGCATGCCGTTTCTAGTTTTACGATGTGTTATAGGCTCACCGCTTAAAGTTTCTTTATCACGTACATATTTAGATCTTTCCGAAGGAAAAAAGCCAAAGTTTGTGGAGCTTGGTTATGCTTTTAAAAAATGTTGGGAGCAAGCCGTATTATTGCAGCTTTTTAAGACCATATTCATATTTCTTTGGTCACTTCTCTTTATTATCCCAGGAATAATTAAAAAATATTCTTACAGCATGGCAAATTATATCATGGCGGAAAATCCGGATATAGATGCACTTGACGCTATTACAAAAAGCCGAGAAATGATGCGCGGCAACAAGTTTAGTCTTTTTATTCTTAAACTTTCCTTTTTCTTGTGGTATTTGCTCATTCCGTTTACTTTAGGATTAATTTCAATCTACGTTACTCCTTACATTGAAGCGGCAACCGCAAACTTTTATCTAAAAATTAAAGAATCGCAATCTGAGTAAATAAAAATAATGATTTTAAAAAATGGCCATTCTTATATGGCTATTTTTTATGTAGTAAACTAAATACTTAACTTTTATTTTTTTTGTATTTATGGTATCATTCTCTAAGATTATCGGGAAGGAATGATTCAGTTGCTCTCGGACATTGAAATAGCAAATCAAACAAAAATGAAGCCTATACTAGAAATTGCAGAAATGCTTGGCATAAATGAAGATGAATGTGAGCTCTACGGAAAATATAAAGCTAAAATAAGCGATAACGTATACAAACGTTTAGAAAATAACACTAACGGAAAACTTATTTTAGTGACAGCTATAAATCCAACTCCAGCCGGTGAGGGCAAAACAACCGTAACAATAGGGCTTGGTCAAGCAATGAATAAAATTGGCAAAAAAGCAGTAATTGCATTAAGGGAACCTTCTCTTGGCCCTGTTTTTGGAATAAAAGGCGGCGCAACGGGCGGAGGATATTCCCAGGTTCTGCCTATGGAAGATATAAACTTACATTTTACTGGCGATATGCACGCTATCACTGCGGCAAATAATCTTTTGTGTGCTGCAATCGATAATCATATTAATCAAGGCAACAATTTGAATATCGACCCAAGAAGAATTTTGATAACAAGGTGTATGGATATTAATGACCGAGCTCTCAGGAGTATAGTCGTGGGCTTGGGTGGCAAAACAAACGGTATGCCAAGGGAAGATGAATTTGTAATAACTGTTGCAACGGAAGTTATGGCAATACTGTGCTTAACATCAGATATCGATAATTTAAAAGAGCGTCTAGGCAATATTCTAATTGCTTATAGCTTTAGCAGCACACCAATTTTTGCAAAAGATATTAAAGTAGAAGGCGCTATGGCAGCTCTGCTAAAAGATGCAATAAAACCAAATTTAGTTCAAACTACTGAAAATACGCCTGTTATAATGCACGGCGGTCCGTTTGCAAATATTGCACATGGATGTAATTCCATACGTGCAACCAAACTTGCATTAAAACTTGGCGATTACTGCATAACTGAAGCAGGATTTGGGGCTGACCTTGGAGCAGAAAAATTTTTGGATATAAAATGTAGGATTGGTAATTTGGTTCCTTCATGCATAGTAATAGTTGCAACCGTTCGCGCTTTAAAATATGGAGGCGGAGCCAAATTAGAGAATCTAAAAAATGAAGATACTTCCGCTTTAAAGTTAGGAATTGATAACTTAGGCGTTCATATTGAAAACATGCAAAAATACGGTGTTCCTGTTGTGGTAACGCTAAATAAATTCGAAACAGATACACAGAATGAAATCGAAACTATTAAAGAATATTGTCTAGAAAAATCGTGTGAATTTACTGTTTCAGAAGCATATTTGCAAGGCGGAAACGGTGCAACTAATCTTGCTAATATGGTATGCAGAGCATGTGAAGAAAAATCAGATTTTTCGTACCTATATTCAGATAAATTAACTGTAAAACAAAAAATATTAAAAATTGCAAAAGAGATATACAGAGCAAGCGGTGTTGTTTATACAAAAGAAGCCGAGGCCGCGCTAGATGAAATTATTAGGATGAATAAAGAACTGTTGCCAGTTTGTATTGCAAAAACACAGTATTCGCTCTCAGATGACGCATCTAAATTGGGATATCCTAAAAATTTCAATGTAACTGTAAGAAATCTAACTCTTTCAAACGGTGCAGGATTTATCGTAGCGCTAACAGGGAATATACTAAAAATGCCTGGTCTTCCTAAAAATCCTGCTGCTGAAAAAATCGATATAGATGATGGCGGAAAAATTTCCGGCATATTTTAGAAATTAAAATTAAGCTTTTTAGTTCGTTATGAAAATTTTTTATTTGATTTTTAAATACTAGTTCACATCAATACACATAATTTTAAATTCTATGCTCATCTTGCTCTTTTAACAGGTGTGCAGTTATAATTGTATAGCTACTAGCATTTATTGTTATAATCACGTTATCGATCGTACAATAAAAATTCTTGCCTTTTCTATAAACTTTGCTATTTTCATTAAGAATTTTACCTTTACAATATTTAACAATATCTTTTTCATTTATTTTAAGATTCTTTGAAATCCTTTTTTCACCCATTGCAGTCGTGTGAATTTTATCTACATCGCAAAACAAAATTTCTTTATACATTCAAAAACCACTACTCCAAAATCTAATATATACAAATTATTTTATCCGCCCGGTTTTATGAAATGAAAAAATTGTAAACACAGCTTTACCTATTATATTTTTATTTTCAATGAGGCCGACTGTTCCTGATCGACTATCAAGCGATTTGTTCCGATTATCTCCCATAACAAAACAATATCCTTTTGGAATTATTTTAGGTATATAATCATCGCTTTGGTAAATCATCGGTTCTTTTAAGTAATCTTCTTTAATTTTCAGTCCATTTACAGTAACAGATTGATTTTTATAATCAATGTTAAGACTTTGACCTTCAGTTGCAATAATCCTTTTTACCAGCGGCTGATTTATATATTGTCCCCTTCTTATTATAACAACATCACCACATTTTGGTTTATAATTAAATCTTCTTACTAAAACTTTATCAAAGTCATGAAGTGTATCTAGCATAGAAATTCCACTTATGCTTATAATTCGAAAAAAGAATGTCATAAAAAATACTACAACTATCAAAGCATAAACAACCGCTTCTAAATTTTCAAATAAAAAAATTGAAAATTTAGTAGCAGCGCACTCATTGAAATTACCTTTGTGGCAATTCCTTACAATACTTTTTCTATCTTTATACATAGAATACAAAACACACCTTCTAGCAAGCCTTTGGCGCCACAAGAATATGGATGTCACATATTCTAATATATAAACTTAAAAACATCATTTAATTCATAAAAACCATTATCATCTGTCAGGAAACAGCCGAAATTCTGGTCAATGGATAAACTATAAACATAACCTTACCAATTACATCTTCATCCGAGATAAGACCTATAACGGGCGAACGACTATCAGTAGAATTATTTCTGTTATCCCCCATAACAAAACATTTGCCCATAGGAACAACCGCAGGTATTTCTCCGCCTTCTTCGCGCCACATCGGTTCCCTTATATATGTTTCATTTAAAACTTCACCATTAACAATAACACTGCCGGTTTTAAAATCTATACTTAAGGTATCGCCACCTGTTGCAATAACACGTTTTACGATTGGTTCATCAAAATTTTGGCCATGAGTAATTGTTACAACATCCCCTTTGGCAGGAGTATAATTCCACCGCCAAACAAAGATTTTATCTGCATTAAAAAGCGTATTCATCATAGATTCGCCGGAAACCGTCATAATCCTAAAAAAAGGAGTAAATACAATAAGAACTATAACAAAAGATTGTATTATAGTTTCTAAAATATCAAAACACCATTTTGAAAATTCACTAGCCGGATAGTGCATTACAGATTCCGAATCCAAATTTTTAACATCTTTAAAATCGCTCATAACCTGATCCCTACCTTAAAACTCGGTTGTATATAATATCAACTTTCTATTTAGACAATGTCATATTTTATCACAAAACTCAAAAAATAGCACTAAATTTTTAGTTTTTTTAAAATCAAAAAAATAATAACCACGAAAAAATTTAATTAATGCACTTAATCGACACTTTGATAATTATTTCATATAGTGGGTTTGTACCTATCCACTATTCAACACATATACTATAAATTTTTAAATGAAATAATCTCTCCATTATTATTAAATGCGGAGAGATTACACTAAAAAGATGCAAGTATATAACGCAAGATATAAAAATTATAAACTATTTTTTATTACTTAAAACCAAAAAATCATTTAATAATTTCATCGGGGTGTTCAGATTTTAATTTATTATAAAGTTCTTGTTGGTTAAGCGACTTTAAAGGATCGACATTGTTCTGATTTGACAGCATATAAACAACATTATCATCTATAGTGATAGAAGAGTATTCCTTTTTGACATTTTCATCAGAGCTTAGTGTTTCATACGCCTTTTGTGCCATATCTTTATTTTTATAACGCTGAGACTTTTCTATACTCTGCAACTTATTGTTTGTGAAATAATAATAAGTGTTTAGCACGTAATTACCTTCATTATAAACCAATGAAACACCATCATTTTCATTTGTTAACATATATTTTCCAACAGCAATATCATCGACAGATATCATATTTTGAGTATTTTGATCATTATCGCCATCTGTGTCTTGCTCTACAACGGCAGGGTTATCGTTAGCATCAGGAATTACAGATCCTGCACTTTCATTTGAGGATCCATTATTTTTAGTATCTTCTTGCTTATTTCCACAACCTGCAAGTGTTGAAATCAGTAACATCGCTACGACTAAAGTTAAAAATTTCTTTTTCATATAAATTCCTCCTAAAAAACATTTTATTAATACAAATTATACATATTAATCTCATGTTGTCAATAGTTTTATTTCAAAAATTACAAAAAATAAAATATATGTTTATATCCAAATAAAATTATTTTTATTATACTTAAGTTCCTTAAATATAATAACCCTATACCCTTACCGTATCAAAATAATATCCAAAAACCAATATGCTCATTTATTTCAAACTCAAGTTTAAATACTAAGATTCGATCCATCAATTTTCCAATTATTTCAAGTATAAATAAAAAGCAAATCGCAAACAATAAATTCCATGGAGGTGAGAAAAATGGCTGATAACAAAAATAGTACCAACGGCACAAACAGCACAAATTCAAATAATTCTCAAAATCAACAGAACAAAAACAGCAAAAATGGAAAAAATTCTAGCAATTGCGGAAGATAATATTTAACCTAAAAAAATGCTTTCTTAATTTTCTATTGAATTTTAAGAAAGCATTCATCTATTTAACTAAGTACAATAGCTCCGTGTTCAATGGGCTCACACAAAAAACATTGCTTATAAGTTTTTGACATACTTCTATGGCACTTTTCAGCATCTACATAATTTTCAAAAATTCCAAACACTGCAGAACCGCTACCCGTCATAAGTGCACCATTTGCTCCAAGATTTATCATACTACTCTTAAGGGAAAAAATCTCTTGATTATTTACCGTACTTTCAAAACGATTAAAAAGATTATCGCAAACTAAACGCAAATCGCCATTAATCATTGCAGAAGAGATCTTATCAATTGCCCCCATATTTTTTCCTTTTATACATTCAGATTTAGCATAAGCGCTCGCAGTAGAAATACATACATCAGGTTTTACAATAACCAAATGATATTTTACTTTTGAATTTATGGGAGATAATATCGTTCCTCGCCCGCTAGCCCTTTTTGTGCCTCCGCATATACAAAAAGGCACATCTGAACCAACTTTACTTCCTATTGCCATCAAATCTTCTTGGGTTAATTCATTACCGAAAAGGTTGTTTAAAGCTAAAATAGTGGCGGCTGCATCGCTACTACCACCTGCAAGACCAGCGCAAATAGGTATAAATTTATTTATACGCACTGATATTCCGGGATTTTTCATCCCAGTAAATTCAAAAAAATATTTAATGGCCTTATAAACTGCGTTCCCCTCGGTTTCGCATCCCATATCCACATTACTTTTTATATCCACTTTATGATTTTTGGAAATTGAAACATCTAGAATATCGTACAAACTGACACTTTGCATAATCATATCAACATTATGATATCCATCAGGTCTTTTATCTAAAATTTCAAGTCCTAAATTTATTTTTGCAGGTGCCAAAACTTTTAAATTCATAATAATTATCACCCAAAATATCAAAAATCAAAATTCTTCAAAAGACTTTTATAGAAAAAACAATATCAAGCCTCCAAGCATACATACTTGAAGGCTTAATTATATAAATTTTAATTTTTAGAAACCTTGCTAACTTCAAATTTAATCTTGCCATCATTTAAATTACATACAATACGGTCGCCACTTTTAACCTCATTTTTAACAAGCATCATGGAAATAGGGGCTTCAATTTGACTTTCAACTATTTTCTGTAAACTAAATGCTCCCTTACGGTGGTCCATCTCTGTTTCAGACATGTACGCTAAAGCTTCATCGCTAACCGCCAAATCTACATTTTTTGCACTGAGCTGATCCTTTAGTTTATCCACAAAAATTTTAATTATACCCTTACTGTTAGATTTTTTTAACTTATTAAACACTAATATATCATCTAACTTGTTAACAAAATTCGAACCAAAAGCCTGTTCGGCGCAATCAAATATCTTGGTTTTGAGCACATTAACCGAATCGCTACTATTCAAAATAATATCTTCACCAATGTTTGCCGTCATTAGCACTACTGAATTTGTAAAATCTATTTTTCGTTTACGGCTATCATAAGCAAACCCGTTTTCAAGTATACCTAAAATCTTATCAAATGTTTGTCTATTGGCCCGATCCACATTATCAAAAACTACTACTGCATAAGGCTTTTTCCAAATCTTTTCCAAGAATTTATCAGTGAAATCGGAATGAGCCACGTCTAATTTTACAAGGTTGCCCATCTCATTTCCAACAGATTCTGCAAGAACCGTCTTTCCTACGCCATGTGTACCAGTAAGCAAGAATGAAGATTTTGGTTTAGAATCATTTACAAAACCGCTTCTACCTTTATAAACAGCATCACACAACGCATCCACACTATCTTCTTGCCCGATAACACGCTTATTTAAACGATCTTTCATACCGTTAAAAACTTTAATTTCTTCCTTTGTGAGCGGACCTAAAGGGATTCCCGTTTCTGCAGTAACAACATCGCGAATATCCTTTTCAGTAACATTAAGTCTGACGCCTTCAACACGTTTTTGAGAATGCGCAACACGCGTTGAAGCAAGGCTCAGTACATCAATGGATTTATCCGGGAACGCACGACCGCGCATATATTTTTCTGGCAAATCAACTGCCGCTTTCAAAGCTTCATCAGTTATATTAACGCCAAGCTTCTTCTCAAATTTTGCACGCATATCTTTGAGAACATCCAAAGTCGTACTTGCATCAAGCTCATCAAGAACGAGCTTCTTAAATCTTCTTTCCAAAGCGGCATCTTTGGAAACTAGCGGATACTCCGCAGTTGTAGTGGCGGCAATAACATGCACGCCAGGGCGATCTAAATATTGTTTGAAAAGTTCAGCAAACGGGACAATCTGATGAAATTCATCCATAAACAAAATGATATCTGGATCTTTCTTAGCTCTATCAAACAATGCCCTCATGCGCGTAATAGCGCCGTCCGGTTTACTGTACGCATTACCGGCAATGAGGCTTACCATATTAACTTTAATAATTCTCTTATTTTTGAAATATTCAGGTACATCTTCAGTCGCAATTTTGTAAGCAAGGCCCTCCACAAGCGCGGTTTTTCCAACACCTGGGTCACCAACTATGCAAGCGTTCGCCTTACCCTCTTGAGAAAGTATATCAATAAGCGCATCTATTTCCTCATCTCTACCAACAGCTGCTTGTCCGAGACCTAACTCTGCTTGTTCCGTTAAATCTATTAAGTACTGGCCAATCGCCCAAGTATCTGGATTAAGAAACCCCAATGCATAAACAATTTCAGAAATTGGACGAAGAATTATACCACCAAGCTCTCTTACCGCTCCAGAAAGGCTTTCTCTAAAAAACCAAGCAACAACAGCTGGTATAGTCAAACCTAATGCTGCCGCTGTACCTTTACCTTGTGGGGTTGAAAGAAATGGTCCAATACCACTACCTATACCCTGCCCCAAAATTTTAAGCTGATCACTGCTCAACGTCACAGTATCTTGACTACCTGGCGTAACAACCGGAGCGACAGCACCACCATTATCCGCAGCACCAACAGGCACAGCGGACATAAACATACTAAGCGCAACCCCAACAGATATTAGGCGTTTCGTGATTTTATATTTTTTCATCATATTCTCCCCGCAATAAATAATCTTTGCAGATTTCATGAACACTATTTTAACATTTTTTCAAGTTTTTGTCAATATTTGTTGATATCCGTCTTATACGGCGTAAGCAAAAACTTTTCAATTACATTTTGAATATTTATTTTGCAATTTTCTAAATTTCTTATGCTATCCGCCTTTATAATCAAATAGAACTTAATTTTTGGTTCAGTACCAGAAGGCCGAACAACAAGCTTACTGCCATTTTTTAAATCAAAGCGCAATATGTTTGAGAGTGGAAGCTTATTTTTTGTAATTTTTTTGCTTTCCGTATCGTATATCTCAGACTTCAAATAATCATAGGCCCTCGAAATATCTAAACCCTTAAATTCCTCTAAAAAATTATTTCTTAAACGCACCATTATATTGCTAATAATATTTTTACCTTTTATACCATCAAACTCAAAACTAAGAGTTTTTTCACCAAAAAATCCGTACTTGTTCCAAAGATCACACATCACATCATGTAAATCTAAATTTTTTGTTTTGTAATAAGATGCAATCTCGCAAACAATAAGTGCGGCTGATACTGCGTCTTTATCGCGCAAATATGTACCTACAAGATATCCATTACTTTCTTCGAAGCCGAATACGTAATCATTTTCTCGGCCTGATTTTTCAAGTTTCAAAATTTCAGCGGCAATATTTTTAAATCCAGTTAATACTTCTCGCATTTCGCAGCCATAATCGCTTGCAATTTTATCTACCAACATGGTACTAACTATCGATTTTACAGCAACTGCATTTGGGGGCAAAGTTTTATTTTCCTTTCGCTTCTCCAAAATGTAATTAAAAATAATAGAACCTATCTCATTTCCGCTAAGCATTTTATATTCGCCGTTATGTTTAACGCACACACCAAGGCGATCACAATCAGGGTCAGTTGCAATTATTATATCGGCATTCTTCTCTTTGGCAAGTTTTAGTGCTTCCGAAAATGCTTCTATATTTTCCGGATTAGGATACGGACATGTAATAAAATTACCATCCGGCATTTCCTGCTGCGAAACAACATATAGATCCTTAACACCGGATTTTTTTAAAACTTCCGTGACAGGTACATTCCCAGCACCATTTAAAGGAGTATAGACAACACGCAAATTAGACAGCGGAAAATTTAATATGCGCTCATTCATTACGTTTTTTATGTAATCTTCGTAAATATCGGTGCCAATAAATTCAGTAAGTTTTGCCGCCCTAGCAGATTCAAATTCTAAAATTTTAACATCATCAAATATATCTATTTCGGTAATTTTTTTATAAATCTCAGAAGCTAAATTTTCAGAAATTTGAGCCCCATCTTCGCCATAACATTTGTATCCGTTATACTCTGCGGTATTATGACTCGCGGTAATCATAACGCCAGCTTTCGCTTTTAATCTTCTTACACAAAATGAAAGAAACGGCGTAGGCTGTAAGCTACCAGTAATATAGCTTTTTATACCATTTCCAGCCATAACTTTAGCGGTTTCTTTAGCAAAAATTTCTGAATTATTACGAGAATCATAAGATATAGCAATCGAGATTTCATTTGCCTTATTTCTATATTTTTCAAGAAGAAAATTCGCAAGACCTTGCGTGGCAAGCCTTACGGTATAAATATTCATTTTGTTTGTTCCGGCACCCATTATCCCACGAAGCCCCGCTGTACCGAATTCCAACATTTTATAAAAACGCTCGTCTATTTCTTTTTGGTTACCTTCGATACTTAAAAGATCACGCTTGATATCAGCATCATGGGCACACTCCACCCATCTTTTATATCTTTTTTTAACTTCTTCCTCATCAATCATAACTTTTTAAAATTCTCCAATTATGCAAACACTTGTAATCTAAAATGCAGGCTTAAATTTTATCATATGTCAGCCATTAGTTCAACATATTTTGAAAATAAAATTCTCTATTTTGAACCTTTCCAATCACTTATTTTTTGAAGTATCTCTGAATACTGTTTAGGATTTAATTCTTCTAATCTTTTTATATTATAATTTTTAAGAATATTTTTTAGAAGCTTATCGGAATTTTCAAAATTTTTAATTATTCTTTTTAAACTTTTGATATTACTATCTGGGATTTTTTCCAAAGCTATTTCCGGAAGATCTTCACCTGCATATATATAGAGCCCTAGTCCAAACATAGAAATATTTTTAACCAAACATCGCATTATTGCTTTATTTATATCAAACATACTTGCAGCTTCCACAACTATATTCTTCTTAAATTTGGAATCATAGGTATAGGGCCTAGATTTCATAGCTTTATTTGAATTATCCATAACAGGGAGCCACATATCGTGCGTAAGATTATTTATCGTTACGCTGGTAAATACCATATATCCGGTATTATCATCATAAATATACGGAAGCTGATTTTCTCCAAAAAGTTTAACTTCATAATTGGCGTCAGGATATTTCTTTTTTATCTCCGCCCAAGCGTACGGCCAAGAAATGTAGCTAAGTCCGTTCTTTTTTTCAATATGTTCACCTACATCTACATTAAATAAATTTTCAAAAACAGAATTCTTTTCTTTCATAATACGTTCCTCCTTTTAGTTTAAGAAGATAGTAATAGTATCCTCACATTATCGGATTTTATAATATAAAATAAGGAATTTATGGCCTTTATCAATAATTGAAATTGAGGTAGATTTATGGTATAATTAAAGTAGATTGTGTGTGTAATAAGTTGTTTAAAGGAGCAAATATTATGAATCTTAAAAAAATAAGAAATAGATTAATTGCAGTAATTTTATCATCTTTGAATTTATTATCCGTATTTAGTGCAAATACTTACGCAGAAGCTAGCAAAACCGATTTGCAAACAAGCCAAATACAGGAACTTCCTAAATCGATCCACGGATTTACTTTAAAAAAATCGCTTTCCGTTAATAAACGTAATATTTTGGGATTTCAACATGAAAAATCTGGCATGTGGGCAGTTATTGAGCCTAACAATAATGTTGATAAAAGGTTCGAAATAACAGTCCGCACCCCGCCTGAAAATAACAAGGGTATAAATCATATAATAGAACACTCTGTACTAAACGGGAGTGATGAATTCCCTTGCAAAAATATGATTTGGCAGCTACGTCCAATTTCTTATAACACATTTTTAAATGCAATGACTGCTCCGTGCTATACTACATTCCCTGTTGCAAGTACGGACGAAGATGAGCTTTTTTCACTTTCTAAAATCTACACAAGCGGCGTTTTTCATCCATTATTTTTAAAAGATGAGCGTATATTTAGAAAAGAAGGAATACGTTTTGAACTTGATTCAAATGGTAACTTATCAGCCAATGGTACAGTGTTTAATGAGATGCAAGGTTCTGATTTAGAAATCACTAAAGCTATATTCACAACACTTTTCCCCGATACGCAAGGAAAATATTTATCCGGTGGTATTCCGGAAGATATTATCGATCTTTCCTATGATGAAGTTTGTAAGACATACAAAAAATATTACCATCCTGCCAATATGATTGTTTATATGTCCGGAAATATAAATTATGAAAGATTCATGAAGTTTCTGGATGAGGAATACTTAAAAGATTATGATAAAGATGAAATAGATTTGAAAAATATACATTATGATTCCCAAGATCCTTCAAAACTTCCGGAAGAAAAAATCGCACACTACTATAAGCAAGAAACTACCAAAAACACATTTTCATCAAGTATACTTACAATTCCTGATTATTCGCTATATTTAAATAATGAATCTGATTTTAGAATACTTAGTAACATTATCAATAAACAAAGCAGTGAAAGAACTAAGTTTTTAAAAGATAAAGGTTACTTAAGTGTTGAGTCAAATGTTTTTGATATGTTTTATGATTCGGTAATTCTAATTAGTTTAGAATCGGAAAAAGAAGAACTAGTTTCAACCACAAAAACAAAAGAAACATTAAAAGAAATGTTTGAAAAATATCCGATTGAACAATCCGAAATAGATTCCGCCGTAGGTAGCAAAAATTTTGGTAAAAAATTAGAGGACGAGACAAGTTTATATGACCCTTGTTTAGGTTCCAAACATTTTATTAACTCATTTGTAAGATTCGGTGATCCTTGTGCTACCGAGTATTTTGAAAAAATTAATATCAAAAATGAAAATCAAGAATATACCCCTTCGGCACAATCGCTAAATGAACTTGTAAAAATATCTTTGCTTGACTCTAGCAAAGCCATTTTAATCCTCAAACCTTCAAATGATAACAAACTAAGCAGTAAAGAAAAACTCCAGCGTAAGCTCGATTCGTTAAAAGTTCAAAAAGATATTCTTACAAAAGGGTATGAAGATCAGAAACGTTGGGTCGAGGCACCTAACAACGAAGAAGATATAAATAAAATTAAAAAGATGTTTAAAAAGCTTTCCGATATAAAAACACCCCAATTTGAATGCGAGCTTGAAAATAAGCAATTAAAGGACAACTCTAATTTTCTCAAAAAAATATTTGCAAAACTTTCACGTAAAGGAAAAAGCATAGAAGATGTAAAATGCCATTATTCCGCGCAGGAAATAGGCGATATTATTGATTATAAAATGGTATTTAATATAAATAATCTGACCCCTGAAGAGCTAGATTACCTGCAATTATTAACTTATGCACTGAGCAATAACAATACAAAAAAACACTCAAGATATGAACTAAATAAATTAAAATCCGATAGTTTCCAAATAACAAGCACGAATGACATATTTAAAAATGATAAAAATGCCAAGATCGCACTATTAGTAGTTGACTTGGTAATGGATAAAAACAAAGCTGAAGATGCAGTAAATTTAGCGAAAGAGCAGTTGTTTGATATCGATTTTAAAGATGTTGACACTTTAAAAAAGCACGTAGAATTAACAACCATTTCATTTGATTCTGCACCCAAAGCGCAATCAAAATTTTATCACATTATTGCTAAAGAAATATCGCTACTCTATAACTACCTAACTCAAAACAAACAGTGGGATGCTAACAATAAATTTTATAGTGAAATTAAATCTAAATTATCTGATGAAGCTTATCTAGACGCACTTTCACAAAAACTTACAGATTTAAGAGATAAAATCTTTAATATAAATTCACTACAAGGTGTAGGGGTATGTTCATCAAAAGAAAATGAAGCAATTTCTTTTGAACACCTAAGGGATATCTTAAATTCACTAAACACAAAAAATCATGAACAAATAGAAGAAATTAAGATTCTATCAGAAAATAATCAAAACATCGCATGTGTTGATCCTAGCGTATCAAACAATAGCATAATAAGCGTGATTGAT
>JAEEGL013492965.1_pt1 | contig 24970 bp, 28 predicted proteins | sample 9134231 | NCBI WGS metagenome assembly JAEEGL01 (sample SAMN16246548, study PRJNA631951) | gut metagenome | biome: gut microbiome; feature: rumen; material: fiber-attached | host: Bos | place: Iran: Karaj | collected 2018-10 | reverse complement strand
TTAAAAGCCCGACTTCGCGTGCCATTATCTCCCCGACAAATTCCGATAAATAGTTACTTATAAACAGTGGCGCGCAAGCGCGTTGCGGGAAGTCGCACGGGAATCGTATCGCGCTTCGCGCTCAACTCCCAGTCCCGTGCTCCAGCGACGATTTGCTAAAGCAAATCGTCGCTAAATTCCCATTTTTGATCTATTTCGGGGCGTTCCTTTTGTAAAGCTTCAAGTGCCGTTTTTTCTTCCTCTGTTATCCATTCAAGGTTAAGTCTGACAGACTTTAAATTTGGCGCATCTTTCAATGCCGCGCAATTACGTACACGGCAGCCATCCGCAAGATCAACACTCTCCAGATTCGGCATATCCTTTACAAATGCAAGATCAACATCGCTGCTGAGGAATTGTATTGTATGCAGACCCGTCAATTTTCTTATATACGGTTGTGCAATATTCTCAAAATCGGAAAAATCATTGTATGTAACAAATTCCCCCACACCGACAGAAATGCTCTCCAAAAGTTCTATATCCGTATAACTTACAAATTCCGCAAATTCTTCGGGCTTTTCAAAACGTATAGGATTAACCGAATATGGTATAAAACGTCCAAGGTCGCTGTTATAGTGCAGTGCATAAACGAGGTACGGCGGTATATTGTCATTATATCTTTGATTGATATACAGGTTTTCATTAACTATATCGGGATATTTAGCCGGGTCAAAACTTTGGTTTACAGCATTGACAACATCATTGTAAGAGTATTTATCCGTGCTTCTGTAATCAATTTTTATTGCCGAAGGGTCATACGCATTATTTTCGCTTGAGGATCTTTTTATGTCATACCAACCCGCGTCAAGATAGCTGTTTACCGCCTTAATAAAGTCTTTTTGCTGCCTTTCCGCACTCGTTTGACCGCTGCACCCAAAAAGAAATACAGTAAGCATAAGAAAAAAACAACCCATTATTATCTTCTTTTTTTCCATTGATACCCCTCCACATTTTTATTATAATCAAATTATAACATCATAGCATTACCAAGTCAATAATTGCAAATAAACACACAAAAAAGGATGCCCGAAAGGACATCCTTAATAAGTAAAATCAGATAAGTTCGATAATAACTGTCTCTGCACCGTCGCCGCGTCTTGCGCCAAGCTTCACGATTCTTGTGTAGCCGCCGTTTCTGCCTGCATACTTAGGTGCGATCTCATCGAAAAGCTTTGCAGCCATATCTACCTTAACAGTGTTGCTTCTTACCTTGCGGCCGTCAGCGGGAACTTCTGTTACAGGGTAAAGATAAGCAAGGATCTTTCTTCTTGCGTTAAGACGAGAGGGGCTGTCTTTCTTGATAGACTTCTCAACTTCGTCGAAAACAGTAACTTTCTTACCGTTTACAACTTCCTTAACGCGCTTGCCTGCTGCATCTTTCTTAGCAACCTTAGCTGTTACAGTAACTTCCTCAAAGTTATCCTTTTCCTTAACAGCAAGAGTGATAAGCTTCTCGGCAATGCTTCTTATTTCCTTTGCCTTAGACTCGGTAGTTGTTATTTTACCGTGGTATAATAAATTAGTTACCTGGTTGCGCAGCAATGCTTTACGCTGTGTTGCTGTACGTCCAAGTTTTCTATATCCGGACATTGGTAAACCTCCTTATAATATCTTATTCCTCACTCGGGCTTAAGCTTAAGCCAAGCTCGGCCAGTTTATTAAGTACTTCCTCAAGCGACTTACGGCCGAGGTTACGTACTTTCATCATATCTTCTTCTGTTTTGTTTGCAAGATCTTCAACTGTGTTAATGCCTGCACGCTTTAAGCAGTTATAAGAACGTACCGAAAGGTCAAGCTCTTCAATACTGAGCTCAAGCACTTTTTCTTTCTTGCCTTCTTCTTTCTCGACAAGAATTTCGGCATTTTTTGCGCTGTCTGACAAGTCAACAAACAGATTAAGGTGCTCGTTAAGTATCTTGGCACCAAGGCTTACTGCGTCATCGGGCGCAATAGTGCCGTCTGTCCATACCTCAAATGTCAGCTTGTCATAGTCTGTTATCTGACCTACACGCGTATCTTCAACGCGGAAGTTACAGCGTCTGACAGGAGTGTAAATAGAATCTACAGGTATCATTCTGAGCGGCTGATCGGCTCTCTTGTTCTTTGCCGCATCAACATAGCCGCGGCCTTTTGTAATGGTTATCTCAACAAAAAGCTTGCTGTCGGGGCCGCCCGATAAGGTAGCAATATGAAGATCGGGATTCATTATCTCGATATCGGCATCAAACTGAATGTCGCCTGCCTTAACTTCACATTCGCCCGAAGCATTGATGTATGCCATTTTAGGCTCGCTGCCTTCGCCCGTGTACTTGATAGCAAGATTTTTAAGATTAAGGATAAGCTCCGTAACGTCTTCCTTAACGCCGGGGATAGTACTGAATTCATGCAGTACGCCCTCTATCTTAACATTGCTTACAGCAGCACCGGGAAGAGAAGAAAGCAAAATTCTTCTTAAAGAGTTGCCAAGGGTCGTACCATAGCCTCTTTCCAGCGGTTCTACAACAAAGCAGCCATATGCACCGTCTTTTTCTGTAATTTCAATGCGAGGTTTCTCAAATTCAAACACTCTGTCCAACCTCCCTAAAAGTCAATTTAATAATAGTTCCAAACACAGCCGATAAATTACTTGCTGTACAACTCGACGATAAGTGTCTCGTTAACAGGCAGGTCAAGCTGCTCTCTCTTGGGAAGTGTCTGAACACTGCCCTTAAGGTTGTCATGGTCAGCAGTTAACCATTCGGGAACGATTCTTGAAGCTGTTACATCAAGAACATCCTTAAATCTCTGAAGATCCTTTTTGGTCTCCTTGATCTCGATAACATCGCCTACTTTAACCTGCTGTGAAGGGATGTTTGCCTTCTTGCCGTTTATTGTAACAAGGTTGTGTCTTACTATCTGACGTGCTTCTTTTCTTGTACGTCCGTAGCCAAGTCTGTAAACAACATTGTCAAGTCTTAACTCAAGAAGCATAAGAAGGTTTTCACCTGCGATGCCGTGCATCTTCTCGGCTTTCTTGTAGTAGTTTCTGAACTGCTTTTCAAGCACACCGTAAATAAACTTTACTTTCTGCTTTTCCTTTAACTGAATACCATATTCACTTAATTTACGCATATTTCTCTTGCGGTGGCCCACTTTCTTGCTTGATCCAAGAACAGAAGGCTCTATACCCAAGTATCTGCATCTTTTAATGATAGGACCCATATCTCTAGCCATTAATAGTTACCTCCGTTATATTCGATAAAAAACTTGTAATTAAACTCTTCTTCTCTTAGGCGGTCTGCATCCGTTGTGAGGAACGGGTGTAACGTCCTTGATCATTGTTACATCAAGGCCTGCTGCCTGTAATGCACGGATAGCTGCTTCACGGCCGCTGCCCGGGCCCTTAACAAAAACTTCAACTGTCTTTAAGCCGTAATCCTTAGCAGCGCCTGCTGCTTTCTCAGCTGCCATCTGAGCAGCATAAGGAGTGGACTTTCTTGAACCTCTGAAGCCAAGCTCGCCTGCACTTGCCCATGAAAGAGCGTTGCCTGCGGCATCTGTAATAGTTACGATAGTGTTATTGAAAGTAGACTGGATATGTGCTGCACCGCGCTCTACGACCTTTTTGTCGCGGCGTCTGCGGCCTACAGTCTTCTTAACTGTTTTCTTAGCCATTTAAACTAACCTCCCAAATAATATCAAATGATTATTTCTTCTTGTTCGCAACAGTCCTTCTGGGACCTTTTCTTGTACGAGCGTTGGTTTTGGTCTTCTGTCCTCTTACAGGGAGACCCTTTCTGTGGCGGATGCCTCTGTAGCAGCCAATTTCCACTAATCTTTTGATATTAAGCGCGATCTCACGTCTTAAATCACCCTCTACAGTCTGAGATGCGTCGATCACGTCACGGATCTTAGCAACTTCATCATCTGTAAGGTCTCTTACTCTTGTATCAGGGTTAACGCCTGCTTCAGCTAAAATTCTGTTTGAGCTTGCACGGCCGATACCGTAAACATAAGTAAGACCTATTTCAATTCTTTTTTCTCTCGGTAAGTCTACACCCGCTATACGAGCCATATACTTGTTACCTCCTTGTTTAAATTCACCGCTTTTGCGGTACATAATGTTACTGCCGTTTTTCACGGCGTCGGTCATCGATCGGACACGCTCCGTCGGGCAGCCGCTCCCTCCGAAGCAAAATTGTAGAACGCCTTTCGGTAAGCGTCCCGGTACCCAAGGCCGTTGAGGACTTTCACCCTCACTAAACCATAATCATACCTGTGTTTTATTAAAACGCACGGTAATAATATCCGACGTCAAACCAGTTTTTAGTATACCAAATCCCCACACAAAAATCAAGCTTTTATTTTTGGATTTTCCCAAAAAACAAAACTTTGTTAAAATTGTCCATTACAAAGCATAATTAAGGGGTCTTGTCCTTACACTATGCCCAAACAAAACATACTAAAACAGCAGATCTTCAAGTTTGCACAGGCATTTTGTCTCTTCGTCCCATTCACATATATAGCCCCCGCCGTTTTTTACGTGCCATTCGTAAAAAGTACGCTTTTCTTCGCAGTATTTTTCCATAAGAGCCATTATTATACCGCCGTGCACCGTAAAGGCAAGAGTATGTGCCCTGTTTTCCGCAAGCGCCCGCTCAAAGGCCGCCGAAGCACGTTCTGCAAAATCCACGGCATTTTCTCCCCCGGGGAAAGGTATGCGCCCCGCATTTTCTATCCACTTTATATAGGTAGGATCTGTTTTCAGCTGATCGTTCGTCTTGTTTTCAAAATCGCCGAAATCACACTCGCGCAGGTCGTTATATGTAATTATTTCCATTTCGGGATAAATTATACCCGCCGTCTGCACACAGCGCTTCATAGGGCTTGAAACAAGCGTATCGGCATCGGGATATTTCCTGCCCGAAAGCTCGTCTATGCCTGCTTTTGCAAGCGGCTCGTCGGTTCGGCCGATATACCGACCCGCAATATTGCCCTCGGTCTTGCCGTGACGGATAAAAATAATTTTCTTCATATAAATTACTCCAGAATTTTATATTTTTCGTTTCCGTTCCATGTGTCAAAAGTTTTCATTCCCTTGTAGACCGCAAGCGCCATATCCAAAAGCGGCATCAGCATGACCGCCCCCGTTCCCTCGCCAAGACACATATCGGCATTGATAACGGGCTTCATGCCAAGTTCTTCAAACAGTGCGCTTACAGCAGGTTCTTTTGAAAAATGCGAGGGGATGATGAAATCCCGTGCTCCCTCACAAAGTCTTACCGCGCACAAAGCCGCCGCCGCAGAAATAAGGCCGTCTATGACCACGGGCGTTCCATGCACCGCACCGCCTATAAAAACACCTGCAAGCCCCGCAATATCAAGCCCGCCGACCTTTGACAAAACGCCGATAATATCGTCCTTGTCGGGTCTGTTGACTTCTATCGCTCTTTTTACCACAGAAATTTTGTGAATAAGTGCCTCGCTTGTAAGACCTGCGCCCCTGCCCGTTGTGACCTCCGCGGGAAGCCCAAGCAAAACGGAAGTCACAGCACTTGAAGTTGTGGTGTTGCCTATGCCCATTTCACCCGTGCATATAATGTCATAGCCGTCTTTTACCAGTTCCCCGACCGTATCTATGCCAAGCTGTATCGCCCTTTTCGCCATTTCCCTTGTCATGGCGGGGCCTTTTAAAATATCGTTTGTGCCGTACATCAGCTTTTTTGACTTGTCCGTCACATTTTCCACATCTGACGCCACGCCTATATCCACGGGGAACACATCTACTCCCGCATATTCTGCCATTTTGCAGACACTCGTTTCTCCCGAAGCAAAATTGCCCGTCACGGTCGCCGTTACCGCCTGCCCCGTCTGGGTCACGCCTTCACGAACCACCCCGTTGTCCGCACACATTATCACAAGTGCTTTTTTGCCGAGTGAAAAATCCGCCCTGCCCTTTATGCCGGCAATCTTTGCTGTCATTTCCTCAAACCCGCCAAGACTGAATAAGGGCTTCGCAATAGAAAGCCAATGCGCCTTTGCCGCTTCATAAGCCGCAGTATCAAAATTTTTTATTTCCATGTTATATTATCCCTTTAATATATTTTAAAAAATTATATCACAAATTTACAGTTTTTACAACCACCCTATTATGTGCATGAAATATGTTTGAGTCGGACAAAAAAGCAGGCCGAAACTTACTGTAGTTTCAGCCCGCCTTTTGTTTATCTTCCTTCAAGCATCTTTTCTATTGCTATTACATCAAGAATATTTACCGTATTGTTTTTGTCTGCGTCACCGCCGTAAATTTTGCCCGATGTGATGCCACTTAGACGTTTGAGCAGCGCTTTTGCATCGTCGTCCGTGATAAGGCCGTCTCCGTCCACATCCATACTACTGTTGCTTTCTGTCGTAGGTATAATATCCACCTCCAAAACATTAAGACCCGATACCTTTCCGGGGATGAAGAATATGTAGCTGCCTGCTTCGTCAACGTGAAGAGTAGGAACATAGTAGAATGTACCCTCGCCGTTGGGTCTTGTGGCCTCCGCCACGTCAACTACCCGATAATTTGCATCATCTTTGATAAGAGCAAACTTTGCCGATTCCTTACCGCTTGTAGCTAATGCGCCGTAAACGGTAATATCGGACGGCCCGTCCACCTTTATACGGAAACCTTTTTCAACATCCTCTGTGGGTGAGAAACCTACTACAACATCTTCGGCAGCGATCTTAAGATTTCCATTACCGATTTGAAGAGCATTCATGCCGTTCTCATTGCTGTATGTCTTTTCGCCGTCATTGAATGTTGCACTTACAGATTTTGCCCCAAATGATGAAAGACCTTGGAGTAGTACGATACTGATATTGTCTGATATAACTTCGTCGCCAACAAAATAACCGTCAGCTTTAACTTTCTCAATATCAGCCATAACAACACTTGTCGCACTTGCGATTACATTTCTATATCTGTTATGTTTAAAATCGACCGCATACAGATCGACACCCGACGTTCTGTCGGATATAAGCACCTTGTAAGTTCCCGCTGCGGGAACAATAAGTTCCGGCACATTAAATGCACCCGAACTGTCTGCTGTAATAACGCCCGTATCAACTATTTTTCTGTTTTCGTCAATAAGAGCAACTGACTTGCCCTCTGCCGCCGCATATACAATTATTTTTCCTTTATATTTAGCGGTTATTTCAAGTATATTTTCCACAAATGCCGCACGGGAAACAGTATTGCCCTTGACCGCATCCGCCGAAACAAAAGCTCCGTCTGCGGGTGTGAGCATTATTTTATTTTGTGTGCCCGCTTCAAATACCTGTTCGCTTTCCATGCCGCGGTTAAACACTGCACTGCCGCTGCCCATAGTTCCGCCGCCCACAAGTGTCATATAGCTTCTTAATGCATATCTGTCGGAAACATCGGTCACATTTGCCATAGCATCTTTAACATATACGATACTTTGTGTGGTAGTTTCGGTAGTTGTTTCCCTTGTAGTCGTTGTTGTAGTGGTCGTCGGCGGGATAGTCATGTTGTAGTCGATGTCCGCCGCAAAAACATAAAATGCATCTGTTGATGAAGCCGATACCGGTACATAGTAGTATGTGCCCTCGGACGGAACGCTGAGCACATTCACCTTATACTTATAGCAACCGTTACCGCTGTCGTATGCCGATCTTTTTACCGTTCCCTTGTCAACTACCTTATAATTGCTGTCGGTAATATATACCGTTGCTTCGCCTGCCGAATAAAAAATAACATTGGCAGCTCCTGAAGTCTTGAATTTTATACCGTCCATATAAGTATAAGCCGTGGTGTCGGGCAGTTCGTCCCCCACTGAAAGTGAGGTGGAGTAATTTTTTATTTACATTGCTGAATTTAAGACAGTTCTGTCCGCTGTATGTCTTGGTGCTGCCTTCGGCCTTATTTTCATACACGGGTGTTATAATTGCCGAATATGCCGCAGAAGCAACACTTGTTGTGCCGTGCATGGATACATACATATCATTGCCGAGCGCCGTATTGTTTGTACAGGTCGTACCCGCGGTATCAAAATCAACGGACTCCGTTTTGGGGTCTTCGGGACAGGTCACCGAAAGCTTGTGTACAAAAGTCTGTCCCGATGCGTCCGGGTCAAATCTCAGGGTAAGGACCGTCGCATCCCCCTCGTAATTTATCACCTGAGCCGTTTCCCCACCGTCGATCTCCGACTCGTGACCCGCTGCCTCGGTATTCTTGCCCGCAAACGTGCCTATAAGTTTACCCGTATAATCTCTGAGGGTCCATGTCCCGTACCCGTTATTACAGGTCGTCAGTTCTATCTTCGCATTGCCCACAACGGCAATCTTTATCTTATCTCCCTTATTTAATGTTGCGCCGTGACCATCACTGCGAACTTGTGTACTGCCCGATGCGACAACTTGCATTGTACCCGAGCAGAGTTTAACACCGTTAAGCGTCATTCCCTGTGTGGCTTCATAATTTGACATTGCTGCAAAATCCGCAGTATATGTAACACCTTTTGTGGGTATTGTAAGGTCACCGAAATCTACATCGTCGACATCGGGAACTTCCTCCCATCTTTCAACCCCGGATGAATATATAACACTATATATGGGAACATTTGTCCCCTTCGCAATGAGAAATACCTTGTCACCCGCTTTAAGATCTGCTGTAAGAGTCTCGAATGTAGAAGCGGCGGCATTTGTATTGTCTGCAATAGCCGAAAGCTCAACGCTTGTATAAGAACCATCGTCTGCTTTCCTAACGATAGCAACAGCCTTACCATCGTTTACCTTGCAGTCGATAGCAATTGTACCGTCTTCCTTGGCATAAATTTCAAGTGCCTCGCGGAATGACCCTGTAAGTGTACCGTCAAGGCTTGTGGCTTCGGTGTTTGTACCGCCCGACTGATAGTGATGGTCATACTCCTTGCCGTAAAAATCCATGACAGCGGGGGCATCAGCCGTATACTTAAGCCCCTTTGCCTGTGAATCGGGAACTTTTAGCTCAATATCATTGTATGATACGATCGTTTTCCCTGCTGCATAATCGTCTGTTAATCCCTCAAGCAAGTTTTCTCCTTTTACGAGTTTGGCAACATAAATACTATTGGGATAATTTTCCGTAGGTATAATTTCGCCATTTGCACCAGCGGACATTGACATAGGCGGATAACCAAACTTAACAACCTCTATCGAAAGGTCGGCGTCACCCGATCCGACAACATCAAATGTCATGGAAAAAAGCTTACCGTCACCTTCAACAGGCTTAAGGTAGCCATTCGCATCAACATAGGATCCGGGAACTATATCCGCAAGCATGACTTTACCAAGATCAGCGGCTGTCTTTACGCCGTCTGCCTTAACATCGGCATAGTCTGTAGAATCTGCGGTTGGTACATAAGCGATCTTTGCATTGATTTTGTCGTTTGCGAAGAAAGCAGACTTAATATCCACACCGAGTGCCTCATAGTAGTATGTATATGTCACATAGCTGCCAAGATCAGCCTGAGCCTTAGGGATATTACCACTCTTTGCCTTGATAACATCGGGGTTATACTTCACAAAGAAAGTCGCCGATGCAAAGCCCGGATTTTGCTTAAGATAAAAGTCGATATTTACAGTACTGCCGATTTTATCATAAGAAATCCTTTCACTATTTGCATTGTTCTCGATAACGGGTTTGATATACATGGTACCCGATTGCATTTCAAATGTATCTGCCGATACCGTGACCCCGTCCTCCGCCGTGTCCGAAGCCGCAAGCACATTACCCGTAAATGTGTTTGTGAAAAGCATACTTGCCAAAAGCAGTGTACTGACAAGTCTTTGAGTGATTTTTTTCATGTATCTTCCTCCTCTATTCAATTTTTAATTGTAAATCGTCCAAAATATTATAATATAAATATATAATAAAGAAGTGATTTTGTCAATCAATTTTCCCCAATCATTTTGAGACCCAAAGATTTGAAATAGCACCAAATAAACAGTTTGCCGCTTGTGATACTGTTTTCTGTTAAATTCCAATCTTACTTCTCCACCATTTTTCTTGCTTTAATACCCTTATCAAAGGGATGTTTCAGCTTCTTCATTTCCGTGATATAATCGGCATTTTTAAGCAGTTCTTCTTTCGGTTCTCTGCCCGTCATTATTATTTCAAGGCTTTCGGGTTTGTTTTCAAGAAAGGAGATCAGACTTTCAAGCGTGATAAAGCCAAGGTTTACGGCATGAAGTATCTCATCCAAGATAAGCATATCAAAATTACCCGCCTTTGCTTTTATTTCTTCAAGCGAAGCCGCATAAAACTCCGCTGCCCTTTGTTTTTCCCCGTCCGTCATTTTAAAACTGAATTTTATATCGGGGTATACGGGCAGAAACTCCGCACCAAGGGATCTTAACACGCCAATTTCTCCGCTTTTGCCGTCTTTTAAAAACTGCATAACAAGCACCCTGCCGCCGTTTCCAAGGCAGCGCAAAGCAAGCCCCATCGCCGCCGTGGTCTTGCCCTTGCCGTCACCGCAGTAAATATGTATAAGTCCGTTTTCCATTCAGACTCCCTCCTCCAATATCCTGTAGACCGCCGCCATATCAAGGTTTCGGCGCACCGCATCGGCAAGGATATCGTATTGTCTTTCTTTGTATTCTTTCATATCAAATGTATGGATATTGCGCATATCCACGCCTTTTTTATCCGCAAGCGCAAGAATTATCTTTTCCGAAATGCCTTTTGCATCAAAAATGCCGTGGATATATGTGCCGTAGATACTGCCGACATTCATGCCGTCACGCGTGCCGTTTTCAAGCAGGCTCATACCGCCGTCGGTCGTGCCCATGTGTATCTCGTAACCCTCGAATTTTTCGCCTTTTAAAGAAGAAAAGATACCGCCGATATTTTCAAAAGTGCCGCTTATGCGTGTACGGGTCTTTTCCTCGGAAAACACGGTTTTAACGGGCAAAAGACCCATTCCGCGTATACTGCCGCCGCCCTCTGTGTTGTCGGGGTCGCATATTTCTTCGCCCAAAAGCTGAAACCCGCCGCAGATGCCGAATATCGGCACATTTGCCGCAAGCCGTTTTATCGCCGCTTCAAGCCCGTTTTCACGCAGTATTTTCATATCCGCTATTGTACTTTTTGTGCCCGGCAGAATTATCATATCGGGTCTGCCGAGTTCGTTCGCGCGGGTCACATAACGCACCGAAACCCCGTCTATGCACTCGAAAGCCCCGAAGTCCGTAAAATTCGAGATATGCGCAAGCCTTATCACCGCAATATCTATAAGCCCCTCGCCGTGCCTGTCAAAGCGTTCCGACAGGCTGTCCTCGTCGTCGATATCCGCCTTTATATACGGCACAACACCCAAAACAGGCTTGCCCGAGCGCTGTTCAAGTATGTCAACACCCGACTGCAAAAGCGTTTTATCCCCGCGGAATTTATTGACGATAAGGCCTTTTACAAGCTGTTTTTCGTCCTCTTCCAGTAAATCGACAGTACCCAGTAACTGCGCAAAAACGCCGCCCCTGTCAATATCCCCGATAAGCAAAACAGGCGAATTTGCGATCTTCGCCATGCCCATATTGACTATATCGTCCGATTTTAAATTTATCTCGGCAGGGCTGCCCGCCCCCTCGATAACTATTATATCGTTTTCCCTCGCAAGACTGTCGTAAGCTGCTTTTATGGTAGGGATAAGCTCTTTTTTATGCTTGAAATACTCCCTCGCGCTCATATTGCCGCGCACCTCGCCCATGACTATGACCTGTGAACCCACATCGGTCGTAGGCTTTAAAAGTATCGGGTTCATCGCCGCCAAAGGCTCTATGCCCGCCGCCTCCGCCTGCATCGCCTGCGCACGGCCTATCTCCAGCCCCTCTTTCGTGATAAAGGAATTAAGCGCCATATTCTGTGATTTAAAGGGAGCGGCTCTGTAGCCGTCTTGTACAAATATTCGGCATAAAGCCGCCGTTAAAAGGCTTTTACCCACATTGGACATCGTGCCTTGAAGCATTATTGATCTAACCATTTTCGGTCTCCTTTTTCCAACCTTTCAGATACCGCACGGAAAGCAGCAGTATATCAAAATTATACATCAGCGTCAAACAATGAGTGATATCAAAATGAGGGATAGTTATTTTCAAGCTGTAAAATGCACAGTATAGATTTACGATATTTGCCGCTATAACTATTGCCCGCGCCAGGATAAGCACAGGGCGTTTTACTCTGTACGCATAAAAGCCGAGTATGACAAGCGATATAAAAAACATCGCAAACGAAACCCAGAGAGCTATCAAAAGATATATAGGTAAAACCCGCAAACTTGCCGCTATACTTTCGAGATATTCTCTCAGACCCCGCTCCGTCAATATCCAATAAAAGCCCGCACCAAGCAGTACCCCGAACATCAGTGTTTTTTCATGCCGTCTTTTTTTATAAATAAAATTTGTAAGATTTATCACACTCAGCGCCACGGGGAGTGCTACAGTAAAAAGCAGTACTACCGCCACGGGAAGTTCGGATATAGCCAAAGCCATAAGCAGCGCACAGACTATCGCCACGACCGCTCCGACAAAATTTTTAAGATCCTCTTTCATTTTAAAGCCCCCTTGATATACCGCACCGAAAGTATCAGCAGATCGACATTATACACCACCCAAAAAAACACAGTAAAACTGCCTACGCTCGCTGCTTTAGGCATAACCTTTATACCGATGTATGCCGTGGCAAAAATAAACATCGCATTTGCCGCCGCTGTTACCGCTATCGCCGCAAAAAGCAGGCTTTTTTTGACCTTATCGGCATAAAACCCGACAATAACAAGCGCAGCCGTAAGCAAAACAATAAAGCCGCATACCGCAGCAATACCTCCGTTTGAATGAATGAACGAAGCATTTTTACCGCTTACAAACGCATCTGCGCCAAGGGCAAGCAGGACATAAAATACCGCTCCGATAAAAGCACCGAAAACAAGCAGTCTTTCCCGTTTCTTTTCCCCTGTGATACTGTTTCTTATATTACGGTAGGTCAGATAAAACGGCAGAACAAATATCAGCGTATTCACAAACAAAAACTGCGCCCACGGCACGCCCGCCATCAAACAAACCACAAATACCAATATAAGCACCGCAATTACTAAAGCGATCATAAACAGACCTCCCTCAGTGCCTTGACAAGCCGTTCATTCTCTTCATGTGTTCTGACAGCAGCTCTGTAAAAGCCGTTCAGCCCGAAACTTGTACAATCGCGTATCAGAATACCCTTTTCAAGCAAAAGAGAATAAAGCGGTCTTTCGCTTTTAAACAGGATAAAATTCACATCCGATTTAAAATATTCTATCCCCATTTCATCAAAAGCACGATATAAAAACCATTTTTCGGCATTTATGTATTCAATGCTTTTTTTCACATATTCCGTTTCATTCAAAGCCGCCAAGCCCGCCGCCTGCGCAGGTACGGAAACCGACCAGCGCGGTTTTGCGGCGTTTATTTTCTCAATTATCTTTTTGTCCTCACAAACCGCATAGCCAAGCCGCAGGGCGGGTATCGCATACATTTTTGTAAACGAGAACAAGGACAGTGTCTCCCGCGGGAGACGGAGAACCGTCCCCTGTCTCTCGCCAAAATCCGCAAATGACCTATCAACGAGCGTAATATTTGAATTTTGGATAATTCTTTCCAACAAGTCTGCATCAACAGTTTTCCCCGTCGGGTTATTGGGGTCGCAGATGACCGTCATATCGGCCTGTCCGACAAATTCAAGTATATCCTCGGTCACAGAAAAGCCGTTCTTCCCGTCCAAAGTGTATTTTATTATATCCGCACCGACAGCCCTCGCCGCACGCTCATACTCCGAAAAAGTCGGCATAAGCACAAGCACGCTTTTCGGGCGCAAAGCCTGCATAATTGCATAAATAAGCTCCTCCGCACCATTCCCGCAGATGATATTATCCTCGGACACGCCGTGTTTTTTCGCAAGAGAACACCTCAAAGCCCTGCACTTATCGTCGGGGTATCTGTCCGTGTTTTCAAGACTTTCCCGCGCCGCTTTTATAACACTTTCTGGCGCACCCAAAGGGTTGATGCTCGCCGAAAAATCAAGTATTTTTCTTTCAAAGGCGTAAATGTCACCGCCATGTGTTTGTAATCGAATTGACATATTTGTTCCTTTTTTTGGTAAAATACCTTAAACTTATTTTGTAAACATATTTTTTTATTATTTCAAATAAAATCGAAAAATATAGCGCAAAAATTTATTATACAACTCCATATAACAGCCCTCCCATAACCGCAAACACAGTCAGACCCGCAAAAGCGGCACAATACATCATTTTATTGACAATAACTATGTGTTTGGGCTCAATTTCATTTATATCATCACCTATAAACGGCTTTTTATACAGTTTTCCGAAGTAGTACGCGTTTCCCGCAAGCCGAACGCCCATTGCGCCCGCACAGGCAGCCTCGGTCTGAGCGGAATTTGGGCTTGCATGATTTTTTCTGTCGCGGATAAAAATTTTCCACGCGTTTCCCGCACTTTGTCCGCACAAAGGGGCGGTCATTATCAAAAACAAGGCGGAAAGCCTTGACGGGATAAAATTGACTATATCGTCAAGTTTTGCCGCGCAAAAGCCGAAGTTTATATATTTTTCATTTTTGTAGCCGACCATTGAGTCCATGGTGTTTATCGCCTTGTAAAGCACTCCCGCCGCAGGACCGAAAAACATCATATAAAACATTGGCGCAATAACTCCGTCCGAGAAATTTTCCGCCACGGTCTCGACAGCCGCCTTAATTATGCCCTTTCTGTCCAGAACCGCCGTATCTCTGCCGACTATCATCGACACCGCTGTTCTTGCCGCCTCTGTATCATCGTTTTCCAAAGCCGTATAGACTTTCATGCTTTCGGTTTTAAGCGACTTTGCCGCAAGCATAAAACAGCAGATAACGGCATTTACCGCAAGCCTTATATAAAAATTTACGGGTAACACCGAAATAAAAAACGCCGCCGAAAACGTGATAAGGCAGACCGAAAGCACCAAAAGTGCTCCCGCCGCTCTTTCGCCTGCTTTGGTTTTCGGGCACACGCGCCTGTATATTTTTTCAAAAAAACTTATCAAGCGCCCTATAAAACAAATCGGATGATATGCCCCCAAAGGGTCGCCGATAACACAGTCCATCAAAAAACCGATAACACAGCTTAAAACCGATATTTCAAGATATTCTTTCATTTTATCCTCTGCCCTATGCCGCAGTTCACGCGCCATACCTCGTCTGCCTTTGCCGCTATTTTACAGAGTTCGCGGCCGACAAGTTCGCGCCAGTCACGGTCAAATTTATCCAAAGGGATTATCCCGCTGCCGACCTCGTCGCTTATCACGATATCGTATTCCGCGGCCTTTGCCGTCAGTTCCGACACATCGCCGTTATTTTTCATACATTCACGCACTTTCAGGTGGAAGTTTTCAAATATCTCCGCTTCGCCGAATGTATTTTTCACAAAATCCCGCTTGCCCTGAAAAGCGCCGCCTATCACAAGTATCATAAAAATTTTTCTCCCAAAACAGTTCCCGCAAGTATCATAAACTCGCACCAACATAAAAACCAGCCCGCCGTATCGCCCGTTACGCCGCCGAAATTTTTCTTTGCCGTAATATAGTACACAAGCACAGTTATCACGCACAAAACTATAGGGCAAAGCGCCGCAATACCCGCCGAAACAAGCATCAGCGCACAGGCCGCAATAATATAAAAGCCCATCGAAAGCCCGACCGCCGTTTTTGCCGATCTTTCCGCAAACATTGCACCAAGGCCGTCTTTTTTTGCCTTTGGAAAAAGAACAAGGCAAAGCCCGCTCAACGCCCTTGAAAGCACAAAACCCGCGCAGACACAAGGCACATTTCTCAATTCCTCACACCAAAACGCAAAGTACAATATCATGTAACAAACCGCGGCAATTACCGCAAAAGCGCCTGTATGCGGGTCGCTCATAATTTCAAGTTTTCGCTCCCTGCTCCGATAGGACGCAAGCGCGTCCGAAGTGTCCATAAGTCCGTCAAGGTGTATGCCGCCCGTAATCACAATGGGAATGACCGTACAGACCGCCGCGCGTATTATGCCCATGTCACTCAAAAGCGTGTAAAAAAGCATAACTGCGCCGCCTATAACGACCCCGACCAAAGGAAAAAAGCAAAGCGCATATTTAAGTGTATCATCATCCCATTTTATCTGCGGCACGGGGATTTTGCTGTACATGGAAAATGCCGCAATAAACGCTTTTATCATTGTTTCAACCTCTTATTTCAACTTTATCGGTATGCCGCAGACCGCCTCAAAAACAGCGTTTGCGATTTTAGCAAGCCTTTGGTTTATCTCTCCTAAAATTTTTATGTATTCAACGGTCTCTTCGCCGTATAAAATACCGTCGGAAAATATCTCGTTAGTGACGATAACAAGCGCCTTGCAGTCAATTCCATTTACAAAAGAAAGAATATCGTCCGCGGCATTTTTGTTTTTTTCGTCAAAGACTTCGTTTGCGGCAAGGTTTGACATACATTCAAGCAGCACAACGCTGTTTCGGGACAGGGGATGATTCTCTGTCCCCTGTTTTGCCGTGTAGCGCTCAACGGTCTCAAAGCCTTTGCCCCTGCGCCGGTTTCGGTGCTTTTGCACACGTTTTGCCCCCTCTTCGCCGTAGGGCTTCATAGTGGCAATATAGTACAATTTTTCCGTTTTAAATTTATTTTTCAGCTCGGCGGCAAGGTTTTCGGCAAATTCGCTTTTGCCGCTGCCGCTGCCGCCGATCACAAGAATTATCTCTTTTTGCATAGTCCTAAAAATTTATCCAAAAATTCTTCGTTTGCGGGGTAAAAGATATGCGGATAGCCGCAGATACATCTACACTTTTTGTGTATACACTTCCATTGTTTTCCGCTGTGCTTTTTTGCCGTGTATTCAGCCCCGTTGTCTGTGCTGTCGTAATAGTGAAATTCGTGCGCCTTTATTTTTTCGCCGTTCTCATTTGTAAGCGTGATATAGCCAAAACGCACCAATTTCCCCTTATTTTCGCTTTTTGAGTTGATAAATCCGACCATTTCACGCCCGTCGATACTCTTTTGCAGGTACATAAAGCCCCCGCACTCCGCAAGGCAGGGCAAACCATGTTCAAGGACGGTTTTTATCGAATTTCTCATTGATGTGTTACGGCTCAGTTTTTCCAAATACAGTTCGGGATAGCCGCCGCCGATAATAAGCCCGTCCAATCCGTCGGGCAGTTTTTCATCTTCAAGCGGACTGAAATACACCAACTCACAGCCATTTTCCCTAAGCATATCAAGGTTTGCCTTATAATAAAAGCAAAATGCCTTATCCTTTGCCACTCCAATTTTCAAATCGTATTTTTTCTCACACGAAAACGGCTTTGCATCAAGTTTTGGCGCAGATCTCGCAAGATCTATAAGGCGGTCAAGGTCGATATGTTTTTCGGCACTCTCGCCCAAAAGCCGCATTTTCCTCTCCATATCCGACATTTCCGCAGGGGTCACAAGCCCGAGATGTCGGCTTTCAAGCGCAAAGTTCTCATCTTTAGGCAAAAAGCCGAGCACCGCAATGCCCATACTTTCTATTGCGGGCGCAAGCGCCTTAAAAACGTGCTCCGACACATTATTGAGGATAACGCCGCGGATATTGCTGTCGGGTCTGAAATTTTTCATTCCCTCCACAACAGCAAGCAGAGAAGCCGCCATTCCCCGCGCATTTACCACAAGTACGGCCGGGCAGTCCAGAGTGCGCGCCACAGAATAACTGCTTGCCGCCGTATCAGTCATTTCCATGCCGTCATAATAGCCCATAACGCCCTCGATAAGGCTTATCCCGCCCGCATATTTCACAAAAAGCGAACGCAAAAGGTTTTCATCACAGAAAAAGGGGTCGAGATTTACACAATTTGTGCCAAGCGCAGTGTGAAACATGGGGTCGATATAATCGGGTCCGCATTTGAATGCCGACACATTCATTCTGTTTTTAAGCGCCGCAAGCAGAGCACACATGACGGTAGTTTTACCGCTGCCGCTGCCGCAGGCGGTTATCATCATCCTTGGGTAGTTCATTGTTTTTTCTCCGTAAAAAGTGCTATATAAACGGGATTTTGTGCTTTCATCAAAAGATGTGTTCCCGCCTTTTCCGCCCTTGAAGCATTGATACAGCAAATTTCTGCTTCGTACTTTTCCGCAAGTTCAAAAATTTCCGAAACTGTATTTAGTGACACCGCATTTACTGCTATTCTGATATTTTTATTCACCACAAAAAGTGTGCCGATAATTTCTTTTAGCTCGCCGCCGCTGCCGCCGACAAAAGCGTGTGTCGGTGCGGGCAGAGTATCAAAATCAAAGCTTTTCGGCACTTCGCCCTCAATAATATGCACATTGTCGCAGGCGAATCTCATCTTGTTTTTTTCAAGCAGTCCGAGCGCTTCGGGATTTTTTTCAAAGGCATAAACAGCGCCGTTTAAAAGGTATTGTGCCGCCTCTATCGAAACCGAGCCCGTTCCCGCGCCAATGTCGTATAAAACCGAGTTTTCATCAAGATTCAGCTTGGCAAGACTTAAAGAACGTATCTCCGATTTTGTCATGGGTACCTTGCCGCGGATAAAATCCTCGTCCGCAATACTGCCGAATTTTGCTTGTACGGCATCATTTTCCGCAAGAAGAACAGAAAGAGCATCAAAATCCCTGCCCTTTAATTCTTCCGCCGTGCCTGTTGTTATTCTTTCACTTTCTGCGGATAAATTTTCTCCCACAAAAAGGCGCACATTGTTCATGCCATATTTGCACAATCCGTCACAAATCTTTTTCACGCCGTCTTTTTCAAGCAGAAAAAAGACCTTGTTATATCGTTTTATATATGTGATAAAATTGCAGTTTCTGCCATGCAGGCTGGCAAGTTTCACATTGCTGTAGTCCTTTTTGAGCTTTGCAAAAAAATACGCGAATGACGATATTCCCGCCATGACCTCAACGTCCATGCCGTCAAGCGCCGCCAAAATTCCCTTTGCACCGCTGTAAAAGCCCGTGTCGCCCGACAAAAGCACACAAAATCGGCTTTTATCGCTGTTTTCTATATATTGACGTATCCCGCTTGGGCGGTATTCCGCAAAAGACGGCTTGTCAAAAAGCCCGACAAGGCGCTTCGCGCCGATAAGCACATCCGCCGCCTCTATTGCTTTTTCAGCCGCTTTTGTCAAGGTCTCCGCACCCGTTCCGATACCGATTAGAGTTATCTTTTTCATAAACACGACCTCCGTAATAAGAATATTTTACCATAATATAAGATCGTTTTCAATAACAAAAAAACGTACACAAAAGAACACCGTCCTTCATGTACGTTTATCTTATTCCCGAAATTATTCCCAAAAAATATCATCCAAAGTCTTGTCAAGCGCCCTGCAAATAGCGATGCAAAGATTTATCGTGGGGTTATAGTCACCCTTTTCTATTGCGCTTATGGTCTGTCTTGAAACGCCGACAAGGTCGGCAAGCTGCTGCTGAGAAAGGTCTTTTGCGGCGCGGGCGGATTTTAAACGAAGATTTTTCATCACTCTTCCTCCTCACGGCTCACCAGAAACTTTTTAACAACAAATTCCGCGGCAATAAACAAAAACGAAACGCCTACCACCAAGCCGAGGCAGTCTTTTGTAAGCATGCCGTTTTCTGTTACACGACCCTTGCCCGCCTGAATTATGCCGCCGACAAGGTTTATAATGCCAAGCCCCGCAAGCATAAGCGCATAGCCCTTGGCCGACTTTTCCGAGACCGTAAAATAAGCATCTTTAAAAATGCAGTACGATACAAAAACTATAAAGCTTAAATAAAGCTGAAGCCCCGCAAATACCACGGCCGACATAATTGTTGTGCCGCCCGCTTCAAGCACTATTATCACCGCAGCAAATATCATCGCCGTGTAATAGGCATACTTAAACGCCCTGCCGCGGACTATTTGCTGTCTTTCATCAAAATTTGTGTATTTCAGCGTTCTTTTCAGTTCATACACCACCGCCGCTATCAGCACTATCGGCAAAACGAGAGTTGAAACAATTTTTAATATATCCATTTTTTATTCCTCCTTGAAACAGATAATTTGTTTACAAGGATATAGTAACATATATTATTTTTATTGTCAAGTATATTTTACATTTTTCTTTTAATATTTTACATCAAGTATAAAACGCTCTATGCTTCACTTATCTTTTATAAATATCCAGAATTTGTGTTGAATATCCCTCCTGTGCGTATTTATCACGCTCAAAAAGTATAAATTTTGTCTTTATAATGTTGTCGCCGTCGCTTGTGTCATTTTCTTTTACATACAAGACATTTCCGTCAGAGGTAAAATGCAGTTCGTCCACTCTCCACAACCCGCCTTTTTCCGTGTCGAACAGCCATGCCGCGGGTGCATCCCTTGCGGTGATTATGAGCCAATTTCCAAAACAGTCGTATACATTGTAGTTTTCAGCCGTAACGGGTGTTTCGTCATTGACGATATTTTTCACAAAAGCACCGTCCGTATTGTATAAAACATATTTCCCGCCGTCACAGACCACTGTTTTCCCGTCATAAGGCGTATAGACTTTATCGTATTCTTTGCCCGCAAATAAAAATTTGCCCGTTTCGCCGTTGTACTGCGCATAAGTATTGATACCCTCGCCGTTAAAGCGCTTATACAGCCGCAAAGCCGTCAGATACGCCTGTTCCCTTGTATAACTGCCGTTTGGGTCAAATCTGTTGCCGCCCACGCCAAACATTATTTTATTTTGAAAACAGTACTGTATACCCACTGCCGACCAATGCTCAAATTGTGATATATCCGCAAATTGATAAGGAAAATCGAAACGCTTGTTGCTGTCGGTAAAGCGATAGTCAAAATATTCCTCACAGCCGCTTAAATTTGCCGCCTTGTACAGCATACGCGCCGCCTGCTGACGGGTGATAAGACCGTTCGGGTCAAATTTGTCGCTGTCGATGCCCGCCGCTATCCCAAGCGCAGAAGCCGTTTTTATATCCGAATTGTCGGTGTCGGTAAATTTTATCCCGCCGACATTTATGTTATTTATGATTCTTTCATCCTGCACCCTTAAAGTGTTTATTACCAGCCCGCAGAACTCCCCGCGGGTAATCGGCTTTTGATAGTCACACAGATATTTGCCCGAAACTATGCCAAGCCCCGCCGCTTCCTCCACCTCGCTTTTCGCCCAGTCCGACGGGACATCCGCCGCAGAAACGCTCACAGCCTCAAAAGCCATAAACCCGCAGATAAAAGCCGCCAAAAATCCGTTTTTCATATTTATTCTCATACTTACCCCTCTTTCATATATTTATCTTTTACTTATATAAACACCGAAACAGAAGCAAATGGGTACACCTCAAAAAAATTTTTTGTATACTGTTTTTTAACAATTTTATCATACAATTGCATTTTTATCAAGTGCAAATAGACAAAAATAATCGACAAAAAAAGTGCGCACGATAACCGCACGCACTTCGTTTTTTATTTATCTTTCATGCTTTCCGGCATGGGCATTACAAATTGTCGTTTTTGGTCGAGGTATTCCCTCACGCCCTCGAGTGCCTCGCCGAAGCGCTGAAAATGCACTATCTCACGTTCTCTTAAAAATCTGAGCGGTTCAAGCACATCGGGGTCGTCGGTCATTTTCATCAGATATTCGTAAGTCGAGCGCGCCTTTTGCTCGGCGGCAAGGTTTTCGTAAAGGTCGGTCAAGGGGTCGCCTTTTGACTGGAAATAAGCCGCGGTAAACGGCACGCCCGCCGCACTTGCGGGATAGACCCCGCAGCCGTGGTCTACAAAATAGCTGTCAAAGCCCGCTTTTTTTATCTCGTCGGGGTCGAGGTCTCGGCTCAGCTGGTGGCACATCGTACCTATCATTTCCAAGTGTGCAAGCTCCTCCGTGCCAATGTCGTTCAAAATCGCCTTTGACTGCGGCGTAACAGCCGAATAACGCTGCGATAAATACCTGAGCGATGCCCCAAGCTCACCGTCGGGACCCCCGTACTGTGTAATAATAAGTTTAGCGAGGGCGGGGTTTTGGGTCTTGATCTTTACGGGAAATTCCTGCTTTTTTTCATAGATCCACATCAGTTTTCGGCCTCCTTTTCGGCTATATCAAAATTAAAACACATCTCCCACGGCCATGGGTCGTCTGTCCAGTTGAATTGGTCTTTTTTGCTGTAGCTTCTGTAGGAAAACAGCGGGCCGTAAAGGTTTTCGTACTGTTCGCGCAGGCCGTCCGCCTCGTTCACTACTTCGTTATATTTTTTTATCCCCTCTTTGCAGTCGGGGTGGCTGTCAAGGTAAAGCTGCAAGTCAACAGCCAGAAAGTCGAGCACCGTAAGGCGCTTTAAAATGCTGTCTCTGTCCATTTTTATACTCCTTTATTTATAAATATCAACTAATTCGGGAAAAACCGTGCCCGCAAGCAGCGCCTGTGTGGGCTCCATAAGTGTACAAAGCCTCTGTATCGGCACATAGGCCTGCGCAAGCTTTGTGACGGTAACAGTCTTGTCAAAGGGTGTGCAATCCGCCATGTTTTTGACCTCCTTGTGGTTCTGATTTATAGTATTCATAAAATAAAAATGGGTTAAAAAAAACTCACGCATACTTCGTACACATGAGTTTCAGTTCAATATTCTTTTTGCGGTCTCTGCCAGTGTTCTGCCCGTTTCCATACTCTTTTTTTCGAGATATTTATGCGCCTGGGGCTCGGTCATATTGTAGTGATTGATGAGAAAACGCTTGGCCTTGTCTATTATCGCCCTATCCTCGGGAGAGCGCGATTTATGGGCGTTTGACGGCTCGGGGCGCAGCATATCCATATAGCAGACAAGCTGTGCGGTATTTATGGGAACGGCAAGTTTTACCGCCCTTTCGCAGTCGCAGTTATTAAGCATATCGGGCGTCCCGATAAGGATAATGCCGAAAGTTTCGGGGATATCCTGCAAAAGTTCGTTTATATCGGCATCGGAAAAACGGCAGCCGCAGATGACGATACCGCCGTCGTAATAGCCCATTTTTTGTCTGAGGGCGTTTGCGCTCAGCACGGCGCAGGCCACGTTAAATCCCGCCGACATGGCTGTTTTAGCGACAGCGAGTGCCGTATTTTTATTTGGAAATGCAACAAAAACATCATTGCCTATCATAACAAGCCCTCCCGTAAGATACACACCCGAAGAAGCGCCGATACGACCGCAAAAAACGCAAAATCATTCTCGGTACAACCCCGATAAAGTGTTTGTATAAAGTTTATCACACTTTTGTACAAAACACAACATTTTTTTGCATTTAAGAACATTGTCAACATTTGTCCCCGCAAAAGTCCAAAACCCCATGCAAACCGCACAAATAAAACAAAAATATTTATAAAAAATAAACAATAAATCATTTTTTCGGGCAGTCCGGAAAAAATATTTTTGGTCAACCTTAAACCGCTCAAACATTGACTTTTAGCGGATAAAATTGTATAATATAATTACTTATAGAGTAAAAATGGGCGTATTGTATAACGCACTTAAAAATAAATTATATTATACGGAAACACCGACAGGCAAATATCGGGCGATCCCGCTTTTCAGCCATATCGGCGTTTCCCACAGATAAGGAGCGAGAAGTATGTTTTTTGATCATAAAAAGGAGGGCAAACCGCGCAGCTATATATCGCTGATACTGGCATTATCCATGATACTGTCGGCGATACTGCCCGCAGACTTCGGTGTGTTAGGCGCATCGAGCGTCTTTGGCGACGAGACCGAGAGCGGCCCCGCCCTTGTTGTGGAAGAACCTGTCGAGGGTGAGGAAACGGAGCAGGAGACTGCCCCGCCCGACATTGTAGAGGATATCGAGACGGAGATAACATCGGCATATCTTGATGACAATGACGATAACGGGAATATCTGCGGCACGCTTACCGCTTATTCCAAAAACGAGTACCGCATAACCGTTGAATATGACGAAAAAGCGGGCATCCCCGACGGTGCGGAGCTTACCGCGCAGGAAGTGCGCCCCGAGGAATATCTTGCCGACACAGCCGAAGCTTTGGGCTGGTCGGACGAAGATTATATTCTGTACACAAAGTTTTTTGATATAACCATAACCAAAGACGGAAAGGAAATAGAACCCCTTTCGCCCGTGACCGTCAAGGCGGAGCTTATGGATGCCAACGAGGGCGCGGAGGCAATGCAGGTCGTACATATAGACGACAGCGGTGCGACCGAGCTTGAGACCAGTGCGGCAAGCGAGGCAGAAGTCTCTTTTGAGACGGAGTCTTTCTCGGTTTACGGCTTTGGTACGGCAATTCACAGCGTAATGAACGACAGCTCGGACTTTGCGGATATTTCGATATACAGCTACGGCAATGTACCCGAATTTGAGGCGGAAAACACCTTTGTAGAGCCTCCCGAAGAGGGTTTTGAGCCGTCAAAGGCATTCCGTTTTGCAAGCGAGCAAAAATACTGGGTAAAGGCAGACCTCAACGAAAACGCAGGTCTTGACGAGAGGGAAAGTTTTGCCCTTTACACTTTTGTCGGCGATAAGGCGGCAAAGGTCATTTCGGAAGATATCTCTGCGGACAGCGGCCTTTGCGCGGTGGACGAAGATGCCGAGGGCGTTGTTCTTATGCGCGATACGGGTTTAAGACACCTTAACCTTGAGGTCAAGCCCGCCGAAGATAAAAAAGTCACTCTGGACGGACTTATGCCCAAAGAAGCAGAAGCAAAGGCGACGGATGTAACGGATGAATACGGAAACGCCATTGCCGCTTATGATATTTCCATACTTGACGGCAAAGAAGAATATCAGCCCGAAAACGGCAGACCCGTTCTTGTTGAGATACAAGACCCGAATATCACAGAAGATGCTAACTTGCAGTTATGGCATATAAAAGACAGCG
>JAEEGL012430995.1_pt1 | contig 24971 bp, 23 predicted proteins | sample 9134231 | NCBI WGS metagenome assembly JAEEGL01 (sample SAMN16246548, study PRJNA631951) | gut metagenome | biome: gut microbiome; feature: rumen; material: fiber-attached | host: Bos | place: Iran: Karaj | collected 2018-10 | reverse complement strand
GTGTAAATAATGAAGACGTTAAAGCTTTTTTTGGTTATGAGGCGAAGCATGAAGCGGATCGCGAAATAACCGGAAACTCCCGCGACGATCATGGCGATAACGGTCCCGTACCAGGTGTAGTCGCCGAGGCCGCTCCGGGGGATATCGGGTATCTTCAGTATCGCGCCGCCGAGTATAGCGGGTATCGAGAGCAGGAACGAGAATTCGGCGGCGTCCTTTTTCTTGATACCGCAGAGGAACGCGCCGGTAAGCGTTGCTCCGGAGCGGGAAACGCCGGGAAGTATCGCAACGCCCTGCAGGACGCCGATCAGCACGGAATGATACCACTTCATCGTGTTGCAGGTATGGATGCGCTTTATTGCGTGCTTCGCGTATTCGGCAACGGCGAGCATGAGCGAGGTGCCGAGGAAGAAGAACCCGAGCAGGGGTATCATAGCCGAAAACGAATCGGTTTCGATCCCGAGCGCCTTTTCCATAAAGAGCATAACGGCGGCGGTCAGCGCCGTGGCGACTATCAGCCAAAGCGTTTTCCATTGGATGGGCTTTTTGATGAGCGCCCAGATCTGTTCACGGTAAACTATGCAGACTGCGGCGAGAGTGGCGACGTGGAGCAGTACTGTAAACAGGTGACCTCCCTCCGTAAGCCTGAACAGCCCCTGGAACAGGAGCAGATGACCGCTTGAAGAGATCGGCAGGAATTCGCCGAGCCCCTGTACAAGCCCAAGCACGATGCATTTGAGGATCTCGAGCAAAACTTTCAATTAGCGCCTCCGTAAGCACATTTGAATTCATTATGTATGATACCATGTTATGCCGCCGATTTCAAGGGATGACGGGGCAAAGCGGGGCGAAAGGGAATAAAAAGTAAAAAATCCGCGGTTTTGAGGCAAAAAAAACAAATGACAAAATATATCCTCTGTGGTATAATACTGTAAATGATATTTGGGAGGAGCATACCCTTGAGTAAAGCGGCAGCGAAAAACGGCGGCAGTTCAGGCGGAACGGAGAATCTTTCGTCCGTGCTTTGCTCCGCCGCGAATAAGGGCGGACCCCTCTTTTCCGACGCCGACAGACAGGAGCTGGAGGCTTTTTTTAACGGTTCCTCAAGGGAGGCATACCGCGTATTCGGCGCGAGGCGTTTCGATAACGAAAGCTACCGCTTCCTCGTTTACGCGCCTAACGCCGAAAGGGTGGAGCTCGCAGGCGATTTCAACGACTGGATCGGCGAGAGGATGGAGCGCATCCCGGAATACGGCGTTTGGGCGGCGATCCGTCCCGCCATAAAGGGGCAGAGATACAAATACGCCGTAACAGGGGCCGACGGGAAGACGGTTTTAAAGAGCGATCCGTTTTCGCTCCGCAACGAGCTGCGTCCCGCCAGCGCGAGCGTGGTCTGGGATACCGAGTTCAAAAACCTCTGCGATAACGCGGGGAGGCTTGCTCATGACAAGCCCGTTTCCATTTACGAGGCGCATCTGGGCTCGTGGGAAAAGGGGCTGTCGTTCGTCGGCGCCTCCACGAGGATGATCGACTACTGCGCCTCCATGGGCTATACCGCCGTTGAGCTGATGCCCGTCTGCGAGCATCTTCTGGATGAGAGCTGGGGCTATCAGACGAGCGGCGCCTATGCCGTGACCGCGCGTTACGGCACGCCGGAGGAGCTGCGGCTCTTCGTTGCCCGCGCGCACGAAGCGGGGCTTGCGGTCATACTCGATTGGGTGCCGGCGCATTTCGTTAAGGACGACTGCGGATTGAGGCGCTTCGACGGCACGCCGCTTTATGAATCCGCCGATCCCCTCCGCGCGGAGATGCCGCTCTGGGGCACGCTGCTTTTCGATCATTCAAAGCCCTTTGTCAGGAGCTATCTCATTTCCAACGCGCTCTATCTTATAGAAAACTTCGGCGTGGACGGCCTGCGCGTGGACGCCGTAAGCTGCCTGTTGTACCTTGATTTTTGCAAGGACGAATGGCGCCCCAACGACGACGGCTCAAACATCAATCATGCCGCGGTCGATTTTATAAGGGAGCTTAACCGCGCCGTGCATGAGCGCACCGGCGCTTACATGATAGCCGAGGAATCGAGCGCTTATCCTCACGTGACCGGCGAAAACGGGCTTGGCTTCGATTATAAATGGAACATGGGCTTCATGAACGATACGCTTTCCTATTTCGAACTGGACAGCGTTTACAGGAAGTACCATCACGACAAGCTGACTTTCCCGCTGACCTACGCCTTCTCCGAAAAGCACATACTGCCCTTTTCGCACGACGAGGTCGTGCACGGCAAGCGGTCGCTGATAGGCCGCATGAGCGGCAATTACCAGGCAAAGTTCGCGCAGCTCAGGCTGCTGCTGGCATACAGGATGGCGAGCCCCGGCAAAAAGCTTGAATTCATGGGCAGCGAATTCGGCCAGTTCGCCGAATGGGATCATAAAAAATCGATAGAATGGTTCATGCTGGATTATAAGGAGCACCGCTCCATGCAGAATTTCTCCAGGGAAATGAACCGCTTTTACAGATCGGAACCCGCCCTTTGGAAGGATGATTCCGCGTGGGAGGGCTTTACGTGGCTCGCTCTTGACGACGTGGAGCACAGCATAATAGCTTTTTGCAGGCGCGATCCGGCTTCGGGCGGGGCGCTGATATGCGTGTTCAACTTCACTCCCGGGGAGCATACGGATTACGGGATCGATCTCGCTCCCGTAATAAAGCAGGTCGGAAGGAAAAGACTGCTGCCCTGCGTGTTCTCTACCAACACCCGCATGGGTGAAAGCGCAAGGATAAAAAAGGGGAAGCTGCTCGTGCCGATCTTCGGCTATGAAGCCGCGTTCTATCGGCTGTAACGCCGTGTACCGTTTTTAAACATATCACCTAAGGAGGTACTACCTATGCCAAAGAAAAAGATGATAGCGATGCTGCTTGCCGGCGGTCAGGGATCGAGGCTCGGCGTGCTCACCAAGAGCATGGCCAAACCCGCGGTACCGTTCGGCGGCAAATACAGGATCATCGATTTCCCGCTTTCAAACTGCGTAAACTCCGATATAGACACCGTCGGCGTGCTCACTCAGTACGAGCCGCTTGCGCTCAACGCATATCTGGGCAGCGGTCAGCCCTGGGATCTTGACAGGATGAACGGCGGCGTTTTCGTTCTTCCTCCCTACGTTTCCGGCTCGAAAGGCCAATGGTACAGCGGCACCGCGAATGCCGTCTGCCAGAACATCCCCTTCATAGATCAGTACGATCCGGAATATGTGCTGATCCTTTCGGGCGACCACATCTACAAAATGGATTACGCCCGTATGCTCAGCTTCCATCAGGAGAACAACGCCGACGCGACCATCGCCGTGCTGACCGTTCCCATGGAGGAGGCTTCGAGATTCGGCATAATGAACACCGATGAAAACAACAGGATCACCGAATTCGAGGAGAAGCCCGCAAAGCCCAGGAGCAACAAGGCCTCGATGGGCATTTACATCTTCAACTGGAAGATACTCCGCCCCTACCTCGTGGCGGACGACGCGGATGAAGCGAGCTCCCACGATTTCGGCAAGAACATAATCCCGAACCTTCTCGATTCGGGGGCAAAGCTGTTTGCGTACGGCTTTGAAGGCTATTGGAAGGACGTCGGAACGATCGGCTCCCTCTGGGAGGCCAATATGGATCTACTCGGCTCCAAGCCTGAGTTCAAGCTTGCGGATAAGGAGTGGAGGATCTACTCGAAGAGCCCCGCGATGCCGCCGCATTATATCGGATCGGCGGCGGAGGTCAGGAACAGTCTGGTCTCCGAGGGCTGCGTCGTTTACGGCAAGGCCGAGAACAGCGTGCTGTTCACCGGCGCGCATATCGGCACCGGCGCGGTAATAAAGGATTCGATCATTATGCCCAACGCCCAGATAGGCGACGGAGCCGTCATCAATAAATCGATAATCGGCGAAGGCGCGGTCGTGGGCGAAGGCGCGTTCATAGGCGCTCCGCGCACCGAGGAGGACGGCGAATACGATACGAAACTCACCGGCGATATCACGCTCGTTGCAGACGCCGTAACGGTACCCGCGCTCAGGCGCGTGCCCGTCGGCATGATAGTAAAATAAGGGGGATCATACCATGGAAAACGCATTCGGACTTATTTACACCGGCGACGCTTCGATGCAGCTCCGCGAGCTTACCTTCTCCCGCTCCGTTGCCGCTGTGCCCTTCGGCGGAAGATACCGCACGATCGACTTCATGCTCTCCGATCTCGTCAATACCGGCATCTATAACGTCGGCATAATAGCGCAGAAGAACTACCATTCCCTCATGGATCATCTTGAAAGCGGCAAGGAATGGGATCTTCACAGAAAGCGCGACGGCCTCTTCATACTGCCCCCCTTCGTGACGCACGACAATACCGGCGTTTACCGCGGCACGGTCGACGCGCTCCGCTCCTGCATAGGCTATATCAGAAGGTCGGCGCAGAAATACGTCGTGCTGATGGGCAGCCACACCATCTACAATACGACTTATAACGATATGATAAAGCAGCATATCGCTTCCGGCGCGGATATCACCGTAATGTACAACCGCGTCGATCCCTCCGATCCCCAGTATCAGTTCGACGATCTTCGCCTTAAGTTCAACGCCGAAGGCAGGGTGACGGATCTTGCGCTCAACCCCGCCAGGCCCGAATCGGAGTTTTGCAGCTGCGACGCCTTCGTTATGGAGAAGACCATGCTGGAGTATCTCGTTGAGGACGCGTACGCCCATGCAAAATACGATTTCATGAACGACGTGCTCGTTTCCAACGTGAATACCCTCAACATCCGCGGCTGGGAATACAAGGGCTACGTCGCAAGGCTCAATTCGCTCAACGATTATTACAGGCACAACATGGCGCTGCTCGATAAAGCCGTCTCGAAGGAGCTTTTCAGCCATGAGCATCCCATCTACACCAAGATAAAGGACGAGTTCCCCGCAAGCTACGTCGATAACGGCTACGCGAAAAACTCCGTCGTCGCGGACGGCTGCATAATAGAGGGAAGCGTTGAAAACAGCATACTCTTCCGCGGAGTGCACGTCGCGCCCGGCGCGTGCGTCAAAAACAGCATAATCATGCAGGCCGCGCAGATAGGCGAGGGCTCCTCGCTCGATTGCGTGATACTCGATAAGGGCGTCGTGGTCGGCGCTCACAGGAATCTCTCCGGCCACTCTACCTACCCCGTGATACTGCGCAAGGGCACCGTGGTATAAACCGGCGAATTCAAGCGCTCTGCCCGCGCAGGATATTCCCGCGCGGGCGTTTACAACAGAAACGGCCCGGAAAGGAAACCAATATGAAGATTCTATTTGCAGCATCCGAATGTCTGCCCTTTATCAAAACGGGCGGCCTTGCGGACGTTGCGGGGACCCTCCCCAAGGCGATCCGCGCGCTTGCGCCGGAGCATGAGATCCGCGTCATACTTCCCAAGTACAAGCGCATCCCCGAAAGCACGCGCTTTTCCATGCGGCACGCGTTCGATACCACGATCGCGCTCGGCTGGCGCAATCAGTACCTCGGAGTGGACGAGCTCGTTCAGGACGGCGTTACCTACTGGTTCGTGGACAACGAGTTTTATTTCGGCTCCGATATGATCTACGGCTCGGGCTATTATGAAACGGAACGCTTCTGCTTCTTCTGCAAGGCCGTGATGGAAAGCCTCAAAAGGCTCGATTTCATGCCGGATATCATCCATTGCAACGATTGGCAGACGGGCTTTATACCCCTGCTCGTAAAAAAGTACGGCATAATGCCCGATTATGCCGGGATCAGGACCGTGTTCACGATCCACAATCTGCGCTTTCAGGGCGTGGGCGACAGGCTCTTTGTAGACGATCTGCTTTCGCTCGGGCAGGATGCGCTCGACAGGATCGAGTATTCCGGCGGCGCCTCCGCCATGAAGGCGGGCCTCATGTACGCCGACAGGATCACCACCGTCAGCCCCACCTACGCGCGTGAGATACTCACCCCCGAATACGGCGAAACGCTCGACTGCGTGCTTCGCGACAGGGCGGGCGATCTGACCGGCCTTTTGAACGGCATCTCCAACGAGCTTTACGATCCGGCGAACGATCCATGCACGGCGGCGCATTTTGACGCGGCGCATCCCGAAGGCAAGGCCGAATGTAAAAAAGCCCTGCTTAAAGAGCTCGGCCTGAACGAAGACGCATCGAGGCCGCTCCTGGCGGTGATATCAAGGCTTGCCGATCAAAAGGGCATTGATCTCATCGAGGGGCTGCTGCCCCGTCTGCTGAAGGAAGGCGCGCAGGCCGTCGTGCTCGGCATGGGCGACGAGCGCTATGAAAGGGGCTTCGCCGCGCTGACAGAAAGGGAGCCCGGCTTTGCATTCCGCTGCGAGATGAACGACGCGCTTTCGCGCCGCATCTACGCCGGAGCGGATATCTTCCTCATGCCTTCGAGGTTCGAGCCCTGCGGTCTTTCGCAGATGCTGGCTTTGAGGTACGGCTGCATCCCCGTTGTAAGGGAAACGGGCGGCCTTGCTGATACCGTTCAGCCCTACAACAAGTATGAGAACAGCGGCAACGGCTTCTCGTTCTGCGGAATGGATCTCGATACCTTCGAGTACGTGACGCGGATGGCGCTCGACCTCTATCGTAATAAGCCCGCGTGGGCGCAGCTCGTCAAGCGCGCCATGGAAACGGATTACGATTGGAAGGTCAGCGCGGGCAGGTATCTTGAGCTGTACCGCGAAGTCGCCGGCAAATGACGGCCGAAGCCTCCTCAAAACCAGATACCGTAAGGTTTTCCGCCGCCTGCGCAAGGGCGCTGCTTCGCAAGAAGGAGGAGGGCGGCATAGGCATGCTGGGTGAAAAATCCCTTCATTCCGCGCTGAAATACTATTTTGAGCCCGATGAGTCACGGCATGAAGCCCTGGTCTCGGGCTTTTTTGCGGATATCCTCAACGAGGAAGGAATAATCGAGATACAGACGAAGAATCTATACGCCTTAAAGCGCAAGCTGAAGGAGTATCTGAAAGAATACCGGGTGATCGTGGCGCATCCCGTCATCCGCGAGAAGCGGCTCATTTATCTCGATCCCGATACGGGCGAGCTCTCAAAGCCCAGGCTCTCGCCCAAAAAGGGGAAGCTGACCGACGCCTTCCGCGAGCTCATGTATATCCGCGAATATTTGAAGGAGCCCGGCCTCACGATAGCTCTCGTGCTGGTCGACGCGGAGGAGTACCGCGTGCGCGAGGCGGGCAGGAGGAAGCGAAGGGGCGGGGCGTCATATCTGAAGTACGAGCTGCTGCCCACCGCGCTGATCGAGGATGTCAGGCTGAAGCCGAAGGAGCTTATCCGGTTTTTGCCGCCCGAACTCAAGGAAAACGGCGCGCGCTTCACGGTCAAGGCGCTTCAAAAGGCGAGCGGGCTTAATTACAGCACGGCATGGGCAATGTGCGCGGTGCTGGTTTCCGTCGGAGCGCTCTCGCGCAGCCGCGAGGGGCGGAGCTACGTTTATTACTGTACGGAGGAAACGAAATGAAACTGTCGCTTATCCAGATGCGGGTCGCGGACGACAAGCAGAAAAACCTTCTTCACGCGGCGGAGCTCATAAGGAGCTGCCGCGGAGCGGACGTCGTGATGCTGCCGGAGATGTTCTGCTGCCCGTACGGCGCGGAGCATTTTAAAAGGAACGCCGAGCCCGAGGGCGGGCCGGTGACAAAAACGCTTTCGGCGCTGGCGAGGGAAAACGGGATATATCTTATAGGAGGCAGCATGCCCGAAGCGGATGAGGGCAGGATATTCAACACCTGCTTCGTTTACGATCCGGAGGGGAACAGAACGGCAAAGCACCGCAAGGCGCATATGTTCGATATCGATATCGCGGGCGGTCAGCGGTTCATGGAATCCGAAACGCTCTCGGCGGGCGCGGGAACGACCGTTTTCGATACGCCGTTCGGCAGGTTCGGCCTCTGCATCTGTTTTGACGTGCGCTTTGCCGAATTCGTTTATTCCATGCGCGGCATAGATTTTCTTGCGGTACCTGCCGCGTTCAACATGACCACCGGCCCCCTTCATTGGGAGCTGCTCTTCCGCGCAAGGGCGATGGACTGTCAGGCGTTCGCCTTCGGCTGCGCCCCCGCGAGGGACGAGACCGCGCCCTACGTTTCATACGGGAACTCCATCGCCGTTTCCCCCTGGGGAAAAGTGATCGCCCGCGCGGATGAAAACGAGGCGGTGCTGACCGTTGAAGCCGACCGCGGCGAAGCGCTTTCGGTGCGCGCGCAGATACCGATCGGAAGGTAAAACCGGATCAAGGCGGCCCGCTTGAGCCGACGCGGGTATTCTGCCGCAGGTACGGATCGTTAAAGAATAAAGCCCGGGATACGCGAGTATCCCGGGCTTATCGATTCCTTTTTAATACTGCCGCCCGATCTATAACCCGAACTCGGGCGAAACGTACCATTCTCCGTTGATGCGGATGACGTCGAATATGAACGGCACGGTATCGGGCACGTAATCGAGCGAAATGTTGACGAGCGCGTTCATGCGCATGCCCTCGGTTATCGTATCGAGCCCGTACCTCGTCTGAATGTCGGCAAGGGCGTCTTCGTTCAGCTCGGCCGCGACGGATATCTCGCAGCTTCCGATGGTCAGCGCGTACTCGGCCTGATACGCTTCCGAAGCATCCTTTAAGTATTTGCGGTACTCCTCCTCGCTCGTGCCGCGTCGCTCCGCTTCATATGAAGCAAAGGAGGGAGGAAAGTATTCGAGCGCCTTCAGAAAATCGCCGGATTCATATGCCCTTATGAACTCTTCGGCGAAGGCTTCGGCGGTGGTCTCTTCCTTCGGCGCCTCGTTCTTTTTGCAGCCCGCGGACAGCAGCAGGAGCAGCGCGAAGCCTATCGATATCAGCGTTTTAAACAGTTTTTTCATTTGGTATCCTCAAAGCATCGGGACGGTATCGGGCCGCGTTGATATTGAACGCGAAAGGAGCCTCGCCCGATCGCGCAAAAGGGTAAAAAGTTGGGGACCGCAGTTGTTTCTGCGGCCCCCGTTTGTGGGTCGATTAGAAAGTACTCGCAAGAGCGGCATAGCCTTCCGGCGAAATGTACCAACTGCTTCCGATCTTAAGAACGTCAAGGGTGACGACCCTGGTTTCAAGAACGCCGTCCTTCTCGCAGGTGGCCTCGATGGTAACGGTCCTGCCTGCAAGCACGCCTTCAAGATTGTAAGCCGCAGCAATGTCCAAGACTACGGAGTCATCGAGCTCAACGCTGTCGAGGATCTCAACGTCGACAAGACGGAGACCGTCGGGAAGAGCCTGCTCCCTGTAGTCCACAGCCTGATTCTTAACTTCCTTTTTATACTCATAAACGGAGAGATCGGCGTCCTGAGCAAGATCCCTTACGTAAGAGTTGGGAAGATACTCAAACACCTTCTCGATGTTGCCCTTGAACGCGTTTTTCACAGCGCCCGTAGCGATCACGCGCCAGCTCTTGAGAGCGATGGGAACGAGAATGAAAGCGAGCGAAATGAGCACGCCGAGAAGAATAAAGGTGTAGCCGATAGCCCTGTTGCCTTTATGAGATGCAGGAACTTTGCCGCCAAAGACAGACTGTTCGTTGTTGCGGGAGGCGCTGAGGGCGGCACCCTTTTTCTGCGCACCGCGGGTTTCGTGGTTCATCGTTTTCTTTTTCCTCCGTTGAAGAAATAATGTGGAATTATATCGGGCGCTATGCCCGGCTTTCGCTGTGCCGCACCGCGGTTCATGCCGCGGCGCGGATAGCTTGCTTTAAAATATGGGGTCAAACCCTCGGCTTACCAGCCGTAGCCGCCTTCCTTATAGAGGGCTTCCTGTACGCCGTCAAGATTCATGGGGCTGGAGCCGCCGGAGCACCACTTGCCGTTGATCTTGTAAACGTAAACGGTAACGGTATCGGTCTTGGTCTTGCCGTCTACCTTGTAGGTGACCTTGACGTTGACCTTGCGGCCGTCGGTTACCTTATCGTAGTTGCCGGCCTTAGCGTAATCCTGCAGATCGGACTTTTTGATCTTGGTGGAGCCGGTGATCTTGCACTTGACGAATTTGAAATCGATCTTGTCGAGGGTTTCTTCCTGCTTCATGCCGGATTCTTTAAGCTCTTCTTTGTACTCCTTCTTGGAGATCTCTTTCTCATCGAGTATCTCGTCGATATCCTGCTTGGGCCTATAGTTGAGGAGCTTTACATAATCGCTCTTCATTGTGGCCTTGGTCGCGCCCTTGACGACGGCCTTCCAGCTGGTCAGAGAGGAGATGAGGACTATGAGCAGAACGAGCAGAGCGACTGCGCCGCCGGCGATAGCCGCGATCATGCCGACCTTCTTGTTGTCCTTAAGAGAGGCAAGGGGGTTCTTGGAAGCGGGAGCTTCGGGGGCCTGGGGAGCCTGAGGAGCGTAGGCGAGAGGAGCGCCGCAAGCGCCGCAAACGGCCGCGTTGTCAGGATTCTGTGCACCGCATTTTTCGCAGAACATGTTTGAATTCCTCCATAAAATATTATTTCAATAACCCGAATCGGAAGCCTTCATCGGCATTATCAACTTGGTTGGCGGATCAGGAGAGCTTGTATCCGCAGCCCGTGCAGAACATGGTGCCGGGGCGGTACTCCTTGCCGCAGAGGGGGCACACCGAAACTGTGGCTTCGCCGCGGACTACCTTGGAGCCGCAGACGGGGCAGAAATCCGAATCGCCGTCCATCTGTGCGCCGCAGGAGGGGCAGACGGCGGAGGCGCCGCCGCTCATCGGAGCCGCTTCGGTGGGAGCGGGCTGAGCGACCCTGAACCCGCAGACGGGGCAGAAGGCGGAATCGCTCTTGATCTCGGAGCCGCAGCGCGTGCAGATCCTGATCTCCTTGATGAGAAGCAGCTGCTCCTGAAGATCGGCTATCTGCTGCTTCTGGCGGTTGATCTGATTGATCAGCTCGCGGTACTGCTCGGGCGGTTCGGCCGCGTTGTTCTCGTAGAAGAGGCGCCCAAGCTGACCGTAGAGCGCGGAATTGCTCTTTTCAAGGCCCGAGATCTGCCCGTTAAGAGAATTGATGCTCTGCATCTTTTTTATCTTGTTCGAGGCGTCCGAACCCGCCTGGCTCAGCTTATTGCCTAAGTTTTCAAAGAAATCCATAACAACCTCCGGCAAGCTCTTTTTTGGCCGACCTTAACCTGACCTCCGGCAAATCATATACCGTGGATGCTCTTTATGCCGACCCAAATCCAACACATGGACTGCCATGTGAAAAATGAGTTTTTTCCGAAAGCACCGGCGGACGGTTTTTCGCGGTATTCCTGCAAAAACGGCGCAAGAGAAATAACGCTCAGCTATCCATGCCGGCCCGGCGTATGACGAAAAAACACTTCCGAACATACGTCTTTGACATTATTATATTAAATCTATGCGGTAAAGTCAACAGTATTAACAAAAAAATAGGTTCTAAAATATTAACGATTTGTTAACGCCGGCCCGCACGGGGCAAAAAACGGTTGACGGCGGCCCGTGAACTGGTATAATTAATCCGAATAAACCGATCGGAGAGGACGTATGACTGAAGTATTCTATTTTTCCGCGACGGGCAATTCGTTCTTCGCCGCGTCAAAGGCGGCGGAGGCGCTGGAGGGGAAGCTCACCTACATACCCGGCTGCGAAACTCAAACGGATGCGGACAGGGTGATAATAGTGACTCCCGTGTACGCGCTTGGGCTGCCGGTGCCGACCGCGGATCTTATCAAAAACCTCAAGACCGCCGCGCCCGTATACGTTATTATGACTTACGGCGGGGCGGTGATGGGCGCGGACAGAGCGGCTTACGAAGCGTGCCGCGCGGCCGGGCTCGATATCAAAGCCGTGCATACTTTGAAGATGGTGGAAAGCTTCACCGTGTTTATGAGCGTGCCAAAGGGCTATATCCGGCGCGTTTTAAAGAAGGCGCCCGTCAGGCTCGAAAGGATTATCGAAAGCATCAAGGCAGGCGAAGCCTTTGAGCCGAAGCGCAAAAAGAGCAAAGCGGACGCCGAAAAAATGCGCGAAGCCTGGAGGCAGATGGGCAAACGCCTGTGGACGGGCGACGAATGTATCGGCTGCGGAAAATGCGCGCGCATATGCCCCGCGGGCAATATCGAGATAAAGGAAGGCAGGGCGGTCTTCAAGGACTCCTGCGTGGGCTGCCTCGGCTGCTATCACCGCTGCCCGAAAAAGGCGATCAAGTTCGGTAAATTCAAAAAGAAGTTCCGCTGGTTCTGCCCTCTCGTTAACGAAAACGAAATGAACGGGTAAAGGAGGAAAACTATGCTCGAAAAAGGAATGAAAGCGCCCGCTTTCACCCTGCCCGATAAGGACGGGAAAATGATAAGCCTCTCCGATTTTGCGGGGAAAAAGGTCGTGCTCTATTTTTATCCCAAGGACAACACGCCCGGCTGCACCCGTCAGGCCTGCGCTTTCGCCGCGGCATACGACGGGTTCAGGGCGAACGATATAGCCGTCGTCGGGATCAGCCGCGACTCGGAGGCTTCGCACAGGAAATTCGCCGAAAAGTATTCCCTGCCCTTTATACTGCTCTCCGATCCGGAGCGGCAGGCGATCGAGGCCTACGGAGTCTGGCAGGAGAAGAAGAACTACGGCAAGGTGAGCATGGGCGTGGTGCGGACTACCTTCATAATAGACGGTAACGGCTGTATAGAGGCCGTCATGCCCAAGGTCAAGCCCGATACCAACGCGGCTGAAATACTTGAAATGCTTGGGGAGCGGAGAGGCTGAAAACCGCTCGCCCGGCGCATATGAAAAACCACCGGTCCGGCCGGTGGTCGTTTTTTATTATTAACTTTTCCGGGCTCACTCGTTGGCGGTCAGCATACCGTCGATCATGGTGTAGGTCATATCCATTTTGGCGGCGATATCGAGATCGTGGGTGATGACGATAACGCAGATGTTCTCCTCGTGGGCGAGGCGCAGCAGCATGGAGACCACGAGCTCGGAATTCGAAACGTCGAGGTTGCCGGTGGGCTCGTCCGCAAGCAGCAGCTCGTTCCCGGCGGCAAGCGCGCGGGCTATCGCCACGCGCTGCTGTTCTCCTCCGGAAAGCTGGGGAGGGAAGCGCCTGAACTGCTCGGGCTTGATATCGACCGCCGCGAGCTCGCGCTCGGCGCGCTTTTGCGCCTCTGCGCCGCGTATGCCCTTCAGGCGCATGGAGTACTGCACGTTCTCCATAACGGTCAGCAGCGGGAAGAGGTTGTAGCTCTGGTAGATCACCGCCGCGTGATCGCGCCTGTAAGCGTCGCGGTTCATTTCGGAGGTGGGCCTGCCGTCAAAGAGCACGCGGCCGTCCGTTGGCAGATCGAGCCCTGCAAGCAGCGAAAGGAAGGTCGTCTTGCCGCTGCCGCTCTTGCCGACTATGGCGTAGGCCTTTCCGCGCTCGAACGAGCAGGAGACGTTTCTGACCGCCTTTACGGTCTGATATTTATTGGAGTAGGAAAAAGATACGTTTTCCGCCTGTAATAAAGCCATACAGCACCTTGCCTTTCTGTTATTCCTGATCCCGGAGGAGTTCGGTGGGGGGAACGGAGACCGCCTTTATGACCGCCGCCGCGCAGCCTATGAGGCTGCATCCGAAGTATATCGCGGCAGTCGCCGGCTGCTTTGTTACAGCCCCGGCGCATATGCACGCGAGCAGCGTGAGCGTCTGCTGTTCAAACAGTATCGAGAGCGCGAGCTTGACGGGAGTCAGCCCGAGCGTGCGCTGCAGCGCGTAGCTGCGCATCTCGCCGCGCGTGCCGAGGAACCCGAGGAGGAAGCCCGCGCCGAGGCCGAGCAGCGAAAGCAGGGGGAGCAGATAACCCGTCCTGCGGATGTTCTGCTCCAGCGCGGAGACCGTCGCATTATACTGCTTATCCTGTACGGTCAGCGCGTATTTGTTGTCTTCGGCGCTCGGATCGACCCTTACGAACATCGGGTAGGCGGCCTCATAGAGCGCTTCGACGGAATCGTTGTCCTTCAATACGAACGATAAGGAATCGAGGCTTGCCGCGTGAGAGACCCTCGCCGCAATATCCTGCGCGGTGGCGTAGGGGATGAACACCGTGCCCGGGGCGCCCGAGAACCAGCCGACCACCCGGAACGTGAACGAGCCCCTTCCGAGCTCGCCGCCCATGGAGGCGCCGAAGGCGTCGACCACGCTGAGGGAGACCTCCTGTCCGGCCAAGGTATTGTAATCCTCCATGGAAACGAGGCAGATCCTTTCGCTGCTTTCAAAAAAGTTTTCCGTTTCGGAATGATAGCCTCCGCCCATGGCGGGGTCGAGCTGCTCGTCACAATGCTCGTTTGTGACGCCGAGCAGCTTGAAAGAGCCGAACGTGGAGGAGCCGTCGAAGGTTTTGACGAGCCTTATCTCCTTAACGAAAGAGCCGAGCCCCTTTTCCTCGTCGCGCACGAAGGCTTCATAGCGGGAGGCGAGGCCCAACCCGTCGGAACGGGTGCCGCGCTGATCGGTGATCACGCAGACTATCTCATACTTTTGGCGTATGCCGTTAAGGTATTCCTGCTGACCGGCCTTGTAGCTTGCAAGGAAGCAGAGCAGGAAGCACATGACGCCTCCCACGACGAAGCCGGCAAGGCTCAGCCACGGGCGGCGGAGGATCCTTTTAAACGAATAACCGTCCATAAATCGGCCTCACTTTCTGAGCAGCTCGCGCGGGGGCTGCTTTGCAAGACTCCACGCCTGAATGAGCATCGGTATCGCCGCCAGCACGAACTGCGCCGCCGCGAAAACGGCGAGCTGCGCGGCGGAGGGCTGGCTCGCGCGGACCATTTCGGTGAGCGACTCCTCGGATATCGCGAGCGCTCCTCCGTTTGCCGAGCGGTCTATGCCGGAGATCGCCTCCGCAAGCACCCTGTTCTGTATCAGCTTCAGAGCATAGCCGCTCAGCAGCGTGCCCAGCAGTATCCCGATAAGCGCCACTATCGCGCCGCTCACGAAAAGGTAACCCGCCGCGCGGGAGGGGGTGCTGCCGAGCGAGCGCAGCACGCCGAGGTTATGCCGCTGCGCCGCCTGATACATCAAAAGATAGAGAAGCAGGAAGAGCACCCAGCCGATAACGGAGATCAGCAGCAGCCTGCGGGAAGATAGCGCGTAGCTGTTGAGGTTCTTCTGCACCGCCTCGTAGCCCTGATCGAAGGTGTAGAACTGCCCGGCGTATTTCGTGCCGGCGAGCCGGAGCTGGAAATCGTCCACGCTGCCGTTCTTCAGCTCTATGCTGAGGTAAATGCCGTAGATATCTTCGGTCCCGCCGATCTCGCCGAAGCCGCCGGGGATCTGCGCCGAACGCGGAATGAATACTGTGTTGGGATCGACCGCGTACGTTCCTCTGGACCAGAGCGCGGAAAGGTGATAAATGCCGACGACGGTGAACTCCTCCTCCTCGCCGAAGCTGTCGTACATATGCATCGGCCCGACGCACGGATTGTTGAGGGAGGGATACTGTGCGCTGACGTAGACCGCGTCGGGGCAGACGAACTGGCTCAACCGGATCGAATCGCCAACGGAGATGCCGCCGCGCCGGGCTATGATATCGGAAACTATAATGGAGCGCGCGCCGGAATCGTATTCCTCCCGGGTAAAGCTCCTTCCGTCGCTGATGATGGCGTCGCCGTGGATAAAGCAGAACATGCTCTCAAGATTGTCGGTGCCGATCACGGGCAGGCTGGTGTTCTGATGACGCCATGCGTCAAGGTATTCGCGCCATACCTCGTGGGGCGTGGTCTCAAAGAATTCTGCGGGGTCGCCTTCTATCGTTTCAAGCGCGGGGAAGCGGCTGCCGACGGCCTCGTCACGGCAGTAAAACATGCCGTCCTCATATTCGACTTTGCCGAGATCCATTATGTAAACCGCTCCGCCGTAAACGGGGGCGACGTCGCTGTAGCGCGAGGCGAACTGCATCCACGCGGGATTGAAAGTGCCGCAGAACGCGGTAAGCTCGTTCATCCGGATGTGCTCGAGCGCATCGGGACAATCGGAGATATCCAGCCTGACAAGGAACCCGCCGCAGTATTGAACGACGTTTTTCGCCTGATAGAATTCATCGTTCATTACGGGAATATCGTTATAGACCGCGCCGAGTATAAGGTCGGTGCCATCCGTCCGGCTGTATAGCGGGATACCGGTGAAAACAACGTTATAATAAGGATAGATATACCCCTGGGCGCGCCAGCTGGTTGCGCTGCGAACCTCGAAATACGGGCGGAAGGAGGGACTGCTGGCGGCGGTCAGGGTGTTGCTGCGCACGGCCTTGACGGTATCCAGTCCTTCAAAATATGCCGCGTCCTCCTTGGAAAAGCTCCTGAGCGAGAGCACGTCGTAATCCTCGTTATCCCTGGCGGCCAAAGGATCCGCGGCGGGATCGGTGCGCACGGCAATGGCGGTATGGCTCGAATCGAGCTGCTTTGCCAGCTTTTCGGATGAGAACGTCAAAGCGCTGCCCAATGTGAGCGCGCCGGTCATGACCAGCACAAAAAGCAGCCACAGCAGAGTTGTGACCGGCTTTCTGAACAGGCGCTTTAAAATATCCAATTTGAGCCTCCTTAAAAAATCATCGCAATAAATATAACATAAAATGCTTTTACAGTAAATACCGGTGATTGAAATCCGGAGCGTTTTCTGTTAAAATATAACTGTTCCGGAAGGATAGTTTCTAAAAGGGGCGTTGCGTTAGTGGAAAACACAGGGCATTCCTTCAACTCTTATTTCAAAAGGGCGACCAGCCCGCTCGTGGTATTGAAGCTGCTTACCGAGCGGCCCATGTACGGCTATGAGATATCGGCCGCCATGAAGAGCCGCAGCGGGGGGAAGTATACCATCAGCATACTCTATCCCGTGCTGTACAGGCTGGAGGAGCAGGGCTTTGTTGAGATATCCGGAAAGGAAGTCGCCGACGGAAGGGCGCGCAGCTATTATTCGATCACCAAGGCCGGCCGCGAGCACCTTGCCCGAACGATAGAGGAATACCGGCAGATGTCCGGAACGTTCATGGAACTCATGGAATACGGCAAAACAAAAGAATGAAACCCGGCGCGGAGCCGGGTTTTTATTATTTGTACGAAGCCGTCCTCACTCCCCGAGCGAGAGTACGCCGTCGCGCATCATATAGACCTCGTCCATCTGGCCCGCGATCTCAAGATCGTGGGTTATTACTATCACGCAGCGGCCCTCCTCGTGCGCAAGGCGCAGAAGGATCGAAACGACCTGCTCGCCGTTGGAGATATCGAGGTTGCCGGTGGGCTCGTCGGCAAGGACTATCCTGTTGCGGGCGGCTATCGCGCGGGCGATGGCGACGCGCTGCTGCTCGCCGCCGGAGAGCTGAGCGGGATAGCGCTTAAACTGCGCCTCCACTATGCCGACCGAATCGAGGGCCTCCTTCGCGCGCTTTTTCGCCTCCGCCATGGGGATGTGTTTGAGCTTTAAGGGGTAGAGCACGTTTTCCTCCGCGGTCAAAAGCGGGAAGAGATTGTAGCTCTGGTAGATCACCGCCGCCTCTTGAAGGCGGTATTCGTCGCAGTCCAGCTTGGTGGTGGGCTTGCCGTCAAAGATCACGCGGCCCTCCGTGGGCAGCTCGAGCCCTGCGAGCAGCGAGAGCAGCGTGGTCTTGCCGCTGCCGCTCTTGCCGACTATCGCATACGCGCGCCCTTCGGAGAAAGCGCAGTTGACGTGCTTTACCGCCTCGACGGTCTGGTACTTGTTTTTATAGGTGAAGGAGAGATCCTCGGCTTTTAAGATTTCCATGATTTGATCCTTTCTTTTTTCTGACCGGAAAAGCTTTAGGCTTTATTCGCGCGCTCTCAACAGCGCCGTCGGGCGAGCTGCCGCGGGCTTTATGACTGCCAGCACGCAGCCCGTAAGCTGACAGAGGAAGAATACGAGAGCGGGTATCGGCCGCTTTGTTACCGCAGCGGCGATCACGCAGGCGGCAAACGGCAGTAGCTGCTGTTCCGCTATTACCGAAAGCAGCAGCTTTCTCGCCTTCAATCCGACCGTGCGCATCAGCGCGTAATTGAGATTTTCTCCGCGCGTTGCGATAAAGCCGATCAGGAAGCCCGCGCCGAGACCCAGTATCGCGATGATGGGCAGCAGGTATCCCGTGCGTTTTACGTTCTGCTCCAGCGCCGCGACGCTTCCTTTATACTGAGCGTCGTGCACGGTAAGCGCGAACTTGCCCTCGTCGAGAGAGCTCGGATCGAGCCGGGCGAATACCTCGGAGGCCTTTTCGTTCAGCTCGTCTACGCGGTCGTTGTCGGAGAGGATGAAGCTTACCGCATCGGTGCTCGGATAACCGGAAAGCTTCTGCCCGAGCTTTTGCGAGGCGGGGTAGGGCATGAACAGCCTGTTTTCGCCGTTGAACCAGCCGACTATCCTGAATTCCGCACTCCCGCGGCCCATCTTGTCGGTGTTGATGCCGTACGGGTCGTAAAGGCTCAGGGTCACGGGCGATTCGGTATCGGACAGGGAGTCGTAAAGAATCTTGGGCACGATCATCACGTATTCTTCGCTCTCGAAGAAGCCGTCCATATCGATCTGGAAGCTTCCCCCGCGGGAGGGGTCGAGCAGCTTATTGCAGTAAGGGCTCGTGACGGCCGTGAGCGTCATCGGCTCCTTGAATATCGTGCTTTGAGCGGAGAAGTTTTTGCTCATGCGGAGATCTTTGATGAAGGAGCCGAGGCCGTTCTCGCTGTCGATAATGAAATCGGTATAGCGGTAGCTGATGTTAAGATCGTCGTCCTTGCGCCCCTTTACGTCGGTCAGGATACATTCAATGTCATAACTGCTGCGTATCTGATCAAGATGCCTCTGCTGCTCCTCGCGGTAGGCCGAAAGCCTGCACAGCAGGAAGCACAGCGCGCCCGCTATAACGAAGCTCACAATGCTGAGCCACGGTTTTCTCAACAACCTTTTTATTGAATATGAACCCATCTAAAGCTCCTTTCGTCAGCTCAGCAGGGCTCTCGGGCGCCTGCCGGAAAGCGCCTTTGCCTGAATGAATATCAGAAGCGCTATCAAAGCCAGCTGTGCAAGGGCGAATACCGCAAGATGCACGGCGCCCGGAGTGCTGGCGCGCACCATCTGAGCGAGCGCCTCTTCGGAAATGATGAGCGTACCGCCGTAAGCCGTGCGGTCGATCGAGGCGAGCGAGTCGCCGATTATCCTGTTCTGCACCGTTTTCAGTATCAGCGAGCTGATCAGCGTGCCGATGAGAATACCGACCGCCGCGACGATAAGTCCGCTCCAGAACAGATATGAGAGCGCCTTCTTGGGCTTGGCGCCGACAGAGCGCATAACGCCGAGGTTGTTCTTCTGCGCCGCCTGATACATCAGAAGGAAGAGCAGCAGGAACAGCGCCCAGCCTATCGCGGCCAGCAGAGAGAGCTTTAATGAAGAGGACGCAAGTCCGTTGATGTTCTTCTGAACTGCCTCAAAACCCTGATCGTAGGGGAAGAACTGACCGGCATAGGGCGAATCGGCGATCTCCAGACGGAAGTCGTCCACGGAGCCGTTCTTCAGCTCGACGCTGAGGTAAACGCCGTAGATATCGCCGGATTTTGCATCCGAGACCGCGGGGATCACGCCGAACGCGCCCTCGCCCTGCGCCGCGCGCGGGATGAACGCCGTGTTGGGGGTGATGGAGAACGAGCCCTCCGCCCAGCTGACGTTAAGGCGGTATATGCCGACCACGGTGAATTCCTCCTCCGGGCCGGATTCGACGTTGAGCGAGAGCATGGCGATATCGGGGTTGTTATATAGCTTTGACGTGTATTCTTTGGTTTCGTCTTCGTCGGCGTCCGGATCTATCAGGGAATACTGGCTCATCATGACCTTATCGCCCACGCTTAACCCGGAGCGCTTTGCCGTTCGTTCGGAGATTATTATCGATCTCGCCCCGGAGGAATACTCTTCTTCGGTAAAGCTGCGCCCGTCGATTATCAGCGCGTTGCCGCTCTGGAAAGCGAAGAAGCTTTCAAGCTTATCCGTGCCTATCAGGGGCAGCGAATGATGCTGCCGCTCCCACGAATCGCGGTATTCGCGCCAGATATCGTTGGCCGTCGAATCAAAGAACAGATTCGGCGATCCGTACATCCTTGCAACGGCGGGAAGATACTCGGAGCTGAGATAGTCCTCGACTTTCGGCCGCATCGCCAGCCACTCGGGATCTTCGGGCTCTGGCGTTTCATCGGGGTGCTGCTCATAATAGGGATCCTCATGCGCCGGCTGCGGAGCGCCCTCATCCCATTTATCTATGGCGATACGATATGCGGCTGTATCGATCTTCTGCGCCATCAGCATACCGTCGATCAGGGTGGAGTACCCCAGATCGAGCGTCATGGGCATTCCCATTTCAAGCGTTCCGGAGAACACGTAGTTTTCGCCGTATTCAATATACTGGCTCTCGGGGCACTCCCACACGCCTTCTGTTTCCGGCGCCTCGCTGACGACCTGGAACCAGCCGTAATTCTTAAGCGACTTGACGGCGTCTTCGAATTCGGGATCGTAGAGCAGTACTTCGATCACCTCTGCTTCGCAGTAAATATAGCCGGGCATACGATCTATGCGCCTGACTTTTCCGCAGATGGTGATATCGCTGTATGCATCGGTCTTTGAATCGCGGGTCCAGCTCCTGTATTTATTGATGTCGAGTATCGGGAGGAAGCTTTCGCTTGTTCCGGCGGTAAGAGTGTGGGATCGGACTTCCTTTACGGAGGGCATTGCGCGCAGCGCGTCCACGTCCGCCTGGGTGAAGGTGCGCTGCTCCGTTTCCTCGATCTTGACTCCGTGGTAAACGGTGGTGTTGACAATGCCGGGATCGGAACGCACGGCGATAGCCGTGTGGCTTTTATCAAGGGTCTGCGCGAGCCGCGCCGAAGAATACCAGAGCGATCCTCCGACGGTGAAAAACACGGTCATTATTATGACCATTATCAGCCAGAGCACCGTTGTCAGCGGCCTCCGGAACAGTCTCTTTTTTATATCCATAGGCAAATATCCTCCTTGAGCGGGCTTTGATCCTTCTTCTTATGCTCACATTGTAGCACGGGAATAAATAACTGTCAATGCTACATATGCAAATATTTTGAATAATCTGTTAAGCTTTGGCCGAAAAGGGCGCATACTCATGCGGATCGCTCAAGCCTTTTTTTTCCTGCCCGTATTTGTTATAATACCCGGGGGAGGGAGAGTTATGATATACGTTGTCGCGGATGTGCACGGAAACACGAGAAGATTCGATTCAATAATGAAGAAGATAGACCTTCGGCCCGAGGATACGCTTTACGTGCTCGGGGATATGATCGACCGTTATCCGGACGGGATACGCCTTTTAAACCGCGTCAGGGCCATGCCCAACGCAAAGCTGCTCCTCGGCAACCACGAGCATATGATGCTCCAATGCCTTGCGCGGGAGTTCGATGAGAACGATCCCGCCTCCATGGAGCTGAAAGAGAAGTATTTTCGCCGCTGGTACCGCAACGGGGGCGGCGTGACGCACGCCTATTTAAAACATATCAGTAAGCAAAAGCGCAGGGAGCTTTTCGATTATCTTGAAACGCTGCCGACCGAATACGACGTCGAGCTGAACGGGAAGCGGTATAAGCTCGTTCACGGCGCTCCTGCGGAGGACTATATGGAATTCGGCTCCGCCAAATACGAGGACGTAAAGCAGTTCTGCGTTTGGATGCGCTGGGGAGCCGATCACGTTCCCGCGGGGGATTACACCCTTGTGTTCGGCCACACCCCGACGGAATACTACGCGCCGGAGCATACCCTCGGTATCTGGTACGGAGAGCGCATGATAGGCGTTGACTGCGGCTGCTGCTATCCTGATCCGCCCGAGCCGGATCACCCCTATTACGGGCGGCTCGCCTGCCTGAGGCTCGACGACATGAAGGAATACTATTCGGAAGAGGTCAACACCGAACCGATCGGAGAAGAATCGTGAAAAGGAAGGACGAGCCCGTTTCGCTTCGGGCAAGGATCGAAGCGCATATTAAGGAAAGATACGGCGCGGAGCCGGAGCATCTCTGGCTGCGCTGGCCGGAGTATGCCGTTTTCCGCCACGCGGACGACAAAAAATGGTTCGGCATAATAATGGATATCCCGCGTTCGAAGCTCGGTCTCAAAGGCGAAGGCCGGGTCGACGCGATCAATCTCAAATCGCCCGATCCGCTGCTCATAGATCTGCTCGTCAATAAGCCCGGTTATTTCAGGGGCTATCATCAATCGAAGGGGCATTGGGTAACGGTGCTGCTCGACGGCACGGTGGAAGAGAAGGAGCTGATCTCCCTCATTGAAATGAGCTATATGGCGACCGCCTCCGCCCAAAAGAGGCAGCGCCTCCGCGGGCCGAAGGAGTGGGTAGTGCCCTCCAACCCCGGGCATTACGATATCGTGCGCGCATACGATGATACCGATACCATAATATGGAAACAGGGGCGGGGGATAAAGAAGGGCGACGTCGTTTTCATCTACGCCGGAGCGCCCGTTTCCGCGATACTCTATAAGACCGAAGTCGTTGAGACCGACATACCCTTTGATTTCAAAACCAAAGGGCTGACCATTACCGCGGTGATGCGGTTAAAGCTTTTGAAGCGCTTCGATCCGGAACGGTTCACGTTCAGAATACTCAACGAAGTCTACGGCGTTTATGCCGTCCGCGGCCCGCGCGGCATTCCGGAGCCTTTGAGCCGCGACCTGAACGGGAGGGTGTGAAGCCGGTTTCGAGCCCGTTTTTCGGAAAAAACGGGAACCGATCCGCGAGCCCGCCCGTTATATATACGGAACCGAATAATACAAAAAAGGAAGGCGTCATAACCATGAAAAGATTCGTTTCGTTCATTACCGCAATAATACTTGCCGCTGTCAGCTTTGCCGCTGCGCTGCCTATATCCGCTCTGACGCCGCGCGATCACGAGACCCCCGAGGGCTACAACGACCACGATTATCAAAAGCTGCTCGCTTTCTATGAGACCGCGGACGGCTCCGGCGTGAAGAACGGCGACAAGCTCTCGCCGAATTACGATCCCGCGGATCCCGCTACCTGGGGCGGGGAGCCGAGCTTTGAAAACTATGTGGGCCTTACCTGGACGGACGGGCCCGAAAAGAGGCTTTCCTCCTTCGGATGCGAGAACGGAGCTTTCGACTTGATGTACGGCGAGCTCGACCTTTCCGGCTGCACGGAGCTCACCGCGCTCTGGTGCGGGTATAACAGGATCTCCTCCGTTAACGTCTCGGGCTGCACCGCTCTTGAAACGCTCAGCTGCACGGAAGATCCGCTGAATGACGCGCTCGATCTTTCCGGCTGCACCGCGCTCAGGGAGCTCGAGTGTTCCGGCTGCGGGCTTACCGGGCTGCCGTTGAACGAGCTTCCTTCGCTTACCCTTCTTGTGGCCGGCAACGATGAGATCGCTTCATTGGATCTTACCCTTTGCCCGATGCTGGAAGAAGTATATCTGCACTATATGCAGCCGCTTACGGAGCTCGTTATTTCCGGCCATCCCTCGCTGCGCGTGCTTAATGTCGAGCTCTGCGGTCTGACCGGGCTCGAGGCCGTCGACTGCCCTTCGCTCGAAACGCTGTACTGCGAGACCGGGCTGACCGAGCTGACGCTTTCCGGCTGCCCGCAGATCAGAGCGCTCAGCCTCGGATACAATTTGCTGACGGAGCTTGACGTTTCCGAACTCCCGCTGCTTCAATGGTTAAGCTGCGACGGCTGCAGATTGACCGAGCTCGATCTTACGAACAATCCCGAGCTGCGCAGGCTCGACTGCAGCTATACTCTGATCGAAAGCCTCGATCTTTCAAACTGCCCGCAGTTAAATACCCTGCTTACATGGGGCGCGCCGATCACCTCGATCGATCTTTCCGGCTGCGCGTTCCTGCCGTTTGAAGGCGTAAACGCTTTGGGCGACGGGTATGTTTACGTCACCAAGGATGAGGAGGAAACGGGCTTCCACGTTGCCTTCGCGCAGACGAAAGAGGGCTCCTCATTCACCGGCTGGTATGATGAAAACGGAGAGCTCATCACCATGTCGAGCTTCCTGTGGGAGGAAGATGACGCGCCCTTCGGCGTGGTCACGGCGGTATTTGAAAGGAACGTCGTTTATGGCGACGCGAACGGCGACGGTATCGTGGACGGCGCGGACGCGCTCCTCGTGCTGCGCTGCGCGCTGGAGCTTACGGAGCTTTCCCCCGAGGCCGTGCAAAACTGCGACGTCGATCATAACGGCGGTATTGATTCCGGCGACGCCCTGCTGATACTGCGTTATTCGCTCGGGCTGATCGATACGCTGTAACGGAGTATAATGAGTATAGAAGCAAGGGCGCTATTGCCCGGCCGTCATAAGGATGTTTTGAAGAGCAGCTGCTATCGCTACATGTGATAACGCAGAGCTCTTCTTTTTGTAAAGCAGCAAGATTCGGTGTTCCGATAAAGCCCGCGTCCAAGCTTTCATATCCCAACGCCCTTTGACGCATGTATTCGCTGACGCTTAGCCCGCACTTCGCGGCGGCGGTTGCGATCTTCTTCTTTTCACTCCCCGTCAGCCTCACGGCCACCCGGGGAGGTTCTTTTTTTTCTGCCAATGGCATCAACTCCTTTCCGTAATTTGGGCAACAAAAAAGCGTCCGGGTTCGGACGCTTTGAATCCCGGTATAATTCATTTAACAATATACTGGGCTATTAAATCTTTGGAGCACCGGATTACATCTTCAGGAAGCTTCAATAAAGCATAAATCTCATCGTCAGTCATGTCACTGTTTTCCACAATTGGGATCGTTAGAGCCTCAACCATATATTCCAGATCTGTCCATAACACTTCCTTGCTTGTTTCATCAGCGCAATACATTATTACAATGTATTGCGCATCCTTTTCGGTAATGGGTATTATACCGTCCGGAAAACGAATGCTGTATCCTTCTTTATTTTTAAACCAGGAT
>JAEEGL011405178.1_pt1 | contig 24971 bp, 27 predicted proteins | sample 9134231 | NCBI WGS metagenome assembly JAEEGL01 (sample SAMN16246548, study PRJNA631951) | gut metagenome | biome: gut microbiome; feature: rumen; material: fiber-attached | host: Bos | place: Iran: Karaj | collected 2018-10 | reverse complement strand
CCTAATTTACTTATGAATTATGATATTGATAAGTTAAAACAAGGTATCATATATGAAATACCTACAGGGGCTATCTTTGGTAATTCTATTTTAGCTAATATTGGGCCTAAAATACCTGTTAAATTTAGCTTAGTCGGTGATATAGTTAGCTATATAAATACTAAAGTCACAGGTTATGGTATTAATAATGCATTAATAGAAGTTAATATAGTATTGGAATTATCTGAACAAGTAATTTTACCTTTTATAACCAATAAAATTAAAATTGAAACTTCTATTCCTGTTGCTTTAAAATTGATACAAGGTGGAGTACCTAATTATTATTTGAATGGTATTAATCAAAATTCAGCTTCCTTAACTTTACCAATTGAATAATGTATGTTATACTTAACTATAGGTGGTAGTATGAAAAGAAAAATATCTATAGTAAAAGTATCGATTTTTTTATTTGTCTTAATTATGATATTTTTTGGTATTAGAGCAGTGAAAAATATTTTTAATGCTCAACCTAAATTTCAAGAAAAAGAGTATTATGTAGCATCAGCTACTCTAACAGCTGATTTATATGATGAAATGTACACTGATGTTGATGATATATTGAGAGGTACAAAGGTAACAATTTTGCAAGATAAAGTTGAATATGAAGGTGAATACTACTATAAAATTCGTTACGATAATAAAGAATATTATATTTTAGAAAGTGTTTTAACAGAAGATATTCTAGATGTTGTAAGAGAGAAAAGTATGTATGTTAAAACGTCAGCTACAATTTATAAAGATGATACTAGTAGTAAGATTGCATCGTTCGTTAAAAGAGGAAGTACTGTTGATGTATTGGGGTATGATAAATTAAATGCTGATGGTACTATCAATATGTATAAAATTAAATATGCTGGTGAAACTGGATATGTTTATAGTAAATACTTAATTTTTTCAAAAGATTTATTGGAAGAAAATGAATATGATGCATATCATGTCGATAGAGAGTTTTCATTTGAGTTATATGGTGGTGAAGCGACTAATTTAGATTATTCATATCGTGAAAAACCCGCTTTCGATGATAACGTATTAATTGATGAAGCTAGAACATTGTATTTAACAGGTAGTAAGTGGACATTAGGTGATATTGATTCTTATATCAGTTTAGCTAAAAAGAATAATATTAATGCTTTTGTCGTTGATATAAAAGATGGTTTTATGGCCTATGAATCTGATGTTGCTAAAGAGTATTCGATAACAAATTATGACTCATTTTCCAACACTAAAGAGCAATATAAAGAGGCTATCGATAGATTAAAAGAGACTGGTTTTTATGTTATTGGTAGAATAGTAGCTTTTAATGACTCACATTTTGCTAAAGATAACCCAAATGAAACAATTGTGTCACCAAGCGGTTACAAGACGTCTTGGGTTTCTGCATATAGCCGTTTAGCTTGGGAGTTTAATGTTGAGTTAGCTAAAGAAGCTGTTCAATTATTTGGATTTAATGAAATTCAATATGATTATGTGAGATTCCCTGAATCATCATATTCATATTCATATGATAACTATGATTTCAAAAATTCATATAATGAAGATAAAGCTGAAGCTATTCAAAACTTTTTGATGTATGCTGCTGATGAGATACATAAAATGCATGCATATATATCAGCTGATGTTTTTGGTGAATGTGCAGGTGCTTATGTTACAGCATATGGTCAGTACTGGCCTGCCATTTCAAATGTTGTAGATGTTATAAGTGCAATGCCATATCCTGATCATTTTGCTAAAGGATCATATGGTATACCTATTCCTTGGGAAGAACCATATCGTTTGATGCTTAGCTGGGGTAGAAATGCTGCTGAAAGACAAACAGAAATACCGAATCCTGCTAAGGTAAGAACATGGATTCAAGCATATAATGCTATTCACGAACCATATATTACCTACGGTGCTACACAAGTATCGAGTCAAATAAGTGGTTTATATGATGCGGGATTAAGAAATGGTTATATTACATGGAATGCTAGTTCAAGTATAGATAAATATTCATCTATTGCTTCAGCATTTAAGAAGGAGTATTAAATTGAAAAAAATACTATTAGAAGAACAAGAATATGAATTAATTAAAGAGTATAAATCTGGTTTTGATATTGATGAGTTAAGTGCAAGATACACAGATTATTTTAAAGACTATGATTATATATTAGGTGATTGGGCATATGGTAAGTTAAGATTAAAAGGTTTTTGCGAAAAAACCAATCCATTGTGCAATGATATTAATGATTATAGTAATATTGATACATACATCAAAGATAGTTGTGCTTATGATTGCAAATATTTTATCATAAAGAAGAAATAATTCTTCTTTTTCATTGAGGAGGTTTCATCGTGAACGTATATGATTTTGACAACACAATATATGATGGTGAGAGTATCGTTGATTTTTTTAGATTTTTAGTTAAAAAAGATTTTAGATTAGCGCGCTTTTACCCTCGTATTTTATGGTTACTATTACTTTATAAGATGAATAAAGTTAGTGTCGAAGATTTGAGTAATAAATTAGCTAAATTAAGTAAAACATTTTTTAAAAATAAAGAATATGATATTGCATCTTTGCGTAAAGAATTTTGGGATAAAAACATCAATAAATTAAAACCGGAATTTTTAAAAATGTTGAAGAAAGATGATATTATCATTACTGGGTGTCCAAGCTTTTTAATAGAGCACATTCAAGATAAGCTACAAGTACGTGATATTATAGCTACTCAGATTGATCTACAAACAAAAGAATTAGAATTTTTGTGTTTTGGCAAAAACAAAGTAACAGCGTATAATCAATTTTATCGTGATCAAAAAATAAAAAAACTATATACTGATTCTTTAGCTGATAAGCCCCTTATGGCTATAGCTGAAGAGGTTTATTATGTCACGAAAAAGGGTATAAGAAAATTAGATAAAAATTTTTAAAAACTTATGTATCATAGGTTTTTTTATTTTACTTTATGTCAAAAACATGATAAAATGATTATGGTGATAATATGGAAACTAATGAATTAATCGAGCTGTATAAAAATTACCAAATCAAGTTAGAAGAATTCTGGAGGTTACTTTGAAATAGATAGTAAAATATCCGAAATTGAATCATTAAAAGATGTGATGACAGCACCTGATTTTTGGAATGATACAGATAAAGCTAATCAAGTTATATCAAAAAGTAATGAACTTAAAAGAATTGTTGATGAAGTCGTTTTTCTAAAAAATGAGGTTGCTTCAGGTTTAGAAATGTTATCATCGAATGATGATGAGTTGAAAGAAATGGTAAAAGCGGATGCTCCAAATATAACTAAACAAATAGATGAATTGGAAATTGCAACGTTATTATCAGGGCCATACGATAAAAATAATGCTGTATTAGAAATACATCCTGGTGCTGGTGGTACCGAAAGTTGTGATTGGGCTAATATGTTATATCGTATGTATACAAGATGGTGTGAGAAGCATAAATACAAATATGAAGTTGTTGATGAACAAAAAGGTGAAGAAGCGGGTATAAAAAGTGTATCTTTAATTATTAAGGGACTAAATGCTTTTGGATACTTAAAAAATGAAAAAGGTGTACACCGTTTAGTACGTATTTCACCATTTGATTCTAATAAAAGACGTCATACTTCATTTGCTTCTGTTGATGTAACGCCATATATCGATGAAAATGAGATAACTGTCGATATAAAACCTAATGACTTAAAGATTGATATTTATCGTAGTCAAGGTGCAGGAGGACAAGGTGTTAATACAACTGATTCAGCTGTTAGAATTACGCATTTACCAACGAAGATAGTTGTTACATGTCAAAATGAACGTAGCCAGATTCAAAATAAACAAAAGGCTATGGAAATATTAAAAAACAAATTATATCAACTAGAAATAGAGAAAAAAGAAAAAGAACAAAAAGAATTAAAAGGTGTTCAAGCTGATATTAATTTTGGATCACAAATTAGGAATTATGTTATGTGTCCTTATTCTTTAGTTAAAGATTTAAGAACAAATGTAGAAACTAGTAATGTTGATAAAGTATTAGATGGTGATATTGATTTATTTATCAACAGTTGCTTGAAAGGAATAAGATAGTATGTTGTTTGCAAGAAAGAAGAAAAAAGAAATAATTAAAAGTAACAAATTAATAGCTTTTGCCACATTGCTGTTAGGAGCAACATTATGTGCTTTGTCATTTAACTTTTTCTTATTACCAAATAATATTGTTGTTGGCTTTAGTGGTTTATCTGTTATTGCTAGCAGTATATGGGGAATGAAACCATCAGTATTCTTAGGTATAAGTTATGTTGTTATTTTGATTCTTAGTTTTATATTTTTAGGAAAAGAATCGACAAAGTATTCAATAATTGGTTCAATTATTTATCCTTTTCTAGTCGAAGCTACTTCTCATTTGACGCCATACGTAGATTTTAATGTTGTTGAAAAAATCGTTATTATTGTTGGTGGTGCATTATTAACTGGATTTGGTTCGGGACTAGTATACAAAGTTGGATATTCAACAGGTGGTTCAGATGTTTTAAATCAGTTGTTGAGCAAATTATTTAAACAACCAATTGGTCCTTGTATGTTTATTAGTAATAGCGTCATTATAACATTGGGATTAGTTAATTTTGGTGTTCAAACACTGATATATTCTATTATCGTTGTCTATATTGAAAGTGTTGTTGTTGATAAGGTTATGATTGGCATATCACAATCAAAATCATTTGAAATAATAACAGAAAAAGAAAAAGATGTTAAAACATTTTTATTGAGTCAATTGAGTCATGGTGTAACTATAATAGATGCTAAAGGTGGATACACAGGCAATGATGTAAAGATAATTATGTGTGTTATCCCAACTAAGGAATATATGCTTGTTAAACAAAATGTTTTAGCTATAGATCCTAAGGCATTAATTATGGTACGAGATGTTTATGAAATAGTAGGAAATAAATAGGGGTGAGTCAAATGAGTTTTATAGAAATAGATAAAGTTAAAAAAACTTATAAAACTGGCGTAACAGCCATTCATGATTTGAGTTTAAATATTGAAAAAGGTGAATTTGTATTTATTATTGGTCCTACAGGATGCGGTAAATCAACATTAATAAAAATGCTATATCGTGAAGAAAAACCTGATAAAGGAACAATCACTATAGGCGGTATTAATGTATGCAAACTACGCAATGGTAAAGTATATAAAGTAAGACGTAAAATTGCTGTTGTTTTTCAAGATTTTAAATTGTTAAATAAATTAACAGTATATGAAAATGTAGCTTTCGCGCTTGAAATATTTGGTTTACCTAATTCAGAAATTCATGCTAAAGTTCTTAAATCATTAGAATTAGTTGGGTTAAAGAGTAAAGCTAAAAGTTATCCTAACCAATTATCTGGTGGTGAGCAACAAAGAGTTGCTATTGCAAGAGCTATTGTTAATGAACCAAGACTATTGATATGTGATGAACCTACAGGAAACTTGGATGAAAACACAAGTATGGAAATTATGAAAGTTTTGGAATCAATTAGTTCTATGGGTACTACTATTATCATGGTTACACATGATACAGATATAGTTAATAAATTGAAGAAGAGAACAATATTACTTGATTCTGGAAGAATTGTTAAAGATTATAAGGAAGGTGAATATGTTCATGAAAGTATTTAGAATTTTTGGTCGTAACATTCGTGATGCTTTTAAAAGTGTATTTAGAAATTTTTCTTTATCTTTAGCTTCTATAGCATGTATTATTATTACATTAATTGTTGTTTCTATAGCTATGATTTTATCTTTTAACGTTAATAATTTTACAGATAAAGTAGAAAAAGAAATGACAATTGTTGCTTTTCTAGATAGAGATGTAACACTTGAAAGAATTGAAGAAATTAAAGATGAAATTAATATTGTGAATTATATTGAAAATTTTAGTTTTCAAGATAAAATGGAAATATCTGAAAGTATGATGGAGAGTAGTACTGATTATCGTATGTTCCTAGAAAAATATACGACGAGAGAAACTAATCCATTATTGGATACTTTCCATATTAAAGTTACAGATATTAATAAAATTGAAGAAGTAGCTAATGAACTTTCTAAAATTGAGAATGTTAATAGTGTTAAATATGGTGAGGGAATGGTTGAACAGCTTGTTAAAACATTTGACGTTGTTAAAAATATAAGTTATGGTGTCGTTATAGCCTTAGTTATTGTTACAGCGTTCTTAATATCTAATACAATTAAAATAACTATTTTCTCAAGAAAAAGAGAAATTGAAATTATGCGTTTAGTAGGTGCTTCCAACTTAAATATCAAAATACCATTTATATTTGAAGGATTATTCTTAGGTGTACTTGGTTCAGTTGTACCTATACTAGTAACAATCATAGGTTATGATGCTTTATACAAACAATTTAATGGTCAAGTCATTTCCCCATTTATTCAATTAAAAGTACCTCTACCTTTTACATATAATATATCAATTGTATTATTGTGTATTGGTGTAGTTGTTGGTATGTATGGTTCATGGCGTGCTGTTAGAAAGTATTTAAAAATATAAGGAGGTAAATATGAAAAAAGGTTTTACATTAGTAGAAGTTTTAGCTGTTATTGCTGTTGTCGGAGTTATTGCTTTAATAGCATATCCTGCTGTTGATAATACGATTAAGAATGCTAGAGAAAAAGCATATCGTGAGAATATCAAATCTATTAAAGATGCAGCGTTTATTTATAGTACAACTAATGATATTGGATATAGTACATCTTATCAAGCACTACAAATTGAAGTGTTAAAAAATGCTGGTTTATTAACAGAAAAAGATATCATTAATCCAGTAGATGACAGCGTCATTGAAGGATGTGTATTATATCGTTGGATTACAGCAAAGAATCAATATGAATTTGAATATAGTTCTGATTGCGTTAACCCTGAATAGAATATTGAATTAATTTCAATATTTTTTTTATTTATGCAGGATTTTTGGTTATTTTTGTCGTATATAGTTAATAGGGGGGGAAAGATAGACAAACGAAAAAATGTTTGATATAATTAAAGAGGTGGAATTATGCAATTAGAAGATATAAAAGGATTAGGCCCTAAGACAATCAATTTATTAAGAAGGCTAGGTATAAATGATTATAATGATTTAATTACTTATTACCCTTATCGCTACGATGTCATAAAAAAAACTGATGTTGTTAACGGTGAAAAAGTAGTTATCGATGGTGTTTTGGAATCATTACCAACTGTTACTTATTTGCGCAATCATAAGGATAAAATGTCATTTAAACTAAATACAGGTGATCATTTATTTAATGTTGTTATATTTAATAGAGGTTTTTTAAAATCTAAGCTATCTGTTGGAACAAGTATAACCGTCATTGGAAAATATGAAAAAAATATGATTGTGGCTAGTGATATTAAATTTAAACTAATAGGTGATGAAACACGAATTGAGCCGATATACCATGTTACTACTGGTATTAATAGCTCACAGTTAAACAACATTATTATCAATGCTATAAATGATGATATTATTGACTATGTTCCAGATTATTTAAACAAGAAATATGATTTTAAAGACAAGTTATCTTGCATTAAAAAAATACATAAACCTAGTAATATGAATTTGGAAGATGTTAAAAACAAATTAAAATACGAAGAATTATTTTTGTTTATGCTTAAAATGAATTACTTAAAAAATAAAAGAGGCGAACGTGGCTTAGAAAGAAAGGTAGACATAAATAAAGTAAAAGATTTTATTAACACTTTACCATTCACACTGACTCCTGATCAAGAAAAAAGCGTTTATGAAATATATGATGATCTAATTTCAGATAAACGAATGAATAGGTTATTGCAAGGTGATGTTGGAAGTGGTAAAACTATAGTATCTTTTATAGCTTTATATATTAATTATTTATCAGGCTATCAAGGAGCTTTGATGGCGCCTACGGAAATTTTAGCTTACCAACATTATGTCAATATTAAAAAAAGCTTACCTGATTTAAATGTAGCTTTACTTACAGGCAAGTTAAAGGTAAGTGAAAAGAAGAAGATATATAAGGAACTTGAAGAAGGATCAATCGATATTGTTATCGGGACGCATGCTTTAATAAGTGATGATGTTGTGTACCATAATCTAGGATTAGTTATCACTGATGAACAGCACAGATTTGGTGTTAGTCAAAGAAATAGTTTAAGAAACAAAGGTGTTATGCCTGATGTATTATACATGAGTGCAACACCTATACCACGAACTTATGCGATTACATTATTTGGTGATATGGATATTTCTAGTATCAAAACTAAACCTAATGGTAGAAAAGAAATCATTACTTATTTAAAAAAAGATAGTGAAATAAAAGATGTTTTAACGATGATGTATGAACAAATTAAACTAAAACATCAGATTTATGTCATCGCACCATTAATTGAAGAAAGCGATAAAATTGAACTAGAAAACGTAATAAAATTGAAAGATAAAATGGAACTAGCCTTCGGTAAAGTATGTAAGGTAGGTCTTATGCATGGAAAATTATCTGCTAGTGAAAAAGATGAAGTTATGTCCAGGTTTAAGAATAACGAAATACAAATTTTAATTAGTACAACAGTTATCGAAGTAGGTGTCGATGTTCCCAACGCTACAATGATGGTTGTATTTGATAGCTATCGCTTTGGTCTATCAGCTTTACATCAATTACGAGGTAGAGTTGGAAGAAATGATTTGCAGTCATATTTTATTATGATTAGTGATCAAGAGGCTAAAAGACTAAAAGTTTTAGTCGATACAGGCGATGGTTTCAAGATTAGTGAAGCTGATTTCAAATTGCGTGGTAGTGGTGACATATTTGGCGTAAGACAAAGTGGAGATATGCAATTTAGAATCGCTGATTTAAAAAATGATTTTGATTTATTATTGCAAGCTAAGGAAGACAGTTTGGATTTTTTGAATAACCATGTTAATGAATATAAGTATATTTATAAAACTGTGGAAAAATTAGATAATTTAGATTAAAAGTGGTGCGGTTAAAATATTAATTTAAGAAAAAGGTGATTTTATCACCTTTTTAATAAATACAGATATACAATGTATCGTTTTCCGCCATTAATAAACTATTATCAAAAGCAGTCCAATCGTTATTTCTACAAGAATCTGTAAAGCTATTATTCAATGTTACTATTTCATAGTTTTTATTTGAATAATAATCAATTATTCCTTTTCTTGCCCAGTCTATAGCATAAGTCCTTAAGTTAATGTCGCCAATCGTTGTCGTTACCTTATCATATGACTTTGTTAAATCTTTATCATTAGCAAATGCTAACTTAGTTATTTTAGCATTGTTAGTTTGTTCATAAGCATCTATGTATTCAATTATTTTCATCGTCTCAATTTCATCCATTTTATTTGTGTAATAATGATCCTTAGCTAGTGTATACCATCCACATACTTGAAATATCATGAGCATAGATATAATGCACACAATGATATGTTGATAGAAACTCTTACTATATTGTTTCCCGATAGCTAATATTGAGATAAAAATTGGAAAATAACTCATACATATATTACTTCTTGCTACAATCCATATAGAATTAGGATCTACTAATAGCTGTGGCGCTATAGAAAAAGCAACAGATATAAGAACCAAATAAACATATAATGGTATTTGTTTATAGCTTTTTGTTTTAATAATTTCTACAAAAATTACTAAAGCAATGGCCATAGATAATATGATGAACAAATATTTAGGGAATACTCTTGATGTATTTATTAATAAATAAATACTTCCGTTCATAATTCCCTTAATTGTCTTAATAATGTCGATACCACCGCTTGATAATCTTGTTAATCCCATCAATTTTGTGATTATTAAACTAGATAATGAAGCAATAGTATATGTTGCTACAATATAAACATGTTGTATTATAAACGTTTTGAAATTCTTATAGTTGATACACGAAAATAGTATAGCTAAAGAAGCAAAACATCCCATTACTCCTTGATATGAAAAGGCGCATAAAGTAGCATATATCAATGATAAAAATAAATTTCTAATATGCTTTGTTTCAAAGTAATTTGTTATTGATGTGGCACCCAAAACACTAAAAAGAATAGCTAAGCACATCGTTCCCGTAAATTCTGGAAATAGAAAAAGTTCAATTATAAATGGACAATATATTAAAGCTGTGGATAAGATAGCTGCATATATATCATTTTCCATATGTTTGTTAAGTCGAGCATTTAATAATATATTCGCCGCAAATAATGATAAGATAGCTGTCATCAACGATATGCTTTTTATGCTTTTACAAGTTAGATTTAGTATGAATGACAGTTTTAAAAATACATACATTACTACACGTCCATTAGCTAAATACCATGTAGCGTTAGCATTAACATCTTCGGAAAAAGTGTATGTATCTAAAGCAAAATGTTCTGATTTAAATAGTATAAATAAAAATAATGATACTATTACTGATAAAATAATGATTTTTTTATTTTTCATGTCTTCCTCCTATTTTCAAACTATATATATTCTAACATTTATTACTCATGATGTAAATTATTTTAATCTAGCCATGGAATTAATTGGAACTTGACAATTTTGAATATATTCTTTATAATTATACTTGCGTGGAAACACGCTTGGATCTCTTACGGAAATATTATGTAAGCTGATTCAACCAAACCCCCTGAGCCCTCTTCGGAGGGCATTTTTTGTATAATAAAAATAGATTATAAAATCTATTTTTTTGTTGGAAGTATTGTATATTTTACATTAAAAGATGTTTCGCTAACATCACCAAATTCGATGGCTATAATAGCAAGTTCATTATTAAACTCAAGTGATAATTCCTTTATAGGATAAACTTTATTATTTTGATAATAACAAGCAATATAACCCAATATGTAGTCATTTTTACTTATTTCCAATAATTCTTCATAACTGGCCTTATGATATTTATCTTTCATTACAATAATCAAATCTTCATCCATTGCATGCTTTAAATCTAGAGCGTTATCAAGTGTTATATATCTATTATTGACTATTGATTTCTCAATACCTTTTTTATTGAAATAGTATTTTTCACTTAACTCATCGTATGTAATATTTTTTTTCTTAGCCACAATATCTAGTATCGCATTAAATTCATCTATTTCATGGTTAATTTGCTCACGATGTTCAGGAGTATTTTCGTCTGCTATTCCAGAAACATCACAACCACAACCAGTCAGAAATACTTGGTATTGCTCATCTGTTAAGTATGGCTTAATATTGCTACTGATACTATTAAATGAACCTCCAATAATATATTCTAGTATTGGTTCAGGTCCGATAATGGTCATAAGTTTTCGTACGGTTTTAACGGCCTTATGATACGCATTTATTTCTGTTTCATCATAGAATTCATATGAAAGTATCTCAGCTGTAGCTTCTGTTAATAGTTTATAAGAGTGCTCATTTTGTGTTAAATGTATAAATTCGTGTGATAAGATATCTAAATCACTTTTATATATATCATTAATAAATAATGTATTTGGATATGAATAAGGTGAATAAAAACCACCAGTAATCCCATCGTCATGGAAGTATTCAATATGTAGATTATCAAATTTTTCGCTGTACATATATTTATTAACATTGTTTTTATTTATATATGGTAGTATTGTATTAAAATAATCCTCATTGTATAAGTAATTTTTTTCATCGATACTTAATTTAGAATTACTTATTAAAGCTTTTATCTTTTCTAAGGTTATGTCATCAGTTTTAATATTTACCATATCCTTGGCATATTCTGTCTTATTAGTAAAGAATCTATTTGCTTTTACAGAATTATGATATAAATCAATCATAAATATCAAGACTGATAACGATAAGCAACAAGATATTCCTAATATACTACGAAAAACTTTATATGCTGTAGGCACTTTTTCTTTAACATTCAACAAGTGATTATGAAAGTATAGTTCTAATGTACTTTGACCGTTATAGTCAAAAAACATTTCATAATCTTCATGACCATTCATAAAAAAATGTTTAAAGCCTGTGTCTTTATCAAGAACGACTTTATAATTGTTTTCATCGGGAAGTATTATATTATTATCTGACAAAGTAAATATTTTAAAATATTTTAAAATATCATTATTGATGGGTTTTAAATCATTGTTACATAAAACTGTTTTACTATCCAAAAATACGATAATACTTTCATCATTATTCTTTATATATATTTTATCCATACTAAATACCTCTTAATATATTATAACTTATATATTTAATAATAGCTATTTTTTTAACTTGCATTAATAAAAATATATGTTATAATATACGGCCAAGGGGGAAAGCTGCATGAGCAATATAAAAAAAGATTATGAAGAATTGGTTGAATTACGAAAACAATTTTCACAAGCAATTGAAGAATTAGAGAAGAATGAATATGTTGAACAATATCTTGATTTGATAAATAAAGAAACTGCACTTATATTAAATGAAAAACAATTATATATAGAATTAAAAATGGATGAATACGTAGGCTGTAATCACGTATGGGCGGAAATAGAAAATACTGATGGACGTCAAGGATGCCTTAGATGTGGATTAGATGAAAGCATTATGGATAGACCCGATCATGGAATATTGTTGCTTGAACTAACGGAAGATGAAAGAATTATGGCTGCTATACTTAATACTGGAATGTATAACAAAGGTATTCATGTTAACTGTAAATGTAATTTAAAAGAAGGTATGGAATTATTTAAAGAACTAGAAACAAATAATCCTGATACCGATGATGAAACATTATCCAAATTATTTTGTATTGCTAATGAAATGAAAAAGCGTCGCTAAGAAAGCGTCGCTTTTTCATATACTTTTTTTATTTCTTTTTTATCAATATTGTTAACGTTATAGAAACCATATTTATTCATTAAGTCAAATGTGTTAGCTTGTGATGTCATAGTGGTATTTAGATTTGTTTTTAACAGCGTTCTAACATCATTATTAGATGCTTCTAACGTTCCATGCACATATACTTCAACAGTACTTTTAAGTAATAACAAGTAATTATTCATGATTAATTCATTCATTAATTTTGTCCTCCAATAAATTCATTAAATTAACTTTCATGTTTTCATGAATAGTTATCTCATTTTGAAAAAAATCTTTTAAATCAGCATCTAAATTACTACATGTTTCTTTTAAAACTTTTATCAAAATATTTTCATGACTTACAGCATCTTCCACATAATTTAATTCTTTTTGTGTCATAAAATCCTCCTTTCTATTATTATGAACATGAATACAATGATTTAAACATAATTTTATTGAAAAACTTTACAGTTGCTTGGCTAAGAAGTCTAGTTTTTTCTTTATTTTTGAGGTATAATCTATACGAGATGTTAGGTGGTTTAAATGAAAAAGGTAAACTATTATATATTTTTGTTTTTCCTAGCCTCTATTTTAGGATGGTGCGGGGAAATAATATTCAATTTATTTGTAAATGATCAGCTAGTTAATCCAGGCACTTTATCATTATGTTGGTGTCCTGTGTATGGCGTTGCCGTAATTATAATCGATTTAATTGCAAATAAAAAATTTAAAGTATGGCATAATGCTTTAATTATCGGTTTTGTATCAGTTGTTGATGAATATTTATCAGCATATATATCTGAGGAATATTTCAATAATAGATTATGGGATTATTCTAATTTCCCACTTAATTTTCAAGGAAGGGTATGTTTACCTATTGTTTTTATTTTTGTGGCATGTGGTCTAGTTGCTATCTATACTATAATTCCTGCAGCAAAGAAGTTCTATGACAAACATCATAAATTTATTGACATTATAAGTTATATTTTATTAATAATATTTATTTTGAATATTGTATACGACGCTATGCATTAGGAGGATATATGAAATTACTAGTAACCGATTACGATAATACTTTTCATATAAATGATAGTGATATGGCTGAGAATGTGACTGCAGCTAAAGAATTTATGCATGATAATGTATTTGCTATAGCGACAGGTAGAAATTACACATCTTTTATGAAACAAAAAGAATTATATGATATACCATATAACTATTTGATAACGAATAATGGCGCTACAATAATAAAAAATAATGAAATTATTTATAATGAATTTTTAGATGACAATATTAAAAATAGTATATTAAAAGAAGTTGATTTTGATAAATTAGAAAAAATAGTATGTTGCGGTGGCAAAGACGATGTAACTATAAATGATTCTGTTTCTAAGTTGTATTTTAAATTCTATGACTATGAAGAAGCTAAAAGAATACAAGGTTTAATATCTAAGTATGATGTTAATATATTTTTATATACCGATGTTCTTTCGATGGATGTAGTTTCCAAAAACGTAGGCAAAGAAAAAGCTATTAAGTATATAGCAGATTTAGAAAATATCGAAGATGTCTATGTTATTGGCGATAGTGTCAATGATTATGAAATGATAAAAGAATATCAAGGTTATTGCAGCGTTGTAGCAAAGGAACAAATTAAAGAAATATCTAAAAAGCAATATAGCAAAGTAGCAGATTTAATCAATGAAATAATGGAGGGATAATATGAATGATGAAATATTTAGAGCATATGATATAAGAGGTATTTATAATGAGGATTTAACCGATGAAACAGCTTATATTATTGGTAAAAGTTTTGGAACATATGTATCTTTAAATGGCAAAACAGAAGTAATGGTTGGTTATGACAATAGATTATCATCACCAGCATTAAAAGAAAATTTGATTAAAGGTTTATTAGAAACCGGTGTTGATGTAATAAACTTGGGCTTAGTAACGACACCAATGTATTATTTTGCTAGAGAAAAATTGAATAAATGGGCTGCTATTATGATTACAGCTTCACATAATCCAAGCAATTATAACGGATTCAAAATATCATTTGATGAAAAAGGAAATGCTGCTGGCGATGAGATAACAAAATTTAGAGATTTCACAAAACAAAATAGATTTAAATCTGGTAATGGACATCTATCTACTTATGATATTAAAAATGAATATGTCGATTATTTAGTTAAAAGTTTAAATATTCCTAATAATATCAAATTAGTTATTGACTGTGGAAATGGTACATGTTCTATTGTTATTAAAGAAATTTTGGATAGATTGAATGTAACATATGATTTATTATATTGTGATTCAGATCCAACATTCCCACATCATCATCCAGACCCTTCTATAGCATCTAATTTAATTGACTTACAAAAACGTGTTTTAGAACTTAATTATGATATTGGTATTGCAGTAGACGCTGATGGAGATAGGGTTAGAATCGTTGATAATAAAGGAAATGTTATTAACTCAGATGTTTATATGATAGTTATGTATAGATATTTGAATGATATATTAAAAGTTAGAAAAGGCCTATTCGATGTTAAATGTTCAAAAGCGTTAATAGATGAATTAAACAAACTAAGTATAGAACCGATTATGTATCGTACAGGTAATTCATATATGTATAGAAAAAATAAGGAATTGAATACAGATTTTGCTGGAGAGTTTTCTGGTCATATGTGGTTTAACGATAGATTTTTAGGAATTGATGATGGTATATATGCCGGATTAAGAATGGTTGAAGTACTATCTAACACAGGTAAAACAATGAATGAGTTATGTGATAACATAAACATCTATTATTCAACTGATGAATTAAAATTGCAATCAACAGAAGTTAAAAAATATGATGTTGTTGAAGCAGTTAAAAGATATGCTATATCTAAAAATTATAATTATAATGATATTGATGGTGTTAGAATTGAATTTGAGGATGGTTGGGCATTAGTTAGAGTATCTAACACTGGTCCTATCGTAACTGTAAGATTTGAAGCTAATAGTGAACCAAGATTATACGATATCAATAATGAATTTATGAATATAATTGATCCATTATTATAAAAAAATAGTCATACAACTGTATGACTATTTTGTGTGTAATAAACCAGAACGTTTCAAAATAGATTTTGATACTTCTCTGGCCATATGCGTTAAATCTTTCCAATCTTGTGAATCGTTTTTAATCTTTCCAATATTAACTTCTTTCATTCGTGAATTAAGTTTATAACAATCAATTAAAATACCTATATCCACACCGTAATCTTTTTCAAATTTAATCTTATTAAATAAATCTTTTCTTCCAGCAATGATACCACTTAGAGGTTGACTGTATTCAGTCAATTCTGGGAATGTTAATTCTAATAATGGCTTCGCCACCAATTCCGTAACACGTCCACCTTCTCTTGAAAAAGTAGCTTTCACGAAATCACATTCATTATCAAGTATAGGTTTAACCATTTTATCTATGAAGTCTGGTGCGTAATTTGAAATGTCGGCATCAGTAAATAAAACAATATCACCTTTAACTTGTTTTAGGCCATATTCCATAGCATATCCTTTACCACGCTTTTCACATACAAGTGGTTCAATACCATGTTTTCTAACAATTTCTCTAGTATTATCTGTTGAATTGTTATCGACTATAATTAACTCATCAACTATAGATGAGTGTTTAACGTATTCAATTATCTTGGCTATATTTTTTTCCTCGTTGAGCGCTGGAATAACCACGCTAATAGTGCTCATAATTCACCTCGCCTAAAGATTATACAACATTTAAAAAAAATATGCAAATTGACTTTAAAGTATAAGGTATGTTATAATTTGCAAGGTGATTTTTTTGAAAATTGTATTTTTTAATCATTCTATAATTAGTGGTGGTATTGAAAAATGTTTAGAGACATTAAGTAGTTACATATATAAAGATTACGAAATTGAAATTGTTTATACGAATGACACAATAGTTAATCCTGATGTTGTAAACATTTTAACTAAGTATGCTAAAGTATATAAAGTAGAAGATGATATGCATATAACATGTGATATATGTGTATGGTGTTACTTATATTTTGATTATCCTAAATTAAAAAATATTATCCAAGCTGACAAGTATATAGCTTGGGTTCATAGCATGCCTAGAATATTACCAGATTGTCGTTTAGATGATAAAAATTTTGTTAATGACTGTAGTGAATTTGTGTGTGTAAGTGAAGCTGTTAAGAATCACTTGAATATATCCAAACCAGGAATAGTAATTCATAATATTATCAATTCAAATATTGAACAAATGGCAGAAGGAGTTAATCCTTTTAAAACTGATAATTTAAAATTAGTAGTCGTTTCACGTATTTCAAAAGGAAAAGGTTTTGATCGATTATTGAAATTGTGTGACAGTTTAAATAAGAAAGTGCCATATGAATTAAAAGTAGTAGGTAATGGTAGAAAAACTGAAGATATAGTAAAAGGGTGGTTTAAGGATTATAGCAATGTAGAATTTGTAGGATATCTTGACAATCCATATAATTATGTTAAAAATGCTGATTATTTGATTCAATTAAGTGATGACGAGAGTTGGTGTAATTCTATTACGGAAGCTAAGGCCTTGCGTACACCTGTAGTTGTTACAAATTTTGAAAGTTCTAAAGAACAAATAAAAGATTCATATAATGGTATCGTAGTACCATTAGAAAATGCTAATTATGATGAAGTAGTCGATAAAATGGTTGCTTTAAAAGATACTTTAAAAAATAATATGCAAGATTTTAAATATTGTAATGAAGTAGAAAAATGGTTAGAAATATTAAAATAACCTTTTTTTAATATTTCTTGCTAAATAAACTATAATATAGTATAATCTATAATGTATTTATGGAATCGGGTGATTTTAATGATAGAAAGATTACAAACAATTGAAACTAGATATAATGAATTAACTGAAGAATTGATGAAACCAGAAAATATTTCTGATATCAAAAAAACAATGAGTTTATCTAAGGAACAAGCTAGTTTAAGAGATGCTTATGAAGCATATCAACAATATAAAAAATTAACAGCTGATATCGAAGCTGCTAAAGAGATGACTAAAGATAAAGAACTAGGAGAGTTTGCTAAAGAAGAACTAGTTACTTACCAAGAACAATTAGATAAATTATTAAGTGATATTGAAATTTTATTATTACCAAAAGATCCTAATGATATGAAAGATGTTATCGTTGAAATAAGAGGAGCCGCTGGTGGTGATGAAGGTAATATTTTTGCTGGTGATTTATTTGATATGTATAAAAAACTAGCTGAAAAAGAAGGCTGGAAAATCGAAGTACTAGAAGAAGAAAAAGGTGAAGCCGGAGGATATACATTAATAAGTTTCATGGTAAGAGGCGAAAATGTTTATTCAAAATTAAAATATGAATCTGGAGCTCATCGTGTACAAAGAGTACCAGTTACAGAAACTCAAGGTAGAGTTCATACTTCTACGGCTACTGTACTTGTTATGCCAGAAGCTGAAGAAATAGATTATCAATTAGATATGAATGAAGTAAGAATTGATATTACACGTTCATCTGGATGTGGTGGTCAAGGTGTTAATACAACGGATTCTGCCGTACGTTTAACGCACATTCCTACAGGTATTGTTGTCTATTCACAAACTGAACGTAGCCAAATCAAAAATAAAGAAAAAGCTATAAAAATATTACAAACAAGGTTATATGATTACTATACACAACAAGAACAAGAGAAACTAGGCGCTGAAAGAAGAAGCAAAATTGGTACTGGTGATAGATCTGAAAAGATCAGAACATATAACTATCCTCAAAATCGTGTAACAGATCATAGAATTGGCTTTACATTAAACACATTAGATAGAGTTATGGAAGGCGATTTAGATAAGGTAATTGATGCATTGATTACAGAGGATCAAAATCGTAAATTAAGAGGAGAATAGAGATTAACAATCTCTATTTTGTGTAATTATGGAAGATATAGAATATTTAAAGAAATATTATAATGGTAATATTGATGATGCAATTAAACGCTTAAATGCTGGTGAGCCAGTTCAATATATTGTTGGTAATGTTGATTTTTATGGTAATATTTTTGAAGTTAATAAAAATGTTTTGATACCAAGGTTTGAGACAGAACAATTGGTGTCGATGGTATATGAAAAAATTAAAAATAAAAATCTTAAAATTGTTGATTTGGGAACAGGATCAGGTTGTATTGCTATAACTTTATCGAAGTTACTAAAATGCAAAGTTGATGCTGTTGATATATCAAAAGAAGCTTTGGAATTGGCTAAAAACAATGCTATTAACAATAAGGCTGATGTTAACTTTTATTTAGGCGATATGTTAGAACCTTTAACAGGCCGATATGATGTCATTATAAGTAATCCGCCATATATTGCTTATGATGAAGACATTATGGAAATTGTAAAGAATAATGAACCTCATTTAGCTTTATATGCTGATAACAATGGTTTAGCATGTTATGAAAAGATTTTATCAACATGCTCCGATTATTTAAATGATAAAGCTTTGATAGCTTTTGAAATAGGTCAAACACAAGCTGATAGTATTACTGCTTTAGCGCATAAGTATTTAGATTGTACTGTTGAGGTTGCTAAAGATTTAAATGGTTTAGATAGATTTATTATTATAGAAGTTAAATAAACTTCTTTTTTTATAAAATAATGTAAACAAATATATACTTACATTGACTTTTTTATTTAACAAATGGTATAATTTTTTTGTAAACAAGGAGGTTTTTTATGCTATTAAATGCTGTCTGTAATGACGTCCAATTATTAAATGTATTTCATATTATTAGAGTTGTTATTAGAGTTATTACTTTATTAGTTCCTGTTGCCTTAGGAATATTTGTAATTTTAGATGTTATTAAAACTATTACATCTTCTGATGTTGATACGAAGAAAATGGGAAAAAGTATTTCAACAAGAGTAATTGCTGCTATAATTATATTTTTAGTACCAGCAATTATTGAATTTGTTGTATCAAATTTACCTGTGAATAGTCAATATCTTGATTGCTATATTAATGCTGCTTCTGATGATACTATTGGATCCATCGCTGTTGAAAAATATCTTGACGCTAGAGATGGTACAACCGAAGATCCGGGTTGCGTTCCATTGTCTACTTCATATATGAATGCTAGTGAAAAGAGTAAAGAATTATATAATAAGGCATATGTGAAATGTGAAGAAGCTAGGAAAGCGGCTAAGCAGTTAAATAAAACAGTTGTCTATTCTAATGATTATGAAGTTGGATCTGAAGAATATGAAAGATATAAATCTGCTTTAGGTCAAACGTATAATCGTGAAGATGCTGTAAATTACATTCGAAATATTATAACTAAGATGAGAGCTAAATAGTACAAGTTTTCATTCAAATGATTGAAACAGGCTATTGCCTGTTTTTAATTTGACATTTGATTATTTCTGTATTAATATATAGTACTTGAAAAGAGGGGTATAATGCTAAGAAACAATGAAAATGATTATGAATCTATATTACCAAAAGGTTATCACGCTATGAATATATCTTCACAAATTGATTATAAGAAAATTATTACAATACCAGAAGCTTCGTTATTAACTGAAGATGATTACAAGAGCATAGAGAAAGCATGCCGTGATACTCGAAAAAAATATTTAGTTAAAGGTACTATCAATCCGCTTGAAAAAGAGGAAATGGTTAGAAATATATCAATATCAAATATTGATAAGAATAAGATGAAATGTGCTAGAGAAGTGGCTAAGGCAAGGGCATTACTATATGATCCTGAAATGGTTATAAGTATATTATTATCACAAAATGTATCTTATGAAGATTTAAAACTAATGATGCTATATGTTCAAGAGATAAAAAGAGTTAAGGCTATGGAATTACCTTTTACGGATGACGATTATACATTAGAAATTGAAAATCTATGTGAGAAAGTAGCTAATGTATATGGATATTATAATAAGGGATTAGTTTTAAATAGATTGGTTGATATTGCTGTAACAGAAAAGGATTTATACCAAAGTGTTACTGATGAGGTACAAAAAAAGATGAATTTTTAATTCGTCTTTTTTCTTTGAATAATGTACTCAGATATGTCCAATATAGCGTATATCATTATGAATAGTCCTATTAATGAAAAGACTAAATTAGTTGTTAAGGCAACGAAGAAACCACATGATATCATTAAAACGGCTATAACTAAACTTGCAATATAAGTATTTTGATTTGTTTTATTATTGATGGCCTCGATTAATCTTGTTATGCCTGTATATATAATCCAACCACCACATATTAATCTTATAGTTGTTTCGATAAATGATGAAAATAAGATAACAGATATTCCTAGAATGACGATAATTATACCGCTTATTAATTTAGGTTTATCTTCAATATTTAAATGTTTTAAAGTTTTGTTATAACTTAAAATATTTGATACACCTATAGCTATTAAGATACCACCTGCAATATATGATAGAAAGGCTAATATGCCGCCAGGATTAGTAAATAGAATAATACCAAATAATAAGAATACGATTGAACTAAATAATGAATTTTTGTTTTCTTTAATATATGTACTTAACATTAAAATCACCTAATATTAATTATACCTTAAATATAATCCTATTACAAGATTGTAATTATTTATGGGTATGATATAATTATTATGAGGAGGGTAATTATGAAAAGAAATATCATAGCAGTTTTAATTACGGCATTTATTGCGTTTTTATTGTATTATTTAATTTTGCCACCAATAAATATTCATTCCATAGTATTTTGGATATTTGTCATGGTGGTAGTGGGAATTTTTACTTCGGTAAGCTTGTGTACAACATCTATTAATAAATTGGAATTATTCATTAATAAACGAAAAATACCAAGTTTTAAAGAGTATAAAGTTTATTTTAGTATGTTTGGCTGTATCTTTATTGCGGCTATCGCTATTATACTTATAGATTTTATTGCTTCGCCATTATTCAATTCTAAAAAATATTATGAAAGAATTGATGTTACTGAAGGTGATTTTAATACTGATGTTGCAGTAGTTGATTTCAATAAATTGGCTTTATTGGATAAGGATTCATCTTTAAAATTAGGTGATAGAGTCATGGGACAAATGACTGATTTAGTATCACAATTTGATGTCTCAGATCTATATACACAAATTAATTATAATGATAGTATTGTTAGAGTTACACCTCTAGAATACTCAGGTTTAATAAAGTATTTCACTAATAAAAAATCAGGTGTTCCTGGATATATTACAGTTAATTCTGTAAGTGGTGAAGCTAAATTAGTCAGATTGGACAAAGGTATGAAATATGTTCCTTCAGCTATTTTAAGCCAAGATTTATATCGTAAATTAAGATTTTCATATCCAACAGAAATATTTGGTGATATATCTTTTGAAATTGATGAAGAGGGCAATCCTTATTGGATAGCGCAAACAATTAATTACAAAGCTATTGGTTTACGCAAAGAAGTAAGTGGTGTAGTAGTTTTAAATCCTGTTGATGGAACTTCTAAAAAATATAATGTTAATGAGATACCTACATGGATTGATCATGTATATTCAGCTGAATTAATTATTGAGCAAGTTAATGACTGGGGAAAATATAAAAATGGTTTCTTGAATTCTATTTTTGGTCAAAAAGAAGTTGTTAATACGACTGAAGGTTATAACTACTTGGTTATGAATGATGATGTATATTTATATACAGGTATCACTTCTGTTGTAGCAGATGAATCTAATATTGGATTTATCTTAACTAACTTAAGAACAAAGGAAACTAAGTTTTATAATGTAGCAGGAGCTGAGGAATATTCAGCTATGGCATCAAGTGAAGGACAAGTACAACAAATGCATTACAAATCTACTTTCCCATTAATCATCAATTTGAATGGTAAACCAACTTATTTAATGAGTTTAAAGGATAATGCAGGATTAGTTAAGATGTATTCTTTCGTTGACTATGTTGATTATCAAAAAGTTGTTGTTACAGATAGTAAAGATGGTATCTTAGCTGCAGCTCAAAATTATTTAGGTGAGAACGTTATAACAAACGATTTAGTTGAAAAAACAGTAAAGGTTAGTAATGTTGCTACATCAGTAATTGATGGCACAACATACTATTATATTAAAGCCAATAACGTGGTTTACCGTGCATCAATTAAAGTAAATCAAAATGTTTTACCTTTTATTAAATCAGGTGAGACTATAAAGATAAGTTTTAAAGATGGAACTAAAGAAATACTAAAAGTGGAATATTAATTCCATTTTTTTGTTTTGATTTTTCAATTTTGTTACTTTTGTGTTATAATTAAATTAGGTGATAGCGATGAATAAAAAATTACAAGCTTCTAAATTGATTGTTGAAAAATTACGAGGTAACAGTTATTTAACATATAATGAGATAGCGACTTTGACAGGATATCATCCTAAATATGTATTAAAATTAAAAAAAGAAATAGTTGATGGAACTATTTCTTTAGAACATGGTAATAAAAATAAAGAACCAGTTAATAAGATAAGTGATAAAGAAAAGGAATACATTATAAATTTATATAAGAGAAGTAATGCTAGTATTCGTAAATTTTGTAAGTTTTATAATCGACGTAGTTATTCGTGTATATATGGCATTTTGAAAGAAGCAGGATTGATTTAATCCTCTTTTTCTTTTTCACATTCTATTACTTAATTCATACATTATCTATAGAGGTGAGATTCTGTGGTACTTAGTGATTTAAAGATGGGGAATAAGGCTGTTATAAAGAATATGAATGTAAGTAAAGATATAAAAAGAAGATTATTGGATATGGGAATGGTTGAAAATACAGAGATAGAATGTTTATTTACTAGTTTATTTAAAAATCCTGTAGCATATTTAGTTAGAGGTACCGTCATTGCTATGCGTAAGAGTATAACTGATAAAATTGTGGTGGATATGTTATGAAAATAGCATTGGCAGGGAATCCTAATGTAGGTAAGAGTACATTGTTTAATGCTTTGACTAAAGGGCATCAACATACGGGAAATTGGACTGGTAAGACGGTAGGAAACGCTGTTGGAAAATATAAAGATCATGATATATATGATTTGCCAGGCACATATTCTCTTTTAGCGCATTCAAAAGAAGAGGAAATAGCGCGTAATTCTATATGCTTTGATGACTATGATGCAATTATCGTTGTTTGTGACGCTACATGTCTTCAAAGAAGCTTAAATTTGGCTTTGCAAATATTAGAAATGACGGATAAAGTGGTTTTGTGCCTTAATATGATGGATGAAGCTAAAAAAAGAAAAATAGAAATTGACGTTAACTTGTTGTCTAAATTGTTGAATGTTCCGGTAGTAGCTATGTCAGCACGTAATGATAAAAATTTTGATATTCTATTTGATAAAATTTCTGAAATAAATAAGCCACATAAGGTAATATATTCACAAGATATAGAGGATGCTATAGACTATTTATTACCTGATATTGTGAATTATAAGAACTTAAATCCGCGATGGATAGCATTAAGTTTACTAGATGGTGATTCGAGTCTCAATATCGAATTAAAAAAATATTTAGGATATGATGTTTTAAAAAAAGTAAAAAATAAGTTAATTGAAATAAATGAAAACATCGATATACAAGATCGCCTTTTGTCAGATAGTTATAGTTTTTGTGAGGATATATTTAGTAAGGTTGTAAAAGATAATAAATATAATTCTAAATTCGATAAATTATTAACTAATAAAATAACGGGTATACCTATTATGATTATTATATTGACTTTAATTTTCTACATAACTATTGTTGGCGCTAATTACCCATCGCAATTATTATTTAAATTGTTTGCGTGGCTTGAAAGTAAGATTGTTTTACCAATATGGTTACATGGTATTTTAATTGATGGTGTTTATCATGTTGTGACGTGGGTTGTGGCTGTTATGTTACCACCTATGGCTATATTCTTCCCATTGTTTGCTTTATGTGAGGATTTTGGTTTATTGCCACGCATAGCTTTTAATTTGGATGGTATATTTGAAAAGTGTCATGCGTG
>JAEEGL014821552.1_pt1 | contig 24975 bp, 17 predicted proteins | sample 9134231 | NCBI WGS metagenome assembly JAEEGL01 (sample SAMN16246548, study PRJNA631951) | gut metagenome | biome: gut microbiome; feature: rumen; material: fiber-attached | host: Bos | place: Iran: Karaj | collected 2018-10 | reverse complement strand
AACCTGTTCCATGTCTGATAGCTCTGCTGTCACAATGTAAGCGTCAACGCCCAGCGCTTTAACTTCGCTGAGAACCTTGGCACAGTGCTCCTCCGTTCTGCTGTGAAGAACGAGATTGCAACCCTGCTTAGCCATGAATATCGCAGAAAGATATCCGATACCACGGCTCGCGCCTGTAATAAGCGCCCATTTTTCTTTTACGTTTACCATGTTTTCTTCCTCCCATTGGGATTTTTTGTATATGCAATTCTCCCATCATATGATGGGAGAAATAACATCAGTATTCATAATCTATGCAAGCTCTGTCGCTCCTTACTGTGCTTATGAACTTGCCGAACTCAAGATGTGCGGGGTGAATCTGATATGCGTTGAGGTCAGCAATGGTGTCAAAATCACAGAGAAGTGAGATAGTGTAGTTACTTTCGGGAGCATCCTTTGAGTTTATAACTACCTCCCCCTTTTTGAGTTCCTTAACATTTGCAATAACATTATCGAAACGTTTTTTTGCTTCGAGAGCATTTTCGTACTCGCTTCTTCCGTCAGCTTCCTTTAATTTAAACATAACAATATGCTTTATCATTTTAATTACCTGCTTTCATATATTTTAGCCTTGAAAATCTTTAATCCGTCATAACTGGAGTATTCACCGTATCTTTTGAATTCTAAACCGCATTTCTCTATTACATGAGCAGAAGCGGTATTCTCAGCGGCACATTCTGCCATTAACTTAACATTGCCATATTTGCTCCTCACAAGCTCAATCATAGCTTTTGAAGCTTCTGTAGCATAGCCTATACCCCAGCAGTCATAGCGGAAGTTGTATCCGAACTCCCAGAAGCCATCGTCTTTGAGTCTTATTCCACCCGAGCCTATGAGCTTGTTGTCACTTTTGCGGACAAAGCCGAACTCGAACGCAGTATCAGTAGATCTTACCGTTCTGAGCCATTTCTTTGTAGTCTCGACGCTCTCATGCGTCGAGTAAATCATGTATTTCGCCACTCTCTCGTCCCCTGTCCATTTAAAGGCTGCTTCCGCATCGTCAAGCGTCAGCGGACGAAGTATTAAGCGATCAGTTGTTATCGTCGTCAGCATCATCGTCTGCATTTCCTAGAGATATCACTTTTTCAAAAGGCTCCTTTCTCTCGAAGATAATAAGGGGCATCAAAAGAATTACAGCTGCAAATATCACGCTTCTTAAACTTTCGTATTTGGCGGTGGAGTTATAATTCAAATAATCAAATAAACCGCCACCGGAACTGCTCTGAACTTTGTCAATATAATAATCTAAAAATAAATCGGATATTACGGTGGCAAGAGTTCCTGCCCAGCCTGCAACAGCCTTGCTGTCGCTTTTTTCCTGCAATTCATAAATAAGGCACGTCATCAGGAGCAGTTCCACGTAATAAATGTTATGGATTTTGATAACCAATGCTCCAAAAGCCATGATACCCGTCATTATAAAGGTATAGATGATAAATGTATTTCGGCTTTTCCATTTTATCTTTCCGAACATTGCAAGAACAAGGATTATTCATGCTACTATACCGAGAACGAACAGCATTGTTCCGAACAGATACTCTAAATGGAATGGCAAAGTGCGGCTGTATGAACGGATGCAATCTCCTATATTTTCCACATAGCGAAGATTTCCGTCCGTACAGAAATTTGCTACAAGCGAAGAAATCACTAGCAGTTTTGCCCATGTTCGGTCGTATTTACGTGTTATTATGACAATTGCAAGAGTAACTGTAGCTCAAAACAAAGGAAATTCAAGTTTCAGAACCAACCTTATGATTTCTGCGTCATGATAAGAAAAAATCTTTGATAATATCAATAAGGCAGGTATTATCATCAATAAAGCTGTGATTATTTCAAGTATTCTTGTACGTTTTTAAGATTCATTATTATTTTCCGCCTATTTTCTCAACCTTCATAAGATTTGTGGTACCCGAAACTCCGAGAGGAACACCTGCAGTGATAGCTACAAGATCGCCATCCTCAACAAGTCTGTGTGATTCTGCAGCTTCGACTGCTGCAGCAAATAGGTCATCTGTATTGGTCTTTTCGTCGATTATGAAAGGGATAACTCCCCAGCTCATATTCATCTGACGGCAAACCACATCGCTCATGGTGCAGCTTATGATAGGACAGCTCGGACGGTACTTGGAAATAAGTCTCGCAGTCTGTCCGCCGAGAGATACGGTTATGATAGCTCTTGCATTCAGGTCGTGGGCAGTTGTAACAGTAGCATGAGCGATAGCCTCGGCTACGCTTCCGTTCTGCTCAGCGCGGCGTGAAGAAAAGCGTGTTTTGTAGTTGATATTGTTTTCGGTAGTCTCAGCAATGAGAGCCATGGTCTTTACAGCTTCAACAGGGAAAGAGCCTGCGGCTGTCTCACCCGATAGCATAATAGCACTGGTACCATCGTATATTGCGTTTGCTACGTCGGTTATCTCCGCACGTGTTGGACGAGGATTTGTTATCATGGACTCAAGCATCTGTGTGGCTGTAATTACCTGTTTTCCAGCATTGTAGCCCTTCTTTATAAGGGACTTCTGTATAGCAGGTATCTGCTCAAATGGTATCTCTACACCCATGTCACCACGTGCTACCATTATACCATCTGCGGCTTCTAATATCTCGTCAATGTTCTCAACGCCGTCAGTATTCTCTATCTTTGCGATTATCCTTACATCGAACCAGCCCAAGCTCTGTGTAAACTTCCTGAGATAGTTGATATCAGCTGCTGTACGGACAAAGCTAGCGGCAATGAAGTCAAAGCCCATTTTCGAGCCGAATTCAAGATCGTCCATATCCCTTTCACTGAGATATGGCATTGAAAGCTTTACTCCTGGGACGTTTATGCCCTTGTTGTTCGAGAGGATTCCTCCGTGAACGACTCGACAGACTATCTCGTTTGTAGTCACTTTCTCAGCAAGGAGTTCGATAACACCGTCGTTTATGAGTATCCTCGTACCCATGCTAACATCGCGAGGGAGCTTCTTGAAGCTTATGCTTCCTATCTTGTCTGTGCACAGCACATCTTCTGTAGTAAGTGTATACGTGTCACCGTCATGTATCTCAACAGGCTTGTCATCAACAAATTTTCCAAGTCTTATCTCAGGTCCTTTCGTATCGAGAAGAGTTGCGATAGGCATATCCAGTTCTTTTCTAAGTCTTTCAATAACACGGAAACGCTTCTCATGAGTTTCATAGTCACCGTGTGAAAAGTTAAAACGAGCCACGTTCATTCCTGCAAGCATAAGCTCGCGCATAATATTTTCGTCATCCGTCGCAGGACCTATAGTACATACTATTTTTGTTTTTCTCATATTGATACGCCTCATTTCATGAAAAGCTCGTCAAAGCTTTTTAAGCTTTGCATAATTTGCCATTATTTTCTTTGTGCCAACCTTATCAAAAGCTATTTCAAGCATTGAATCGTTTGCCATAGGCTTTACAGAAACTATAACACCCTCACCGAATATGCTGTGAGAAACCTTTTCTCCCGCTGTATAAGCAACCGTTTCCTTTGAAGCGGCGCCTGCAGTCTTTTTGCTTCTTGCAAGCTGCTGCTGGAGAGTTGCTGAATGCACTTCCGTTACGGATTTGTCGTTTTCCTCCATCTGCTGTTTCATAGCAGCTGCATTGTCGTGCTTTTCAACGAGTTCACTGCCTATTTCCTTCATAAAACGTGAGGTAACATTATGCTGAGTCTGACCGAAAAGCATACGCTGTCTTGCGTTTGTAAGGTAAAGCTGCTTTTTGGCACGAGTTATTGCAACGTATGCAAGTCGTCTTTCCTCCTCCATGTCATCCTCACTGTCAAATGAGCGTGAGCTTGGGAAAATTCCGTCATCCATACCTGTAACAAATATGTTTTCGTATTCCAGTCCTTTAGCAGAATGGACTGTCATGAGAGTAACCTTGTCGTCGCTGCCATCATCACGATCAGCTTCGGTATAGAGTGCAACCTCCTCAAGAAAACCGCCAAGAGTAGGCTCTTCTGCTTGTTCCATGTACTGCACGATAGATGTGCGGAGTTCCTGTACATTCTCAATCTTGACGTCAGCATTCTCAAGAGTCTTAAGGCTGTCAAGGTAACCTGTCTTATCGAGAAGAAGGTCAAGGAACTCGTCGAGAGGCATCTCTTCAGACTTTTCTGTTAGCATCTCAAACATCTGATATGCGCTTTTTAGAGATGATGTCTTTTTCGAAAGCGGAGCATACTCGTCACAATTCCTGAGTACCTCAAACGGTGATATTTTGAGATCACGGCTTATATCCTCTATGACTGCAAGAGTAGAATCACCTATTCCGCGCTTGGGCTCGTTAATTATGCGGCGAAAACGTAGCATATCGTTATGATTGTTAATAAAGCTGAGATAAGAAGTAACATCTTTGATTTCCTTGCGGTCATAGAATCGCATACCACCGTAAACGCGGTAAGGAATACCGCACTTTACAAGCATACGCTCGATAGAGTTTGACTGTGCATTCATACGGTAGAGAACCGCATTGTCAGAATAACGCCCTGTATCCTTGTACTTTTCAAGAATGGTATCAGCTATAAATTGTGCCTCGTCGGTCTCATCAATCGCCTTGTACCAGTAGACCTTATTTCCCTTTTCACCTGCTGTCCAGAGAGTTTTAGGCTTTCTGCTATTGTTGTGACTGATTACCGAGTTTGCCGCATCTAGGATAGTTTGAGTAGAACGGTAATTCTGCTCGAGGCGTATCACCTTTGCTCCCTCAAATTGTCCTTCAAATCCAAGTATATTCTCAATATTCGCGCCACGGAACTTATAAATACTCTGATCATCGTCACCGACTACGCAAATATTCTTATGTGCGCTCGAAAGTAACGAAACAAGCTTGAACTGGACATGATTAGTATCCTGATACTCGTCCACCATTATGTATCTGAAACGTGATCTGTACTTTTCCAGTACCTCTGGGAACTGTTCAAACAGCTCCACGGCAAGCACAAGAATATCATCGAAATCAAGAGCATTGGCAGCTTTCATGCGTTCCTGATACAGAGCATAAAGCTTTGCCACCATTTTCTTGCGATAATCCTGTCCAGCCTCTGCGCGAAGCTCTGCGGGAGTTATCATCTTATCTTTTGCAATGCTTATCTCGCTGAGTACAGCCTTTGGTGCAAGCTGCTTCTCAGATACATCAAGCTCAGCCATAACATTCTTTATCATGCGCTGACTATCATCGGAATCATATATGGTAAAGTCCCTGCCGTAACCGAGAGCTTCTATCTCGCTTCTGAGTATTCTTACGCAAGCAGAATGGAAAGTTGAAGCATTAATATGCATAGCTTCCTCACCAAGCATTGCGGAAAGTCTTTCCTTTAGCTCCCCTGCAGCTTTGTTAGTAAATGTTATGGCAAGGATATTCCAAGGGCGAATTGGCTCAACTGCAACAATATCCCTCAAAGTATCGAAATCGTCGGTCTTACCATCTGCATAATCGTTAAGGAAAGCGATATCATCCTTGCTTCCCTTGCGGCTCGTATCAAAGTACGCATTTCCAAAGTTTATCATATTCGCGATGCGGTTAACTATTACGGTAGTTTTTCCGCTTCCTGCACCTGCAAGCACAAGTACAGGTCCGTTGACGGTAAAAACAGCCTCTTGCTGCATTTCGTTCATACGGCTGAAATATCTTTTAAGCGCTGCCTGTTTTGCAGAATCATAAGTATTAGTTTTCATAAAAAATTCTCCATACACACTATAATATAGGAAGTGCAAAATGTGCACTTTTATCATAATTCCCCTGCAACTACCAGCTTTTGATAAACTGATAAATATATTATATCACATTTGTCAATGCTTGAAAAGCCCTGTACGGAATTTTTTTTTTAAACTTTCCTCTATATAAAGGGGAAAATAAAAACTAAAAGCTTTAAACCAAACAAAATGCCACCACCTAAACTGTAACCTTGTCAATGAATTGTAAGGAAATGAAACCTTTTGCTAAGAAAAAACTCACTGAATCGTATAAAAATTGAAATAGTCCTGTTGTTGTAATTCAACTGTTCAAAGGGGTATAATAAGAATACAGAAAAGGATACGGCAAACCATTCCGTATCACGTTATCAAGGTCCTCAGGGACTATAAAGGAGGCTTTTTTATGAGTAATGGTTTTAAAAGAAAGATAGCATTAGCTTCTGCTTGCGCTTTGATGATGAGTGCAATGTACAGCTGTGGTGATAATGCGAGTGATACAACAAACGGCAGCTACAAGGACTCAGTTCACAGTAACAATAACACTATAGAAGAAGCTCCGAGAAATGACAGTACAGCAGGCTCGAAGCGCGACGATTCATACCGTGATGAATACAATGACGATACATGGAATATTCCCTATACTGTTTCTCCAAACGAGGAGTACAAGGAATATACCGAATCTGGATTCAAAGATCCCAAAAAGGAACCCCTCTCAACTTTTTCCATTGATGTTGATACAGCTTCGTACACAAATGCTCGCAGACTGATTGAGGACGGTATGTTCGTTCCCGAAAACTCTGTCCGCGCAGAAGAGTTCATTAACTACTTTGATTACGATTATCCCGATCCCGAAGAAGGACGCACCTTCGGAGATTACGTAGAAATTGCAAACTGCCCGTGGAACAGTTCCAGCAAGCTCATAATGATTGGTATTCAGGGTAAGAGAATAGCAAAAGAAGAACTCCCTCCCTCAAACATTGTATTTCTTATAGATTCATCAGGATCTATGGCTTCTTACGATAAGCTGCCTCTCGTTCAATCAGCATTCTCAATGCTTGCCGAGAAACTTACTGAAAATGACCGTATTTCCATAGTAACCTACGCAGGAAGCACTGATACCCGCATCGCAGGCGCAAGCGGCAAAGACAAAGATGATATTCTCGAAGCTCTTTACTCTATTACAGCTCAAGGCGGTACAAACGGCGAAGGGGGTATCGAAAAAGCATATCAACTTGCTGAAAGACATTTTATCGAAGGTGGAAATAACCGAGTTATCCTTGCAACAGACGGCGATCTCAATATAGGCAAGTGCTCAGAGAGCGAACTCAAAAAACTTATTGAATCCAAACGTGACAGCGGCATTTACCTCTCAGTCCTCGGCTTCGGAACAGGCAATTATAAGGATAACAAGCTTGAGGCTCTTGCCGACAACGGAAACGGCAATTACAGCTATATCGACTCTATCGAAGAAGCCAGAAGGGTGCTCGTTCAGGAAATGGAGGGAACTCTCTACACTATCGCAAAAGACGTTAAGATACAGGTAGAATTCAACCCCTCTCAGGTAAAGAATTATCGCCTTATCGGCTACGATAACAGGCTGATGGACGCAGAGGACTTCTTCGACGACAAAAAGGATGCAGGCGAAGTTGGCGCAGGTCACAGCGTTACAGCTCTTTATGAAGTTGAACTTACTGAAAATAATGATACATACCGTGGTATACAACTTGAATTTGCTTCTGAGCATGAAGATATCCCCATTGAAAGCAATGGCAGAAGCGAACTCTGCAAGCTTTCAGTAGCGTACAAGCCTATCGATAGCAATAATGTTGTCTATGAGTCTCAGCTTTTCGGTATGGAAAAATACAGTAACGCCCCCTCAAAATCATTCATACTTGCTTCGGCAGCGGCAGAATTTGCAATGCTTCTCAGAGATACAGAGTATAAGGGTGATTCCAGTTACGATTACATTATAAACAGCATCACTGACAATGCAGACAACGAAAAGAACAATGAACTTATCGAACTGGCTATTGAAGCAAAAAAGCTTTACCGCTGAGCCATCAGCGTTGAAATATATGTAGTTCAAAAGAAAGAAAATGTGTGATATTGCAACGATGCTCCCACCAATGGGAGCATCGTTGTATCACTATATAGTTAAAAAATAAAAATATTTATTGATATATTGACTTTCATTGATAAAGGTGATATAATAATAAAGCTGAATAATTCAGTACATATTGGGGTGTCGCCAAGTGGTAAGGCAGCGGACTCTGACTCCGTTATTTCGAGGGTTCAAATCCTTCCACCCCAACCAATCAGCTAAAAAGGCGATGACAAAAGTTTTCGCCTTTTTTTATTTCCAATTATAAACTGATTTCCTTAGTGTTGTTTGTTTTCGGAAGGCTTACAAAACGGGTTACTAAATGTGTTGTTACAAGTAGCAACGTATTTATTGACTCCTCTTGTCAGTATATCGTGACTAACCTGAAAAGAAAAATCTCACCGAACTCAATTTGTGATTGAGATTTATTTACTAATCACTCTTCCGCATTACTCACACCTTTAAGGCTCGTGATACCTTATCGTTGTTACAAGTAGCAACGAGTAAGGAGTCCTGCTTGATCTCAATTACAATGACAAACACATTGTAATTGATAGGTTTTTAAACCAGCTCATGTCATGGCTCTTTTCCCCGACAACTCCTGATGTTTTTTACTAACTCACGTTATGCGTTCATCAACCAAAAGTTGTAAAGGAATGTAAGGTGCTGTAATTTCACGTCAAATCTTCGTATTAAATTGTCAAAATGCTGTGTACATAAAAACAAACCTTCCAGACGAAGCGACGAAACTACTCTGAAAGGCTTGACAACACTATATAAAACGTGCTATAATATAACACGCAAAATAGCCACTTTGCTAAGTCATTCAGATGCTTCACCATCTGCCTGATTAAGGGGAGTGTCGGGATTGCCGTCCTGATGCTCCCTGTGAAGTGCTTTTTTATTAAGTACAATATCATTATATCACAGCACAATGGGATTGTCAAGTGTTTTATATACTTTTAAATAAAAAAATAATAAGACCGATTTTCAGCCTGAAATCGGTCTTTTTTTATTGTCATTTGAACTCATGTTACTTTCTTGTGAATAAGAATACTGTTTTTTGATACTATTTTGTCAAGCTGTACTAACTTGTTTGGAAAAGAAACTATATTTATTTTTGTGTAACCGTTGCTATTTGTGGCAACGGTCTTTTTATACTTTTGTTTCGTTGAAACTTGTATCAACGCCTTAACTCTAATACTTAACCATTTATACCAATTTCAGGGACTTCCACTTCTTCTATCATTCTCTCCCAATAATAAAACTTTCCTGTAACATTGCCTTGCTTTCTTAATTCTGATAATAGCTTAAAAACACATTTTTCAAAGTTTTCGATAGAAGCTCTTGCTTTCTTTTCATCGTCAAAAAACATTTTACATTCATATTGGAGATTAAATAATAAATCAATCTGACGCATCGAAAGGTTGATACAACAGTATAAGTACTTTTCAGCGATAAAATTTGAAAGTATAGCTATCTTTTGTCTTTGTTCAGTTTGCTCTTGCGTTTGCATTATCTTCATAGTCATTGACAGCAATTCTGTATAGAAAGGAAGGTTACGTTCATACTGCTTGTATTTACGTTCATTATCCATTTTTATTTTGTTGATAATAATGGGTACAATAATTGTAGTTAAAACACTACCTACAATAGCTGTAACTGCTGTCCTGTATTTGTCAGGTAACTGAAAATACAGCGCAAAAGCAATAATGATAATAAATGTCGCTGCACTAATCCAATATAATAAGCCCACTTTTATATTTATTTCATCAATTACAGCTAATACCCTTCTAAGAAAGGGCGATTTTTTATATTTTTCTCTTATTTTACTCATATATTATATACCTCATAAATACATTGCACTGTATAAAAACATCGTTGATACAAAAAATAACGTGTTTTATATATTCCAGAATCTTTCAAAGAAAGCCTTGAGTTTCTCAATGACCGTTTCTTTCTTTTCCTTACGATTACCACCGCCAAAACGTGATACCGCAGGAAGTATCTTGTCAATATCAGTACCTGTTGTCTTTACAGTACCGTCACGGAAAGCTCCTTCTATAAACCGTCTTGTTTCCGCAGCCTTCAGTTTTTCTTCGTCTATGATGTTCTGGAGAGCCTTTTCACGTTCTTCGGCAACATAGCTGTGCCACTCGTCCATTACATCATCGACCTCATTAATTCCTGCAATAAAGTTCTCGATGAGATCTTTCTTGCTTCTCAGCTCAGGACTGGAGTCAACTGCTTTCTGAATGGTAATAAGTACTTCCTTATCCATGCAATGACTGTCATGATATTTAGCCACAAGCATGAGGATATAGTCGATATTGATCTCTATCTGCTTTATAAGCTCGATTTCAAATACAATATCATCATCTATATTTTCAAGTTTAGCCTTTTCTCTGCGACTTTTCCATTCATCGTGCAAGTCCTGATAACGTCCGAGATAGTCTTGGAAGTCTCTTTCAGAGATAAGCTCATTGCCCTCAAACTCGTCAAAGCTGACAAGCAGATTACGCATACGCAGAATAGCACCAATCAGAGAAATAAACTCTTTCTGATTTGCTTCACCTACTATCTGCGGTTCATCTAATGGGAATTTCGTAAGCAGCTTGTCTATCATATCAACGTAGCCGTCAACGTGCTTGCCCTTTTTGTCCTCATATCCCTTGTAGTAGTCCTCAAAGCTCTGTAAGGTAACTATGCCGCCAGCTTCCTTATCACCAAAGAGAGCAATAGCTGAGTCCGTTCTCTTTTTCAAGTTACGGAAGCAAACTATATTGCCGAATGTCTTTATAGAGTTAAGTATACGGTTTGTACGGCTGTATGCCTGTATCAGACCATGCATTTTGAGGTTTTTATCTACCCACAGGGTATTAAGTGTAGTTGCGTCAAAGCCTGTAAGGAACATATTTACTACGATGAGCATATCAAGTTCCTTATTTTTCATACGGAGAGAAACGTCCTTATAATAATTCTGAAACTTATCGCTTGATGTGTCGTAGTTGGTATTGAACTGCTTGTTATAGTCCATTATGGCTTTTTCAAGGAAATCTCTCGATGTTGAATCGAGTGCAGATGTATCTTCTGGATTTTCCTCGTCTATCAATCCGTCAGGATCTTCCTCATTAGCTCCATAGCTGTATATAACAGCTATTTTCAGAGCTTTTTCGGGAGCAGCTTCCATTTGCTTCATGAATTCCTCATAGTAGAGCTTCGCAGCCTGTACTGAGGAAACCGCAAATATGGAGTTAAATCCGTTTATATGCTGCTTCTGCTTTATTTCCTGTACCTGAGTACGCTTCTTATCGGCAGCTACTTCGGAGATATTCGTAACTACATTGAAAGAATAAGAACGCTCATTTCTGTACGTTTTCTGATTGAAGTGATTAAGGATATACTCTGTTACAAGCTTGATACGCTTTGGAGACATATATGCTCTTTCACGGTCAATATCCCATACCTTAACATCTTCAATATCTTCTTCCTTATCCATAGTCTTGATATAGTCCACACGGAAAGGAAGTACATTCTTATCGTTGATAGCGTCAACGATAGTATATGTATGCAGCTGATCTCCAAAAGCCTGTTCAGTTGTACAGAGGTTCGGATTTTTCACTGAGCCTGTATTCACTGCGAATATTGGCGTTCCTGTGAAGCCGAACAGATGATACTTCTTGAACTTCTTTACAATGGCAGCGTGCATATCGCCAAACTGGCTTCTGTGACATTCATCGAATATGATAACGACACGCTTATCATACACATCATGTGATGGATTTTTTTTGATAAATGTAGCGAGCTTCTGAATTGTCGTGATTATGATATGACAATCAGCGTTTTCAAGCTGTCTTTTCAGTACCGTTGTTGAGGTATTGCTATTGGCAGCTCCTTTTTCAAAACGATCATACTCACGCATGGTCTGATAGTCGAGGTCTTTTCGGTCAACCACAAACAGCACCTTATCAATATAATCAAGCTTTGAAGCCAGACGTGCTGACTTGAAAGAAGTCAAGGTCTTACCCGAACCTGTTGTATGCCAGATGTAGCCGCCGCCTGCGACAGAGCCGTACTTCTTATAGTTATTGGCTATCTCTATACGGTTTAGGATACGCTCAGTTGCTACTATCTGATACGGACGCATTACAAGCAGCATATTCTCAGCTGTGAATACGCAGTATTTTGTCAGGATATTCAGTATAGTATGCTTTGCGAAAAAGGTCCTTGTGAAGTCCACAAGGTCAGGAATGACCTTATTATTGGCATCTGCCCAGAAAGAAGTAAACTCAAAGCTGTTGCTTGTTTTGGACTTGTTACGGCTCTTCTGAGCATTTTTTACAGCATTATCACGGGTAGTATTGGAATAATACTTCGTATTTGTACCGTTGGAGATAACGAATATCTGCACATACTCATACAGACCGCTACCAGACCAGAAACTGTCACGCTGATAGCGGTTAATCTGATTGAACGCTTCACGGATAGGCACACCACGCCTTTTTAGCTCTATATGTACAAGAGGAAAGCCGTTCACAAGCACAGTAACGTCATATCGGTTCTTTCTCTGACCTGTATCGACTGCATACTGATTAATGACCTGTAGGACGTTATTATGGATATTCTTCTTGTCGATAAGAGTGATATTCTTGCTTGTACCGTCGTCACGCTTCAAGGTCTTTACATGATCTTCCTGTATAGTCCTTGTTTTCTCGACTATTCCCTCATTGGCATTTGCGATGTAGTCAGAAAAAAAGCGTTTCCACTCGCTATCGGAGAAAGAATAATTATTGAGCTTCTCAAGCTGCTTCCTCAGATTGACAATGAGATCATCTTCCTTATGGATAGTCAGATACTCATAGCCAAGCTCACCCAAGCGGCGTATGAACTCTTTTTCGAGGTCTGCTTCGCTCTGATAGGCTTCGGCAGTACGCTGTTCGGGGATATATTCTGTTACGACAGTATTTTCGTTGGTTGCAGCTACGATATTGAAGTATGTCATGCTTTCACTTCCTCAAAGGACAACAGCTTGTCCCGATAATATTCATACTGTTTACGTCTTGCTTCTATCTCCGCAGGCAAGCCCTCGGAAATATCATTACAGAGCTTGTCAAAGCGGTCAAGGATTGATACTATTCGTTCTTGTTCTTCTATTGATATAATAGGCACTTTCACATTTTGCAAATCTTTAACTTTCAGATGTGGAACAGAGCCTTTTGAAATCTTGGGTTCAAACTGATTTTTGGCAGAAGCTGAATAAAGGTAGTGCATTAGAAAACTCGTCAAAACAATGTTCTCTTTGACCTTAATCGCATATAATGTCTCACTTATTCCCCAATCGTTATTGTATGTTTCTATTATTGCCATTCTTCCAACCGTACCTGTTCCTGTGCTTGCAAATAAAAGCAATCCTTTTTCAAGATTAGCTCTTCTATTTATCAGATTAAGAGCAGCGACGGTTATTTTGTCTGTTCTTTCAGATATATTTATAGCATTATCATAAATGTCTTTTCCAGTAATATACGGCAGACTACTGCCGTTTTCATTCAAACTAAAGTTTTGGCGAGGATTTAGACCTGTTTTAAGAGAGACAATAACATCTCCAAGCGTCCGCCATTCGCAATCACTTCCAAAAGTAAGCAGTTCATCACGATAATACTCATACTGCTTTTTACGGGCTGTAAGCTCCGCTGTAAGCTCCGCTGTAAGCTCTGTGAAATTGTCAAGTACCTTGACAATTTCAGCCTGTACCTCTAATGGAGGTACAGGGATAGAAATCGACTTGACTATATCAGCGTTTAAATTTTGTACAGCACCGCCAAATGATGCTTTTTGTTTCATTTCTTTTTGTATAGGTGTTGATATAAGTACATAATACAAAAAATCAGAAATAAGATATTTTTCAAAATTGCTGATTGATAACCAACCGTCATGAATACAACCATCTATTTTTAAAATATATGGTCTACCAAAGCTCATTGAATTTGACAGAATAAAATCGCCTTTATATACAAATCTTGACTTTTTTGCACCTTCTTCTGTTATTCTTTCATTTGTTGAAGTAATGTACTTTGCTCCTTGTTCCACATCACCAATTTTAACCCAATGCACTCCATTTTTATCGTCAGTAATGAAATTCTTTATTGGACGCGGAGAGGCTCCTCTTACAATCATTGCTATTTCGCCAAATAGCTTATATTCCACTCCATTCGGGCACAGTTCTGTTATAAGTTGTTCAAATTTATTCATTTATCTCTCCCACTTATTTTATTGCCTTAGCTTCAATCATTATAGCATTCTGTATGGTTTGGGTATCTTCATATGTTCGACCACGAACTTCAATTATTAAATAAAATGGATTGTTTAATCTGGATGAAAGCGTTGAAGATGTCCATACCTCACGATATTTTTTACCAAAACAGTCATCAATTCTTGTCTTAACCATAAATGTTACCTCATACAAATATATTTTGTCCACTTTTTTCCTCCATAATAGAATCTGATTACTAAATACTTTATATATTAGTATCTCTAAAGTACTTATAGTTTTTTAATAGCTTTTTTATAACCTGACTTGTAATAAATGGAATTCCCAATTTTTGCTTAATATATGCTTCTTTTAAATAAGGTGCTACAACACGTAGAAATTCACCTTCACCAAAGTCCTTTAATTCTGTTTTTATCCGATAGTTTCCATCTTCATTTCTTTTATATGTTAGATTTCCATCCAATAAATTGTAATCTCTGGCTATTTTACCTCCTATAAAATGATATATAATCTGTTTCTGTTTTTTTATATTTTGAACCATATTTCCGGTTCTAAATGCTATTACTTTAGGTGGCAATTCTTCTTCTTTTAGTCTTTGATTTTTAAAGAAAAGTACGATATATTGTATTTTTTTTGAATCAATGCTTTCTTGAAGAATAGAGACTATCTCTTTTATTATTGGAATCTCTTTTACTTCTTCAAATTGTTTACCATCAAATGCATACATAGAGCTATAATCAACAAAAAAATCAATAAATAAAGCTATTTCAACTTCTTTTGAGCAAACTGTTTTTCTGGTATTCTCAATATAAACATCAATTTTGGAAGAATGCTTTTCTACTGCTTTTTTTAATGCGTCTAATAATGAGACAATGTTGCTTTTTAATAATTCGTGAAAATAATTTAACGTCTGTTTTAATAATTCTTCCGATACATCATCAGGTATTTTTTCACCTTTAATATAGTATTCATGACCTACTTCATATACTTCCAATATCTTTTTATTACATTCTTCTCCTATTGCATTCATTTTCCCTCTTTTCTTTTTTGATACTTGATCAACGTGAAAATGTTCTATTCCAACATATATAGTTTTATTTTTTCTTGAACATTTTTTTATTAAATCTGGACTATCATTTTTTTCTCTATCGATAGTTTCTCCATCAAGAAATCTAAGTATCTTCTGTGTTCTTATATCTGATTTTTGGCTTTCTAATACCGCTTCTTGAAATAGATTTGATTCTTTTTCCTCTTTATCATCATCATTTTTACTCATTTTGTTAGCACTCCATTTCCTGAATAATCCTATCTATCTCTGCTCTTAGCACGTTCTCACGCTTGACTATCTCAGCTATCTCTGCATTGAGAACAGCAATATCAATGACCTCTCTTGTGTTCTCTTGCTCAACATAAGTCGAAACAGACAGGTTATAGTCATTCTCGGCTATCTCATCATTAGGAACAAGTCGGCAGAAGTATTCAATATCATTCTGCTCAGTGAACGCTGCCACGATCTTAGCGATATTGTCCTCAGTGAGCTTGTTATTGTTCGTTACCTTAACACATTCCTTTGAAGCATCAATGAAAAGTGTGCTGTTCTGAGTCTTGTTCTTTTTCAGCACCATGATGCAGGTAGCAATGGATGTACCATAGAAAAGGTTATCAGGCAGCTGAATAATGCAGTCTATAAAGTTATTGTCTATCAGGTATTTGCGTATCTTCTGTTCAGCTCCGCCACGATACATGACACCTGGGAAACAAACAATGGCAGCTGCGCCGTTATTCGCAAGCCATGCAAGAGAATGCATGATAAATGCAAGGTCTGCCTTTGACTTTGGCGCAAGTACTCCGGCAGGAGAAAAACGAGGATCGTTAATAAGTAACGGATTCTCATCGCCAGCCCATTTTATACTATATGGAGGATTGCTTACAATAACCTCAAAAGGCTCATCGTCCCAATGCTGCGGCGAAATAAGCGTATCTTCATGAGCTATATCGAACTTGTCGTAGTCAATATCATGTAAGAACATATTGATACGGCAAAGATTGTATGTTGTGATGTTTATTTCCTGTCCGAAGAAGCCCTGACGGACTTTATCCTTGCCAAGTATCTTTGCGGCTTTCAGTAGCAGCGAACCCGAACCACAGGCAGGATCGTAAACCTTGTTAACTTCTGTTTTTCCTCCAACTGCAAGTCGTGTGAGCAGCTCAGACACCTCTTGCGGAGTGAAGTATTCGCCACCAGATTTGCCGGCATTTGAAGCGTACATACCCATGAGGAACTCATATGCATCACCAAAAGCGTCTATTGTATTGTCCTTGTAGTCACCGAGCTGCATGGAAGCAACACCATTCATAAGACTCACAAGTCTTTCATTACGCTTTGCGACAGTACCGCCGAGCTTGTTGCTGTTTACATCGAAGTCATCAAACAGACCTCTGAAATCGTCCTCACTGTCACAACCCTGTGCAGAGCTTTCGATGTTATTAAATACGCGCTCTATTGTTTCATTGAGGTTTTCGTCTGTATCTGCCTTTGCCAGTACATTGCAGAAAAGCTCACTTGGAAGAATAAAAAATCCCTTTGTAGTTACCATATCTTCACGAGCTGCTTCCGCTTCATCGTCAGAGAGCTGCGTATAATCAAAGTCAACTGATCCGGCTTCTATTTCTCCAGCATTTATGTAATTGGTGAGATTTTCGGAAATATAGCGATAGAACAGCATTACAAGGACATAGTTCTTAAAGTCCCAACCGTCAACGCTGCCTCTAAGGTTATTGGCTATGCACCATATGGTTCTATGTAATTCTGCTCTTTCTTGCTCTTTTTTGTTATCTATCATAATAGTAGCCTACTTTCTATTGACATTATTGAAAAATAATCATAAATACTTTGTTTTTTTATTTATTTTATCACATTGAAATGGGATTGTCAATGTACAAAAAGTTAAAAGCTCCTATAAAGGGGCTTTTAAAATAAATATTTAATATTATTTCCTCTACCTACTTCAATTTCTTGTGCCTTTCATTTGAATTACGATTACCATACCAATAATATAAAATGATGCACGAGTCGAGGAGTTACCACGGCTCATTTTTCTGTGAGTTTGTAAATATACGAATAGTAATATATATGGTTAAATTTTCGTTTGCAAGGGCCTTGAATCGCGTAAATATAGGCGTGTTAAACATTTTTGATATACTATTAGTATGAAATACGCTGATTTTCCTGAAACCGGTTGCAATTTTAGTGCTCATCACGTATAATTTTATTAATGGAAAGTGTACACTTTTGGTATACTTTCTTAGTGAAATTTATGGATTTCGTTAATTTGTCCATTTCAAGAAAAATGATTAGATATTCCCCTTTCTATTATATCATTTTTTAGGAGCCTGATAGACCGAATTAAGATATTTCACTCAAATCTATTCTATAGGAGGCGTATTGAAATGAAAGATAAGATCAGTAAAACTATATCAATTATTATAAGTAGCGCAATGCTTATGACTTCCTTCATACCGCAAAATTCTATGAAAGCACACGCTGTTTGGTGTGCAAAAGATGGATTTGACAAGAGCCGATACACTTTAACTGGTAATATGGCAGAAGATGTAGCCACCATCGCTAAGTCTCAAAAAGGGAGATTTTGCGATGATTTTGGATACTCCGGTGTGGATTGGGGTGCATGGTGTGATGAATATGTGGCTGACTGCCTTGAAAATGCAGGCTGTGACTCTTCAATCGTTGCTCATGGTGGTACTGTTGCTGATTTTGCAAATAAAATGAGGCAAAGAGGTGCTGTGCAAGTTTCTTCACCACAGACAGGTGATTTAGTATTTTTCACATACTCTCACGTAGAAATAGTAACGAAGGTAGAAAATGGGGTTGTTTATTCTGCTGGCGGAAATAACAACGATCCCAATACTAACACCTATCACGATGGTGGGTGTTGTGCAGGAGAACATAGAACGTATAACGCCAGTTATTATTTAAGACCTGCTTACAATAATACTCCAATTACGCCGAATTCTATTGTTTTTCATAGTGGCTCTGTTTCGGATATAACAACAAATGATGCAGTTATTTCAACTTGGACAACAAATAATAATGGCGAAATCTTTTCTACGGGCTTTTGGATTGGAACAGATCAGGATAATATGCAGTTGTTTACAACATATAGTCATGTCGGATGGACAGAATTTCATGGAGAATACCGTTTAAGCGATTATTATGGCAGTTTATCTCCCGGAACAACATATTATTATCGCTACTACCTTATTTCTGCGGATGGGATGAAGTATTATCAATCAGATGTAGAATCATTTAAGACTTCCGGTGCAGCCAATATCACTTTTGATACTTTTGAAACTGTATCTAATTCAAGTGATACTGCGGAGTTAAGCGGTTGGACGAGAAATAGCAATGGGTATACAATTAAGTCCTATGGAATACTAATAGGTGATTCTATTACCGATATGGAAAAGGTAGAAATCGGTCGGGATGTAGCATGGACAGATTTCCATACTAAAATCAATGTAATTGATCATTACAAGCAACTCTCACCTGAAACCCAATATTACTACCGTTGGTATGTTGATGTTGATACAACTTACTATAGCGATATTCTTACATTTAATACCATTGAAGATATTTACCCGCCATTAATCCAAAGCTTCTCAACTGAAGATTTAAATGATGAGGGCTTTACTCTTGTATCTAAAATCACAGATAATGTCGGTGTAAATAAGGCGACATTTACCGTATGGAAAGATGGTTCGCCTGACAAGATAACTGTTGATGCAAACCCAAGTCATGATGATTATTATTGTTACCGATTTTCTGTGAGCGATTTTAATAACGAATCTGGTGTTTATCATGCAATTGTGGATGCATTTGATAATAGAAATGCCAATGCAAAAGAACTGGATATAATAGTTCCTGAAAAATCAATTATGGGAGATTGCAATGGAGATGGTGAGTTCAAAGTATCAGATGTGGTATTGCTACAGAAATGGCTGCTTGCCGTTCCTGATACTCATTTTTCCAATTGGAAAGCGGCGGATTTCTGTGAAGATGATAAGCTGGATGTGTTTGATTTGTGCTTAATGAAGCGAGCGCTAATACAGAGTTTAGGAGGAGACTTGCAATGAAAACAAAAGTCAATAAGACTATTTCAGTGATTATGAGCTGTACAATGCTTATGACACTATCCTTTCCACAAAATATAATGAAAGCACACGCTGTCTGTTGCCGTAAAGACGGATTCGATAAGAGCCGATACACTTTAACGGGCAATATGGCAGAAGATGCAGCTACTATTGCAAAGTCTCAGAAGGGCAGATACTGTGATGACTTTGGCTATTCAGGTGTGGATTGGGGCGCATGGTGCGATGAGTATGTCGCTGATTGCCTCGAAAATGCTGGTTGCGATTCTTCAATTGTTGCTCACGGCGGTACTGTAGCCGATTTTGCAAATGCAATGCGGCAGAGAGGTGCTGTTCAGGTTTCAACTCCTCAAACTGGTGATCTTGTCTTTTTTACTTATTCTCATGTTGAAATAGTAACAAGAGTTGAAAACGGTATAGTTTATTCTGCTGGCGGAAATAACAACGATCCCAATACTAACACCTATCACGATGGTGGGTGTTGTGCAGGCGAGCACAGAACATACAATGCAAGTTACTATTTAAGACCTGCGTATACTAATGCCAATGCACATCCGATAGGCTATTTAGATTCCTATGGAACAGATGGTAGGAATGTGAATGTATATGGCTGGACATTTGATCCGAGTAGTCCTTCAACGCAACTGGCTGTTCATATTTATCTCAGGGACAACGATGGCGGAATGCATTGTATCGGAGCGCTCACTGCCGACCAAAGCCGTCCTGATGTGGATAACGTATATAAATGCGGAGAGTACCATGGCTATAGCGGAAGTGGAAGTGCAGAAGGATTGGCTGCTGGCGACTATACTGTTCAAGTAGCATATCTCGATGTTGAGGACGGTGGAAACGGAGCTACATGGGTATCTGGCGGAACGGTAACTATTAATCCCGATTCAGATGGTCCTTCCATAAGTGATGTGAAGATAGTTGATGTTTCAAAAGACGGATATACTGTACAGTGTACGGCAGAAGACGGCTCTGGAATAAGTAGTGTAAAATTCCCTACATGGACGGAGCATAATGATCAGGATGACATTATCTGGGGTGAAGGCACTGCATCTGGAAATGTTTGGTCATACAGAGTTAATATTTCCGATCACAATAATGAGCGTGGTTCTTATATAACTCATATCTATGCATATGATAATGCAGGAAATCAGAACGCTGTTGGCACATCAGCATATCTTGAAGATATTGCTCCAGAAATCAGTAATATAACGGTAACTGATGTTTCCGCATCAGGTTATACAGTGAAATGTACAGTCACTGATGAAGGCGGAAGTGGTATAGATCGTGTACAGTTCCCTACATGGACAACCGAGAATGATCAAGATGATATACAGCCATCATGGGGGACAAATCAGACAGCAAGCGGAACAATAGACGGAAATACCGTTACCTATCGTGTTAATATCTCCGATCACAATAATGAAACAGGTTGCTATCGCACACATATTTATGCTTATGATAAATCTGGTAATGCAACAAGTGTGGCAGTTGATGACGTTGTTCTCGAAAATAATCCTCCAACCATTTCAAGCGTAAAAGTGATTGATATTGATGACACCGGCTACACTGTTCAATGTACCGTAACAGACGATGGAACAGGCGTGGATCATGTAGCATTCCCCACATGGACTCTAAGTAAAAACGGTCAGGATGATTTACAGTCAGGCTGGGAGCAGTCTGAGAAATGTGCAGGAACAGTTGAAAGTGACGGGAAAACATACACATACCGTGTAAACACATCCGATCACAACAATGAAAAGGGCTGCTATCGCACACATATTTATGCATGGGATAAATCGGGAAATATGTCTTCATATACAAGTGATGACCTATTAGGTCATGTGATGATTAAAGACAGTAACCCGCCTATTTACAATATTAGAATAACAAATATTGATACAACTGGCTATACTATATCTTGTGAAATCAGAAAAGACATAGATATTGATCGGGTGCAATTTCCTACCTGGACAGATTTCAATGGGCAAGATGATATTCAGGCAGATTGGACTGTTAGCGAAAAGGCAGGCGGAACACCCGTTGGTAATACTTATGTTTATCGGGTGAAATCATCTGAACATAATAATGAACTCGGACCGTATATTACGCATATTTATGCTTATGACAAAGACGGAAATTATTATCATGTAAGTAACGGCATGAATGTGGCGGGGCTTCGTCAAGTTACTCTCAATGAAACGGTTGAAACGCCAAACGGAGATGTTAACTGTGACGGCATATTCAGTGTATCGGATGTTGTTTTGCTTCAAAAATGGTTACTTGCCGTTCCTGATACGCATCTTGATAACTGGAAATCAGCTAATTTCTGTGAAGATGGTAGACTTGATGCGTTCGATCTCTGCTTGATGAAACGTAAGCTTATATATGGATAATCTTTCTATCGGCATATCCTGAGAGATTAATTATACTGTTTATATCATAAGAATCACATTAAACTGATAGATATGATTTTAATTAGTCTTTATAATAACATAATCAAATAGTATGATTAATATCATTATAACTATCTCCATTATCTTAAGCATCGTAATGACGAATAAAGGCTCTACCCTTGGTAATGTGTTTTCTTAACCATTCTTTATTGAAGCTTTTATCTCACGTTTATACTTATAATAAGTGTTTCTGCTTATTTTTGCCAATTGAATACATTCATTATCATTAAGTGTTCCACCGAATGACTTACAGTGCTTCTCTATCAGCTCCTTAGCAGGAGCTTCTTTTTTTATTACCATTCTTCTGCCTTTAACATTACCAATCTGCTTACCATTCATACGAGCTGTTTCAATACCTTCCTTTGTGCGCTGCCGAATATCCTTTACTTCTTTTTCAGCTTGGTCAAAAGCAAGTTCAATCTGTTTGGCAGCAAGCAGCTTCAACACCTTGTTTGTAGCTTCGATGTACACATCCGCAATATCATTACCGACAAGTTCAACGCCGCCACTAAGAGCTTGTTTATAATTTTCTGTATTGACATAAGGCTCTTTCAGGAAAACAAGCTCAACACCTTTGTCAAGCAGTTCCATGTATTGCTCAACACCCTCCTTGGCATTACGACTCATTCTTGAAACGCTATCGAAAACAATACTGTCTCCCTTGTGTACTACTTTGCAGAGTTTCAACCAAGAGGTACGATTGATGATCACGCCTGTATATACTTCCTTATAAATATTTGCTGTAGGGAAGTGAGAGAGAATATTTCTCTCTTGTCGTTCTATATTTTGAGTGGGTTTTGAAATACGACAGTATCCGTACACCATAAAAATCAGCTCCTATCATACCAATTTTAACGAGCGTTTATTTTACTACTAAATTATACTTCTTTTTTAGAGCTATGTCAACTAAATTTTAATACAATTTTGGTATACATCTAATTTGGTACACTGATTTGCTTGTCAGATACAAAAACGCCCAAGTCAAAGGTGTATGAGATTAAACCTTCTATTGGACGTTTGTAATGTATCATTTTGTTCGTTGTTAATCATATCTGTTACATAGGCAATCAACTGCTCAGAAGTTGGCTTTCAGCCTTTGGCGGTCTGGCTGAGATATACTTTCCGAACTTCATAGTATATCCCTCTGCCTGAAGTTTCTTATATAATTCTTCAACGTCCTTGCACTGCATAAGGTTTAGGATCAGAAGTACCAAGCCATTGCCTGAACATACAGCCATAACCAGCATGAGGATACTTTTTGCCCCATTTCTGCATGGAATCAACCAGAGCTGTCTTTATTTCGTCATCTGACTTGTCAATAGTCGCAAGCAAAGCTTCAGCTACAGCTATTGTCATGACAGAATCGTCCGTAAATTCGGATTTTTCGCTGAACAGAGGAAAAGACTTAGTTTTGTTACCTCTGTCAAATTCGTATGGTGCGCCTATCATATCACCTAATATTGCTCCGAGCATAGTTTGAACCTCCTGTTTTACTAGCATTAACGAACGTTATACAGTTTTGAAATAAACTATTTCACTATGTTTGACCTTTGAAATATCGCAAGGTCTACTATTCTTTAATGTAGGACAGATATGATAAAACATTAAACAGTTATTCATTTCACTAATCAAGCTTTCTGAGCGTTTTTCATAACCTTGCTTTAATAAAAAATTATGGAACTTCATTTTCACATAGCCAGATTTATTGATGTACAGGATTTTAATTCTAAGTTCTTTGAAAAAGAAATGTGAAGTTGAACAATCAAGGCTATCTGTTAAGCTTCTACTCTTAACTCCGATGCTTTTCATATCTTTTTCAATATGAATTTGTTCAGAAATATAAGGTGCTGGATTGCATATGTAATTCAACTTGTCCATAACATCAAGAATGAATTTTTTTTGATTTTGTCGATATTCAGGCTGAATGAAACTATTGTCATAACGATGTATGTTTTGAAGTAAAATAATATACTCTTCACTTTTCATATTATTCTCTTTAATAAGTTTTGCTAATTCAAAAGTAGTATATAGATAGCGTTTCATTACTTATCACTCTTTTCCGCATTGCAGGAACGACATAATATCTGCAAGTTATCAGGAGTTGTTTTTCCACCTTTATTCATAGGAATGATATGATCCACTTGTAACATGATACGATTAAAGTACTTCTTTTTACAGTGAGCACAAACATACTGTCCGTTAGAAGTTTTGGATTTTGCAAAAGCCCCCTCACGAAGTAGCTTTTCATATTCTGGAGCAACTTTACTTATTTCATATAATGACATATTTTCAAATTGACGTCTGCCATATACAACATTGTCCTCATCATCTTCAAATAGAAACGGTGAGGTTATGCGGAGTATTTCTCTGCTAAGTTGGTCTTGAAAGTATTTCTGTCTGCCAAAGAATAGTTTCAAAATATTATCATCACCGTCATTCCAAAGTTTCTGAGTATACTCAGCTTGTGTCACGGGATCCATTTTCTGTTCAACAATATGCTTAGCAATAACACAAACATCTATCTTGTTCTTATCAAGATCGTCAAATGTATAGAATGTTGGAGCTATCTCATACTGTGCATAGTATTTTAGAATGTTTACTATGTCTTTTGTATCATAAGGAGGGATCATTTCACCCAAAAAGAATGTATTCCTGCATTGTTCTGCCATTTCTGACAACTTTTCTTGTGATGGATATTCTTCATCGTTACCATATTCTTTAAATAACATAGGTAAGGCTTCCATCAGCTGCTCATAAGCATCTTTTGTACTATCATATACCATGACCTGATATGAAATGTCCATTCCGTTTTCTTCAAGATATGTAAAAGCATACATACCGATTGGAATACGCTGTGTAAACGGAGCCTTTTCAAGTTCTTTCGTATCTGCAGAATCATTCAGCATTTTTGCAAATTCTTCAATTTTAGATATTGCAATAAGGCGTATATCTCGTTTTTCATATTCAGTCTTTGTATCAACGAAATCATTGTTTCCTTCAAATATTGTTTCGGGATTAGACCATGCTATTTTATCGAGTCCATTATCAATAAAGGATACGATATATGCCTTCTTAGTGCCTCCTGCCTTTTCTCCTCTTAAAGCTCTGCCTATCATCTGTGTCATTAGTATCTTAGAAACAGTAGGTCTTGTGAGAAAAACTGTTTGAGTTTTAGGTAAATCGACTCCTTCTGTCAGAATATTTACATTGACAAGGACTTGAATTTCACCATTT
>JAEEGL013158937.1_pt1 | contig 24975 bp, 18 predicted proteins | sample 9134231 | NCBI WGS metagenome assembly JAEEGL01 (sample SAMN16246548, study PRJNA631951) | gut metagenome | biome: gut microbiome; feature: rumen; material: fiber-attached | host: Bos | place: Iran: Karaj | collected 2018-10 | reverse complement strand
TTCCGGTTCAGAGCTCATTTATCGGAATCCGATACCCCGCGTCCGGGTTGAGGGTGATTGCGGCCGATTTTTTACTCGTCCCCCACGCTCCCGCGATTGCCCTGTTACAGGTCAAACATCGCTGATAGCCGCCTGAACGTGTCCTGCCCGTCCAGACAGGTATCGGTGAGCCACCCCTTTTCATTGTCGCCCCACTTGGAGAGTCCGCGGTAATAGAACGCTTTCTTGCTCTCTTCAATGAGGAAGGGAACAATTCCGAACCGCAGGCATTCTTTCAGCGCGATCAGCCGCCCGACTCTGCCGTTGCCGTCCTGGAAGGGGTGAATTCGCTCGAACGCCGCATGAAAGGCGATGATGTCTTCTATCGTAACCTTGCTTTTCGCGCTGTAGCCGTCGAGTAGCGCCTTCATGCGGGCAGGCACGTCTTTCGGCCTCGCCGTCTTGCGTCCCCCCACGGTGTTGGGTCGCTTCTTGTAATCCCCCACAGCGAACCATTCGAGCGCCGAATCCTTCGTGTCGTGTTTGAGAATGAAATGCAGTTTTTTGATAATCTCCTCTGTCAGAACGTCATCCGCGCAACCGATCACATAGTCGATTGCCCGGAAATGATGGACCGTTTCCAAAATATCGTCCACCGGCACACCGTCGCCCGCGTTGAGCGTGTTCGTTTCAAAAATCAATCGCGTCTGATCTTCTGTCAGCCGGCTCCCTTCGATATGGTTGGAGTTGTAGGTCATCCGGATCTGAAGTTCATGGTACAGTCCGCCGGAGATTCTTGCGTCCTTTTCATCGCGCAGCGTCTGAAGGATTGGATTGTCCGATATCTCGCGGCAAAGCTCCGCCGTCGTGCAGGAGAAAAAGCCGCACAGCTTTTCCATCACAACGCGCGACAGTCTCTCTCCGCGTCCGATCTTTGCGATCGTTCGGGAAGAGATGCCAAGAAGCCTTGTCAGATCGGAACGCTTGATTCCGTGTTCGCTCAGTCTTTGTTCAAGCCCCTTGTATGAGATCATGTTTCGCCCTCGCTTTATCTTTACTTATTATAGTGCAAATGGGATTAAAAGTAAAGATTTGCCGCCGAAAAATGCGGAAAAGTAAAGATGGCAGGGATTTCGGCGAAGCAAAAAGCGCCGAGTATAAACAGATAACGCGGTACGCAATATGCTATCCGCCCGGTATCATTCCCCCCCTGGTTTATGAAACGGATTCAACATCTGCCATTTCGTCTTGTAAAGCTGGTGGATACGATTTTTGCCTGTTTCGGCATGGGGACACCCGCCTTTTCATCCGTTTCTTTCAGCACGGGCCCCTGTGGGGGGCCTGTCTGCGAGCTTTCCCTCTCAGTATCGGCTGTTGAAACGGCTCAGCCTTCATTGACCGGCATCCGGTCGCCGCCCGCGGCGAACTGGCCGACTGCGGAATCGGCATCCTGATCGGGCATTGCCTCCTGGGCCAGGCGGTCAAGTGTGACCGGAAAAAGAAGGTCGTCCGCTATTTCGTCGAAACACGTCTGCCGAAGATGACGATGAACTGCGCCGCGGTCAAAGCCGCCAACACCCAGGCGATGGATGACTACCTGGCCTTCGTCGGTCCGGCGGAAGAGTGAAAGCGGAATTTTCTCCCGGGCAGATTTTCTGCTGTCGGTGAAAGCCCCGCCGCAAGGCGGTTTTTTTCGGCTTTTCTGACCGTCAGGCGGGCGCGGGAAAAACGGGTTCTTTTTCGAGCGTGTCCGGAAATTTTAAAACAAAGAGATCCCCATTGCGGTCACGTTTCCTTTTCTTACAATGAAGACCGCCGGGGTGCGGGGGGGTATGGGCTGAAACCGGATGTCGGCAAGACGGGAACCCGCTTTTCCGTCCGTTTCAGACGAATGGCAATCTTCCGGCATTTTCACCGGGGTGGGGAGATGGGCGCCATGACCAAAAAACATTTGACTCTCATACTGACCGCCGCCGCGGTTCTTTCTACGCTGCTCAGCTACCTGGGCTTTCATGCGTTTTTTGAGTGGCGTGCAAATGATGCCCCGCTCTGGAGTATTTGCCTTGTCCTGTTTTCCATTTCGTTCGCGGTGCTCACCGTTCCGGCCTATTTGATATGCAAACGCGGATCGGCCGCCGGCCGGAAGCGCTTGAACGTCATTCTGACAATGCTCGCGGTTCTTTGCCCCTTTTGCCTGTACCTGGGGATTCTCATAGGCTTTATCTGTTTTGATGCGCTCGACAGCGCATTTTTAGGCGTTTTGATTCTTCTACTCGTATGCGGCTCGGGCCCGCTCGGAGCGGCTGCGACGCTAACATTGCTGGCGATCAACGTAAAACGCTTTAAAAATCCGGCATGCTGGCCGGTGCTTTTCCTGCTGTTGGTTTTGCTCCTTGTTAATGTTTGTCATCTCCTTCCCATTTACCAGTTCTTCAATTTTCATCTGTACCTCGGACCAATACTCAAATATGTCGGGGAAGTGAAATTTACTTAAGGTTGGATTCTGAATTCATTCTGCCGGGCGAAAGGAGCTTATCCGGAATCGCGTATTGTTCGAGACAAGAATGAGATTGCTGTTTGTTGGGCGGAGAACATGATGAAAGAATACGCCGCGTTTCTGCGCGGAATCAATGTGAGCGGAAAAAACAAAATCGCCATGGCCGAATTGAAGACGCTGTTCATCGGCATGGGGTTTGCCGGTGTCTCGACCGTCAGACGGGCGCGGGAAAAACGGGTTCCTTTTCGAGCGTGTCCGGAAATTTTAAAACAAAGAGATCCCTATTGCGGCCACGTTTCCTTTTATTACAATGAAGACCGCCGGGGCGGGGGGGTATGGGCTGAAACCGGATGTTGGCAAGACGGGAACCCGCTTTTCCGTCCGTTTCAGACGAATGGCAATCTTCCGGCATTTTCACCGGGATGGAGAGATGAGCGCCATGACCAAAAAACATTTGACTCTCATACTGATCGCCGTTGCGGTTCTTTCTCCGCTACTCAGCTACCTGGGCTCTCATGCGTTTTTTGAGTGGGGCGGGAATACGGCCCTGCGCTGGTGTATTTACCTTGTCCGGTTTTTCATTTTGCTCGCGGTGCTTGTCGTTCCAGCCTATTTGATATGCAAACGCGGATCGGCCGCCGGCTGGAAACGCTTGATCCTCGTTCTGACTGCCGTTGCAGTTTTTTGTCCGCTCCTCGCCTGCGTAGTTTCTCACGCGTTTTTTGGGGAGGGTGTAAATACTGTCTTGCGCTTGAGTATTTGTCTTGTTGAGATTCTCATTCTCGGATCGGGTCTGTTTGCGGCGGTTGCCGTTCCGGCCAATTTGGCATCCGAACGCGGATCGATCACCGGGCAAAAGCGTTTAAACATCACCCTGATCGCTCTTGCGCTTCTCTGTCCCTATTTCTTTTACCTGGGGATTTTCATAGGTTTAGTCTATTTTGATAAAGACGGCATGGCACTTTTGGCCGCTTTGCCCGTATACGGTTCGGGTCCGATTGGAACCGCCGCGGCGCTGACATTTTTGGTGACCAATATAAAACACTTTAAAAAAACAGAGAACCGGCCGGCGTTGCTTCTGCTGTTAGTATCGCTCTTTATCAATATTTGCCATATTGTTACCTTCGGTAGGTTCTTCAAAATGTTCTATATCGACGTTCGGTCTCTCGGTCCAATATTTCAAATTTTCTGGTAACTTCTGGATTTGAACTTGTTTTAATGAGGCGAGGGAAAGTGTCGTTCATTGGGAAGGACTTTTTCGGTTTTGTGTATTATTTGAAACAAAGATGAGGTTACCGTTTACAAGGCGGAGAACATGATGAAAGAATACGCCGCGTTTCTGCGCGGAATCAATGTGAGCGGAAAAAACAAAATCGCCATGGCCGAATTGAAGACGCTGTTCATCGGCATGGGGTTTGCCGGTGTCTCGACCGTACTGAACAGCGGAAACGTCCTTTTCTCGTCGGAGAGCGCGGACGGAAACGAAATCGGAGTTCGGGTCTCTGAGAAAATTCGGGAGGTGTTCGGATATGAAGTCCCTACCTATGTCGCCGAGCGGGATCGGCTCCGGGAGATACTCCGCCATGCGCCGAAATGGTGGAATACCGGGGATAGGAGATACTATCACAATCTTGTGTTTATTTTGACGGACGATTCGCCCGATGACATTTGCCGGCTTGCCGGCGCTCCTTCGGAGGGAAAAGAGTTTATACGGCCTTTTGACGAGGTGATCTTCTGGAGTTACGATCTGTCGTGTTATCAGAAATGCAACTGGTGGAAAATGACGGCGGCGCGGGGGATAGCCGAGAGGCTGACGATCCGGACCGGAAATACGGTTAAGAGAGTGTGCCGGTGAATCGCCGGCAGTTTTCCCGCCGACAAGCGGGCAAGGGGCGGTTCTCCGCTGTTCTTTTGGATTTGGAATTTGATGCTCTGACGCGGTTCCGACGGTGCGGGGATATATCTAAAGGGGAAAACCCTTTTGAACGATGTGTATCCGTAAAAAAAGGCTTCGCATAGTGCGAAGCCTTTTTTGTGATAACACGAAGTGTGTCCGTCCGACTAAATGTAGTCGGTGAAGAGCTCTTTCGACGGGCGCGGAATCACCGTGGTGCTGACCAGCAGCCCGTGCTCCGCGACCGCCGCAGCGGCGGCGTCTACCGCCGCTTCGACGTCGGCCACGCTTCCGGTCATCATCAGAAGCCCTTTCCCTCCCATCGCCATGGCAAGGCTCAGACGGAAGATCGTGACACTGGCGGCCTTGGCGGCTACGTCGGCGGCGACCATCGCGCTCGAGGCGCTGAACGTCTCGACAATCCCCAGCGCGCCGATCTCTTCGGGCGAAAGAACCACCGACTGCGTAATTGCCGGGAAGACCGCCGGATGAATGTTCGAGACGACCAGACTGTCGACCACGGCGTCTTTTCCCACGGCGCGGGCGGTGTCGAGGGCGGTTTCGACATCGCTGACCGTTCCGGCCACGATGATCAGGTATTTTCCGGCGCAGATGGTCCGTGCGACCAGAAGATCGACGTTCGCCGATTTCAAAAGGTCGTCCTGAACCTGATACCCGACTCCGATACTCGAAAGTTCGATCGCTCCGACTGCGGCTTTACTCGACATCTCTTCTGTTCCTGTATGTTTTGTGTGTTTCTCTGTTATTTGCTGATAACGACCGATTTTTCGGTGACCGACCGAACCACGCCGTCGATCGAGGCGTGAAGGTCGGCGCCGAGCGCCGGTTTGCCGTCGGTCACCGGGCGCGCCGCGATCACGTCCCCTTTACGGACGGCCTGGCCGGCCCGTACCGTCGGGGTCAGCGGCGCGCCGATATGCTGTTTCAGGAGGAGGGTCACTTCCGGCGCGTCGAGGAGTTCTTCCCGAAGCGGCCCGTGGTTGTCGAACCCGAGCAGATCGACCCGCCGCATCAGGCGCTTGGTCGGAGTCTGCCGGAACGCCATCAGCCGGTTCGGGCGGTCGGAGTCGAACGGCGGGTTCTCCCAACGCTTCTTCTCGGCGATCAGGCGCATCTTGTTCTGGTGATTGACTCCGCGCGGGTCGAGTCCTTCGGGACAGGAGGAGTAACTGCAGAGGTTGCATTCCGAACAGAAGGCGGAGCCGGGAACGTCGGCTTCGCGGTTCATGCTGAACCCGAGACTCCGCATCGACTTGTGCGGTTCGATCGGATGTCCCAGCAGATACCGCGGACAGAGTTCCGTGCAATGCGAGCACTGGTCACATGCCGAACGGCCGGTGCGCATCGTTTTGTTCCAGTCCCAGCTTTTGCGCCGGACGATGAAATGGTCACGCGGCAGGACGATGATTCCGCCGGTCGTCTTGGTGACCGGACCGTCCAGATTCTCGGCGAGCGTTCCCAGCATCACCCCGCCCAGGACGAACGCCGGGTCGGCCAGATCGGTCCCGCCTGCGGCCTGAAGGCAGAGCGAGAGGGGCGCGCCGATCGGAACACGGACCGATACCGGACGACGTACCGCGCCGGCAACGGAGACGAATTTTTCGACGACCGGCATCTGGCCGGCACGCGCCACGTTGTATGCCGTCTCGACATTCATGACGACCGCGCCGACCGCCAGCGGAATTCCTCCCGGCGGGATGACACGGCCGAGCGTCTTGTAGACCAGAACGAATTCGTCTCCCGCCGGATACGCGTCGTCGAGCGGAACAATTTCCATTCCCGCGCGGAGTTTCGGACGGAGCGATTCAATGACACGGTCATATTTCCGTTTGATCCCGACCACGCCGCGCGACGCGCCGGTCAGTTCCATTCCGCGGGCAAGCCCCTCAACGACCGATTCTCCGTAGTGGAGAATGATCTCTTTGTCTTTGTGGAGGAGCGGCTCGCATTCGGCGGCGTTGATCACAACGGTATCGGCTTTTCCGGAGAGCTTCACATGGGTCGGAAACCCGGCTCCTCCGGCTCCGACGACACCCGCGGCGGCCAGATCGGCGGTGGTAATCGGCATGACGGTTATCTTTCGCTAATGGTGGAGCTTTTCCTCCCGGCGGAAGGAAAAGTGTGAGGAAAACGGGGACGGACGCCGGACGCGCTCGGCGTTCGGACAGACCTCCCCATTTCGCCAAATCGGCTAAATTCCATTATAAATAGAAAATTTTCTTTTATCACCCCTCTATTTACCCTATTTTTCGGCGAATCGGGTAGAAAAAACGGTTGAAACGGTGAAAACCGCGTTTTCTCGCTGCCCCGCGCTGAACCGGTGAGGAACGGCGGGTGCTTTTGCGCCGGTGAAAAAACACCCTTTCGCCTTTGCCGCTTGACTGTTCTTTCCGTTTTGAAAGATTATCATTATAATCGCAACGCATTCCGCCCGCTTCTGCGGCGGGCATCCGTTCCACGAAGGAGAGAGTGATGGTTCGTCAAACCTTTTTCCGGCATTTTTTTTCCGCCGCCGTGCTTTTCGTCTGCGCGGCGGCTTCCCTTACGGCCCAGCAGCTCGCGCCCACCGGCGGAACTGTTGACCGGCGGCATACCGTTCTGCCGAAACTCGGCAGCGAAGGGGAAGCGCTCAACAAGGTGTCGCTCGCCAATAACGAGGACCCGATCATCCGCGAACGGGCCGATGAGATCCTGACCGAGGAGAAGGTCGGGATTCTGGTCTACCAGAAGCGGAACCGGAGTATCGTCAACGTCGATACGGAGATGGTCCGCCAGGGGCCGTATCCCTTTTCGGAGATACACGGCGAAGGGCGCGGAAGCGGGATCGTCCTGACGAAAGACGGTGTCATTCTGACGAACTTCCATGTCGTCGACGGGGCGAACTCGGTGACGATTACCCTCTTTAACGGCGAGGCGTACTCGGCGGCGCTCATCGGAAAGGACCCGAATACCGATATCGCCCTCCTGAAAATCAACGCGCCCGAAGAGGATCTCTTTCCGGTCGAGTTCGGCGACTCGAGCCAGATCCTGATCGGCCAGGTGGTCTACGCGATCGGCAACCCGTTCGGGATCGACCGGACGCTGACCCGCGGGATCGTTTCGAACCTGAACCGGACGATCGATTCCCCGAAACAGCATCGCCAGATCAAGGGGGTGGTTCAGATCGACGCGGCGATCAACCCGGGGAATTCCGGCGGTGCGCTCTTTGACAGCCGGGGAAGGATGATCGGGATGAATACCGCCATCGCCAGCCAGGTCGGACAGAACAGCGGGGTCGGTTTCGCTACGCCGGTCAATACGATCTGGCGTATTGCAAACATCCTTCTGGCCGAGGGAAAAGTAAATCGGGGGGATATCGGGATCGTGCAGGTCACCGAGGTCGACGGCGGGCTGGTCCCCGCACTGATCGACAATGAAGGGCCCGCCGACAGGGCGGGCCTGCGGGGCGGGAAGGTGGCGCTTGTCGTCTCGAACCAGCATGGGATGCGCGTGCAGAGCGTTCAGCGGATCCCTCCGAGGGGGGGAGTCGACGTGATCATCGGTGTGAACGGTCAGCCGGTTCGGACCGGTGAAGAGTTCATCTCGCTGGTCGAGGAGCACATGCCGGGCGAAAAGGTTGTCCTGAACATCATTCGGGACGGGAAACAGCGGGAGCTTCCAGTCGTCTTGGGGCAGCCGTCCGACGAAGAGGAGTAACCGTACGTGCTGCAGCCGAAAACGATTCTGGCCGTTGATATCGGCGGCTCCAAACTCCTGACCGCCCTGGCCGAAGTTTCGGCCGGGGGAGAGGTTTCCTTTTCGGGCGAGGTCCGCCGCGAACTGGCCGCCGGACTCGGGAAAGAGGATATCCTCGCCGAGGTGACCGCTGCCTGCGACCGGACCCTTTCGCTTACCGGCACCGCCGGAAACTTCGACGCGCTGGGAGTGACGATTCCCGGTCTGGCCGATCCGAAGACTGCCCTCTGGATTTACGCTCCCTTTTCCGGGATCCGCGATTTTCCGATCGGCGCCCAGCTCGGTCGGATCTACGCCAAGCCGGTTTACGGCGAAAACGATGTGAATGCCTGCGCGTGGGCCGAACATCTTTTCGGCGCATGCCGTGAAACCGGCGATTTCCTCTGGGTAACCGTCAGCAACGGAATCGGCGGGGGGCTGGTGCTCGGCGGGAAAATATTCGCCGGGCATTTCGGCTGCGCCGCCGAGTTCGGGCATCTCAAGGTGACCGACGGGGGCGCGCTCTGCGGCTGCGGGGGACACGGCTGTCTCGAAGCCGAGGCCGCCGGACCCGCGATCGCCCGCCGATACGCACGCGTGACCGGCAAAGAGGGGTTTTCGGCGCGCGACGTCGCCGAGGCGGCGCGGCGCGGGGAAGCCGAAGCGCTTGAAGTCTACCGGAAGACCGGGGAACTCCTCGGAAAAGGGGCGGCCGCCGCGGCGAACCTCCTGAATCCCGAAGCGATCGTTTTCGGCGGCGGTGTCGCTGAATCATTCGATCTTTTCGCCGAGGGATTGAAAGAAAAATTTAGATCTGATATAATGACATTTGCAAACAAAAATGTCCGCATCCTGAAAACAGAGCTCGGTTATAACGCGGGCCTTTTTGCCGCCGCTTCACTGCCGTATCGTTGAAACTATCTGCCGGAGGAAATCCTATGGGCAACGCAAAAGGCTATCTGGTTTTTGACATCGAAAGTGTCTCGGATATTGACCTGATCGCCCGTGTCCGTCATCCCGGGGGGGACACGTCCCCGGAAGAGGCGCTCCGCATCTTTCGGGAAGAACAGATGGAGAAGAAGGGGAGTGATTTCATCCCCTACACCTATCAGGTGCCGATTTCGCTGGTCATTGCCGTGGTGAACGGCGATCTGGCGATCACCAAAGTGGAATGCTTGAAGTGGGAAGACGGCGGTCCGAAGAAGATTGCCGAGGACTTCTGGAACCTCTGGCGCGAGAGGGGAAAACCGACTTTTGTGACGTTCAACGGGCGCGGTTTCGATATTCCGATGATGGAAATGATGGCGTTCCGCTACGGAATCCCGGTTCCGGAGTGGTTCGAGGCCAACGGCTCGTACTCCCCGCGGAACCGCTACAATACTTCGGCGCACTTCGATCTGTACGAGTTCATGAGCAATTTCGGAAGTTCCCCGATCAACGGCGGGCTGGACCTTTCGGCAAAAGTCTTGCAGAAGCCGGGAAAGATCGATACGCACGGCGACATGGTGCAGGATATGTTCATGCGGGGGGAATACGCCGACATTCACGGCTACTGCTTCTGCGACGTGATCGACACCTATTTCGTCTTTCTCCGGTGCAAGCTCCTGACCGGTGAAATTACTCCTGAAAGAGAAGCCGAACTGATTCGGAACACGCGTCAGATGCTGACCGCCTCGTCGGGCACACGCCCCCCGATCAAAAAGTATCTCGAGGCCTGGGCAGCCGCCGAGTCGGCCGAGACGGTCGAGCATCGGATGGAGCAAAAAGCCGCGCAGGCAGAACAGCCGGTTTCCCCCTGATTGGGAAAATCTGTTCCCCCTTTTTTCGCGCGCGGCGTCCGGTTTTCCGGGCGCCCGCGTCATTCTTGCCCCTTGTCAATTTGCTTTTTTCTGATACTATTGTCCATTGGAGAGTTTCCCCCGTTTTTAACCCTCTTAACAAGGCGGTTTCTTTCCGGGGGCGCAATCCCAGACGGCGCGGGAAATCTTTTCCTGACGAGTGGTTCGGCAGGGTTTTCCGCGGTTCATCATGTTTTTGTATGTTGTTCCCGCCGGGCGTACGGCGGAAACGGGTAAAGAAACAGTAACCCCCTAGGAATTTTATTGTGGTAAATCGTAACCTGATTCACAGTCTTGACGCGAACGAGGAAAATTGGGAAGTCGAACTGGCGCAGGCGCTTGGCGACAAAGAAATCGACGGCCAGATTGTTGTCGGCAATGACTTTTCTCCCAACGACATCATTTCCGGCCGGATCGTCCGGATCGAAAAAGAATTCGTAATCGTCGATATCGGCTACAAGAGCGAAGGCCAGATCCCGCTCGCCGAATGGGAAGAAGACGAAGAGCAGCCCCAGCCGGGTCAGACGGTGAAAGTTCTTGTTGAAGAGCTTGACGACACCGCCGAGACGATGCCCAGCGGCATGGTCGCCCTCAGCAAGCGGAAGGCCGCCAAGATCGAAGCTTGGATGGCGATGATGGACAAGGTCAAGGAAGGGGACAAGGTCCAGGGTGTTGTGACCAAAAAGATCAAGGGCGGTCTTCTGGTCGATATCGGCGTCAATGTGTTCCTTCCCGCGAGCCAGGTTGATATCCGCCGCAGCGCCGATATCGGCGAATTCCTCGGCAAGACGATCGACTGCCTCATCCTCAAAATCGACGAGGCGCGCCGCAATATCGTCGTCAGCCGCCGCAAGCTTATCGAAGCCGAACGCGAAGAGAAGAAAAACGCCCTTCTGCACGAGCTGCAGGAAGGCCAGGTCCGCAAGGGGGTCATCAAGAATATCGCCGATTTCGGCGCCTTCATCGATCTGGGCGGGATCGACGGTCTGCTCCATATCACCGATATGAGCTGGGGCCGTATTACCGACCCGAAAGACATTGTCAAAATCAATGAAGAGATCGAAGTCAAGATTCTCCACATTGACTACGAAAAAGAAAAGATCTCGCTCGGCCTCAAGCAGCTGACCGCCAGCCCGTGGGATTCCGTCGAAGAGAAATACCCGATCGGTTCGAAGGTCAAGGGGACGGTCGTCAACGTTATGGGGTACGGCGTCTTCATCAAACTCGAAGAGGGGATCGAAGGCCTGGTTCACATCAGCGAAATGTCCTGGACCAAGCGGATCAATCATCCGAATGAAATCCTCAGCGTCGGCGACGAGATTGAGGTCGTTGTTCTCGGCATCAACAAAGAGAAGCAGGAAATTTCGCTCGGCATCAAGCAGACCCAGGCGAATCCGTGGGAGACGATCGAGCAGAAATATCCCGAAGGGTCCATAATCACCGGTACCGTCCGCAACCTTACCAATTACGGCGCGTTCGTCGAAATTGAAGAGGGAATCGACGGTCTTCTGCACGTCAGCGACATGAGCTGGGCCCGCAAGATCACCCATCCGAACGAAGTTGTGACGAAGGGGCAGACGATCGAATGCAAGCTCCTGTCGATTGACAAGAAAAACCGCCGGATCGCGCTGGGCCTCAAACAGCTCACCGAAGATCCGTGGGAAAACCGGATTCCGAACGACTACCAGCCGGGTCAGCTCGTCAAAGGGACGGTCACCAAGATCACCAACTTCGGTGTCTTTGTGAGCCTCGAAGACGATCTCGAAGGGCTTCTCCACATTTCGGAACTGGCCGACCACAAGGTCGAAAATCCGGAAGACGTCGTCAATGTCGGCGATGAGATTGAAGTCAAGGTGCTCCGCGTCGACCGTCAGGACCGCAAAATCGGTCTGTCGCGCAAACGCGCCAGCTGGACCGAAGAAGAAGCCGCTCAGGCCGAGGCCGCCGAAGCCGCGGAAAAGGGTTCGGAATCGGCCGGCAGCGTCAATCCCGACACTCTGAAAGGCGGGATGGGCGACGATTCCGGTCCGCTCTTCAAACTCTCGCCCGAAGAATGATCCCCGACCGGGACTGACAAGAAGATCACTTGAAATTCTTCGGGATTTCAAGTGATTTTTTTGTGCCCTTCCGTACGGCGGGAACGGACCCGCCTTGCCCGATTTCGGGGAAGGGGATAAAATGAGCCGGAGGTGAAACACACCGTTTCCCTTTCGCGCTTCCCGATCACCGTCTTTCGTCTGTAACCGTCCGATGCCAGAAAAACATCCGCAGAACGACCCCGGATACGACCGTCCCGACGGGCAGCATGTCGGCGCACCCGGTGCGGCGTCCGAGGCCGCGCCGGACGGGAACGCCGCGTCCGGCTTCGAGTTCCTCGAAGAGTCCGAGGCGAAAAAAATCGCCCGCGGGTACCGCGCCGCCTCGCGCAAGGCGCGCCTTTTCCCCGACGCGCCGGGGGTTTACCTGATGAAGGACGCGCGCGACCGGGTGATATACATCGGCAAGGCCAAAAGCCTCAGAAAGCGTACACGCAGCTACTTTCTCCGTCCGGCAATGTCGGATCAGCGTACCGCCGCGCTTGTGCGGGAGATCCGCGATATTGACTTCCTGGAAGCCGAAAGCGAGGTCGACGCCATCCTGATGGAAGCGCGGCTCATCAAAGATATACAGCCGAAGTACAACCGTGACCTGAAAGACGACAAGTCGTTTCCGTACCTGCAGGTCATCGTACGGGAAGAGTTCCCCCGAGTCGAAATCACCCGCACTCCCCGTTCGCACGGCGTCCGGCTTTTCGGGCCGTTTCCGAACGCCTCGCTTCTGCGCGGTGCGCTTACCGCGCTTCAGAAGGTCTTTAAATTCCGCACCTGCGGTCTGGTGATCAAAGAGGGGGATTCGCGTCTGGAAGCGTACCGGCCCTGTGTCCTGGCCTCGATCGGCCAGTGCAGCGCGCCGTGCCGCGGGCGGATTCCGCGCGGGGAGTACCGCAAAGACATCCGCCGTCTCTGCGCGTTTCTTTCGGGAAAGCGGCAGAAGGTGGCCGGTGCGATACGCCGCGAGATGCGTGCCGCCGCCGAAGGGCGGCAGTATGAAAAGGCTGCGGTTCTGCGCGATCAGCTTCTGGCGCTTGAATCGCTCAAGAAGCGCGGTTCGGTGGACAGGCATGTACAGCCGGAAGTCTTTCAGATCGACCCGCGCCGCGGCCTGCGCGGACTGCGTCAGGTCTTTAACCTGAAAGAGGAGCCCCGTGTGATCGAAGGGGTCGATATCGCCCACCTCGGCGGGAAAGAAACGGTCGCATCGGTTGTCCGCTTTATTGACGGGTACCCCTTTAAACCGGGGTATCGCCGGTATAAAATCAGAACGGTTGACGGAGTCGATGATTTCGCCTCAATCGCCGAAGTCGTGACCCGCCGCTTTTCCGAGTCGGAGCGGGGGAATCCGCCCCCTGACATTCTTCTGATCGACGGGGGGAAGGGGCAGCTGCACGCGGCGTGCCGCGCGCTCGAGAATGCTCCGCTTCGGCCGGGAATGATCCTTTCGCTGGCCAAGCGGGAAGAGGAAATATTTCTGCCCGAACGGCCCGAGCCGCTCCGCCTGTCGCGCGACTCGTGGGCGCTGAGACTTCTGCAATACGTGCGGGACGAGTCGCACCGGTTCGCCCAGCACTATCACCATATCCTCCGACGAAAGGCGACTTTGGGGGACGACTGACCGGCGGAAACAGAACGAAGAGAAATATCAATACGGAGTGTCATCATGACGGCGAAAAAGTCGGCAAAAAAGATCGGAATTGCGAAAGCGTGGGGCGGAGTCTTTACCGAGGCGACCGATAAGCGAATGGAGCTCTTTTCGGAAAGCATCTCGTATGACTACCGGCTTTACAGAGAGGATATCGCCGGGTCGATCGCGCACGCGCGGATGCTCGCCGATGTCGGTCTTTTGACCGCCGGGGAGTTCGCCCGGGCTCAGAAGTGTCTCAGGGAAATTGAAAAGGACATTGAAGCGGGCCGCTTCGAGTACACCACCGAAAAAGAAGACATCCACATGCACATCGAGGCGGAACTGACCCGCCGGCTCGGCGATATCGGCAAAAAGATCCACACCGCGCGGAGCCGGAACGACCAGATCTCCACCGATATGCGTCTCTGGGTCCGCGGCGCGATCGACCGCCTCTGCGTCCTTCTGCGCGATCTGCAAAAGGCGTTCGTCAGCCGGTGCGACCGCGACCTCGATGTCATCCTCCCTGCCTACACTCATACCCAGCGCGCCCAGCCGGTTCTGGCTCCCCACTACTGGCTTTCGTATTGCGAGAAATTCGAACGGGACCGGCAGAGACTCCTTGACTGCCGCAAGCGGGTGAACGTCCTGAGCCTGGGCGCCGCCGCCTGCGCCGGCACGTCGCTGCCGATCGACCGCGCCAAGACCGCCGAATATCTCGGATTCGAAAAGGTCGGCCGGAACAGCCTTGACATTTCGGGCGACCGCGATTTCGCGATCGAGTTCGCGTTCGACCTGGCCCAGATCGCCATCCATTTAAGCGGCTGGGCGGAAGAGTGGATCTGGTGGTCCACCTGTGAGTTCAGTTTCTTAAAGCTGCCTCAGGCATTCTCAACCGGTTCCTCCATCATGCCGCAGAAGGTGAACCCCGACTCGCTCGAGCTGATCCGCGGCAAAACCGCGCGTGTCGTCGGGAATCTGCAGTCGCTCATGATTCTGATGAAAGGGCTTCCCCAGGCGTATAACCGCGACATGCAGGAGGACAAAGAGCCGGTATTCGACTCGTTCGACACGGTCAGCGCCTCGCTCGAACTGGCGGCGCCCATCGCGGCGCAGACCGAACTCAACCGCGAGGCGATCGCCGCGCGGATCGACGACGGCTATCTCGACGCGACGAGCCTGATGGAATACCTGATCCGCGCCGGGGTTCCCCAGCGGAGTGCACACGGAATCGTCGGACATCTGGTCCGTGCGGCAATGACACGCGGAATCCGCCTTTCCGAAATCCCGCTCGACGAGATGCGCGAGTCCGCTCCGCAGATCAGCGCCGACGTTTACGGCTACTTAGACGCCGCCGGCGCGGTACGCGCGATGAAGAGTTTCGGCTCGACCGCTCCGGCAGAGGTTAAAAAACAGATCCGGTGGTGGAAAAAGCAGCTCGGACTCTGAAAGATGACCGCGGTCGGGCAGTCTCTTCTTTACCGGCGGTATGCTGAAGCTTCGCCGGCCGGGACGTTCGTTTTTTCATCCGTCGAATTTTCGGCTGTAGAGCAGTGTCGCGAATCCGACCACCCCGCAGCTGCTCAGATTGTGGAGCAGCACCCCCGCGGTCGGGTTCAGCAGTCCGCAGGCCGAAAGGGCGATCATCGCCGCATTAAAGAGGACGGCGTAGACAAATCCGGCGCGGATCGTCCGGACGGTCGCCCTTGCCAGGCGCTTTAAGTAGACCAGACGGGTCAGATCATCGGTCATGAGCGCGATGTCGGCGGCCTCGACTGCGATGTCGCTGCCGAAACTTCCCATCGCTGCGCCGACGTCGGCGGCTTTCAGCGCCGGGGCGTCATTGACGCCGTCCCCGACCATGCAGACTTTTGTTTTTCCCGTCCTGAGCAGACTGACCTTTTCTTCCGGAAGAAGTTCGGCGTGAACCTCGTCGATTCCGGCCTGTTTCGCGAAATATTCGGCGGCCGGACGGTGGTCGCCGGTCAGCAGAACCGGGGCGGCGCCGAGTGCCCTTAAACCCGCGACGGTCCTCCGCGCTTCCGGACGGACGGTGTCCGAGAGGGCGACCGCACCCAGGCATTCCGCGGCGTCGGCAACCAGGATCAGCGCTTTTCCCTCCATGCGCAGCGGCTCGAACTTCTGCAGTACGCCGTCGCTGAGCGGCACGCCCGATTCGGCGAGAAATTCCCTCGTTCCGCAGAGGATACGCCGGCCGTTGACTTCGGCTTCCACTCCGCGTCCGGCGCGCATTCGGAAGTTTTCCGTTTCAGAGAGGGCCAGTCCCGCCGCGGCGGCTTTTTCGCAGACGGCTTTCCCGAGCGGATGCCCGCTCTTCGCCTCCACCGAGGCGGCAAGGCGCAGAAGCGTGTTTTCGTCAAGACCCGCTTTCACCGGCAGGAGGCCGCTCACCTGCAGCTCGCCGCTGGTCAGGGTTCCGGTTTTATCGAACGCGACTTTTTTGACCCGGTCCATCATCTCGAGTGCGGCGCCCGATTTGACGATCACGCCGTGTTTTGCCGCCTGGCCGATCGCCGCCACAATCGCGGTCGGTGTTGCCAGAACCAGCGCACAGGGGCAGAAGGCGACCAGGATCGTCACCATACGGACCGGATCCCCGGTAAAGAGATATACAAGAATCGCGATTCCCAGTGCGGACGGAATCAGCCAGCCCGCCCATCGGTCGGCAAGGCGCTGAATCGGCGCTTTCTTCTTATCCGCTTCCCGCACAAGGCGGATCAGCTTTTGGAGTGAGGAATCGGAGCCGGCGGAAACCGTTTCAAGGTCGATGGCGCCGAACCGGTTGATTGTTCCGCAGTAGACCGGGTCGCCGGGGCCCTTGTCGACCGGAATCGACTCGCCGGTCACGACCGACTGGTCAACCGCGGTTTCCCCGGCGAGAATCTTCCCGTCAACCGGAATCGATTCCCCCGGCAGGACACGGATGAGGTCGCCCGGTTTGGCTTCGGCGGGGGAGATCATCTCTTCGGCGTTTCCTCTGATTCTGCGGCACTCGGCCGGAGTCAGGCTCAGAAGGTTCTTAAGACCCGCCTCCGCGCGCCTTTCCGTTCTCTTTTCGAGATAGCCCCCGATCGCCATGATGAAGGCAACTTCTCCCGCCGCAAAATAATTGCGGATCGATATGGAAGCGATCATCGCGATGGTGATCAGGAGGGGAACCGAAAAGATTCCGATCCCTTTCTGGTTCGCGGCCCGCAAAACGGCGGCATGCGCCAGAGGGATCCCGCTGATCAGGACCGCACCCCATGCCGGGTCGACCGGAAGTTCTTTCCCCATGACCCTGACAAGAATGAAGCTGGCGGCCAGCAGAATTCCCGAGACACAGGTCATCGGCAGGCTCCGCAGGAGATGAATGATTTTCTTTTCAAGCATGTGATTTCAGAGCGGTGGAAGCGGCCGGTTTAGCCGAGGCTAAACTTTGTTGGAAAATTTTTTCAATACTCACTTCAAGATAACAATTTCAGGATGAAGTGTCAATGATCTCCCGGAGTGAAAATCCCCGTGAAACGGGGTGAAAAGGGGGCTTGCTTCACGCCGGATCCGCTCCGTGCCGGTAGTGTGACGCCTTGAGTTTTTCCCCCCTTCTGGTATGATTGAGAGAGTTGTGCTTCAGGAGCTTTCGTCAATAAGTAACAAGGCCTCCCGCCATTGAACACTCCCGGCAGAAAGGTTTTTATGTCCCTGGTGATGACCCCGCAGGAAAAGAAAGTCATTGATACGATCCGAGCCCTTTCGATGGATGGTGTCCAGAAGGCGAAAAGCGGGCATCCCGGAACCGCCATGGCGCTGGCTCCGATTGCCTACCTTCTTTACAACGAGGTCATGAACTATGACCCGGCGCGCCCTGGCTGGCTCAATCGCGACCGGTTCGTCCTTTCGATCGGACACGCGTCGATCCTTCTCTACTCGATTCTCCACCTGGCGGGGGTCTCTGAAAAGGGGGTTCCCGCCGTTACGATGGACGACCTAAAATCGTTCCGTCAGCTCGGCAGCCGCTGTGCCGGTCATCCCGAATACGGCCTGGTTCCCGGAATTGAAATGACGACCGGCCCGTTGGGCGCGGGTCTGGCGACGAGTGTCGGAATGGCGATGGCCGGGCGGTGGCTCGGGCAGCGGTATAACCGCCCCGGTTCCGACCTTTTCTCGTATCGTGTTTATGCTCTCTGCGGGGACGGGTGCATGATGGAGGGGATATCGTCCGAGGCCGCTTCCCTGGCCGGACATCTGAAACTCGGGAACCTCTGCTGGATTTATGACGACAACAAAATCACCATCGAAGGGGCCACCGACCTGGCGTTCTCCGAGTCGGTCGACGACCGGTTCCGTGCGTATGGCTGGAACGTGATCCGTGTGGACGATGTCAACGACCTTCCCGCTCTTCGCGAGGCGTTTGCCGCCGCCGGGGCCGAAACGTCCCGCCCGAGTCTGATTATCGCCAAGAGCCGGATCGCGTTCGGCGCCCCGACCAAGGAGGGGCAGGAATCGGCGCACGGCGCCCCGCTCGGGGAGGACGAGGTCCGCGGCGCAAAGAAGTTCTACGGGTTTCCGGAAGAGGAGTCGTTCCGGGTTGAGCCGGACGTCTACGGCGTCTTCGCTCAGGCCGCCGCGCAAAAGGGCGCGCGCCTTTCCGCCTCGTGGGAGAAACTCTGCGCCGACTATCGCGCGGCCGATCCCGAAGCGGGGGCGGAACTCGACGGGCTCGCCGCCGGGAAACTTCCCGTCGGATGGGACAGCGCCATTGAAACGTTCCCCGCCGACCCCAAAGGGATGGCGAGCCGCGCATCAAGCGGCAAGGTTCTGAACTGGGCCGCGCTCGGAATTCCGTGGCTTGTCGGCGGTTCGGCCGACCTCGCCCCATCGAACAACACTCTCCTGAAGTTTGACGGCGCCGGCGCGTTCGCTCCCGGCACGGCGGGCCGGAACATCCATTTCGGCGTCCGCGAAAACGGGATGGCCGCCATTGCCAACGGGCTGACCCTCTCGGGACTGCGCGGCTACTGCGCGACCTTCTTCGTCTTTTCGGACTATCTCCGTCCGATGGTCCGCCTGGCGGCGCTCATGAACCTGCCGACCCTCTTCATCTTCACACACGACTCGATCGGTGTGGGGGAAGACGGACCGACCCATCAGCCGGTTGAACATTTAGCGGCGCTGCGGGCGATCCCCGGAGTGCAGGTTTTCCGGCCCGCCGACGCCAATGAGGTCGCCGAATCGTACCGCGCCGCGCTCGAGACGGCCGATGCCCCGTCGGTCCTGGTCCTCACGCGCCAGAATCTGCCGACCCTCGACCGCACGCAGTGTGCGCCGGCATCCGGCACGCGCCGCGGCGCGTATATCCTGCTCAAAGAGAAAGCCGGCTCGCCCGACGTCATTCTGATCGGCACCGGCAGTGAAGTGGCCCTCTGTCTCGAGGCCGCACGAAAGCTCGAGTCTGAGGGAATCGCCGTGCGCGTTGTCAGTATGCCGTGCCAGGAGCTTTTCGAGCGGGAATCGGACGAATACAAAGAATCGGTTCTCCCCGCCGCGGTTCGCGCGCGCGTCGCCGTCGAACTGGGTGTCCGCCAGGGATGGGACCGTTACCTGGGCTTTGAAGGAAAATTTCTCGGGATGGAAGGGTTCGGCGCCTCGGCGCCCGCCGGCGTCCTGATGAATCATTTCGGTTTCACCGCCGGCCGTCTGGCCGACCTGGCGAAAGAAGTCATACAAAAGTAAAAGGAGACAGTCATGTCCCGCAAATACGCGATCATTATCCCCGACGGGTGTGCCGATCTGCCGATTGAATCGCTCGGCGGAAGGACCCCTCTCGAAGCCGCTGACATTCCGAACATGAACGCGCTGGCCGAAACGGGGATCATCGGCCGCTCGCTGAACGTTCCCGACGGATTTACGCCCGGTTCGGATGTCGCCAACCTGAGTCTGCTCGGCTACAATCCCGCCGACTACTACACCGGCCGCGCCCCCCTGGAAGCGGTGGCGCAGGGAGTCGAGCTCGGCGGCGACGACTGGGCTTTCCGGTGCAACCTGGTCTGCCTCGAAGACGGCAAGATGAAAAGTTTCACCGCGGGGCATATTTCGAGTGCCGAGGGAAAGGAGATCATTGCCGATCTCCAAAAGGTGATTGCTCCCCGCTGGGAGGCGATCGCGCCCGGAACCGGTTCGGTCGAGTTCTTTCCGGGGGTCAGCTACCGCAACCTGATGGTCTTTCGGCCGAGCACCGACGCCGGACGCGCCTTCTTCTCGCAGAAGACGAAGACCTATCCGCCGCACGACTACACCGATCGCGACTACGCACAGGCGCTTCCCGCCGGAGAGGGAGGGGAAGCCGTTCTTGCCCTGATGCGCGAGACGGAAGCCTTCCTGGCCGACCATCCGGTCAACAGGAAGCGGATCGCCGACAGGAAACTTCCGGCGACCTGCGCCTGGCTCTGGGGACAGGGGAAACGTCCCGATCTGCGTCCGTTCGGCGAACAGTACGGAGGTATCCGCGGCGGGATGATTTCGGCGGTTGATCTGCTGCGCGGGATCGCGGCCCTTCTCCGCTGGGACATCATCGATGTGCCGGGGATTACCGGCTATGTCGATACCGATTACGCGGCAAAGGGAGAGTACGCCGCCCGCGCTCTGGATGACCTCGATCTGGTCTGCGTCCATGTCGAGGCGACCGACGAGTCGTCGCACGAGGGGAGCCTTGAAAAGAAGCTTCAGGCGCTCGCCGATATCGACTCGAAAGTCCTCCCGCCGGTTCTCGCAAAGCTTCGAAGTTATCCCGACTGGCGGATTTTCGTCTCTCCCGACCACCCGACCCCGATATCGACCAAGACCCATTCACGCGATTTCGTTCCGTGGATCGTCGCCGGGTCTGATATCGGCCCGATTCCGGGACAGGGGCGTTTCTGCGAAAAGACCGCCGAGACCTCTCCCTGCGCCTATGAACGCGGGTTCGAGCTGATGTCATGGTTCACAAAATAAGAAGAATAGGGTAACCGACGCGGTTTTTCCTCTAACTCGACCTTCGAAAAAACCGATAAGGGAGACGGAGGTCTGGGCGTTTGTGCTCTGAACGCCCCCTCCTTTTTTCAGGAAATCGGGTTTTCGCGGTCAAATCCGGGGATCCCGCCGCAGCCGACGATCCTCCTTTCGGGTTCTCCTCACTGAAATGGTTTCCGGACAGACCGCTGTTTCAGAAGGAGGAGAGGCCGGACCGGTTCGGCAGGGAAAGATCAGTTTTTCAGCAGGAAAGAGACGATGCCAACCTCATTGTTCCAATATGAGATGTTGCCGACCACATGGTTCTATCTCTCTTCCATCATGATCCTGGCGACCGTCTTCCGATTCAGCCGCTTCTTTTCGGTGCGAAACTTCGATATCGTCACCCTCATTCTTTTCACGCCGGGTCTCCTTTTTATTTCGATGGGGCAGTCGCAGACGGGGTTCCTCTGGATCCACGCGGCGGGCCTGGTTTTTTTCTGCCGGCTGATTGCCGACCTGTTCATGGTTCACCGTCCCCTGCTTGACCCGAACCTGACGACTTCGAGCGTTGTCTTTTCGATCGTGATGCTGATCATGTTTTTCGTCCCGAACCTGCTGATCAATCGGGGGGAGCACGTCGAAACCGCGCGGACGATCCGGCTCGAGCAGATGCTCACCACGCAGATGATGAGCGATCTGCGGAAAGGGAAACCGGATCCGATCATGGAAAACCCGGGCTACCGTCCCTTCTACAAGCTGAGCCGAAAAGCGGAGGAGATCCTTCTTCCCTCAAACGACATTCAGGATGAAGTTGAGGCGCGTCTGACCACTTCGGCGATTGCGCACTCCGCGCCGATCCGATTCCCCGGCTGGAACGAGCCGTTCTCGTTCGGCGCGATATCGATGAAATTCAGCTCCCAGCTGGGCAAGTCCGACGCTGCCGGTTCCGCCGCGCCGCCCCGCCGCCCGACGGTCGAGGACTACAACCGAACTCATTCCGCCGATTCGGACGCGGGGGACGATCCGACTCCCGCGCTCGACGAGTTCTTCCTGATCTCGTTCATCCTGCTGGCCCAGTTCGGCGTTGTCTGGGGACTGATTGCGGTCGGTCATTGTCATTTTGGGAACCTCAAGATGGGGCTTGCCGCGGCGATGGTCTATCTCCTTCTCCCCCATGTGAACCAAATGCCGGGGAGCCTCGAAAACGTCCTGCCGGGAATGCTCCTGGTCCTCGCCGTGGCGATCTACTGCCGCCCGGTCTTCAGCGGTTTCCTGATCGGTCTTGCCGGTTCGCTCGTCTTTTATCCCTTCTTCCTGATTCCTCTCTGGTGCGGTTTCTACTTGAAGCGGGGACTGCACCGGTTCCTGATCGGAATCCTGACAGCGGTCTTTCTGATGGGGATTCTGCTGATGTTTGCGCCGTCCGAGTACGGCACTTATGCGGAACTCCTCGCGTCAATGTTCGGCCGCCATTCCCTCTGCCTGGTTACTCCGACCGGACTCTGGGCCTCGGTGCCGACCTACTACCGCATTCCGATCATCACCCTCTACCTGGCGATCTGTTTCGGTTTCTTCCTCTGGCCCCCGCAAAAGAACCTCGCCGCCCTGATCGCCTCGTCGGCGCTTCTGATGCTCGGCGTTCAGTTCTGGATGGGGAATAACGGCGGCCTCTACATGGGGTGGTACCTTCCGCTCCTGATTCTGACCTTTTTCCGTCCGAATCTCGAGGACCACGTCGCTTCGGTCAAAGTGCAGGAAGTCTGAAATGGATAAGTTTTTTCTGACCGCGGGGATCCCCGCGTCGAGTCCCGTTCTCTATCGGCAGATACGCTTTTCAGCTGGGGACCCCGCCGCGCTCCTCGAATTTCCCGACCCGAAACTCGTGATTTCCGAGGCGCGGCCGACTCTGTATTGCCGGTCCGCCGAGCGGAACCGCGTCTCGACAACCCTCCTGATCCTCCGCGACATCGAAAACGAGCGGGCGGTTTCGTCGGCGACAGTTGACTATGTCGCTTCCCCCGCCGATTTTTCTCCCGCCGGGGGGCTCTCCGGAGACCGCGAGACGGCAACCGCGCAGAGCGCGGCAGAGGCGTTTCGCCGCTACGGCGCGCCCGAGGTGACCGCCGACCGTTCGCTTCCTCTCATTTACGCGGAGATGCTCCGCCGCGTGTCGGTTCCGATTCGATGCGATATCGAACGGGGGATTATCGAACGGCGCCGAAAGTCCGCCTGGGAGATCGAGGCGGTTCGTGCTTCACAACACGTTACCGAATCGGTGATGGCGTCGGTCTGCACCCTGATCGGTACCGCACCCGCCGATACCGGCGGTGTACTTCTCCACGAGGGGGAACCCCTCACTTCGGAACGTGTCCGCGCGCTGATCGACCGCCGTCTGCTGGAAGCCGGGTTCATGAACCCCGAATCATCGATCGTGGCGGGTCAGAAAGACGGCGGCGACTGCCACTGTTTGGGGAGCGGCCCCCTGCATCGGGACGAACCGGTCATTGTCGACATTTTTCCGCGGTGCCGGACGAGCCATTATTTCGGCGACTGTACCCGGACGGTGGTCAACGGCACGGTCAGCCCGGTTCATGAAAAGATGCACCGTGCGGTTCAGGAAGCGAAACGCGCCGCGCAGCGGACGATCCGTGCCGGCGTAACGGGGGAAGAGGTCCATCGGGCGGTGATCGCCTCGCTTGAAGCAAGCGGATTCGGTTATGCCGTTCCCGGGAGTGACGAGGCGCAGAACGAGATCCGTCTGACCCACGGTACGGGGCACGGGCTCGGCCTTTCGTGTCACGAGCCTCCCCTGCTCGATTTCGGGGGGCCGGAACTGCTGGTCGGCGATATCGTCTCGGTCGAACCGGGGCTTTACAGCAAAAAGTACGGCGGGATCCGTATAGAAGATATGGTCGTTGTGACCCCGACGGGATGTGAAAATCTGGGAGAGCCGATTTCCGAATCGCTCACTTGGACGTAGCTCAGATTTTTGGCTTGACCCCCGTCTGCCAAAAGACGAAAAAAGGAGTATAATACCCGGGTAATGTTGCGCGTTTCGGGTTCGGAGCCCTGCAGTGGTCCCGCCTCCGGAACGAGAACCCCCGGGGCACGGTTTGCGGCGCCCGGCGGGCGTCCGTCCAACCCATAATGCAGGAGGATTTGTTTTGAGTCGCGATCAGAAGCAGAAAGAGGAAGCCATTCAGTTAACCGGAGTGGTGACCGAAGAAGTCCGCGGCGCGTTTCGTGTTAAGTTAGACGACATGGATCACGTCGTCCTTTGCCGCCTGGCGGGAAAGATGCGGAAGTTCCGCATCCGCGTTGTTCCGGGTGACCACGTCCAGGTTGAAATCAGTCCATACGACATGGACCGCGGGCGGATCGTCTACCGCGAGAAGTAACCCGCCCATCTCTTTTCTTTTATCCCGCCGTCCGAAAACGTTTTTCATTCAGGAGCGTTCGCTGTCTTTTCCGGCCGCGGGCCGCTCCTTTTTCCGTCAGCGCGTATCCTTTGGCCGAAACCGTTTGAAACGCGCTGAAAATTTCGGCTAGTCTGTCTCCTCTTCCGGAACGGGAAGGTGACTGAGCGCGTCGCGGTAGAAGCGTGACCAGAACGAGTTTTCGCTCCCCCCCGAAAGGGTTTCCAGGAGGGTGGGATAGGGGACCGTCTTCTCTTCCGCCGGCGCGAGGAGTATCCGATAGGGGGGCGAGGTCGATTCACTGACCGCGATCACCCCGCGGCTCGTCTCTGCCGCCCTGATTGAGACGCCGTCGTATCCAAGTTCGAAATCAAACATCACCCGGTCGAGCGGAACCATATCCTCGGGAAACCGGTTGATCAGAATGTCCCCCGGCTGGAATTCGAGTCCGAACTCCTTTTGAAACCGGGTCAGGAATTCCTTTTTGAACCGCGGGCCGAGCAGATGAATCCGCCCGCTGCCGAGGAAGACGCTGTCGGAGAGTTCCCCCTCTTTAACGGCCAAACGTCCCAGAGTTCCCTCAATCCGGGTTGAGACAACCTGCTTTAAGAGACACGCAAGATCGGCATCGTGTATTTCAACACCGCCGAGGTTTGTGTGGCGGCGCGGTGCGGCGCCGGTCTCGGCGAACGAGACGATGCGGCCGGTCAGCCAGGAATTCCCGCCCCAGCCGGCCAGTTTCGGCGCGAACCACGCCAGAACGCTTGTAGGGAACGGCGAGCGGCGGGAATCGAGAATCCAGGCGAGCGGGAACGGCTGGCTCGGCATGGCGGAAGGCGCGTTTGACACGGCTGCGGCTTCCGGCGCTTCTTCCCCTGCGGTATCGGCTTTTGCCGTCTCTTCGGGAAT
>JAEEGL012744972.1_pt1 | contig 24975 bp, 17 predicted proteins | sample 9134231 | NCBI WGS metagenome assembly JAEEGL01 (sample SAMN16246548, study PRJNA631951) | gut metagenome | biome: gut microbiome; feature: rumen; material: fiber-attached | host: Bos | place: Iran: Karaj | collected 2018-10 | reverse complement strand
TCTTCCTGCTGTGCCCTGTATACGTGTGCCGCAAGCTTGGGATTTCTGAATATGTCGCACACTCCGTGATAACATATCCTGTCCCCGCTTCCGAAGTCCTTATGCGTGTTGTAGTCAAACATGCACCATCCGAACGATCCCGTGATGTCATCGGCCTTTGCGACGTCATTCAGCACTCTCGCGTGGCGGAGCATATGCTCTGTCCTGTGATCCTCGCAGTCAAACGCCTTTGTCGGGAACATATGACCGTTGTATTCGGTCACAAGATAGGGCTTGCCGATATCAGGTGTTACCGACGATTTCCTCTCTGCTCCGGCATTATTTCCGCAGTGCGAAAAATCATTGTATGTAAACACATCCTCCTGGAAGTCACCCTTTTTATAGCAGCGAACCCCTCCGGTCTGTCTTGACGGATCCTCGGCATGAGCCATGGCATTCGTGCGGGCATAGAATTCCTCGTCATCCGTCGACTCGTTTATCCTGACACCCCAAAGTATTATCGAAGGATGATTGATGTTTTGGCGGATCATGTCCCTAACGTTGTCGACCGCCTTATCCTTCCACTCGTCGTCGCCGATATGCTGCCATCCGGGTATCTCAGTGAACACCATAAGACCTGTCTCATCGCACTTGTCGAGAAAACTCTGCGCCTGCGGATAGTGTGAAGTTCTGACCGCATTGACCCCGAGCTTGTCTTTGAGGATCACCGCATCAAGTTCCTGCATCGAATCGGGCATGGCATATCCGACATATGCATACGACTGATGACGGTTAAGACCTCTGATCTTGAGTCTTCGCCCGTTTATGAAGAATCCGTTCGGTTTGAACACGGCCTTTCTGAACCCAAACGTATCCGTGTGTCTGTCGACTATTACACCCTGCGCATTGATAAGTTCTATCTTCTGCTCATAAAGTGCAGGATTATCGGGATCCCAAAGTTCAACGTCGTCGGCGCGAAGTATCGTCTCCGTATAACCGTTCACCGTTTCCGTTTCGGATGATCTTGTAAATGCTTCCTCACCCTTTTTGCGGATGTAAGTCACCATCCTGTATCCGTCCGTTGCCCCCTCGGTATAAACCTTCGTTACAACGGCACCCTTTTTGCAAAAAAGCTTTCCGTCCTGCTCATATCTGTCGGTCAGCTTTGTGTCTATCGCTGTCCGCGAAATGTAGGAAGGTGATTTTACCTCCAGGTAAACGTCCCTGTATATCCCGCCATAGGTCATGTAATCGATCGCAAAACCGAAAGGCGGCTGATTGAGCGTCTCACGGCTGTCAACACGAACGGCTATCACATTGTCGTTGCCGTAATCGAGATATTTGCTTATATCTACGGTAAATGCCGTATAGCCGCACGTATGCGTTGAGGCCTTTTTGCCGTTTATATAGACCTGCGCCTCATGCGCCACCCCTTCGAATGTGAGCAGAACGACCATGTCCTTCCAGTCCTTCTGAGCCGTAAAATGCCTTCTGTAGCAGCTGACTGTCTGATAAATGCTCTCATCAAAGTAATGCAGCGGCATCTGTCTGACCGAATGCGGAATGATGACATCCTCCATCAACGATTCATCGTATCTCGGATCGGTCATATCCTCCGTAAACTCGTCGTCAAACTTCCAGTTGCGGTCGATGTATATAACGTTTTCTTTCATAGTCGGACCTCCGGCAAACATATTGTATTGCGCTAGATAAAATATACGTTTATATTAATATAGTATTGTCAAAATCACAAGAATCGCGAATCGAACGGAGAAGGAAAATGAATCTTGAAAAACTGTTTAACAGCGAGCTTTTTTGCGATGTATACGGGAACGATCCCGATATGCTTTCTTATCACAGGAAACGTATAACAAATGCGGTCTCGGGCTACGAAGAGCACTTCGGAAGCTCGGATGAAGCTCATGTGTTTTCGGCCGCAGGACGCAGCGAGATAGGCGGCAACCATACCGACCACCAGCGCGGGCAGGTACTCGCCGCATCGCTTAATATCGATTCACTTGCGATCGCAGGTGCCGTTTCAGAAAACGTGATAACGCTTTATTCCGAAGGATATGACACGTTCACCGTGGACCTTGCCGGGCTCGATCCCTTATCTTCCGAAACCGGATCGACTGCCTCCCTCATAAGAGGCGTTGCTGCGGGATTTGCCAAAAAAGGCTACCGGATCGGCGGATTCAACGCTTATGTAACAAGCGATGTTCTCGGAGGCTCGGGGCTTTCCAGTTCGGCTTCGTTCGAGTCCCTGATCGGGGTTATCCTCTCGGGGCTTTATAACGACGATAAAGTTTCGACCGTTGATATAGCCAAGATAGGGCAGTTCGCCGAAAATCACTACATGGACAAACCGTGCGGCCTGATGGACCAAATGGCCTGCAGCGTCGGTGGATTCGTTCATATCGACTTCGCCAAAACGGGCGACGGCGATCCGCTCTTTGACGATACTTATCCGAAGATCGAGCGTATCGACCTCGATCCGTCGGATTACGGTTATTCGCTCGTTATAACCGATACGAAAGCAAGTCATGCCGATCTTACCGATGAGTACGCATCGATCCCCGCAGAAATGAAAGCCGTGGCTGCCTTCTTCGATAAGGAGGTGCTCACGGAGGTTTCGGAAGAGGAATTTATTAAACATATCCCCGAGATCAGAAAACAGACCGGCGACAGGGCCGTCGTTCGCGCCATGCACTTCTTCGGCGAGAACAAACGCGTTATTGTCGAGTCCGAAGCACTCGTCGCAAAGGATTTTGAAAAGTTCCTCAAAAACTTCGCTGCTTCGGCAAAATCTTCCTTCGAATACCTTCAGAACATATACAGCGTTAAAGATCCGAGTCAGCAGGGTGTTGCACTTGCACTTGCGGTAAGCGAAGTGTTCCTCAGCTCTCCTTTAAAAGGTGTGGCCAGGGTACACGGCGGAGGATTCGCCGGTACGATCCAGACATTTGTAAAGACCGAATTCGCGGACGAATACATCGCTTCGATGAACGATATACTTGGCGAAGGTGCAGCGCAAAAGTACACGATCAGGAAATACGGCTGCATCCGACTGATGTGACCGTAGGAGGAGATTAATAATGAGCGATCGCAATATCTCTGATCTTATAAATGAACTTGTCATTTACGGGAAGAAGCACGATCTGATCCCGGAAGATGATGCGATACTGTGTACAAACAGACTTCTTGAACTGTTTGATGAGACGGCTTTCGAACCTTCGGACATTAAGAGTGATGAGCGCCCTCTTCATCTCATACTCGAAGATATGATGCAAAAGGCGCTTGATAAGGGGATCTTAAAGAGCGACTCCGTCGCATCGCGTGACCTTTTTGACACGAAGATAATGGGGCTGATAACACCTCCGTCTTCCGTTGTCAGGGCTGAATTTGCCGACAGGTACAAAAAGTCCCCGAAAGAGGCGACCGACCGGTACTACGCGTTTTCGATCGCTACCAATTACATCCGGAAAGACCGTATAGCCAAAGATATAAAATGGGAATCTCCCACTTCATACGGAACACTCGACATTACGATCAATCTGGCAAAGCCGGAGAAGGATCCGAGGGATATAGCAAATGCACTTTCGGCTCCCAAGTCCGGATACCCGCTGTGTCTTCTGTGCCGCGAGAATGAGGGCTATGCCGGGACTCTTACTCACCCCGCAAGGCAGAACCACAGGATCATTCCGATAAAGCTTTGCGGACAGCCCTACTATCTGCAGTACAGTCCTTACGTTTACTATAACGAGCACTGCATTGTTTTTAACGAGAAGCACACTCCGATGAAGATCGATGAAGATGCCTTTGCGAAACTTCTCGACTTTATCCAGGCTTTTCCGCATTATACGATCGGTTCGAACGCGGATCTTCCGATCGTGGGCGGATCGATACTCACCCACGACCACTTCCAGGGCGGATGCTATGAGTTTCCCATGGTAAGAGCCGGTTACACCGAAGAATTCAAACTGAAAGATTACGAAGACATACAGGCAGGTCTTATAAACTGGCCGCTTACGACGATAAGACTACGTACAAAGAACATGGCGCTCCTCGTCAGAGCCTGCACCGAAATACTTGCAAAATGGAGAGAATACTCCGATGAAGACTCATTCGTTTTTGCATACACTTATGAGGACGGCAAAAAGGTTCCCCATAACACGATCACTCCGATCGCCAGAATGAGAGGCGACCTTTATGAGATGGACCTGGTGCTCAGGAACAACATCACAACCGACGAACATCCTCTCGGTGTGTACCATCCTCACAGCGAGTACCATCATATCAAGAAAGAGAACATCGGACTTATCGAGGTCATGGGGATGGCGATCCTTCCGGCAAGGCTCAAGCGGGAACTTGCCGATATCGAAGCGATCGTCAAAGCAGCTCTTAAGGGATTTTCCGGTGACGGCGAAGCCGTCCGGGATATATGCGATAAAGTTCGCGCCGATGAGCACCTGCGTGTCCACGAAGAATGGCTCTGCAAAATACTTACGGCCGGGATCGGTGATCTTCGGGTAAAGAACGAGACCGATGAGAGTGCCGTTGAGGAATTCCTGAGGCGCGAAGTCGGGATCGTATTCTCGCATGTACTTGAAAACGCCGGAGTCTATAAGCAGACACCCGAAGGGGTTGCGGGATTCATGCGTTTTATTAAACAGTTTGTATAACAATGACCAACACAGACAGAAAAATGGAACAGTTGAGTTTATTCTCGGATTCTCCGTCACAATATAAACAGGCACCTCTTGCGAGCAGGATGCGTCCCGAGACTCTTGATGAGTACGTCGGGCAGCAGCATCTTGTCGGACCGGGCATGCTGCTTCGTCAGCTGATCGAAAAAGACCAGATATCCTCAATGATATTCTGGGGACCTCCGGGCGTCGGAAAGACAACTCTGGCCCGGATAATCGCCAACCACGCGAAAGCTCATTTCGTTGAATTCTCGGCTGTCACAAGCGGGATCAAGGATGTTAAGGAAGTCATGAAAGAAGCCGAAGACAGCAGACGCCTCGGTATCAGGACTCTCCTTTTTACGGACGAGATACACCGCTTCAACAAAGCACAGCAGGATGCGTTTCTGCCTTATGTCGAAAAAGGCAGCATCGTTCTTGTCGGAGCAACAACGGAGAACCCCTCGTTCGAGATCAATTCGGCTCTTCTGTCACGCTGTAAGGTGTTCATTTTAAAAGCTCTTACGGAAGATGACCTTTTCAGGCTACTAAAAACAGCACTTACTTCCGAGAAGGGCCTCGGAAACTCGAAGATCGCGATAACGGATGACGAGCTTCGTTCGATAGCGACATTTTCAAACGGAGATGCAAGGACTGCGCTCAATACGCTTGAAATGGCCGTGAACAACGGTACTCTCGATCGCGATGGCGTCATCACCGTGACCGTGGAGACGATCGCGCAGTGCATGGACCGAAGATCACTTCTGTATGACAGGAACGGCGAAGAGCATTACAATCTCATTTCAGCCCTTCACAAATCGATGCGCAATTCCGATCCCGATGCGGCAGTCTACTGGATGTGCCGTATGATCGACGGCGGTGAGGACCCTCTTTATATAGCAAGGCGCATGGTCAGATTTGCGAGTGAGGATGTGGGACTGGCCGATTCGAATGCATTAAACGTAGCCGTGAACGCATATCAGGCATGTCATTTTCTCGGTCTTCCCGAATGCAATGTTCACCTGGCGCACGCCGCCGTTTACCTTTCGATGGCTCCGAAATCGAATGCTCTTGAAGTGGCATGTATCGAGGCGGCAAGGGACATAAGCGAATCACCCGCCGAGCCGGTGCCTCTCCATATCAGAAATGCCCCGACGGACCTGATGAAAAATGCAGGATACGGAAAAGGGTATATCTATGCCCACGATACCGAAGAAAAGATAACGAAAATGCAGTGTCTGCCGGATTCTCTTAAAGACCGCACATACTACAACCCCGGAGTTCAGGGAGATGAGGCCGCGGTCAAAGAGCGGCTTGATCAGATACGCAAATGGCGCTCCGAAGATGAGTAGAATATATGATAAGAGCTTTGACGCTCTTTCCCGTAATTTGTGAAAGGGCCTTCCCGTAATACTCAAGCTGGGCCCTGTAACGTTTTATAAGCATTTCTTCGCCGGTCACACGGTCGGTCTTGTAGTCAACGACGGTTATTCCGTCATCCTCCGTAAAATAAGCATCAATGATACCCTGAACAAGGACCGTTTCCCCGTCCTGAGGAATTCCAATGACAAACGGCTGCTCGCGAAAGAGCCTTCCGGCAGATCTGGCGCTTCTCATACGCTTTGCAAGTTCGCTGTTTAAAAAGAACGCGACATCGTCAGGCCTTATGGCGTCCGTCTGCTCCTTATCCATCCGGTGCATTTGCCTCATACTGTCGGCAAATTCCGTAACATCCTGTGACGTCACGGTGTCTTTATCCGCCGGATAATCCCATAATTCCATGATACGGTGGAACGCGGTTCCGTAGAAAGTTCCTCCGGTTGCCGTTTCACCTTCTTTTCTCATAAACTTCGGGATATAAGTCTCGGGCTGTGTCTCAGCGAAGAGAGTCTGTCCTTCGGGTACAAGTTCCGCGCCCCTTGCGATCTCCTCTTCAATGGCTCTGTGCTTTAGTTCCGATACGGACAGCTTTGCGACAATATCGGGATTGATCTCATACGGGTAGGTAAAGAGCGCACGCGTCATGTATTCCGGGATATCCTTATCCTCTTCGGTTTCGCCTTCGCCGTATTGTCTTACCGTCTTTAGAAGGTCATCCGCAAACGACTCCCTTTCCATCTTATCCTCGAATCGCGATATGACAAGGTCAGCCTCCGTAACGTAGGAAATGTCGATATCGTCAAACCCTCCCCCATCTTTTGCGGCGGCTTTTAGCATATCCAGATACGAAGAGCTTTCTTCGATATCACGGGCGGGGCTTGCGAACCCGTCCTCTTTGTCGCACGCGACCATGATCAGTTTTTCCCTGGCTCGCGTCATTGCCACGTACAGTACGCGCATCTCCTCGGCAATACCCTCGCGACGGTTTTGAAGGCTTACTATCATCTTCGGAAGCGTCGGAACAACAAGACGCTTTTCCGGGTCGGTATGATCACAGCCGAATCCTCCGGTAACGTTCCATATGAGCCTTCCGGACTCATCCGAACTGTTCCGTCTCTTCTCCAGCCCCGCAAGAAAGCATACCGGAAATTCCAGACCCTTGCTCGCATGCATGGTCATTATCCTGACCACATCATCGTTCTCACCGACTATGCCGGCCTCTCCGTCATCGATCTCATATTTGCGGATCTGATCCATATACCTGACAAACTGATAGAGGCCCTTGAAGCTCGTCTTGCCATAGTCCTCGGCTTTACTCAGGAGCATGTTCAGATTTGCCATACGCTGTGCGGGATTGCTCATGCATCTGACGTAATCGCCGTATTCGTTATCGATAAAATCGGAAATGAGCGCATGAACCGGCATGTAGGTTGACATAACTTTGTACTTCTCGAGAAGGCTCAGCAGCGCATCACATTTTCTCCGAAGATCCTCCGATATCCCTTCGGCATCCCTGATCCTGTCATACAGGCACTTTTTCGACCCGGAAGCCGCGGTTATCTCGGCCAGTTCCCTGTCCGAAAATCCCCCGACGGGACATCTGGCCACCGTTGCGAGCGGTATATCACACAGACTGTTATCAACGGCCGACAGGAAATCAAGTACCGTTTTGACCTCCCTTGTTCCGAAATATCCTTCCCGTCCGGTAACGGCCAGGGGAATATCGTATGCCGCAAACACTTTGCGAAATACCGGTTCAAACTTTTTGACCGACCTGACAAGTATCGTAAAATCCCCGTATGAGGCGCTTCTTACGGTCTTTGACGCTTTATCGTATATCCTGTATCCCGAGGCGATCATGGATGATATGCGGTTCGCTATGACGTTTGCCTCGAACTCCTCGCCGGTAAGTTCATCTTTTATCCCGATAATAAGCTCGGCTCTGTAATCATCGCCGTCACAGGGGAGCTCTTCTTCATAGCAGGTTGCGCTGCATTTAAGCGCGGCATCATCGTCATATTCTATCCCGCCGAGATCTTTCTTCATGATCTTAGCAAACACCTCGTTTACGGCATCCACAACCTCCGCCCGGGAACGGAAATTATCGTTTAAAAGTATCCGCCTGTTGCCTGCTCCTTCGGTATCCTCGTATGTGTCGTATTTTTCCAGGAATATGTCGGGTCGGGCCTGGCGGAACCGGTAAATGCTCTGTTTTACGTCACCGACCTGGAAGACGTTTCCGGGATCGTGCCTGCATATGAGTCTTACGAGCATTTCCTGGGTCATATTGCTGTCCTGATACTCGTCAACGTATATCTCCTCGAAATGCTCGCGGTAAAGAGCCGCTATCTCTTTGTTTTCGAGGATCTTTATCGCCATGTGCTCCATGTCGGAAAAGTCTATAACGTTCCCGTCCTGCTTTATCGCATCATATGTCCTGCCAAATTCCAGAACGAGATCCGCGAGGGCGCAAAGTTCCGTCTGTGAAGCGCATACGTGACGGTAAGCGGTCTCAAGGTCAAAGCAGAGCATATCTGAAAGCTTCGATATTCCGGACTTGACGTCATCCCGCAGTTTTTTAACCGCATTCTTTGCCGCAACACCGTCTTCATCAAGGTTTTTGTCGCTTATCCTGCCAAATGCCGGTGCGTTTACCGCGGCAAGCGCGCCTCTGACACAGTCGTAGAAAGATGTATCCCCGATGGATTTTTGAGTCCTTATCTCTTCAAGAGCGGTAGCATATGCCTCTACGGCGGCGCGGTACGGCTCCAGGCCCTCGTTGCCGTCTATAAGGTCTACCGCCTCTTTTGCCTTGCGCAAAAGCCTTTCAAGTTCACTTCCGAGAAATCTCTCAAAATCAGCGATAAGTGTTGACTTGGCAAATTCGTCAAAAGATCCGTATCCGTAACCGGCACAGCAATCCCTTATGAACTTTTCGGGGTCGGGATTGGCCATTATGAACCTGTGTATCGGGATTATCAGATCGGCGATCATCGTATCGTTTCTGGAACCCGAAAAGCACTCCGTAGCCCTTATAAATGCCGGATCCGCTTTCCGGTACGCATCTTCAAGACACTTATCCAGAGCGTCCTGCATCATCAGGAGACATTCGTTCTGATCTGCGACCCTGAAGTTGGGATCGATCGACAGTTCCTCAAAGTGATCCGTTATAACGCTCTTACAGAACCCGTGTATCGTCGTTATCATCGCGTTATGAACGAGAATGCTCTGCCGCTCGAGATTTGAAAGGGTCGCTTCATCCGCACCGGGATCCTTCCTCATATCATCTATCCGTTCGTCGATCGCTCCCCTTATCCTGTCTCGCATTTCGGCCGCGGCGGCATTGGTAAAGGTCATAACGAGCAGACGGTCCACATCGGTGGGATTGTCGGGATCCGTTATACGTCCTATTATCCTCTCGACGAGCACACTCGTCTTACCGCTTCCGGCTGCCGCGGAAACGAGGGCATTGGCATCTTTTATATCTATGGCAAGTTGTTGTTCGTCCGTGAATCTATTCATTTTCACCTTTCATGAGGGCGATCCAGTCGTCATTTGACATTTTAACCTTCTCTTTGGCACCCCCGGTACCGTTTTCGTCATCTTCGGTTGCTACAACAGCGGTTTTTCTCCTGCTTTGGCAGATCGCATCAAACGGGCAGTAACTGCAGTCGGGTCCCGTAAAGCGCTGTTTGCCGTCAGGCTCGGGGATCGCAATGTTTCCGCCGAGTATCTCGCGTCCCATTTTGCTTATACATCTGCTGACATGTTCCGAAAGAACCTCAAAATCCTCACCGGTAACAGTCTGCCTGGAGCTTTTGAGTTCACCCTTCGAACCGACAGATACACCGAGAACGTCCGAACCGTCAGCAAGGTCGCGGTCCATCAACTTAAGCACGTCCAAATCGCTGTTGACAAGCCCGCTCAGGCGGAGCTTCTTCATTATGAGCCTGTGGATATCTTCCTCGGTAAGCTCTTCTTTGGCATCTATCAGAGGATCGTCCATCTGATAGTAGAGCACTCCGGCAGGGATGATCTTTGTACCGTTATTCCCTGAAGAAAGACGCTCGCTCTCCATAACGGCGTTCAGATATACAAGAAGCTGCAACTGTCTTCCTTCATAGACGGCCGCAAGGTCCATTTCATGGTGTGATGACTTGTAATCGATCACCCTTATGTATATCCCGTCGTCCGTCTCGCATGTGTCGACTCTGTCTATCCTTCCTCGAAGCCTTATCATCTCATCATCCGACAGTTTCATGGAAAGTGATTTTTTGCTGTCCATACTGTCGAAATCGACTTCAAAATACTTGGGGGTAAAATCACCGCGCCTGATCTGAGAGCTTACGATATCGGCGCTTTTCTTCATGATCCTTCGGATACGGTGCTCCATATATGCGTATCTTGCAGATGTGGCAAGCTTTGTATCCCTGTATCGCTCAATCACCTTGGAAACGGCCTCGTCCATAAGGCTGTCTCTCTCTTCATCAGGAAGATGCGCCCAGTTTTTGCCCCGTTCCTGCATCATAAGCGAATATTCTTTCATTGAATCATGGAATATCGTTCCGATATCCCTCGACTCGAATGAAAATACCTCTCGGTCGCGAAGTGACAGTCCGTACTCAAGAAAATACCTGTATGCGCAGTTGGCGTATGCTTCAAGCCTTGTGATGCTTGCAACGAGTGATTTACCGTAAATAGCACGCGCAAGTGCCTCCCCGATCGTATCTTCCGCCCTGTCGGCTCCGGCGATCAGCTCCTTTTTGACCATATTAAGGATCCTCTGCCTGTATCGGTCCGAAGAAAGGAAATACTTCATGAGTCCTTTGACCCTGTTTGCGGCCTCACGTGTCAGCTGGCCGGTCATGGCCGGGTAGATCATATCGGAAAGCGCCTCAAACGCTTCCTCCTCATCGCTGTAATATGACGGAAGCGCTCTTCTGCGCTCAATCTTTGTTCCGGGGTGCTCGCTCAGAGCTTTCTTTACGATATATGACGGGAGAAGTGATCTGCCGCTTGCGGATGTGCATGAATACGACAAATACAGATGCTCTGTCGGCTTGCTCTGTGCCATATAGATATAGAGCTGCTGTGTATATATGTCCTCTCGGGCCGAAGGTGCAAGGACAAGCGTTTCATCCGCCCTTTTCATAAATTCGCGCTCGTTCTCGTTTATGATCCCGCCGGACGATGCGGTGCTCGGGATCACGCCGTCGTTGGCTCCTACGATAAAAAGCGCCTTTATATTGTCAAACCGGCTTCTTGTAAGGTCCCCGACCTGAACATAGTCCATTCCGGTTGGAATGATACCTATCCTGATCCCGGAAAGTCCCGAATCAAGCAGATCTCCGAATCCTCTGATATCCGTTGTCTCGTCGGGGATGAGCGTGCACAGTTCGTCAAGAATGTTCATTATCTGAACGTAGATCTTTCCGTACTGCTCCGAAAGCTTTCTGTTTCCGCTCTCTTCAAATCTTCGGGAGGCCTCCCTGAGCTTTTCCTCAACTCCGTCGGACTCGATGAGGCGATAAAGCGCGGTGCAAAACTGCCTGACGGAAAATCGCGAGTTCACATTTACCTCATCGGAAAGCTCTCCGGTAAACAGGTCACACTTTTTAACAAACCTCTCCCGTGTCCCGTTGATCCCGAGAAGTTCATCCGCACCGACGCTCTTTGTATGGGTGTCAAATCTCGCATGCCACTTTGCACGTCCTTTTATGCCCGTAGCCATGCAGTAGTTTTCCAGTATGTTTATCTCCTCGTCGGTACATTCGGTCAGCCCCGACTTGAGGAACCTGAAGATCGCATTCTGGCTGTAATTGTCACAGAGCACATCGAGAAATGACCTTATATACTCTATGAACGGATTCAGAAGGATCGGTTCCGTCCTGTCAATAAAGAACGGGATATCGTGTCTTCCGAACTCCCTCTCGATCGTATGACGGTAACTTTCCATGTCGCCGGTCAGTATCGCGATATCTCTGTACCTGTATCCGCTGTCTCTGACAAGATCCTCCACCCCGGTAACGATCATACGTATCTCTTCCAACGGATCCCGTCCCGCGAGCACGTGAACAGCTGCTTGTGCGTGGGTGTTATTTAATTTGGGGTTTTTTGAGGGGTCTGTGTATACAATCTGTCCTTTTGAATTACATGTGTTACTTATTACGGTTTTATCAGCTTTATAGGGGTCGGCTATGATCACATGACGCTCATCCGCCATACGTTCCAACTGGTTCATGGTGTTTTTGGAGAGATAAAATAACTCATGTTCTCTTAATTGGAGATCTTTGTTGTTTTCTTGTATACAATCTTCAAGAAGCAACGCAACATGGATATCCAGAGCGTATTCCATGAGTACGCCGATCAGTTTGTTCTGTACGGGCGTGAATCCGGTGAACCCGTCAAATACTATCACGCTGTTCTTTATCGTATCCGAATGCGGCACAAGGGAACTTACCGCATCAAGCGTCTCCTCGACCGTCGTATATCGATCCTTCGTATATTCCCTGAATCTCTCATAGATAAAAGCTATGTCGGCCAGTTTTTTCGAAAGAAGTCCTCTCCCTGCCGCTTTGGCTGTTTCAGACAGGGCAGCCGCCTTGTCGACCGATATGCCGTACTGCATGAATTCCGAAATAACGGATTTGATCCTGTCGGTGTATCCCGGCTTTTCCAGATTGTCGCCGAAGACCGAAAGCTCCTTCTTGTGTTTTTCCGCGAGCATTCCGATCAAAAGACTCTTTCCCATCTCGTCAAGCGTAGTGATGTCGGCCGAGAACGATCCGACCTCGTCGCCGATACGATGGGCGAGTCTTGTAAACGACAATACATCGATATTTAGTATTCCTTTGTTTGGGGATTCTGAGACGAGTTCCTGCTGGGTAGACAGGCCGAACTGCTCCGGAACCACCATAAGATACTGTCTTTGCGGGTTCCTTTCGGCCTCTTCCAGTATGTATTTGATCAACCGGCGGCTTTTATCGCTTGCGGCTCCGCCGAGCCAGAACTTGAGCGGCATGATTTTTCCTGTTCAATCGTGAGTATGTGTTGTCAAGGCAACGTTGGCGTGATATACTACGTGATGTTACATAGGCTGGGGGTGACCGAAAACGGTCTGAGATCACACCCTTTAAACTTGATTCGGTTGATACCGACGTAAGGAAGCGAGGTTAATTATGAAACAATCCTTTTCCGTTAAAGGATTGGCAGTATGCGGCGTTTGTATCGCGCTCGCATTTGTCTTATCCTTTATCAAACTCTTTTCTGCCCCTCTCGGGGGATCAGTAACCCTGTGCAGTATGTTTTTTATATGCGTGATCGGATATTTCTACGGATGGAAATATTCACTGACCGCCGGGCTCGCATACGGACTGCTTCAATTTGTGCAAAAACCCGAGATACTTTCACTTATCCAGGTGTTCATAGATTATATCCTGGCATTTACGGCCCTTGGGCTGTCCGGCTTCTTTAAAAACAGAAAAGGCGGATTATATCTGGGGTATATCGTGGGCGTGACCGGAAGATACGTATTTGCTACTCTGTCTGGCTACGCATTCTATTCCGAATACGCTCCCGAGGGATGGAATCCCCTCATATACAGCGCATGTTACAACGGAGCCTACATCTACATCGAGGCTGCCATTACGCTCGTCATTCTGCTTGTTCCGGCCGTAAAACACGCTGTTGACCGCGTAAAACAGAACACCGTTATATGTTAAACAGCATATCCCCGTACTGCGGGAACGGCCACATATCGCGGGCCGTGAGCATCTCCATTGCGTCGCATGTCGCGCGCAGCTCATTCATTGCGGGAATAACGATATCCCTGTAGTATGTACCGCGATCAAGGTCATCCTTATAATCGGTCTTTGCGATAAGGGTCTCAAGACGGACAAGCTCCGTCAAAGCCTTATCGCACAGGCCTGACAGGGAGACGGCCGTCTCTTCTTCCATGTTATGGCTTATCTTGGCATTGATCTTTTCCGATGCCGCCAATTTTCCGTTAAGAACTTCAAACAGCTGCCCCACATAACGGCTTACCGCCGGCAGTATTTCTTTTCTGGTCATATCGATCATCGTATGAGCTTCGATGTTGATGATCTTGTTGTATGTATCGAGAAGGATCGAATAGCGGCTGCGCATCTCAGTCTCGGTATATATGTTATGGCTCGTGAACAGCTTGATATTCTTCTCCATCAAAAACGCGGGAAGCGCATCGACCGTAGTACGAAGGTTCGCAAGTCCGCGGCGCTTCGCCTCTTCTTCCCATACTTCCGAATAGCCGTCACCGTTAAAGAGTATCCGTTTGTGCTCTTTGATCGTTCTCTTGATCAGTTCGTCAAGAGCCTTGTTAAAGTCGTCTTTTCCCGCTTTTTCGAGTTCGTCCGCAAACTGTCCGAGTTCTTCGGCCATTATAGTATTGATAACGGTATTGGCTCCGGCTATAGACTGGGAACTTCCGACCGATCTGTACTCGAACTTGTTTCCTGTAAAGGCGAACGGCGAAGTCCTGTTCCTGTCCGTCGAATCCTTGGGGATCGCCGGTAGTACGCTGACTCCGATCTCCATCCTACCGGCTCCCGAAGCGTCATATGACGTTCCTTTCTCGATACAGTCAAGAACTTCTGCAAGATCATCACCGACAAACACCGAAACGATCGCGGGCGGAGCTTCAGCAGCGCCGAGACGGTGATCGTTTCCCGCCGACGCAACGCAAACCCTCATCATCTCCTGATATTCATCGATACCCTTGATCATGGCAGCCAGAAACAGCAGGAACTGCGCATTCTCATAAGGTGATTTTCCGGGCTCGAGGAGATTGACTCCCGTATCCGTGGAGATCGACCAGTTGTTGTGCTTACCGCTTCCGTTAACACCCGCAAACGGCTTCTCATGCAGAAGGCACACCAGTCCGTGCTTTCTGGCAACGTTTTTCATTATCTCCATCATAACCTGGTTCTGGTCTGTCGCCAGGTTTGTTGTCGTGAATATCGGCGCAAGCTCGTGCTGTGCGGGCGCGGCCTCGTTATGCTCGGTTCTTGCATATACGCCGAGTTTCCACAACTCCTCGTTGAGTTCCTTCATGAATGCGGAGATTCTGGGCTTTATAGCTCCGAAATAATGATCATCCATCTCCTGACCTTTTGGTGCGGGTGCTCCGAAAAGCGTCCTGCCGCAGAAGATCAGGTCCTTACGCTGATCGTAGAGCTTGCGGTCCACGAGGAAGTACTCCTGTTCCGCACCGACTGTCGTCCAGACGTGCTTAACATCTTTATTTCCGAAAAGTCGCAGTATCCTGAGAGCCTGCGTATTGATCTCTTCCATTGAACGAAGGAGCGGAGTTTTCTTATCGAGCGCCTCACCGCCGTATGAACAGAATGCGGTCGGAATGCAAAGAACCCCGTCCTTTACAAAGGCATAGCTCGTCGGATCCCATGCCGTGTATCCGCGTGCCTCGAAAGTCGCGCGAAGTCCTCCCGAAGGGAAACTGGATGCATCGGGTTCGCCCTTTATGAGCTCCTTACCCGAAAACTCCATGATGGCGCGTCCGTCCGGCTGCGGGGATATGAAAGAATCATGCTTCTCCGCCGTTCTGCCGGTCATCGGCTGGAACCAGTGCGTAAAATGGGTCGCTCCCTTTTCAACAGCCCAGTCCTTCATTGCCGCAGCAACGGCATTTGCCACGGTAATATCAAGATCAGTCTGCGTCTCGATCGTCTTGTGCAGCGATCTGTATATTTCCTCCGGAAGTCTTTCCTTCATCATGGCATCGTTGAACACCATGCTTCCGAATATCTCAGGTACGTTTGTCATGTTATCTCCTTACTTTTCGATCAGATCTCGCCCTCGAACACCGTAACGGCTCCGCCTGTCATATATACGTGATTATCGGTTCTGTCCCAGAATATCTCAAGATCCCCGCCTTTTAAGTGAACAGTCACCTTGTCATCCGTCAGATCGTTCAGAATGCATGCCACTGCGCTTGCACACGCTCCGGTGCCGCACGCGAGCGTCTCACCGGCTCCTCTTTCCCATACACGCATCCAAACGTTCGATCTGTCCAGAACGTGGACGAATTCCGTGTTGATCCTGTTGGGGAAGCAGACGTGATTTTCAAACTTGGGGCCGAGCTGCTCTATCGGTACTTTACCTACGTTATCCACAAATACCACGCAATGGGGATTTCCCATCGATACGCACGTCATCTTGAAATTGGAATCGTCAACGTACAGGTCATGTGATATGACCTTATCACACCCGTCAGAGAGTATAACCGGTATCTGTTCGGGCTTCAGGATCGGCTCACCCATGTCCACGCGGACGCGGTTTACGGCCATTCCGTCCTCCCTCTTCGAGAAAGTCGTTCCGGTCACGTCACTGACCCTCTCCGGTCCCGTTTCAACATGAACTTTCTTGATGCTTCCGCCCGAGAGGATGTCCATATCCTTCTTGTCTATGATGCAGTTGTCATATACGTACTTGGCAACGCATCTTATGCCGTTTCCGCACATTTCGGAGTATGAACCGTCCGAATTGTACATCTTCATCTCGCAGTCGGCTCCCTCGGCCGGGCATATAAAGATCGCACCGTCGGAACCGATCCCCTTATGTCTGTCACTGACCTCCTTTGCGAAAACCCCCATATCACCGACGGTTTCCTCAAAGCAGTTCACATAGACATAGTCATTTGAACATCCGTGCATTTTTGTGAATTTCATGATCTCCCCCTTTTTGGTATCCCCTTATCACAGACTGTTATATAGTTTTTGCAGTTCATCATGCGAAAACTCATATGCTTTGTTGCAGAAATGACATTTAAGCTCAACCGGCTCACCCTCGTCGATCATCTTCCCCAGTTCTTCGCGCCCGAGACTGATCACGACCTTTTCGACACGTTCCCTGTCGCAGTTGCATACAAACGCCGCAGGAATGGTATCGAGTATCTGAAGTTCCCAATCCCCGAGAATATCCGCAAGTATGTCTTCACAGGTCTTGCCGTCGTCAAGCATCTGCGTCATTGACGGGATTCCCGACAGCTTCTTTTCCAGATCGGCAATCTGTTCATCCGTGGCTCCGGGAAGCGCCTGTATAATAAGCCCTCCGGCCTGTTTGACCGTATTGTCCCTGTTCATCAGTACTCCGAGGGATACCGCGGAAGGGACCTGTTCACTTGATGTGAAGTAATAAGCAAGATCCTCGGCTATCTCGCCCGATATCAGCTCAACCTGCCCCACATACGGGTCTTTAAGACCCATATCCTTTATAACCGACAGTACTCCGACACCGATCGCGCCGGAAACATCAAGCTTTCCTTTGCTGTTGGCCGGAATGATAACATCACCGACGATCGGATACCCTTTGACGTTCGCTTTTGAATCCGCCGTGACCGTTATGCCCTTCATCGGACCCGATCCACGAAGCTGAATCGTCAGAAGATCGTCATCCCCTTTTTGCATGCTGCCCATTATGGCACCCGCCGTAAGAGTCCTGCCCAGTGCCGCCGTTACAACCGGCGATGTATTGTGACAGCTCCTTGCATATTCGACAAGATCCCTTGTCGTCGCGCAAAATGCACGTATGCTTCCGTTTGCGGCCGTAGCCCTGACTATATGATCACTCATAACGCAAATATCGTCCCGAATACGCCCATACTGAGCACGCCCATAATGATACCGGCAAGTATGACACCGAGCATCACGGCAATAACGCTTGATCTGAAGTCCATATCAAGAAGACTGGCCGCAAGCGTTCCCGTCCATGCGCCGGTTCCCGGAAGCGGGATACCCACAAACAACAGAAGTGCCACAAAAAGGCCTCTTCCGGCTTTGGACTGAAGTTTCTCCCCGCCCTTGTGGCCTTTCTCAAGACAAAACGTGAAAAATCCACCGATCACAGGCTTGTCCGCACCCCACTCAAGCACTTTCCTCGCAAAGAAGAAGATTATCGGCACCGGGAGCATGTTGCCCACGATCGCGATAACATAGCAGAGCGGAAGGTTCAACGGAACGCCCGCATTGATAAAACCGATGGCATACGGAATTGCTCCTCTAAGTTCAATCAGCGGAACCATCGAGATCAGAAAAACTATGATGTAATGTACAAATGTGTCCATGTTATGTAAACCTTTCTTTGAGGATGTATTATATTAATTCGTCGATTTCCCTGATAAGCGCCTTCATCTCTTCGTCCGTACCGATCGAAATGCGCAGCCAGTCGCGTAGTCTCGGCTTATCCCACCATCTGACGTATATCTTCCTCTCCCGGAGCTTTTCAAACATCTCCTTCGCCGATTTCTTACCGGGGGAAGCGAACAGGAAGTTCGTTGCGGAATCCGTGACCCTAAAGCCACGGTCCCTGAGCTCCTTCTGAGCCCACTGCCGGGTGGCAACGATCTTTCCCACCGTCTCATTGAAATATTCCTCATCTGACAGCGAAGCGATACCAAGCTCTATAGCCGGACGGTTCATGGTGTATGAATTGATCGAATATTTGACGTCGTTTAAGTACTTGATCAGTTTGCGGTTTCCGACGGCAAACCCTATCCTCATCCCCGCAAACGCACGGGATTTGGAAAAAGTACGTACAACAAGCACATTATCGTATTTTCTGACAAGGGGAAGTGCCGAAATACCTCCGAAATCTACGTAAGCCTCATCCACGATCACCACGCTTCTGGGGTTGGCGGATACGATGTCCTCTATGAACCGGATATCATCCATCTCCGAAACACCGGTAGGTGCGTTCGGATTGGCTATCACGATGCCGCCGTTCTCGCACATATAATCGGACTTGACCATGTGAAAATCATCGTCAAGAGGCTTTGTCTCGTAAGGAATTCTGTAGACTTCGGCCCAGACATCATAGAAAGAATATGTGATATCGGGAAATATGACAGGCTTATCCGAATAAAAGAATGTCAGAAATGCGGTCGCGAGCACATCATCGGAGCCCACTCCCACAAACACTTCGTCATGATCGAACCCGTAACGGTCGGCAAGGGCATCCCGAAGAGGTGCCACGTCAGCCGCCGGATACAGCCTGAGGCTCGCAACATCAAATTGCCGCATTGCCTCCTCAACTTTCGGTGACGGAGGGTACGGCATCTCGTTTGTGTTAAGTTTTATGACCTTTTCGGTATCTTTCGGCTGCTCACCCGGAACATACGGGTCTACGCGCCTTACATTATCTTCCCAACTCATTCTCACTTAAGCCCGAGCTCCCGGGCAAGCTCCTTAAACTTCGGGAGCGAATTCACTACGGTTTCATACGAAACACAATATGCGATCCTGACATAGCCGGAACACATGAATGTGGACCCGGGAACTATCAGGAGATTGTATTTCTTGGCAATGTTGGCAAATTCCTTATCATCCGCTATCGGCGACTTCATAAAGAGATAGAATGCACCTTCGGGCTTCTGACATTCAAAGCCGAGCTTTGTGAGCCCTTCGTAAAGCGTATTCCTGTTCCTGTCGTAATACGAAATGTCGGTGGATGCATCGAGACATTTACCTATCACAAGCTGCATGATCGAAGGAGCGTTGACGAATCCCAGTATCCTTGTCGCCACTCCTGCGGCAGCCGTAAGATCTTCGTAATCATCCGCTTCGGACGGGATCACCAGATAGCCTATTCTCTCACCGGGAAGCGACAACGACTTGGAGTATGAATACCCGACGATAGTGTTGCGGTAATAATCGGGAACCCACGGAACCTCTGCCCCGTCATATGCAAGTTCCCTGTATGGCTCATCAGTGATCAGATATATCGTCCTTCCGAGCTCTTTCTGCTTATTTTCAAGTATTTCTCCCATTTTCCTCAGTGTATCTTCTGAATAAATAACACCTGTCGGGTTATTGGGGGAATTTACAATAACACATGCGGTTTTATTTGTAATTTTCTGTTCAAACTCAGTAAGATTGGGCTGAAACGATTTTGTGTCAGGTGTTATTATAACCATCTGCCCGTCGAAGTTTGAAACATAATTGTTATACTCTCCGAAGTACGGTGCAAACGCTATGACCTCATCACCGGGATTTAATATCGACTTGAGTGCAACGTTCAGTCCTCCCGCCGCACCTACTGTCATTATGATATTGGCCGCGCTGTAGGAAGTGTTGTACTTGCCGTTGAGCGACTCGGCAATCGCGGATCTTACCTCTTCGTGTCCGGCGTTGCTCATATATCCGTGCAGTTTAACGCTGTCCGTATTGTTAACTATATCGATTATGGCCTCATTGACCTCTGACGGTGCCGGTACATTCGGGTTCCCGAGAGAGAAATCGAACACGTTCTCGGCGCCGTACTTGGCCGCCATCTGCTTTCCTTCCTCAAACATCGCCCGGATCACCGAGCTGCCTTTTACAAGGCCTTCCATCTTCTTTGATATCATTGCCGTTTACCTTATATCCTTTATTATCGCGGGCGCTGATCCGCGGGATCCTTGCTGTAATCGAATATGAGAGAACGAAGCTTTACAAGGGCCGTCACGAATATCTTCTCCTCAACGGCCGTTGTCCACATGGTTGATTTTCTCATCCCTTCCATCACATATTTGCTCAAAATGCCCCGGAAGAGCTCCATATCCCTTATTGTGGCCGATTCCATAGCTATACGCTCCGCATTGGGAGTCGGCATATGCCATTTACGATAGGTGTACGGATAGTTTCTGTTCATGAACTTGGTCTTTTGTGCCTCTTTGACGAATGCAAGAAGCGTGGAATCATATACGGGCACCGGGATTACCTTCTGCTCCCCGTCGCCTTCGTAGAAGTTCTGAACGTCCTTTCCGCCCCGTTTTTCAAGATACGGCAGATATTTAAGGAGCCTTGTAAGATCGTCCTTGTATTCCTCTATTGTCTGTTCTCTGAGATTGGTTTCCTGTCCGTACATGAGAGTTCCCTTTCGTGGCGTATGCGTCACAATAATTGAATTTCCCGACCTTTCTTATTATAATTATATATGTGTCAGAAGTCAAAACAAGTTAGCGAATACAAGAGGTCCGTAAATTGCGTTCAAGGGCTTACATCAATCCCGATATCGAGACTCTGCCGTCGAGACAGAAACTTATGGAATACATAGGGCTTTTTATCGTCTCCCTCACGCATCTTTTTCTGTTTTCGGTGTGGACGAGCCCTTTCTACCGTCTATGGTACGGCTGTGACGCCAGTTTCTTCACGCTTGTGGGACGCGGGATCCTTGAAGGCAAAGTCCCCTATCGTGATTTTTTCGACCTGAAAGGCCCCTATTTCTTCTTCGTTGAGGCTCTGGGCCAGCTTATGGCTCATGACAGGACGGGGGCGTTTCTCATCCAGATTCCCTTCGCATTTGCTTCACTTGTGCTGATCTACGAGATCTGCCTGCTGTTCATATCAAAGAAAAAGGCCATCTTTATCCTCATCGTATACCTATGGGGTAATATTACAACCCTCTGGGGTGGCAACACGCTCGAAGAGTTCGCACTCCCGCTGTCACTCGCCTGCCTCTACATAGTATTAAGGACCGTCGTCCTTCGGCGAAAATCATTTGACGAACTTCCCTTTTCCGCTATCCTGTTTCTCGGTATATGCCTTGGGATCGATATTCTCGCCAAGATCAGCGTCGCAGCTCCGATCCTCGGTATAATTGCTGCGATACTGTATCACAACCTGTGCATGCGGGATATACGAAGATTTTTCCTGAACATTCTCTATATCGTGCTGGGTGTCTCTTTTGCGGCACTCCCTGCGATCGTGTACTTCGGAATGAACGGAGCACTCTCGGATATGCTGTTCTGCGTGTTCAACCTCGGTTTCTCACGATCGACAAACTATTACGAAAGCTTCGGGATCACATGGGAGCTTAAGCTTTCGGGGTGCGTATTTGCCTTTGTATTCGCCGTTTTGAACCGCAAGAGGCTCCAAAAGGAACTGTCGGTCATCCTCATGGCGATGTCGGCCGCGATCTGGCTGCTCCTTCACCTCGGAACACCGTTCTACTATTATTTCAGCACCGTATATCCGGCACTCCTGCTTGCCCTAATACTGTTTCTTAAGATATACGATCCGCTTATCATATTCGAAAACTGGCGGCAGGCCGTATGTATAGCTCTGTTTTTCATGTATCTGTGTTACTATGTCCCGACCGGAACGGATTCACTCAGAACCCTTATCTATGACAGAAACTTCGATTCCGCGGAGGAATTCCAGCATAACGCCGAGGATATTGCCGCTCTGATACCCGAATGCGACCGAAACAGCGTCTTTTCCTTTTTAATGGACATGCAGATATTCGAGGCTACCGATATGATGCCCTGCTGCAGATACGTCGTCAATCTGCCGTTCTTCATAGAGCTTTATCCTCAGGCGCTTACCGACATCCTCGATATGCTCGATAACGAGCCGCCCAAGTGGCTTATCATCGGGGACGGGTTCGCGGATAACCTTCCCGAGATATACGACTCGGTCATGGACAAATATGACTGCATTTACGAGAACAACACAGGTCATCTGTTCCTGCTGAGAGAGTAAATTTAGGCTCACGGTAAAGAGTTCCCGAGATGTTCACGAATAAAAAGGGCCCACAATATGTGGACCCTTTAAGCATTTTATACGATGTGATTTTCGCCGAAGGCTTATCCTTTGACCGAACCAAGCGCTACACCGCCGACGATGAATCTCGACAGGCAGAGGTAAACCACGATAACCGGGAATATCGAGAATGCGATCGTAACGTACACCTGACCCATATCAAACTTCAAGAAGTCCGCTGAACGGAGCTGAGCGATGAGGATAGGAAGCGTCTTCTTCTTGTCATCATGCAGGATCAGGGCCGGTGTGAAGTAATTGTTCCAGTTGAACACGAATGTGAATATCAACTGAACCGCAATGGCGGGCTTCATCATCGGAAGCGAGATCGTATTAAATGTACGTACTTCATTTGCCCCGTCTATCCTGGCCGCCTCAACTATTGCGTGAGGGAGCGCACTCTCCATGTACTGCTTCATATAGTAGAACGTTGCCGGAGCAGCAATGGTGGGGATGATAAGCGGTATGAAACTGTTCTCGAGCTTGATGCCCTGAACGAGCTTGATGAAACCGAGCGCGGTAACCTGCGTGGGGATCATCATAACCGCAAGGATAAACGTAAATATCGCTTTCTTAGCCTTGAAATCGTATACATGGATCGCATATGCGGTCATAGTCGAGAAGTATACGCAAAGTACCGATGCACATGACGCAATTATGAATGAATTGAGCATACCCTTGGCAATGGGCTGTGTACCGTTCATGACAGACTGCCAGTTCTTAAGAAGGTATCCGCCCGGCACGAGCGTAAAACCTCTTGCAAGATCCGAATGTGCACGGCTGGCGTTAACAAACAGGATATAGAACCAGAACAGGCACAATATCGATAAGATGATCAGTACTACATATGCTATTACTCGTCTGACGGCTAAACCTAAACCGCCTTCAACATTGTATTCTTTGTCTTGTCTCATTTAGGCTGCCCTCCTTATCTCTTGTCCCTGTTTCTCTTCGGCTTGACTTCATCAACATTGTCCTGAACTGAGAACTTGTAAACAAGAAGACTCAGGATACCCGTTATGATGAACAGGAATACCGAAAGAGCACCGGCCATACCGAAGTTCTTGGAGTACAGATGGTTATTCAGGTACATGATAAGTGTCATCGACATTCTGACGGGATTACCTTTACCGTTTGTCAGGACCTGAGGAACATCGAACATCTGCAGACCACCGATAAGTGAAGTGATCATAACGTACAGAAGTATCGGACGAAGCAGTGGAAGCGTGATCCTGAAGAACACCTGAGTTGATGTAGCACCGTCAACCTGAGCTGCCTCAAAAAGAGAACCGTCTATACCGAGCATACCTGCCATAAGCAGGATAGTTGTATTACCGAACCACATAAGGAAGTTCATGAATGCAACGAGTCCGCGTGAACCTGCCGCATGTTCAAGGAACTTATAAGGCTCTGAAATGAAACCCATATTAACAAGCGTTGTATTAATGGGGCCTGTATCTGCAAAGAGCGTGAAGAACAGCATCGCAAACGAAGCGGCCATAATAAGGTTGGGAAGATAAATGACCGTCTTGAAGAATCCGGCGCATCTTACCCTGAGTCTAGCATCCGAAAACCACGCACCCAGAAGGAGTGAGAAGAATATCTGAGGTACGAAACCGAGAACCCACATGATCAGTGTGTTCTGCGTGTACTTGATCAGATCTCCGTTTGTAACTATCTCCTTATAATTGGCGAGACCTACGAAATTGGGACCGATCTGTTTTAATCCCGACATGTAGTTTTCAAAGAAACTGTTGTAAATAGTTGTGAACAGCGGGATCAACTGAAAGATCAGATAAACCACGATGAACGGAATCAGGAAAATATAACCCCACTTGTTATACTTTACGACCTGACTCTTACCCTTTTTAGGCGTGTTTGCCATAAAGCTTGTCCTCCTTCTCCTCGGTGTTACTTAAAGCCTGCAAAAGCTTATCCGATATATCAACGGTCTTTTCGATCCACCGGATAAACCATCGCACACGTAACATTATATCATAAATAACACGTTTTTCTATGTGATTTTCGTTAAAGAAAGCGCCTGCCTACTATAGGCAGGCGCATTTCTTAACTAATATCAGTTCAAATGCTTATTACTGTGTAAGCTCAGGATACTTCTCGATTACGCTCTTGTAGAAGTTATCAAGTGCCTCTTCGTATGTAGCGTTTCCAAGGAAGTAATCCTTCATGCTGTTCTGGAAGCTCTCGTTACAACCCTGATCATATGCTGAAAGGTTTGAAAGATCGATCTTCTCAGCACCTTCCATGTACATCGGAAGAGGATTCATTCCGCCGAGAACTGCTGATGTGTAATCAGAAGCAGCCATCTCAGCCATAGCCTTCTTGTTGTTTGCGAAATCATC
>JAEEGL015079375.1_pt1 | contig 24976 bp, 15 predicted proteins | sample 9134231 | NCBI WGS metagenome assembly JAEEGL01 (sample SAMN16246548, study PRJNA631951) | gut metagenome | biome: gut microbiome; feature: rumen; material: fiber-attached | host: Bos | place: Iran: Karaj | collected 2018-10 | reverse complement strand
TCGTGACGCAGAACATCGACGGGCTCCATCAGGCGGCGGGCAGCAAGGAGGTGCTGGAGCTTCACGGCAGTACGCTGCGCAATTACTGCGAGTCGTGCGGCAAGTTTTACGACGCGGACTTTGTGCGCAATTGCGGCGGCGTACCCAAATGCACCTGCGGCGGGCGTATCAAGCCGGACGTCGTGCTCTATGAGGAGGGGCTGGACGGCCGCATTCTCGAGCGCGCGGTCCGTTTCATCTCAGAGGCGGACGTGCTGATTATCGCGGGTACGTCGTTGGCGGTCTACCCGGCGGCGGGTCTGATCAACTATTACCGCGGCAACAAGCTTGTCGTGATCAACAAGACGCCGCTGCGCTCCGACCTTGGCGCAGATCTGGTTATCACGGGCGCTGTGGGGGAGATCTTGAGCCAGTTGTAAAAAAGTTGCTCAGAATGAAAAAAAGGTGTTGACTTTCTGGGGGGACTTGTCTTATAATAGCGGAGTGGTCGTCAGACGAAAAGAAAATATGCGGGTGTGCTGGAATTGGCAGACAGGCTAGCTTGAGGTGCTAGTGTTCGTATGGACGTGCGGGTTCAAGTCCCGCCATCCGCACCAGTTTTCTTTTCGCGGGCCGCTCATGCGCGAGTGGTGGAATTGGCAGACTCGCTAGATTCAGGTTCTAGTGTGCATTACGCACGTGCGGGTTCAAGTCCCGCCTCGCGCACCAAAAAGTTCCGAGAGTTACTGTGTTGAGGTAATAATCGGAACTTTTCTTTTACCTTGCTTTGCAGGTAATTGATTGAATCCTATCTATCTAACACTTTTCTAACAAGCTGAATGACCTAAAAGATTATCTATTTTGACGATACTCAACGAATAGTGACTGTTTCGAGTTTGTGTAAGCAAAAAAATCCTTGGCGTAAAGCTTTGTCAAGGACAACAGGAGGCATTATGTCAACTTACCAACTTGAGATCAAACAAATCGTGGACTACCCGCGGTGTCGAATGTACCGCGAATTTGTCCAGACCTTGATAGCTGACCGGAGCATCCATACACGCGGATGCTCCGGTCTTTTTCATTTTACGGTACTTTGTTCCTATGCGAACTTCCGCACCTCGTACCGCCGGCTGGACGGGATCAGCTACACCGTCTACCCCGGCGAGTGGGTATGCCGGCTCGCGGAGCTTTGCGAATGGCTGCGTCTGCGGACGCGGAAGCAGGTGCTTGCGGCGCTGGAGCGGCTGCAAGAGCGCGGTTATATCGCCTTTCAACTGCTTGGGCGTGGAAAGATCGTCAAGTACAGCGTCACGGGCTGGCGCTTCCACAATACCGTCCTGGACTATAACTGCCCCTGCCAGAAGGACGCCGGCTTTTTCTTTTTGCCTGTTTCGGCGGCGTCAGAGCTGGTCAGCATCGGAAAATGCTCGGAGATGGACATTGTACTCGACCTGTGGATCTCGGCGATCTATAAGGATGACCGGGTGCAAGGCTCCGAGGTGGGGCCGGTCGCCTACTTTCGCAACGGGACAGGCAGCCCGCTGATCACCTATGCGGAGCTGGCGCAGCGATGGGGACTCTCAAAGGCGACGGTCTGCCGCGTCCTGAGCCGGCTCAAGGAACAGGGCTATATCACATTCTTCTCCTTCCCCGGCAAGCGTGGGACGGCGATCTATCTGCAATACTATCTGTCCGTAATGTTCCGCATCTGCGACGTCAAGGTGGACAAGGCAGAGGTGGCCATGAGCCTGCGCATAGAGCTGCACGTTGACGATGACGATTGCGGGGCAAGGGCTTCGCAGCCCGAAAAGCGCCTGAAAAGAGCGGCACGCAGCGTTTCAGCAGGGAGTCTTAGCGTTTCAGAACGGGTCAAAAGCGCGATGGCCGAAAAGGTGCTTGAAAGCCTTGTGGCGCAAGGGTTTTCCTGTTCAAACTGCCCCAAATTCCACTATAAGTTATATTCGTTATCCCCTGACTGCAAGGGTGCGAAAGAGAGAGCGCGGCTGTGGAAAACCTCGGCTCACTACCAAATGGAGCTGTTTTGTTCCACGGGGGAGCCGACATACGCTTTTGAACTGAGTATCACGAAATCCGACAAAGGGGGAACGAATCATGTCGAGGAAGCATGAGCTTACGCCGGAAGAGGATCGCCGGTATCACGATACATGGAAGCTGCTCAAAAAGTACCGTGATGTGGTTTGGAGCATGGAGCTTTCCGTGCATCAACTGCGGAGCGAGTTTCAGAGCGAATATGACAGCAGCATCGAGGATTTTCTTGATTCGGCGTACCTTGCGGGCGCCGATCTGAGTGGGACTGACATTGAACAGCGCGCCCGCAGCATTGAGCGGAGCAACAAGATGGTCCGGCTCGTCCGTGAAGCGGTCGATCTGCTCCGCCAGCGTCACAAATACGGCGAAGCGTATTACTGGGTCTTGTACTACACCTACCTGACTCCCCAGCAGTTGGACGGCATAGCGGACATTATCGAACAGCTGCGCCCTCACATCCGGGACATCAGCCGCCGCACCTATTTCAACAAGCGCCAGGACGCGGTGGAGGCGTTGAGCTCGATCCTGTGGGGGTATTCCGCGAAGGACAGCGTCGCCCTGCTGGATGAAATGGTGCCAAAAGAGTAAAACAAAACTTTTTTTGAGCGTTTGCATCATATTTGCACTGTTTCTGCACTACATTTGCACCGCTGTTTCATTGACAGGTGATTTAGGGTGTGGTAGTATATCCATGCTCAAAACTGTAACCACAACCGAATACGACCGTGACAGGACGCCTCGGCGTCCTATTTTTTCTGCCGTGCCACGGTATGCAAGGGGCGCTCATTCCGGGCGCCCCTTTTGTATTTGGAAGAACGAAAAGGAGGTCATTCTTAGTTTGAAAGAGCAAAAAAGCCCTCTGCTGCGGCGTCAGCGGAGAATCAACATCGGTGAGAAGCTGTTTACGGCGTTCCTTGCCGCCTCGCTTGCCGGGGCGCTGAGCGTTCCCGCCTTCGCCGCGGACACGCTCTGGACGAAGGCGAGTGCCATTATGCAGGACGTCTACTCGCAGATCATCACCATCTCGACCATCGCGGCGGTCGTGTGCGCGTCGGTGGCGCTGCTGCTGATGAACTTCTCGCGCTCCGACCGCACCGTGCAGGAATCGCGCTCGTGGCTCAAACGCATCATCGTGAGCTGGGCGATCCTCAACGGCCTGGGCTTCATCATGGCATACATTACGCCCTTCTTCGCGGATGGCAAGTACACACCGTAATCCATGGGTATCTTAGACGGTATCGTCGAATGGATCGCGGAGCAGATCATGTACGGCCTTGACTTGATCAATTCATCAGTTTTGGGCGCGTTAGGCTGTGATATGAGCGTGTTTCTGCGATACTTTCCGGCTGCGAAGACCATGTACGATGTGTTTGTGGCCCTTGCGATCGGCATTATCCTTTTGCTGTGGGTCTGGAACCTGTTTAAGAACTTTGGGCTTGGCATGGGAAGCGAGGCGGAAGACCCGATCAAGCTCAGTATCCGCTCGGTGCTGTTCATTCTGCTCGCCTACTACTCGGACGACATTGTGAACGCCGCGCTGAAGATCGGCGGGACGCCCTATGACTGGATACTCACGTCGTCCTTGCCGGAGCTGAGCTTTGCGGACTTTAATTCTGTCATGCTGACCATCATCGGCGTATGCGCCAGCGGCGCGGTGACGCTGATCGTCCTGATTTTGTTGCTGATACTTGCTTGGAACTACATCAAGCTCCTGTTTGAAGCGGCGGAGCGGTACGTTCTGCTCGGCGTCCTCGTGTTCACGGCTCCCGTGGCGTTTGCCCTCGGCGCGTCGCAATCGACGGTTAATGTGTTCAAAAGCTGGTGCCGGATGTTCGCGGGGCAGATGTTCCTTCTTGTGATGAACGCATGGTGCCTGAAGCTCTTTACCTCTATGGTCGGTACGTTCATCGCCAATCCACTGTCCTTATGAATGGAGGGATCGAAACGACAAAGCGACACAATTATATAGGTATTCTCTGCGTGGCGTTCCTTTTGGGAGCGTTTTTTGTTACCCCGGCCTTTGCCATCACCGAAAGCGAGGTGGAGGCGCAGGCGGAAGCGTCCGGCAAGGGCGCTGTTGTCGGCAACGTGCTGGTATGGTTTTTATGTGCGGTTGCGTTTTTAAAGGTCTCGCAGAAGATCGACAGCTTTATGCAGAGCATCGGCCTCAACGTGGGGCATACGGGCGGCTCGCTCATTGCGGAGGCGCTCATCGCCACGCGCGGCGTCAAAGCATTGACCGGCGCAACGGGCAAAATGGCCGGCGGCGGTGGCGGCACGCGGACAGGCAGCACCGGCGGCATCGGAGAATACTTCAAGGGCGGCCTGGTCGGTATGGCGAGCAGGCGCGCGGCGAACAACGCGATCAAGACCGCGACGAACAATACCACGGTCAGCTCGTCCGCGTTCTCCTCGGCGGCTTCCGCCACGCATACTACCCAGCAATCCGCGGCGCAAACGGCGGGCGGCGTGAACCCCGTACCAGCTCCCTCGCCGGAGCAAATGCCGGGCTTGAGCGACCAGACGGACAGAGCGCCCATCCTTGCGGAAACGCCGCCTGAACAGGTCAACGCTCCGGTTCCGACCGAGCTGACCGTCCCCGGAGAGCCTGCCCCGGCGATCGGAGCGGCAGCGGCGGCGTCCGAGTCAGAGGAACAGCCGCCTGTCATTCTCCACGACGGCGCACCTGTCAGCGCATCCCGCGAAGGAGCGCAGCAGGCAGAAGCAAGCGGCGGCGTTGTGATCGAAGGCGCCAGCCAGACGCCGGGCGTCCCGAATCCCGTGGAATCGCCCCAGCCCATTCCCGATGGCTCCGCGGCGGAGAGCCCAAGCACCATAGAGCAGACCGACGCCTTTTCAACGGAACAGACGACGGTACAAGGCGCGCCCGGCGGGGTCATTCAGACCGGCGAGACGGCAAGAACGCAGACAAGCGAGAAGTCGAGCGCGCAGTCGGAGAGCCGAACCGCCGAGCGCAGCAGCACGGTCAGCAGCACCACGCACACCGCGCGCTCGCCCGGCAGCCATACCTCGTCCGTCAAAAGCTCGTTCAAGAGCTATGGTATCGGCGGCGCGATGTTTATGAAATCGCTGGCGTCCGGCGGCAGCTTCGCCAATGAGGTGATCAGCCGCGTGGCGCGCGGCGATATCCAGAGCACCGGCACGATCAGCGGTGAGATGGCGGCGCACGCGCTCAATTCCTATATGGGCGTAACGGCGCTCGGCACGGATGCCGGGACTGTCCCGCGCTACTCGAACGTGGAGATCGGCGGGGGCAGGATCAGCGGCGTGGAAACGCCTGCCGGTACGCATCAGGACGCGCAGTTCTGTATGTATGACGCATCCCAGTACGTCGCGCCGCAGGGCGAGCACATCAAGGTCGTCACCGCGGACGGCGCGACGTGGTACAAGCAGTACGCGCAGGACGCCGTGGATCGCAAGCCGCACTATGAGCCGGACGGCTCGGTGGGCTATGAGGAAAAGATCGTCAAGCGCATGCCGAATCCGCCGCAGCGCAAGGCGAGGATATAAGGGGGCTGACAGTTTTTGAAAAGCGAAGAAAGAGACGTCTACTACATCCCGCCAAACTTTATCGAGGGCGGCACGCTCATGGGCGGTATGTTCAAGACCCGAAACGCCATAGAAGCGGCTATCCTCGGCACGGTGGTCGGCTGGCCGGTGCTGCACCTGAGCTTTTCGCTCCAGACGCGCATCATCATTCTGTGCCTGACCGCCCTCCCGCTGGTCCTGCTCTCGCTGATCGGCGTATCTGGCGAAAGCCTGTCGTCGTTTTTCCTGCTGTTTCTGAGCTGGCTTCGCAACCGAAGACAGCTCAACGCGGACGGGACGACGACCGGCAAGCGGGTCAAGGCGGTGCTCCCCTCGTGGTCGAAGGGCGAAAAGCTCAAGACGCCGGACGATACGCCGAGAAGCCGCAACCGCGTCAAGGTCAACGTCAAAAAGCGGCAATTTGAGCAGCATAAGACCTTTTTGCCGAAGGAGGAAACGGTCAGACCGCTCAACGCGCTCGCGGACTACGTTCCGGTCGAGCGCATTACCAATGGCATCATCTATACGCGGGACCACCGCTACGTCAAGATCGTGGAGGTCATTCCCATCAACTTCCTGCTGCGCAGCGCCCAGGAGCAGCGCGGCATTATCTATTCCTTTATCTCCTACCTCAAGATCTCGCCGGTCAAGGTGCAGATCAAGGTGCTCACCAAGCGCGCGGACATTGACCGCCACGTTGCCGCCGTGCGCCGCGAGCTGGAACAGGAAACAGACCCCCACTGCCGGATGCTGCAGGAGGACTATCTGCGATTGATCTATCAGCTCGGCTCCCGCGAGGCGATCACGCGGCGGTTCTTTCTCATATTTGAGTATGAGCCGCTGCCCGGCACGCGCCGCGGCAACGAGGAAAGCGAAGCCGTTGCCTCCTTGCAGACGGCGGCCCGGACCGCCGCGAACTACCTGCGCCAGTGTGGAAACAGCGTCGTGACCCACGAGGACGAAGACGAAGCGGTCGCGGAGCTTCTGTATCATATCCTCTGCCGCCGCGAAAGCGACGCTCACCCGTTTGGCGACAAGGTGCAGCGTGTGCTTGCCGACTACATCGCGGCGGGCCGCCCGCTGGAGAATGTGCCGGCGAACGAATACTTTGCCCCGGCGTCTCTGGACTTCACGCACGGCAGGTACATCTGTGTGGACGGCGTCTATTACGCCTATTTGCTTGTGCCTTCCGACGGATATAAGTCTCAGGTCACGGCGGGCTGGCTCTCGCTTCTGGTGAATGCCGGCGACGGCATCGACCTTGATGTATTCCTGACGCGGCAGCCGAAAGACCGCATGATCCGCAAGCTCGGTCAGCAGCTCCGCATCAACCGCAGCAAGATCCGCGAGACCAGCGACACCAACACGGACTTTGACGACCTCGAAGGCGCGATCCGCAGCGGCTACTTTCTCAAGGACGGCCTCGGGAACAACGAGGACTTCTACTATCTGAACCTGCTGATCACTGTCACGGCGGACAATGTGGACGATTTGGAGTGGAAGTGCGCCGAAATGCGAAAGCTCCTGCTCTCGCAGGATATGAACGTGCAGCCCTGTTCCTTTTGCGAGGAACAGGCATTTTTGTCGGCGCTTCCGCTCTCGTCGCTGGAGCATCGTCTTTTTGAACGCTCAAAGCGCAACGTGCTGACGCTCGGCGCGGCGAGCTGCTATCCGTTCACTTCCTATGAGATGTGTGATGACAACGGCATCCTGCTCGGCGTCAATAAGCACAACAACTCCCTTATCATCGTGGATATCTTTGACTCGCGCATCTATAAAAACGCGAACATCGCCATCCTCGGAACAAGCGGCGCGGGCAAGAGCTTCACGATGCAGCTCATGGCAAGCAGAATGAGGAGGAAAGGAATTCAGGTGTTCATCGTCGCGCCGCTCAAGGGCCACGAGTTCCATCGCGCCTGTTCCAACATCGGCGGCGAGTTCATACAGATATCTCCGGCGTCGCGCAACTGTATCAATGTCATGGAGATCCGCAAGGTGGACAAGACCGCCGACGAGCTGTTGGACGGCCCGGGCATTGAGAAATCCATGCTTGCCGCGAAGATCCAGAGGCTCCACATCTTTTTCAGCCTGCTGATCCCTGATATGACGCATGAGGAGCGTCAGCTTTTGGACGAAGCCCTGATCCGCACCTACGCAAACCACGGCATCACCCATGAAAACAGCTCGCTCATTGACCCCGACGCGCCGGAGCGATACCGAACCATGCCGGTATTGGGCGATCTCTACGAGGTCTTGCTGGCGTCGCCGGAGACAAGGCGGCTTGCCAACATCATCAACCGGCTCGTCCACGGCTCCGCGAGCACGTTCAATCAGCAGACCAACGTGTCGCTCGACAACAAGTACACGGTGCTGGACATTTCCGAGCTGTCCGGGGATTTGCTGACGGTGGGAATGTTCGTGGCGTTAGATTACGTCTGGGACAAGGCCAAAGAGAACCGCACCGAGGAAAAAGCTATTTTCATCGACGAATGCTGGCAGCTCATCGGTGCGAACAGCAATCGGCTCGCCGCCGAGTTCGTGCTGGAGATATTCAAGATCATCAGAGGGTACGGTGGCAGCGCGATCTGCGCCACGCAGGACATCAACGACTTTTTCGCGTTGGACGACGGCAAATACGGACGCGGCATCATCAACAACGCCAAGACCAAGATCCTGCTCAATCTGGAGGACGAAGAAGCCCGGCGCGTCCAATCCATTCTCCATCTCTCGGAGGCGGAGGTCATGGAGATCACGCACTTCGAGCGCGGCAACGGCCTGATCTCCACCAACAATAACAACGTGACGGTGGAGGTCAAATGCAGTCAGCTCGAAAAGGAGCTGATCACCACCGACCGCCGCGAGCTTCAAGAGCTGCTGGAACGGGCAAACGAGAAAAGCGCGTAATACGCACGCTTTGCGCCCGTTGTGCGCATAAAGGCGCGCGGCTTTGCCGATTACGCCCGTTATACGCACAGCGGCAGACGGAAAGCGGCGATTACGCCCGTATTGCGTATTCTATGCGCATAGTGTGCGCCTGACCCGCGCCACCGCCGCGCGATTACGCAGTTTATACGCATAGAATACGCCTTTATTACGCATAAGGAGGCTTATAAATTGAAAACACGCGCACAGCTCTACCAGATGGAGGCGTCCGGCCTGCTTCGGGATCTGAGCGAGTATCGGTGTCTTAAAAAGGAACAGGTCTACGGCCTGTATCCCGGCAAGGAAAAGGTCATCAAGAATCTTCTCGTCTATCTGCTTCGCTCAGGGCGCATATCACGAGTGGACGATTACTACTGCGACGCGCCTGAGAGCGTGCAGGAGATCGACCACAGCCTGATTGACGCGGTTTGGGTGCTGATCGACTTTATCGATCAGGTCGAGTACCACGCGACGGGCAATTTTCCCGTGAAGATCGTGTTTTGCGCGAACAACGAGGTCTATGAGATCATCCATGCCGGCGTTGGGAAGGAGGCGCTGGTCTCCTACATCGCGTCTGAGCGGAAGAAAGACGAAAACGCGACGAAGTTCATTGTGATGGTGGACAAGCCGGAGCAGATCGACGAACTGAGAACGGACAACGCCGTGGGCTACTGCACCGTGGCGCCGGACGGCAAGGTTCAGTATTTTCAGAAGGAGGAGTGATGCATTTTTGGATAAGGAGCGGTTAGTAAGCCGCATTTCAAGCATTTTGCTGGAGCAAGACCGCCTGGCAAACACTGTCCGCGCCATGCAGAAAACGGACATTCGCCGGTATCCGGGCAACTACAGCCTTTTGTCGGCGGAGGCGGCGCGGCGCAGCGAGCAGATCACCTGCCGGCTGCGGCACTTGGTCTATGAAACGACGGACACGAAAAAGATGGAATACCTGCTCTCCGCGGCAGCCATGCAGGGCGTCGAGGTGCGTTTGCGCGACGATGTGCTGGAGATCACGCTGCCGGGGCTTGTCCCGAAGCGCAAGCGCGGCCAGAGCGCAGAGTTCCTGCTTGACCCGTTCATGGCGGCAATGAGCCGATTCGTGGAGGAACACGAGATCCCCCGCTTTGAGCACTGCGTCGTCTGCTTTACCCACGTCTATGACAGGTCGCTCTCGGAGCATCGCGTCAGGGACTACGACAATCTGGAGCTCAAGCAGATCCTGGACGTGGCGACTTCATTCGTCATGGCCGACGACAGCGGTCTTTTGTGCGACGCCTATCATACGACCGAGCTGGGCGACGCCGACTGTACGCGAATGTATATCATGGACAGCCGCCGTTTTAAGGATTGGCTCGCAGAACGGGAATCCGTGCTGACTTCCATCCGCGATTTCAGCGTGTAAATCGACCTGAAACCGTGAGGTCGAAATTGCCAAGCTGTTTTCGTATCTGTGTGGGATATGAAACGGCGAAGGTAAAAACCGCGAAGAATAAAAGCATTTTTTGCAAAAACACAAGGCGCTTTTCGCCCAGGTCACGAATACCAAGGGCGATACGCCGATCACAAGGAGGCGGATATGACCTTACATCCAACGCCCTTGCCGCCACCCGATACATTTGCCGACCTGCTGCTTACCGTGACCGCTGTTTCCGGCGAGCTGCCTACCGCGCAAGTCAGCCGATTACCGGGCGCGCAAACCTATAAGCAAAAGGCGATCACACAAATCAAGAAGAAAAACCTCTTGAGCGCCTATAACCGTCAAGACCTGCGCGGTCTGCGGCTGACGAGCGCCGGCAAACGCGCCATGATCGAGCAGTACCCCGAACGCTATCAGACGATGCTTTCAGGCGAGAACACGCTGAATGCGCCGAAATACTCCTACTCTGGCCGCCTCCGCCTCCACCGTTTGGCTGAGGTGCTGGTCACGATGTTCAAGGCGGGCGTGGACGTGTTCCCGTGGGAAAAGCCCGCGCTCACGCTCACAGACGGGCGCTTGACAGGCTTTTCACTTGACCGTCCCTGCTACTATCCGTCGTTGGAGGTCAAGGAGATGGGGCCGCAAGGCATGAAGGTGCGCGGCAGCCGTGCGACCGGCGTGCTTTTTGCCGAGAGCGGCGTTTACGCTGTTTACAACACGGGCGATACGGTCAGCCGATGGGAGTATAAGGCGGAAATGCGCCTCAAGGCGCTGATGCAGACGGCCTTTTCCGGCTATTCGTATGACGGGCGCCTCGGTTCGCGTCCCTTGCAGGCGATACTCTTTTCCAACGACATGAAGCTGCTGAACGAGCAGATGGCAGACGCAAGAGCGCATGACAGGCGCGAGCGTTCCGCCGAGTCGCAACGGGTCAAGACCAACTACTTCATCCTGAGCGGAAGCTATGAGCATTTTCACTATCTCACGAACGACCGCTGCGGTGAGCTGGTTTTGCAGCTTCTTTGCGACAAGAGCGCGAAAACGATGCTCGACGCGATCCTGATGCAGGATTTGAGCCACGCCGGGCAAGGCGGCGTCGAATGCGATGCCTACGACAAAAACGGCGTGCCGGTACTGTTCGGCTATACCTGCGATCTGACAAGGATCAAGCGTTTCGACGATGCCCTCTCGCTGAGGGACATACCCGGGACGATCATCTGCTTCGATTATCAGGAGTCCGCGCTGCGCGGGTTCTGCGGCTCCCGCGTCCAGTTCCAGCGCATAGACATTGACGCTGTGGAGGGAGAGGTCATTCATCGACAAAAAGAAGCTGATTAGCACGCTGATAGCCGCGCCCGTGGCGCTGTGCGCGCTGTTGTACGGCGGCGGCTTTATCGCGCAATTCATCTACAACTATCAGACGTGGCAGGGCTCCGGCGGCACACTCTACGGCGATACGTCGCCAAAGCTGCCAGACCCCGCCTTTTTTTCGTGCCTGCGCGCGGTGTTCCGCTTTCCCTCCGGGCTTTGCGGTCTCGGCGTCTGTGTCGGGCTGATCGCCGTGCTGCTGTTTGCCGTGATGCGCATGGGCGACAGCGACGGCACGGCCGGAGGATACGACAAGGCGCGCAACTTTGAGTATTCGAGCAAAGGCACATACGGCACGGCGGGCTTCATGTCAAAGAAAGAAATGAAGGACGTTGTTGACATGGTATCCGACGTCCGCAGGCACCACGGCATCATCCTCGGCGAGCTGGACGGCAAGGTGCTGTGCCTCCCTGAAAAAACGCGGTTCAACGGCAACCTCGCCGTCTATGGGGCAAGCGGCTCCAAGAAAACGCGCTCCTTCTGTATGAACATGATCCTGCAGTGCGCGAGCCGCACGCCGATGACCTCGCTCATTATCTGCGATCCCAAGAGCGAGCTGTACGAGAAGTCCAGCGAGTATCTGCGGGACAAGGGCTATGTCGTGAGGAAATTTGACCTTGTTACGCCGGGCTCGTCGGACTCGTGGAACTGCCTCGCGGAGATCGGCGGGCAGGAACTGATGGCGCAGCTCTTTTGCGACGTCATCATCAAGAACACCGGCAGCGGCAAGGGCGACCACTTTTGGGACAACGCCGAGATGAATCTGCTCAAAGCGCTGGTGCTCTATGTGGAGCAGAGCTATCCCCTGGAGAAGCGCAACATCGGCGAGGTCTATCAGCTCTTGTCCATGTGCAGCGAAAAGGAGCTGAACGCCATCTTTGATGTGCTCCCCATCGAGCATCCCGCGAAGGCGCCCTACAGCATCTTCAGGCAGAGCGGCGAAAATGTGCGCGGCGGCGTGATCATCGGACTTGGCTCGCGTTTGCAGGTGTTTCAGAACAAGGATATTCGCCAAATCACGAGCCACAACGAGATAGACCTTGAGCTGCCGGGAAAAAAGCCCTGCGCGTACTTCTGCATCACCAGCGATCAGGACAGCACCTTTGACTTCCTCAGCTCGCTGTTTCTCTCGTTCGTGTTCATACGCCTTGTGCGCTATGCGGATCAGCACTGCCCGGGCGGGGCGCTTCCTGTCCCCGTTCATGTTCTGGGCGAAGAGCTCTGCGCCTGCGGCGTGATTCCTGACCTCTCGCGCAAGATCAGCGTGATACGCTCCCGAGGCATCACCATGAGCTGCGTGTTCCAGAACCTCGCGGGTCTCCAGAACCGATATCCGCTCAACCAGTGGCAGGAGATCCTCGGCAACTGCGATATCACGCTGTTCCTCGGCTGCACCGACGCGCTGACGGCAGAGTTCATCAGCGACCGCACCGGCGAGGCGAGCATCAACGTCACAAGCAAGGCGAAGCAGCTCAATACCTGGCGCGTTTCCAACTATACGCCCCAATACCGCGAGACCAACGGCGTCGGGCGTCGAAAGCTCTACACGATGGACGAAGTGCTCCGCCTCGATTTGGACAGGGCGCTCGTTATCATCCGTGGAAAAAACGTATTGGAGGTGAACAAATTTGACTACAGCCGGCATCCCGAATCAAAGAAGCTGCGGGCGAGCAAGGCATCCGCCCATGTGCCGGAATGGAAGAAGCCGGCGCTCGCCGCGCCCGCAGCGGAACCGCCCACCGTGACCAAGAACGCGGCGACAAGCCCTGCCGGGACCGAGCAAGAGCCGAAGCGCCGCAGGCGGACGCGGACAAAGCCCGCTGCCAAGCCGGACAGCGCGGCAGCCGCGGCGGAAGCGCCGAAGAAAAAACCGAAACTGCCGCCGCAGGAGCCTGCTGCACCTGCTCCCGCCGCGCCGCCTGCAGGCAAGGACAAGCCCAAAGTCGTGACCATCAGCAAAGAGTCCATATTATCTAAGCCAAAAAAGGAGGATTGATCTATTTGGCGAGAAAAAAAGCAGAATCCAAGCCCATTGAAGAGATCGAACAGACCGAAGCGACGGCGGACAGCGAAACCGCCGCCGCTGAGACGCCCGGAGAAACGGGTGCGGCGGTCGAAACAGCCGAGAGCGGGGGCTTCCCCCCTGAGCCGGACACGCCCTTTTCCGCATCGGACGGCGCGGAAACCGCAGACCCGACCGACGCGCTTGCGAATATGGGACTGGAGCTCGGCAGTTCCGCCGCCGCGGAGGGCGAAGACGCCGCTCCCGTTTCCGAAACGGAGGAGGATTACGGCGCGCTGCTCATGGAAGCGGCGGCGCTTGGCCTCAACAACAGCGTGGAAAGCGGCGATACGGAGCCGCTCCCCGAAGCCGATGAAGAGCCGGAGCCCGCCGCGCCGCCCGGCGAGGAAACCGCCGAGAAGCAGCCCCCGACTGAACGCAGGGCGCGAAGGAAGATCGCGGACGACGCCCGCACCGCCCGCACTGCCAAAACGGTGAAGGCGCAGCCGCCGCGGGAGCAAATTCAGCAGCCTCGCGACGACCGCATTCTGACCATTGACGTGCATGATGAGGTTCTGACCGAGGAGGACCAAGCCAAGATCGCGTGGCATGAGATCCGCAACTCCTACATCGCACAGCAGATCCTGACCGGCTCGCTGGACAGCATGGAGATGACGCCCTCGGGATTTCTGGTTGCCGTGGCGCATTATAAGGATTATCGTATCGTGATCCCGCTCAAGGAGATGCTGATGCTGCCCGATCAATGGCCCACGCGACGTGAGCGCGCAAGGGCGATGGAGGAACTGCCGCGCGTCATCAACACGCGCATGGGCAGCGAGATCGACTTCATCGTGAAGGGCATCGACCCGCACGACAACAGCGTCGTCGCCAGCCGAAAAGCGGCCATGCTGCAAAAGCGCCAGAGCTTTTACATGGATCGCGCGGATACGGGGATGCCGCTTATCTACCCCGGGCGCATTGTGCAGGCTCGCGTCGTCGCGGTTTTGGAGAAGATGGTGCGCGTGGAGGTCTTCGGCGTCGAGACGACGATCCGTGCAGCCGACATTTCGTGGGGCTGGATCGGAAACGCCGCAGATGAATACTACGTCGGCAAGCGCATCCTTGTCCGCGTCCTTTCCATCAACCGCCCCAATGTTTGGGATATCTCGATCAAGGCGGACATCCGAAGCGTTTCCAAGAACAACAACCTTGACAACCTTCACAAGTGCAAGCCTCAGAACAAGTATGTCGGCCGTGTGACCGACAATTACGGCGGCGCGGTGTATATCCGCCTCAGCAACGGCGCCAACGCCATTGCGCACACCTGCCGCGATCCGCGGCGGCCGGGCAGAAAGGACGACGTGAACTTTGTCGTGACGAAGCTGGACGAAGAACAGGGCGTCGCGCTCGGCATCATTACCAGGATCATCCGGCAAAATCTGTAATGCAGCCGAGGGGAACGGGCGCGGCGCGCTCTTTCCCCTCGGACTCTTAATAATAGGAGAAGTCAATGAAGCGAATCAACCATATTTTCATGTGCATCCTCCTGTCTCTGGCGCTGACGGTCGGTGCTTTTGCGGCGGATGTGCCGGAGAGCTTCGTGTGCGAAAACCTGAACGGGCAGCAGCGCATCATCAAAACCTATGTACTTCCGCCCAACGGCGACGCCGACGCTCTGCGGGAAGCGCCCTTCATATATGAGGGTTACCGCTACACCTGGGCGTACACGACCAAGGAGGAGCACCCGTTCACGCTCGTCAAGACGGTCACGGAGACGGTCGAGGTCGAGACCGCAAAGGACGACCTCACGCAGATCCTCGCGCAGCTTGCCCCGTCGCTGCCCTATGACGACGGCGAGTACGCCGGTGAGCTGACGCTGGACCACACGACGCTCAAGACAGTGGCGGCGGGCTATGAGACCCGATACAGCTCGATCACCGAGACCAAGACCATTCCGGGGCTTGCCTCCAACGATATGTCCTATGTCCCGGGTACCACGGTCAAAAACGGCAAGACGCTCAAGCTCGCCAACGTCGAATGGCAGGTGACCGCGACGGGGCTTGTCGGAGAGGAGCTGCTGCCGTGCGAGTATCAGGCGGTCGCCACCTATACCGGCTCCAGCAGCTATCAGGCGGCGACGGGCTACGTCACGACCGCCGAATACAAGGGCGAGGTCACGGCCTCGGGCATTGAGAACGTCACCTATACCGTCGTGTTTGCGGGCGAAAAGCTCGAACCCGTTGTCACGGAGCCCTCGCCCGAGGACAGCCGCGCCGCGGCGCGCGCTCACTCCGCCGGAAAGCTGCTTGCGGGCATTGCCTGCGGGATCTTCGGACTTGCTCTTGCCGCGGCTGCCGCGTGGCAGTGGACGCGGCGCAAAAACGTCTATGTTTATGTGCCGGGCAGCAAGCCGCGCGATTACAAGCTGATCGCCAAGTACCGTGTGGAGGAAAACGAGCTGCAAATCGACATTACGGACACGGGCGTTCCGCCCGAGAGCAACGTAGCCGTGGAGATCAAGCGCCCGCTTGCCAGAAAGGTGCTGGGAAAGACCTTCACCGTCAGCTACGCGGGGAAAAACTATCGCTACAATATCCAGAACGACCGGCCGGGCGACTGGCACGAATTCAATCTGGGGACATTCAAGGAGGTATCATCTTGAAGCGAAGCATCGCATCCGTTCTTGCGCTCGTTTTTGCCATGAGCGCGATCTTTACCACCAGCGCATTTGCCGCCGAGGACTATGTATTCGGCGACGATGAAGACAGCGAGGACGGGTACTACACGTCCACGTCCTACGAAGACGTCTACGGCTCGCAGTACAACTACGGCGGCGCGAACGTCGTGGACTATCAGGGGCAGGAGCTGGAGTACGGCTCATTCAGTACGACGCAGACCGGCGTGATGGAACGCACGCCGCTGCCCGGGCTGCAAGCCTATGTCGGCGGCGAAGCCAACGGCGGCACCGCGCCCACGATGGGAACGGCGGAAAGCGCCGCACCGGAGCTTCCTTATACCGAGCCTTCCGCGCAGGGTGAAAGCAATGTCACGATCACGAGCAAGCCCGTCTGCACGAAACTGACGGAGAGCTTCAAGCTGCAAAACGGCGCGGTCGGCTATATCTCCATCCCCACCATCGGCGTGAGCAAGTATTACGCATGGGAGGGCGAGACGACGGAGAGCATGAAAAAGGGGCTCGGGCATTTTACCGGCACCTCCGTCTGGGACGGCAACTGCTGCTTTTGCGGCCACAACCGCGGCGCCAAGTATGTGATCGGCGGCATCAAGGATCTCCAGCTTGGCGATATCATCGAGTACACGACCTCACAAGGCACGCGCACCTATGAGGTTCAGGTCGTCGTGGCAATCCGCAACGATGACTGGAGCTATATCCGTGAAACCAGCGACAACCGCATCACGCTCATTACCTGCGTCGCGGGCGATTCCTCGCAGCGTTGGTGCGTGCAGGCCATGCAGATAACGACCTGATCCTGCGCCGCTGTTGAAAAAAAACACCTTCTTCCGTATAATGCTGTTGAGAGCAAAAAAAGAAGGAGGTGCTCAGCATGAAAAAGACGCTTGCATCCATGCTCGCCGGCGCGGTGCTGGGTGCGGTTCTGCTCGGCGGCGCGCAGGCGGTGGCCGAGACCGTGACCGCGCAGCGCAGTTCCCAGCGCATCTACGTCAACGGGCGCGAGGTCCAAATGGAGGCGTACAACATTGCCGGCAACAACTATGTGAAGCTCCGCGACATCGGCAAGGAGGTCGGCTTCGCCGTGGATTACGACGCCGCGACGAACAGCGTCTACGTCGGCGAGCGCCCGGCGTCGGGCGACGACAACATTGAAAAGCGCCAGGATCAGTACATCCCGGAGGCGGGCGACCGTATTGTCTGCGACGACGGGTACGTCTACGAGGTCACCGACACGACGCGCTACGATTCCAACGTCTTTGCGTCGGGGCCTGTGGGCGAGCTTCCGGAGCCCACCTGCGACTGGAGCGCGTTCCCCAAGCTCGCGGACCCGGTTCTGGAAAAGCGGCACTTCAAGACCGCCACCGGCGATGACCTGTTCATCCGAAACGTGCGCGAGACCCGCCGCATGGAGTACACGCTTTACAACGCTCTCGGCAGAGAGCCGAGCGCATGGAGCGGCGGGAAACCGCTCGCCACGGTCTCGCTCACGATCCCGGCTGACAAGGAGATGTATGCCGCCGCGTTCTGGCCGTGGGACGCGACCAACATCACGGATCTTGTCCACAGCCGCCCCAACAGCCGCTACGCTGTGGAGGCGTGGGACTACTACCACAACGGCAAATTTATGTACGTCCGCTACGTCATTCTTTCCCTGTAAACTGAATACCCGGCTGACAAAGGCACGCTTTCGGGCGTGCCTTTTGTCGTGCCCTGAAAAATCAAGGAGGACATTCCATGTATAAACGCATCATTGCCATGATGCTCACGCTTGCAACCCTGCTCGGTATGCTCGCGGTTCCCGCATCCGCCGCCTCGACGCTTGAAGAAGCCATGGCGGAGGTCGATATCTACGCAAAAGGCGAGGAGCTGGTTTATCTGACCATGAACGGTCAGGTAAAGGGCCAGCACTATACCTACTACAACTACACGTCCGTCCAGACGGGCGAAACCACCGAGATCCCGGCGTATTGCGTTGATCCGAGACTGTATGGCGTTCCGTCCGTCGTCCCGGAAGGCACGGCGGTCAAGTACTCGTCTGACGGCAAGAACACCGACCCGAAAATCATGGGTATCATCGCCAACGGGTATCCGCATATGTCTCTCGACAGTCTCGGGCTCAACAGTATCGAGGAGGCTTACTACGCCACGAAAACCGCGCTGTGGTGCTACCTGCTCGGCACTTGGTCCGTATCGGGGCTCGGGATCAACCCCAGCCTTACCGGCGCGGACAAGACCGCGGCCGAGCGTGTGTTGAAGGCGACAAAGGATATCTATACGCGCGGCATGTACTGGTCTCAGCTCGTTGAGCCGAAAATGACGGCGGTTCCCGACCGCGACGAGGCGTACCCCGTCACGATCAACGGCGAAGCCTGCTATCAGCAGGTCTACACGCTCAAGACGGAAACGTGGTCGATCACGCCCATCAACATCGAGCTTGCAGCCGGCGCGCCTGCCGGAACGAAGATCATGGACATGGACAACCATGAGATCAGTAGCATGATCGTCACGACCGCGGCGGCGTCCGGCACGGGTTTTGAGGGCCAGTTCAAGGTCGTGTTCCCCGCATCGAGCGTGGAGGGACAGGAAGGCACCGCGCAGATCAACCTCAGCTCGACCGTCGTGCAGTATGAGATCTACTACGCGCGCAGCCTTGAAACCGATAAATACGGCAATATCCAAGATTACATGTTGGATACCGATCCTCATATTCCGATCACCGCGAACGCCATTGCGCGGTTCTCCTCTGAGCATACGGATGAGACCGAGCTTCTGATCGTCAAGCTGGAGGAAGGCACCCGCATCCCGCTTGAAGGCGCGGTTTTTGACGTCTTCTCCCCGGATGGCGACCGCGTAGGCAGATACTCCACGGACACGAGCGGAAAAATCCGCATTCCGCTGGTCATCACGGGCAACTACACCGTGAAGGAGGTCAGCGCCCCGGCGTATCACCTGCTTCCGACCGACAACACGCATAACATCACGGTCGAGCACGGCAAGACCGCGACGCTGACCGTCACGAACGCTCCCTACGGCTCCCTGCGCGTGCTCAAGCGCAGCGACATGGGCGAAGGACTCGCCGGCGTGAATATCGAGATCCGAAATGTCGTCACTGGCGAGACCCGCACCGGACGCACCGGCCCCGGAGGCGTCGTTGAGTTTACCGAACTGAGCGTCGGCGCGTGGGAGGTCCGCGAGACCGCGGGCGTCCCCGGCTACGTTGTGGATACGGATAGCGTCAAGAACGTCAGCGTCGTCGCCGGCGAGTGCGCCACCGTGACCTTCATCAACAAGGAAAAGCCCGGTTTGCGCATCGTGAAATACGATTCTCAGACCATGCGCACGATGCCCGACGTCACGTTCCGCATCTACCGCGATACCGAGCTCTTTGGCGAGTATGTGACCGATCAGATGGGAGAAATCGTACTGACGGATTTGGAGCCGGGCGTGTATCTCGTGCAGGAGGTCTCCGCTGATCCCTCGCACATTGTCAACTCCACGCCGCAGGAAGTCAAGCTCGAAGCCGGCTACGGCATTGTTGAGCTGGTGTTCCTGAACGACCAGAAACCCGGCATCCGGCTCAAGAAGGTGGATTCCGTCACCTACCAGCCGCAGGCGAACGCGCGCTTCCGCATCGAGGCGGTCGGCGGCACGTTCTCCAAGGAATACTACACCGACGCGAACGGTGAAATCGACCTCAAGGATTTGGAGCCGGGCAGCTTCAAGGTAACGGAATTACAGGCTCCGGACGGATACCTGATCGACGACGCGACCCGCGTGATCAAGATCGAGGCGAACGAGCAGGCGGTCTTTGTGTTCACGAACACGCGCAAGCCCAGCTTTGAGCTCGTGAAGCTCGACCCCGTGGGCAATCCTGTTGTTGGCGCGACGTTCCGAATCGCGAAGATCGAGGACGGCAGCCATTATTTGGATCGCGTTACCGATACGCAGGGCAAGATCCGCATCGACGGCATGGAGCCGGGCATCTATTCCGTGCAGGAGATGTCCGTACCCAGCCCCTACATCCTCAACAGCACCGAGTTCCATGTGGAGCTGTTCCCCGGGCGCGTGAGCGAGCTGGTCGTGACCAATGACCGCAAGCCCGACCTCAAGATCGTAAAAACCGACGCGATCACGGGCACGCCCATCGAAGGCGCGACCTTCACGATCCGCAAGGTGGACAGCAGCACTTTGATCACCGAGACCACGAACGCAGCCGGCGAGATCCTGCTGCGCGAGATGGAGCCGGGCGTTTACGAGGTGACGGAGCAGTCCGTACCCGACGCCTACCTGCTCGATCCCCGCCCGCAGCAGATCACGCTGTTCCCGAACAAGCTCGGCATCGTCCAGTTCCAGGACTACAAGAAACCCTCTTTGAAGATCCTGAAGGTGGACTCCGCCACCGGAAAGCCCGTGGAGGGCGCGCGTTTCCATATCGTCTACGCGAGCAACCATACGTTCACGGGCGAGATCAACGACCTCGGCACGCACTATACCGACGCCAACGGCGTGATCTACCTCGACAAGCTCAAGGACGGCTGGTACCGGGCGACCGAAGAGGAGGCGCCGGCAGGCTACCGTATCAAGGATACAGGCGTCTATGAGTTCTACATCGAAGCCGGGCGCGACAAGGTCATCACGGTCGAAAACGTGCCGTTGAGCACCATCGTCATACAAAAAATCGACGAGGAGACCGGCAAGCCCCTCCAGGGCGCGTGGTTCAGAATGTCCTATCTCAACTCTCTGACAAGCATGGACGGCACGACCATTGGAGAATGGCCCACGGATGAAAACGGCCAAATCGAAGTCCGCAACCTCGACGAAGGCACTTACTTAATTTCCGAATTATCAGCGCCGCAAGGGTACGTATTAAACCCCGCAAACACGAGAACCGTGTACCTTGCGGGCGATAAGCAGGATTTTGTAACCGTGACCTACGGCAACCAGCACATGGGCGCGTTGCTGATCCAGAAAAAGGACGCTGTGACCGGCGAGCCGCTCGCGGGCGTTGAGTTCAGCGTTACCGACAGCAACGGCAGCGTGGTCGGCAACGGCAACGGGCGCTTTGTGACCGATTTCGCCGGCACGATCACGATTGCGAACCTCGAACCGGGCAAGACCGTGATCGTAAAGGAGACCCGCACGGTGCCTGGGTACATTCTCGACGACACCGCGCAGACCATCAAGATCAAGGCGAATGAGACCATGACGGTCGAGTTCCGCAATCAGCCCAAGGGTGGACTCGTGATCCGGAAACTCGACAGCGTGACTAACCAGCCGATTGCGGGCGTGGAGTTCCAGATCACGAACACAGCCGGCGAGTACGTCGCCGACAACGAAGGCCGCACGTCCACCAACGGCATCTACCGCACGGACAGCTATGGCGAGATCCGTTTGCTGGACCTCATGCCGGATTCCTATACGGCGGTCGAGGTATCCACCGTGGCGGGCTATGCCATCAACAGCACGCCCCAGACCACGAAGGTCGGCGCCGCCGACACGCAGACTTTGACCTACCTCAACGATCCTCTGCAAACGCTCGTTGTACAGAAATACATCGCGGGAACGCAGAAAGGGCTTGCGGGCGTCACCTTCCTCATAACAGACGGCGCGGGTACGCCCATCGGCGGCAGCAACGGCGAGTATGTGACCGACGCGAACGGGCGCATCACTATCACAGGGCTGACGCCAGGCATGACCGTCGTGGTGCGAGAAGTACGCACTGTACGCGGATACGTGCTCAACACGCAGCCGCAGACGATCATCATTGGCAAAGCCTCCGGCCAGACCACGGTTTCCGGCTGCACGACCACGGCGACCGTCGCAAGCGCGGCGTCCTCTTCCAGCAGCTCGGAGTCCGGGAACGAGGTCGTTTTCTATGACGACCCGCTCGGCAGGCTCGTGGTGGAGAAATATATCGAAGGCACCTCGACGCCGATCCCCGGTGTGCGCTTTTTGATTACAGGCAGCAACGGCGGCGCGGTCGGGAATACCAATGGCGAGTACACGACGGACGCGAACGGCCGCATCGAGATCAGGGATTTGGAGCCCGGCCTTGTCGTGACCGCAAAGGAGATCCACGCGGCGGACGGATTCGTGCTGGACTCCACGCCCAAGAGCATTGAGATCAAGAGCGGTGACACGCAGGTCTTGACCTTCTACAACCAGCCCACGGGCTCGCTCAGGATCATCAAAAAGGACCGCGTGACGGGCGCACTGCTCAGGGACGCCGAGTTTGAGATCAGCTTCGCAAGCGGCGGTTTTGTCGGGAACAACGGCGGCACGACCACGAGCAACGGTGTTTATACGACGAACGAAAAGGGAGAGATCCTGATCACCGGCCTCCAGCCCTCGGTCATCGAGGTGCGGGAAACCAGAGCGCCGGACGGGTACTCGCTGAGCGCGTCCCCGGTCACGGTGGAGGTCGCCGCGGGCGACGCGCAGACCGTCACCGTCTACGACGACCCCCTCGGCAGCTTGATCATCCAGAAGTATGTGGACGGCGGCACGACCCCGATCCCCAATGTCCGGTTCCTTGTCACCAAAGGCGACGGCAGCCCGATCGGGAACGGCGAGTATGTGACGGACGCCAACGGGCGCATTGAGATCAAGAACCTGCAGCCGGGCATGACCGTGAGCGCGAAGGAGCTTCGCGCCGCCGACGGCTTCGTGCTTGACGGTACGCCGCAGTCCACGGAGATCAAGAGCGGCGCGGCGCAGCAGCTTACTTTTTATAATAAGGCGACCGGTTCGCTCGTTATCGTCAAAAGAGACCGCGTGAGCAACGAGCTTTTGCAGGGCGCGGAGTTCCTTGTCATGACGGATGCCGGCGAGTATGTCGCCAACAACGGCGGCGCCACGTCATCCAACGGCGTCTATGTGACCGACGACAAGGGCCAGATCGTCATAAGCGGGCTCCAGCCCTGCTCGCTCGTGGTCAAGGAGACCAAAGCCCCGGCAAATCACGTTCTCGACAGCAGCCCCCGGACCGTCAGGGTCAACGCGGGCGACACGCAGACGTTGACCGTCTATAACGACCCCTGCGGCACGCTTAAGATCATTAAAAGGGATCGCGCGACGGGTGCGGTTTTGAAGGGCGCTGAGTTCGAGCTTTGTTACGCCAGCGGCGAGTTCGTCGGGAATCTCGGCGGCAGCGTCACCAGCAACGGCAGGTACGTCACCGACGAGCGCGGCGAGATCGTTATTACGGGGCTTCAGCCCTCGACCATCGTAATTCGGGAGCTGCGGGCTCCGGAGGGCTACTTGCTCGACAATTCCCCGGTCACGGTGGAGGTCAAGGCGAACGACTGCCAGACCATCGACATCTATAACGACGCCACGCAGGTTTTGACGATTCAGAAATTCATCACGGACACCACCAAGCCGATTGCGGGGGTTTCGTTCCTGATCACGGACAGCAGCGGCAAGGTGCTCGGCCCGAACAACGGCATTTATACCACGGACAAGGACGGGCGCATCACGCTGACCGGCCTGACGCCCGGCACGGTCATTACCGCGAAGGAGACTAAGACCGCCGCGGGCTTCGTGCTTGATACCACGCCCCAAAGCATTGAGATCCGCCAGGGCGAGGCGCAGACGATGACCTTTTACAATACGCCGGAGGGCGGATTGGAGATCATCAAGGTCAGCTCGGCGGACAAGACCAAGCGGCTCAGCGGCGTCACATTTGAGATCCGCCGCATGGACGACGGGCTCGTGGACACCGTAACGACGGGCGACAACGGGCGCGTCCATGTTGCTCTCGACGCAGGAAACTATTATGCCGTGGAGATCGAGGGCGTAAAGGGCTTCAAGGTTGACAGCACGCCGCACTATTTCACGGTCAAGGACGGCGAGAACACCACGTTGACCGTTCAGAACACGCCGTACAGCGGTATCGAGCTCCACAAAATCGATTCTGTCACCGGGAAAGGCATCTACGGCGCCAAGTTCCTGCTGTACGACGCCGAAAAGCACCCGGTCGGCGAGTACGTCACGGACCAAAACGGCTACATCTACATCGACGACCTGACCCGGGACGGCAAATACTTCATTCGAGAGCTGGAGTGCGAGGGCTACAACGTGGATACGCAGATCAAGACGGTCGTGGTGAAGGCGGGCGAGGTCATTCAGATCGAGTGGAAGAACACGCCGATCACGGGCCAGATCCAAGTCTACAAGTACGCGGCGGAGTATAACCCGGTCACGTTCACGGCTGCAAGCTCGCCGCTTGCCGGCGCGGTCTTTGAGATCGTCGAGGTCCGCAGCGGCAAGGTCGTGGACTACATCACGACAGACGCGCGCGGCGTCGCCGCCTCCAAGCCGCTCCCGCTTCGCCGCTATCAGGTAAAGGAGGTCAAGGCGCCCGCGTATTGGCAGATCGACCCGACTGTGCATGACGTGACGCTGGAGTACCCCGGTCAGATCATCAAGGTCTCGTCCTACGACAAGAGCGCGCAGCTCGGCGTCAGCATCACCAAGCGCGGCAACGCGCAGGTGCAGGCCGGCGAGCAGATGCGCTACACGATCACGGTGGCGAACACCTCGAACGTGCCGCTGGAGGATTTCTTCTGGCATGACCGCATTCCGACCGACGTGGCGACGGCCATGACGCTCACCACCGGCACCTACAGCGCGCGGCTCACCTACCGCATCCTCTACAAGACCTCCGGCAACAACACGTATCAGGTGCTCGCGTCGAACCTCGTCACGACCAACAACTACTCGTTCTCGCTCAACGCCATCCCGACGCAGGCCGGCGGGCGCGTGACCGACGTGTACTTTGACTTCGGCAAGGTGCCTGTCGGTTTCCAGAGCGTCGCCTCGCCGACGCTCACCGTCTGCGTGGACGGCAACGCCGCGAACAATTATTCGATGATCAACCGCGCGGAGACCGGCGGCAAGTACGGCGGCACATGGGAGACCGCCACGGCAAGCTGGACGACAGTTATCATCAACCTCAACAAGCCCCCGAAGCTGCCTAAGACGGGTTACTAATGTA
>JAEEGL016397124.1_pt1 | contig 24977 bp, 22 predicted proteins | sample 9134231 | NCBI WGS metagenome assembly JAEEGL01 (sample SAMN16246548, study PRJNA631951) | gut metagenome | biome: gut microbiome; feature: rumen; material: fiber-attached | host: Bos | place: Iran: Karaj | collected 2018-10 | reverse complement strand
TATACGAGCTGCCTGAACCGCAAGGCGGCCAAGCGGCTTCTCAGACGCGTCGAGCAGATACCATTTCCGCTCGACCGTTTCTTTTTTTGCCATGAAGGAACGTGTGCCTATCATGTTTTTTCCTCCTTAAGAAAGAACCTGGTTCTTCATTTTCTGTTTTATCGTTTTATATCTCAAAGCGCTCTTTACCGCCTCTCTTCCGCCGTCACACACGCGCGGCCCGATAAGGACGCGCCGGCGTCGGAGACGCTTTTCGGCTGTCGTGGGGGAAAGCGAAAAGCGGGACTAAAGCACGCGTTTAAGTTTCGGATTCGGTATTATGCCCGGCAGGCGGCCGCGTTTTGCGACAGGCTTGCCGTTGACCATTTTCAGGTCCATCGTCATATCGCGCTGAGCGGCGCCGGTAATGTAGCTTCCTACGCCGTAAACGTCAGCGCCGGCCTCGTTCATCAGCTTTATGCGCTCAGGGTTAAGGCCGCCGGTAGCGATTATATTGACATTGCGGAAGCCGGCAAGGTCAAGGCGCCAGCGAATTTCCCTGACCAGATCTGGGGTCACGCCGCCGCGCTCTCCCGGCGTGTCGAGGCGTATCCCGGAAAGCCTGTTGCCAAGCGCTTCGGCTACGCGGATCGTCTCTTCCGCTTCGTCTTTGAATGTATCGACAAGAACTATTCTTGCTTCATCCTTCGGCACCTGTGCATCGTAAAGCTTCGCAAGCTTCACGGTATCGCCGATCATAAGGATAGCCGCGTGCGGCACCGTGCCCTTGGGCGCCTCTCCGCAGAGCTTCGCGGCAAGGATACAGCTCATAGCGCTGCAGCCGGCGATCTTGGCCGCGCGTTCCATTACCGGCGCTATTGCCGGATGCACGTGGCGCGCGCCGAAGCAGAGGACGCTTCTTCCCTCGGCAGCCAGAACACACTCTCTTGCGGCCGTTGCCCAGCCGGTCGAGGATGCGAGCATGCCGAGAAGGACTGTTTCATAAAGGCCGAAAGATTCATAAGTGCCGGTGATGCGCATCAGCACTTCCTTGCTTTCAAAGCTCTCGCCTTCGGCAAGAGCCTCTACCTGAGGCGGGTTGGGAAGTTTGCGGAAAAGGTTCAGAACTTCCTCGGAACCGGCAAAGATGCCGGGTTTACGGGTAAAGACCTCCGCTACGACCGGGGTCTCCAAAAGTCCGGCTGCCCTGAGGACGTCACGGGTCTTAAGGAAGTATATGTCAGTCGTCCACCCGGAAAGGATCTCTTCGTGCGTAGCTGAAAAAAGCCGTCCTTCCGTGTGTTTGTAGGAATCTATGTCTTTCAGGCTGTCCAAAGGTTTTATAGTCATGCCGCGCCTGCTATCTGATCAGAACCTGTATTATCGAAAGAATCATGAAAAGGCCAATCAGTACAGCCGTTATCTTTGTCAGTCCGGACATGCGCTGCCATGCTCCGCCCATATCGGCCTGGGTGCCGCCGCCGAAAGAACCGGTAAAGCCCCCGGATTTTCTGTGCTGCATCATGACCACAGAGATGAGCGCAACGCATACGAGAATGTGAATTATTCTGAAAAGAATTATCACAAGCCACACCTCCAAAAAAATTCGCAGCCGGCGGACATGAACAATAAGTCTGCCCGCGATACCTGCATATTGCGTTCAGCGTACTATTCTATCACACGTTTTAGTATTTCGGCTATACTTTTTACAGCTTTTGCACGATGTGAAACGGCATTCTTTATATCGGGGCCGAGTTCTGAAAAAGTTTTATCGTATCCGTCGGGTATGAAAACGGGATCATAGCCGAAGCCGGACTCTCCGGCGGGGCTTTCGGCGATTCTTCCGGTACAGTATTCGGTAACTGTAAGAGGGCTTCTTTCGTCAGGGAAGACGACAGCTATCGAGCATACGAAGCGTGCGGAGCGGTCATCCGCGCCCTTTATCGCCTCCAGCAGCCATTCTGTGCGGGCTGAGTCTTTGCCCGGCACGACACGGGCGGAGTGCACTCCGGGCGCCCCGCCGAGCGCGTCGACTTCCAGTCCGCTGTCGTCCGCAATGACAGGCAGTTTTGCGGATAAAGCCCAGGCGCGCGCTTTCAGCAGCGCGTTTTCTTCATATGTGGCGCCTGTTTCTTCGACATGCGGCGGAGAGGGGAGATCGCCGCCGAAGAGAAGCTCTGTTCCGCAGGGCAGGAGCTGTTCTTTCATCTCCCTGTATTTTCCCCTGTTTGTGCTTGCCAGTATCATACGCATCTGTCAAAAAGTTCCTTTTCTTTTTCGCTGAGCCCGAGGACAGACCTCTGCATTTTCATTATGCTTTTTATCCCGGCCCTGCCGTATGTGATGATCTCGGAAAGCTCGGATCCGGAAAAAGAACCGCCCTCGCCGGTCCCCTGCAGTTCTATGAATTCTCCGCGTCCCGTCATTACGAGGTTGGCGTCGACTTCGGCAGCCGAATCTTCTTCATAGCATAAGTCGAGCATTATACGCCCGCCGACCTTCCCAACGCTCACCGCCGCTATCTGGTTTTTCAGCGGGATATCCGTTATTCTTTCGCTGTCCCGCAGAAAGCGGAGCGCATCGAAAAGAGCTATGAACCCGGCCGATATCGACGCGGTGCGCGTGCCGCCGTCTGCCTGCAGCACGTCGCAGTCGATCGTGATCGTTCTTTCCCCGATAAGCGGCAGATCTGCGGCGGCACGCAGCGAACGACCTATCAGACGCTGTATCTCACTTGCGCGTCCGTTCACCCTGCCCTTCGAAACGTCACGCGGCGAGCGCTGCGCCGTGGCGCGCGGAAGCATCGCATATTCAGCCGTGACCCAGCCGCCGCCGCTGCCGCGCAGGAACTGCGGGACCTTGTCTTCGACAGAAGCAGTGCAGAGAACGTGGGTGTTCCCCCAGCGCACAAAAGCCGATCCCTCCGCGTAACGGCTTACCCCGCGCTCGAAGGATATGCCGCGAAGGTCGCACAGTCCCCTTGCGTCGGCTCTCCTGAAGTTTTCCATTTATTTTGTCCGCTCCCAGGGTTTCGTAAGGTCTACCGGGTTTTTGTCCTTTATCTCTTTGGAATTGATATAGAATTTTATTTTCTTAAGCGGCGGGAAATTATCCTGTACCGTCTTTGTCAGACCGCATAGAAGCAGTTCCGCATTCTGTTTGCCGAGACTTTTCAGCGAGTTTTGGAACGGCGGCGTCATATCGATATAGAGCCAGTCCCCTCCCTGGAAAATATCATTGACGGCGACTGCTGTGTCAAGTACCTTTTTCTCTTTGAGGCTGTCTATATACACGGAAAGAAGTCTTGTTATCATGCTTTCTTTGGTCCCGCTTTCGTTTATCTCAACTTCTCTCTGGGAAAGCGTGCCGTTCTCAGGTATGCATATCACATACTTTTTGCCGGCCGGCTTCTCCGGTTCCGGTTTTTCGGCCTCTTTGACCTCAGCCCCCTTGCCGTATACATTTCCTATACGCTCGCCGCCCTTTTTATCGGACCAGCTGAAGAAATAGTTCGTGGCAAGGTAACCGCAGGCAAACAGTATGACCATAAGAGCTATCCATGCGAATATGCGCACGATCCTGGGGGCCTTGTGCTCTTCCTCCTCGTAGTAATCATCCTCAATTTCATCTTCTTCAACAGGAGGAGCTTTTCTTGTACGGCGCGGGAGCTCTTCCTCCTCGTAATCTTCCCTGCGGGAACGGCTTTTTACGCGTCCGCGGGAAAGCCGTTCTTCCTTATCGAGCCTTTCCTCTTCTTCCTCGCGTTCGCGCAGAGTCTGTCTGCGGCGCACTGCCGGCGCGTCGTAATCATATTCTCTTTTCCCGCGTACTACAAACTGGCGCTCTCTTTTATCAGGATCATTCATTTTGCTTCCCCCATTTATCTTTTTATTAATATTCTCTCTGTGTCGGGTGTTCCCTTATATACTGTACGATACCCTGCGCTACCGTGCGCAGAAGTTTGTCCCTGTACAACGGGTTCTTAAGCCTCGCCGCTTCCGCGGCATTCGTAAGGTAGCCCATCTCAACCAGGACAGCCGCCATGCCGGCCCCGCGCAGGACAAAGAAAGGAGCCTGCATGACTTTCCGCATCGGAAGTCCTCCCGCTTTGGAGGCACTGTGAAGCATCTCTGCAAGGGTCGTGCTTTCGCTTATCTTATCATTCTGCTGCATATCGCCAAGTATCTTCAGCAGCAGCTGCGTTTTTCTGTCGGCGTTCTTTGCGGCCTGGGCATTGTCGACCCCGGCTGAGATTTCTTTGTTTTCTGCTATGGCGAGGTTCATCGCGTCCCTGTCTGTCGGAGGCGCCATTATATAGTATTCCAGCCCGGCTACCTCGCTGCGCCCCTTCGGCATCGCGTTGCAGTGGAGGCTGACGAACACGTCAGCATTGTTCTTATTTGCAAATTCGGTGCGCTCCGCGAGTTTGAGGAATACGTCGGTCTCACGCGTAAGACGCACATCGACTCCATATGCACGCAATATGGTCTTCAGCTGCAGCGCAGCCAGCAGGTTTATATCCTTCTCGCGCGCTCCGTTCGCCTGAGCCCCCGGATCATGGTCCCCATGCCCCGCATCGACTACCACTATCGGTTTTTTGCCGCCGGTAAAGGGCGCTGCGGAAACGACAACAGGAGGCAGTGTTTCTTTCTCCGGCGCCGGCGGTGCAGTCGTCTGCAGCGCCGCAACCTGTTCTGACGCTGCCTGCTGTTCTGACACCCTCTGTGCCGCGGCCTGTTCCGCCGCACGCTGCTCTGCCGCCATCCGTGCCGCGGCCTGTTCCGCCGCTGCCTGCTCCGCCGCACGCTGTGCCGCGGCCTGTTCCGCCGCTGCCTGCTCCGCCGGCACCTGCTGCGCAGCGGAAGCTTCCGGCGAAGGATAGGCCTTAGGTATTTCTATGGTGTTGATCTTAACCGGGGACTGCGGCTCCGGCGCTGCCTTAGGCTGAGAGTCAGCCGCGCTTTCTTCTTTTTGTCCCTGCGCCGCATAGCTGCCCCAGCGGAGATTCATCCCCGTTCCGGCGGAGGCAAAGAAATACTGCACCGCGTCCCTCACGCCGCCCGCTTCTCCCCACCAGTGACCGTCACTGAAAGACACCGGTTTAGAAAGGCTCACGATCTTACCTGATGATCGTACGATGTTGGAAGCGTTCCAGAATTCTATTTTTCTGCCGTTCAGCGCAGCCGATACAGACGTCAGATCTTTGTTCGGAAGAAGCCCGAGCGACATAAGCATTTCGTCTATTGCCACCTCGGTCACCGAAGAATCGGTGCGCACAGGTATATTTCCCTTTTTTACCTGGCCGTCCCACAGCTCGACAGCCCCCTCGGCAAATGCCGCGGATGAAGCAAACAGAAAGATAAAAGCCGCCGCGATAAAGATCAGAAGCGATAATTTCCTATTTTCCCGCAATGACAACATTTTCTATCACCACCGTAGGCGCGGCAACAGACCCTGAGAAGGTAAGGTCTGAGCCTAAAGCCGTTATTTTTTTCATCAGATCAAGCAGATTTGACGCGATAGTAACGCCGCTCACAGGGACCGTGAGCCCGCCGTTCTCTATCCGCAGTCCTTTGGCCCCAAGCGAAAAATCCCCGCTTACAGGATCTATCGTATGGAGCCCCATAAATTCCGTAATATATATTCCGTCGGCTATGCGGCTTTGCAGCGCGCTGGGACTCTCCTGCCCCGCTTCGAGAATCAGGTTGGTGGTGCCGACGTCGGGCAGCGAAGACATCGTCCTGCTGCAGTTGCCGGTAGTTCTGACTCCGTCTTTTGCCGCGCTCTGAAGATTATACAGGAAAGCGGCCGCCGTGCCGTTTTTTACCAGTTCCGTCCTTTGTGTCGGGACTCCTTCATAATCCCAAGACGAAGTCCCCTGTTTCCATGGTATGCGCCCGTTGTCGGTGAGGCTCACGCATGGCGACGCTACATTCTGCCCCAGCTTTCCGCGCAGCAGTGAGCGCCCTTTCTGTATCTCCGGCGCGCAGAAGAGCTTTCCGACAACATCGACGAGGGCGGCTGCCGCCTCAGGCTCGATCATCACGGTATATGTCCCTGTAGGGACAGGAGCTCCGCCCAGCGCGGATACGGTATCCTTTACTGCGCGTTTCGCGATCTTAACTATATCTATCTCATCCATTCTGAGCGCATCGATGCCGTAACCGCCCATTTCGGAATACTCTCCCTCTTCTGCCAGCACAAGTAAGCCGCAGCTTGCGCCGGAGGAGCTCTCCCAGCCGGAAAGCCCGTTTGTTGTTGCAAAGAACGATTCCCCCCAGCCGTTCCGCCATGCGGCCTCGCGCACGGATCTCACACGTGCATCGCTGCCGCGTGCTATCTTCGTCATCTCAAGGCAGTATTTCATGCGCTCTTCGTGCCTGATGCTGCGTATCGCAAGATCCTCGGCGTCAAGCCCCGGATCGCTGATAAGGGGGCCTTCGTACAGCCCGACGCCCTCTTCCGGCTCCGACGCGCGGGCATTGTGAAGGCTCCACTCTACAAGCGCGTCGACAGAGGCTGCGTCAAGACGGCTGCCGCTTGCTATGCCCTGGCGCCCGTCGCTGATTATAGTACGAACTCCTATTCCGGCCGATACCCCGGACGAACATTCTTCGATCTCTCCGTCAAGCAGAGAAAGGCTGCTGCCGCAGCTTGAGCAGCAGAGTACATCGGCACCCGACGCGCCAAGCTGCAGCGCACGCGAAAGCGCGTGTTCCGCAAGCGCCTCGACATCGCCGCGTTTCTGAAAAGGCGTACCGCTCACGATGAAAGCACCTCTGAGATTATCTCAGCGGCGCGCTCCGCGTCGGCGCGCGTCACATCAAGATGCGTCACAAGGCGTATGCGTCTCGGAGATATCGCAAGCAGCAGCAGCCCCTTTTCACGGCACCCGGCTTCAAACTCTGCGTCGCTGAGACGGCAGCCGTGCAGCGGGAAAAAGACCATGTTCGTCATATTGCGCACTTCCTCGACCGCCACACCGCCTGCTTTCAGCAGTTTTACGAGAAGCGCTGCGTTTTCATGATCTTCCGCAAGGCGCTCAATATTGTGCCTGAGCGCATACAGGCCGGCGGCGGCGGCTATGCCCAGCTGCCTCTGGGCGCCTCCTATGCGCTTGCGCCATCTTACCGCCTCATCTATAAATTCACGGCTGCCGCACAGCATCGAGCCCAAAGGAGCGCCGAGCCCCTTCGAGAGACAGAACTGTACGCTGTCCGCTTCTTTAGTATAAGCGCTTACCGGGACTCCGTGACGCACAGCCGCGTTGAATATCCTTGCCCCGTCAAGGTGCACATGGAATCCGAGACGTTTTCCCTCGCGCGCAGCCGCAGCGAATTCTTCCGGCGCTGACGCGATCCCCCCTGCGTAATTATGTGTGTTTTCCAAAGCAAGTATCGAAGTCCTCGCATGATGCACATCGCCGTCGATCCGCGCCGCGCGGTCTATCTCTTCCGGAGAGGGTATGCCGCCCTCGTCTGACAGCTCATAGGGGCAAAGGCCTGCTATCGCGGCAGCCCCTCCGACCTCAGAACATAAAATATGGGAACTTTTCCCGGCAAGGACGCTTTCACCGTGACGCCCGGCGGTCAGAAGTGCAAGCAGGTTCCCCATCGTCCCGGAGCAGGCATATATCGCGGCCTCTTTGCCGGTTATCTCCGCCGCGTATTCGGACAGAGCATTTGACGAAGGGTCGTCGCCGTATATATCATCTCCGACTTCCGCAGAGGCAATGACGCGGCGCATCTCGCGGGAGGGCCTTGTCACAGTATCGCTTCTGAAGTCCATTATCTTCTGATCCATTAATATCAGCCTCCAGTCCCATGCATATGATCCGGACGCCGTTTATCTTATTCCCAGTCTTGCCCACGGCAGAAAATCATCCGACACCGGGATGCCGACAGATATGCCGGGTTTATTTCCACCGTGAAAGTCAGAACCGGCCGTTGCAAACAGCCCGAATCTCCTTGCGAGCTCCAGATGTCTGTATGTCATTTCGGGAGAGTTTGAGCCGTATATCGCTTCTATCCCCCACAGGCCCGCTTCTTTAAGCCGGGCCGTCAGCGCAGAGAGAGCCTCTTCGTCCAGCCCTGTCTGATGCGGATGAGCCAGCACGGCAAGACCGCCGGCAGAGCGCACAAGCGATATGCACTCCTCGGCAGAGAGGCGAACGCGCGGTACATATGCCGCGCCGCCGCGCGCAAGATATTTTGTAAATGCCTCGCTGATGTCCGACACATATCCCTTGTCGATCAGCAGCCTTGCTATGTGCGGCCTTGCCACCACCTCGCCGCCGGAATATTTCTCCGCTTCCTCAACGGATACGTCCATTCCCATTCCGCGCAGCTTTTCGCAGATCTTAAGGTTGCGTTCCTGCCTGCACCTGCGTATATAACAAAGCCTTTCCTCCATCTGCGGGCTGCCCGGCGTTATCCTGTATCCTAAGATATGAAGCGTATACGGCGCTTCCGCGGACAACTCAATGCCGCACAGCCCCGCGATATGCTCGTCGGCGCATGCAGCGGCAAAAGAGGCCAGCCCCGAAGTCGTATCATGATCCGTCAGCGCCGCCATAAAAAGTCCCTGCCTTTTGGCAAGACGCGCTATCTGCGCCGGCGTGCAGGTCCCGTCAGAATATGTGCTGTGGACATGCATGTCAATTATTATCATCTATCTCTGTTTCCTTGTCATCGTCTCCGTACGGCGAAGAAATACCGCGCAGAAAAAGTTCATGGGCAAGGATCATAGCCGCAAGAGAAAGCTTTGACACATCTCCTTCGCTGAAAGCACCGGCTGTGCCTGCCTCCAGCTGAAGGACTCCCAGTTTTTCGGCACGCGCGGTGAGCGGGACGGATATCAGTGAACGTGCGTCGCGGTCAAGAGGCTGGTCCCTTCCTGTGACCACCTTTGATATCCTCATGCTCCTGCCGGAACCGTAAACTTTCCACGGCACGCCGCCGTTTTTTCTTAAGACGCGCTCCGGCAGATCGAAATGCTTCGGCAGATAGAGTTCTCCGTCTATGTCGGCAAGTATAATAAAGACAGCGGCTTCCGGCGCCATCTCCTGCAGAGAGCGCCATGCGCTCTCGATCATAGGAGTAAAGCCCTCTGTCTGAGCCAAAATCGCTGCAAATGTGTCCAGCACCGGGATGAGCCTGTCATAACGATCCCTGAAGTACAAAAGATACGCGCTGATAACGAAAAAGAGGGCAAATACAGACAATGCTTCCGTCCAGCTGAACACTCCGGCGGCAGCAGCCGCCACCGCAGCTGCCGCACATATGACCAGGTTTGTTTTATAGGGCCAGCGCCCAAACTCATTGAGACCTATAAAAGCCGCCACAAGAGCAGCGGCGAACAGCGCAAAGATACCGAATACACAGCTTATGCCCGCTCCCGCGGCCATAAGGATGATCATAATGACCGAGGCCCAGAATCTGCGCGGGCGGAAAAGCACCCGGAGTGAACTCTTACCATTTTTCAAAGTGCAGTTCGTCTCCTTCAAGGGTCATTATTCTGATGCCTTCATAATCGATCACCGCGGCGCTCCCCGCTTCGCGCCCTTTGGGAATCGTGGTGGAGCCGGGGTTCAAAAATATCGTTCGCTCTTCACGGGAAAGAGAGCATATATGGGTATGGCCTGAGATCGCGAGGTCCACGTCGCTGCGCAGCGCCATCGCTCTCAGCAGCGGGAAGTTGTCTCCGTGCATCATAAGTACCCTGCGCCCGTTCCAGAGAAGAGAGACACAGCTCTGCATCTCCGGTTCCAGCACCATCGCGTCTACTGCCGCATCGCAGTTGCCCTGTGCTATGATGACGCGCCCGCCGTGTTTGTGGAATACATTTATATCATCTGCCAGGTCTGCCGGCGTATAGCCTCCGGGAATCGCGTTCCGCGGACCGTGGTAAAGGACGTCGCCCGCATGCAGCACCGTTTTTACTCCGGGGCCGAAAAGGGACAGAGCCTTGCGCCACGCACAGCAGCTTCCATGCGTGTCTGAAAGCACCCCTATCTTTCTGTCGTTTATCGTTTCCGCAAACATAAAGCTGCGGCACCTCTCTCTCGAAAAATCTGTGTTTTATATTATAATTCAGAGCAGCAGTAAAGATAAACAGTCAAGGGGGCAAATCCGATGAATATAGATATAAAAAATCTTCCGGATCAGAATATGTTTCAGCTCGTCAAATCACTTGAGCTCGTTTCCGCGCGCGTTTTGGATTCTGTCATCAAATCAGGGCAGCTGGCTTCCTCTGCCACACCTGAGATGCAGATGCTTTTCGAACAGTGGACGGAATGCATAGGCGGAGCAATAGCTGACGCAGCCGAAAAAGAGGGCGCGATCGTCCCGGATAAGCTGGCGCAGGAGATAGGCGTGACTCCGGCTACCGTGATCTCACTTTCGCTTGCTCTGCACCGCATGGGAAAGATAAAAATAACCGAGATAAAAGCGTCACCTTCAGACGGCGCCAATACCGAGATCTGCGGCTGCCTTAAGTAGCGTCTTTTTTTATCTCTTATAAAGCTATATACTTTCTGCCGTGTGTGAGGGCACATTTTGATCTGTTCAGGGGGAAGGGTTAAATAATGGCAGAGGAAAAACTGCTTGAATTAAAGGATCTGCACGTCTCTGTAGACGGACGCGAGGTCCTGAAGGGCGTATCTTTATCGGTGGACGCCGGGGAAATACACGCGCTTTTCGGCCCCAACGGCTCCGGAAAGACGACGCTGCTGAATACCGTGATAGGTTTTTCGAGGTATAAAGTAACCGGCGGATCTATCCTGTTCAAAGGACAGGATATAACAGATGCAACTATAGACGAACGGGCGCGTATGGGGATCGGGATCTCATTCCAGAGACCGCCCACCGTAAAGGGCGTCACATTGAGGGCCCTTGCATCTCTCGGAAGAGACGGGCTTTCCGCGGAAGAGATCGAAAGCGCCGCCGCAAACCTGGACGCGGCAGAGTTTCTCGACCGCGACATCAACGCCGGGCTGTCAGGCGGAGAGATGAAACGCACCGAGATGCTGCAGATAATACTGCAGCAGCCGGAGCTGGTCTGCCTCGACGAACCGGAATCCGGCGTTGACCTGGAAAACATGGCCCTTATAGGACGCGCCGCGCGCATAGCGCTCGGGCGCGAGGTGCCAGGCGGCCAGTGCACCCGTCTGAAAAAGAGCCTGCGCAGCGGCTACAGGGCAGGACTGGTGATCACGCATACCGGACAGATAATGGATCATATCTATGTCGACAAGGGGCATGTGCTGATGAACGGGGAGATAGTCTGCTCCGGCAACGCGCAGGAGCTGCTCGGCGAGATTCGCAGCCACGGGTATACGGAGTGCTTCCGCTGCGCCGGCTGTGACAGGAGGAACTGAAAATGAAAGAATACCGCGTCGAAGAACACCTCGGCGATTTTACAAGCGAAGCTCCGCATCATGACGAGATAAAAGATCTCTCCGCGCTTGCTGATGCGGACAGGAAAAGGCTGCTGCGGGCAGGCATAGACAAAAAGCAGCCGGCAGCCGGTACTTTCGTACACTCCGACCACAACACGGTGTACTGCAACTCACGTCTCAAAGGGGTAGAGCTTGCCCCGATATCATACGCGCTTTTCAAACACGAATGGCTCAGGGATTACTACTGGAAGATAATGGACAGGGACAAAGACGCCTTTACCGAGCTTGCAGCGGAACGCAAAGAGGGCGGCTACTATATACGCAGCGAAAAGGGAGCAAAGGTAAACTATCCCGTACAGGCCTGCATGTATCTTGAAACAAACGCTCTTGCGCAGGACGTCCACAACATCGTTATAGCTGAAGAGGGCTCCGAGCTCAATATCATATCCGGATGCGCATCCGGGCCCAACGTCAGCTCCGGACTGCACGTAGGCGTATCGGAAATGTACGTCAAAAAGGGAGCTACACTGTCATTCACGATGGTGCACGACTGGGCCGAGGAGATGGCCGTGCGTCCCCGCACGACTGTGGTCGTGGAGGAAGGAGGGCGCTACATATCGAATTACGTCTGTCTTAAGCCCGCAAAGGATCTGCAGATGTATCCCACAGTATATCTGAACGGTCCGGGCTCCGCCGCGACATTCAACACCGTGCTGATGGCGGGCCCCGGCTCGAAGATGGATACCGGTTCGCGCGTATATCTGCGCGGCGCCGGTACACGCGCTGAGATCGTATCCCGCTCAGTTTCCACAGGGGGCACTATATATGCACGCGGACACCTTATCGGCGAAGCATCCGGCGTAAAAGCGCATCTTGAATGCAACGGGCTGCTGCTCTCTGACAACGGAGTCATCCTTGCTGTGCCTGAGCTCGAGGCCCGCCACAGGGATCTTGAGATGTCTCATGAGGCGGCTGTGGGCAAGATCAACCAGGAGGAGACCGAATACCTTATGGCGCGCGGTCTTTCCGAAGCAAAGGCCCAGTCGCTGATAGTCAAGGGTTTTCTTTCACTCGATATCTTAGGGCTGCCGGAAGCTCTGAAAAGCGACATAGACAGGATAATAGAAGAGTCCGCCGCCGCGGGAGCTATGTAAAAGCCGGCAGAAATAAAATACATAACAGACCGCAAGGACAACTGTTATGGACCTGTACGAAACAAAAACCGCCGCAAAGGCGGTTTTTATTTTTATTCTGCGGTTTTTTGCTTGACCTCACATCTTTAAAAGACTAAACTTTTAAGCTGTAAGCGAACGCATATTCGGGCGCCATGCCCGGGGAAGGAGATCATTTATGGACGCAAGCGGCCCCAGTCCTGAACAAACTGGACCATATAATTTATCTTTCCGCTGACGTTCGCCGGCTTTCTGTGCCCGCGGACATGATGCGGGTACGGGGGAAATTCCATGCTGAGAATAACAAAAACAACAGAGGCGCGGCTCGTTGAGCTTTCTCCGAACGATATAGAGGCGGGCGCATGGATCAGTCTTGTGCACCCGACTACCGAAGAACTCTCCGCGGCCGAGAGGATCACAGGGGCGCCGCAGGACTTTATCCGCTCTGCGATGGACCCTGAAGAGTCTTCGCGCATCGAGATCGAGGACAACCATATCCTCGTTCTTATCAACGTTCCTCTGAACCGGGATCCGAACGACTACTCATATGACACGATACCGCTCGGCATAATAATCACGCCGGACTATTTCGTTACGATATGCCAGGAGTACAACGACATCATCCAGAATTTTTCGGAATCGCGCTTCCGCTATTTCTGCACCTATAAGCGGACGCGCCTGCTCTTTCAGATCCTTTACCGTTCGGCGATGCTCTTTCTGAAGGATCTGCGTCAGATGACGCGGCGTTCTGATCAGATAGAACAGGATCTGCGTAAGTCGATGAAAAACGCCGAGCTTTTTCAGCTGCTCGATCTTCAGAAGGGGCTTACCTACTATTCCATGTCGCTCCGCTCCAACAAAGTCGTAGTCGAACGCCTGCTCAGGCTCTGCTCCAATCCGCAGGTCAGCCATATAATAAAATTCCGCGAAGAGGATGACGACCTTCTGGACGACGTGAGGGTCGAATACGATCAGGCAATAGAGATGGCTCAGATCCAGACTGACGTCCTTGCAGGGATGATGGACGCGTTTGCTTCCGTAATATCGAACAATCTGAACATCGTAATGAAATTCCTGGCGTCGATAACCATAGTGATGGCAATACCAACGATGGTGGCAAGCTTTTTCGGGATGAACGTCCCTGTCCCATGGGAGACTCATACAATGGGATTTGCCATCGTTTGCGTGCTCGCATTTGTGCTCACTGTGGCAACGACCTGGGTGCTCTGGAAAAAGCGGCTCTTTTAGCCCGGGGACCGCCGGTCCTGCCGCATAAGCCCCGCGCATAAAAGAAAGAAAAAGCCTTCCGCTTTTAATCATACGGAAGGCTTTTTGTCATCTCTTATTCGTCAGGCTCAGTACCCGAGTTCCTCTCCGACTATTATTACATGGCATTCGCGCCCGATAGGCGCGCGCTCAAGCAGCATTACCACACGGCAGAGCCTGTCATCGCTGCTGCAGTCGGAGCAGCGTCCGGTCACGGCACATGGCGTTCTGCGCGAAAGGCGCATCGCATTCGGAGGAGTCGCCTGATTGCGGGCGCGTTTGAGCGCTGAATGGACATCCGGCGCTATCTTGTTGACGCCGATTATATATATTATACTGCCGGGCCCCCAGGACATCGCTGCGGTACGGTTGCCGGTACCGTCGATATTCACTATCACACCGTCCATCGAAAGCGCATTGGCGCTGGTGACGAACCAGTCTGATGTAAGCTCGGCAAGCAGCGCTTTTTTCCTCTCGTCTTTTGTCATGTCCGGGGCCCAGTGCTCCGCTGTAACACAGCCTTTTTTCTTAAGCGCCTCGGGAAGCCCTATTTCACGGACCGTAACGCTGCCGGGAATCCCTACCGTGGAACCGTCTGGAATCAGCGCAAGGGCCGCTTCGCGGGCTGCCGCGGCATCCTTTGCAAAGGATGCATGAAAGCCGCGGGCCTCGAGCGCTTTGCATACGTTTTCGGCAAGAACTTTGTTTGCCGAATGCTTCGCCTCACAAAAATCCATACATATTCACCGCCTGTGATAAGTATTTTTATGTCTCAATCAAATTATAATTTATATTTCGGAGATAGCGCCATAACAAGCCGTTTAAGTCAGAAGGACGCCACGCGCCGGCAGGACCGCCTCTGCTGCCGGCAGTCCGCATAATTCGCAAAAGCGCCTCAGTACAAAAGATGAGGCGCGCAGGACCGCACGCCTCATCTTTTATCGGCAGATCATACCCTGGTTATATCTCATAAGCCTCCGGAGCATCCTGTTCTTCCTGCCCGATGTTGACCAGATTTTCCCTTGAGAATTTGTTCGGCAGGAAATCCTTCGCGACCTGAGGGAAGAGTATGTAGGAGAGAACGTCTTCCGGCTGCGTGCACCAGATGCCTATCTCTTTCTTAGCCTGCTCTATCTCCGGCGGTATCTTTTCACCCGGACGGCAGGTTATAGGTTCCTCATCGCCGAGGACCAGTTTCTGGACCTCAGGATCCACGGGCGCCGGGGTTCTTCCGTAATAACCGCGGAAATACTGCTGGACTTCATTCGGGACCATTTTCCAGCGTTTGCCGGTTATCACGTTCATCGCTGCCTGGGTCCCCACTATCTGGCTTGTCGGAGTAACGAGCGGAGGATAGCCCATCTCTTTGCGGACGCGCGGGACCTCTTCCATAACTTCGGCAAACTTATCCAGACAGCCTCCCTCCTTAAGCTGGCTCTGAAGGTTCGAATACATGCCGCCCGGTATCTGATAGAGAAGGATATTGATGTTGACGCCGGAGATACCCATGACTATATCTTTATATTTTTCACGCAGCATCTGGTAGTGTTTCGCTACCGGCAGCAGCTTCTCAAGCGAAAGGCCTGTATCAAGCGGGCCGCCGGCAAGAGCCGCTATTATGGTTTCCGTTGCCGGCTGGCTCGTACCCATAGCAAAGGGCGAGATAGCGCAGTCTACTATATCGGCTCCGGCTTCAAGGGCGGCAAGATATGTCATCGCCGCCATGCCGCTGGTATAGTGGCTGTGGATCTGCACCGGCAGATCGACCTTTTCCTTTATCGCCTTTACCAGCGAAGAAGCGGCTACAGGCGAAAGGAGTCCCGCCATGTCTTTGATGCATATCGAATCCGCGCCCATATCAGCCATGTCGCGAGCCTGCTTTGCAAACAGCTCAAGCGTGTGCACCGGCGATATAGTGTAGGATATCGTCATCTGCAGCGTTCCGCCCTCTCTTTTGACGGCGTCGGCCGCGATCTCCATGTTGCGCAGATCGTTCAGCGCATCGAATACCCTGACTATGTCTATTCCGTTGCCGATGGCGCGCTTCACGAACTCACGCACGACTTCATCGGAGTAGTGGCGGTAGCCGACTATGTTCTGACCGCGCATCAGCATCTGCGTCTTTGTCTTTTTCAGACGCTTTCTTATCCGGCGCAGCCTGTCCCACGGATCCTCGTCAAGGAAGCGCATAGCAGCGTCGAATGTGGCGCCGCCCCACATCTCTATCGAATGATAGCCGACTTCGTCCATTGCCTCGCAGATAGGGAGCATATCGTCGGTGCGCAGACGCGTGGCCATGATCGACTGGTGGGCGTCGCGGAACGCCGTTTCCATTATTTTGGCGCGGCGTTTTGCCTCAGGCTGCTGCGGGGCGGGTTTTTTGTCCTTAACTACCACGACGCGCTCAGCCTTATCGGCCTCTTCTTTAGGAGCTGTCGTGACTTTTGTCGCTATTACGATGCCATTTTCTGTCTTTATCTTTTTTTTGATCTCAACCATATCCGCTTGTTACCCTTCTGTCTGCATATCTGCAAGATGCTTGTACAGACGCCATCTGTCGCTGAGAGATCTCTTTTCCTCTTCAAGAAGCTGTGCCGCTTCTTTCGGGGCAGTTGTCTTCAGACTCTTATATCTCACTTCGCCGTAAATGTAATCCTCAAGAGGCAGAGACGGTTCCTTGCTGTCTATTATAAGCGGGTTTTTGCCTGAGGCCGCCAGTTCCGGGTTGTATCTCATAAGCACCCAGTGACCGCTGTCGACGGCTTTTTTCTGCTGTTCAAGACCCTTTACCATATCTATGCCGTGCGCTATGCAGTGGCAGTAGGCAATGATAAGAGACGGTCCGTCATATGCCTCTGCTTCTTCAAATACTTTGACCGTGTGCGCATCGTTGGCACCTATCGCCACCTTGCCTACGTAGACGTTGCCGTAGCTCATTGCCATAAGTGCAAGGTCCTTTTTGCCGATGCGCTTTCCTGCCGCGGCAAACTTGGCAACCGCGCCGCGCGGCGTCGACTTGGACGCCTGTCCGCCGGTATTTGAGTAGACTTCAGTGTCAAGCACCAGTATGTTGACGTTCCTGCCGGAGGCTATTACGTGATCAAGTCCGCCGTAGCCTATGTCGTATGCCCAGCCGTCTCCGCCGACACACCAGACTGATTTCTTCGCCAGGTCGTCTATCACCGATTCAAGTTCCTCGCCCTCGGGGCTCCAGTTATGCTCCAGATAGGCCTTTATATCGGCGATGCTGTTTTTCACCGCGCGAATCTCCGATTCCGTCTTCTGCGGAGCTTCGAGGATCTGCTTTACCCTCTCTTCCCCGATCTCCGGGGCCATCTTGCCAAGCAGTTCTTCCGCATACTCTCTGCGTTTGTCTATGCTGAGACGGAAACCGAGACCAAATTCAGCCGCATCCTCAAAGAGTGAGTTGCTCCATGCGGGGCCGTGTCCTTCATCGTTGACCGCCCACGGCGTCGTCGGCAGGTTGCCGCCGTATATCGACGAACAGCCCGTAGCATTCGCTATTATCGCCCTGTCGCCAAAGAGCTGCGAAAGCAGCTTAAGGTAAGGAGTCTCGCCGCATCCGGCGCAGGCGCCTGAGAACTCAAAGAGCGGTCTGAGCAGCTGCACGTCTTTGACTGTGGCCGTGTTGAGCTTCTCTCTGTCTTCACCGGCAACGTCGGGGATAGAGAGGAAGCAGTTCCAGTTGGCGCGCTCTGTCTCTCTGAGCGGCATCTGGGTCTTCATCACCAGCGGGCGCTCCGTTTCTTCTTTTTTGGCCTTGTTTACCGGGCAGTTGCTGACGCAGAGACCGCATCCGGTGCAGTCTTCAGGCGCGATCTGAAGCGTATAGGCCTTGCCTTTGAAGGCGGGCCACTTGGCGTCCGCATGCTTGAATGTCTCCGGAGCTTCATCAAGGATACGTTTGTCGTAGACCTTTGAGCGGATAGCCGCATGCGGGCATATAAGGACACATTTGCCGCACTGTATGCAGGCGCCGGGATTCCAGACCGGGATGTCTATCGCTATGTTGCGCTTCTCATACTGCGTCGTAGCGCTCGGGTAAGTTCCGTCTTCCGGCAGCGCAGACACCGGAAGGAGGTCTCCATCAAGAGCCATCATCGGTCCGAGGACGTCCTTTACAAATTCCGGGGCGTCGTCCGCTACAGGAGCCTTGATGTCAAACGTACTCGTGGCCTTTTCTGGCACTTTGACCTGATAGAGGTTATCGAGCGTAGCGTTTACCGCATTTATGTTCTTATCTACTATCGCCTGGCCCTTTTTGGTGTAGCTCTTTATTATCGAGTTCTTGATAGCATCTATCGCTTTGTCCTGAGGCAGTATGCCGCTTATCGCGAAGAAGCAGGTCTGCATTATCGTATTGGTGCGTGAGCCCATGCCTGTCTCTTTCGCTATCTTGACTGCGTCTATGACATAGAACTTGAGATGTTTGTCTATTATCTGCTTCTGATAGCTGTACGGCAGCTTGTCCCATATCTCATCGGGGCCGAAGGGGGCGTTCAGAAGGAACGTGCCGCCGTCCGCAGCGTTTTTCAGTATGTCAAGCTTCTCGACAAAGCTGTAGACATGGCAGGCCAGGAAGTTTGCCTTATTGATAAGGTAGCTGGCATAAATCGGATCCGGGCCGAAGCGCAGATGGCTTACCGTTATTCCTCCGGACTTTTTGGAGTCGTAGCTGTAGTAGCCCTGCGCGTACAGGTCTGTTTCCTGTCCGATGATCTTTATCGAGTTCTTGTTTGCACCTACTGTGCCGTCTGAACCGAGACCATAGAAGAGGCAGCGCACGGTACGCGGATTTTCGGTATCATAAGAGGGGTCGTAGGGCAGACTTTTGAATGTGACGTCGTCCTCTATGCCTATCGAGAAGCTGTCTTTCGGCTCGAGCTTCTTGAGCTCGTCAAATACGCCCTTGACCATTGCGGGAGTAAAGTCCTTCGAGGAAAGACCGTAGCGTCCGCCGACTACTTTTATGCCGCTGCCGCAGAGAGCTTCCTTAACGTCCGCGCAAAGGGGCTCGCTTATCGCCGCGGGATCTTTCGAGCGGTCAAGTACGGCTATCTTTTTGACGGAAGCAGGCAGCGCGTTCTTAAAGCGGCTGATATCGAAAGGCCTGTAGAGATGCACGGAAAGGACTCCGACCTTCTCTCCCTCTTCGATCATATGCATTACCGTCTCCAGCGCCACAGCTGCGCCGCTTCCCATTATCACTATCACACGATCCGCGTCGTCGGCGCCGTAATAATCAAAGAGATGGTACTGACGGCCGGTCTCTTTTGCGAACCTGTCCATAGCGCCCTGGAAGATATCCGGCATTGCCGCATAGTAGGCGTTGGCGCCCTCTCTGCTCTGGAAGAAGACGTCGGGGTTCTGCGCGGTCCCGCGTACGAACGGGTTGTCAGGCGTAAGTCTGGCGAAGCGGTGCTCGCGCACAAGATCATCATCTATGCAGGCCCTCATCGTATCATAGGGAATCTCTTCTATCTTCATCTCTTCATGGCTGGTGCGGAAGCCGTCAAAGAAGTGCAGCACCGGCACGTGCCCTTCAAGAGTGGCCATCTGTGCGATCAGTGCGTTGTCGGTCGCCTCCTGCACCGTGGCTGAGCATAGCATAGCCCAGCCGGTGCCGCGCACGGCCATAACATCGGAGTGATCTCCGAATATCGAAAGCGCATGCGTGGCAATGCTTCTTGCGGTAACATGCATAACAGTGCTCGTGAGCTCACCTGCGATCTTGAACATATTGGGAATCATAAGCAGGAGCCCCTGTGAGGCGGTAAATGTCGTGCCGAGCGACCCTGCCTGCAGCGCTCCGTGGTAAGCGCCGGACGCGCCGGCTTCGCTCTGCATCTCCGCTACCAGCGGCACAGTTCCCCAAATGTTCGGGCGTCCCTCAGCCGACCACTGATCAGACCACTCGCCCATCGGAGACGAAGGTGTTATTGGATAGATAGAGATAACTTCATTTACGGCATGGGCCACATGCGCCGCCGCTTCGTTGCCATCTACCGTCACCATCTTCTTTTGTCTCATATCAGTTTACCTCCTGCGGTTATCGCCAACATTTAGAGAAATTTGGATTAATTGTCAGCCACGATATTATTACACATCATGCAAAAAAAAGCTATAGCCGGAACCCAAGGAATACAGAGCAAACAGACGGCAAGCGAATACCCCTTTTGTTCGCTGTCAATCTGAAAACTTTACATTATGCCAAAGTGATTCGCCGGAGCTTCTTGATAGTATTCTTAATTTTAAAAATCTTATATAGCAAATGAAATATACCAATGCTATGTCAACATTATATATCAAAAATGTTTAATTTGAGCACACAGGCCGGGTGACTGGAAAGCATCATCCGGCCTGCGTGTTATTTCGCTGCGTACACCGCGTCGATAAGCGTCCCGTCACGGTACTCGACTGCCGCAATGAGCCTGTCACAGTCAAATTCTATCGTTTCCGGCACACCGGTAAGCTTTTCCACTTCTTTTTTCAAGGAAGATATGTCTTTGACCGCAAGCCCCGCTTTCAGAGCGGCCTCAAGCAGTTCGGGGCGGCGGCTGTTTATGCATATGCCGCGCTCCGTGACGATCGCGTCCACAGTTTCCCCCGGCGTCGTTACTGTTGTGACTCTCTCTTTTACCGAAGGGACGCCGCCCCTGAAAGAAGGGCAAACGACGATCGACAGCTTTGCTCCCGCAGCTGTGTCCTGATGTCCGCCTGACGCCCCCCGCAGCACGCTGTCGTTGCCGGTTAGCACGTTTACGTTAAAGTCAGTATCGACTTCGAGCGCCGCAAGTATCACACAGTCAAGGTTGTTGACGAGAGCCCCCGCGTTGAACGGATTCGCGTACCATGAAGCGTCGATCTCTATATGACCCGGGTTTGAGATCATCGATCTTGTGACTGCGGCGTCGAACGACTGCACGTCAAATACCGTCTTAAACAGCCCCTTATCGTGCATGGAAGCCATATAACCGCCGACTCCGCCGAGTCCGAAACTTCCCGTTATTCCTTTTTCCGTCATGTACTCTTCAAGATAAACGGCTGCGGCAAGGCTCGCCCCGCCGACTCCCATCTGGAATGAGAAACCCGGTTCAACTATGCCGGACGCCTTCATCAGCTTAAAAGAATCCTCCGCTATACGCAGGTCTACCGGGTTGCGCGTTATGCGCGCAGCGCCTGTGGCTATCTTCGACGGGTCACCTATACTCTCCGTTACAACGACCTGGTCTACAAGATACTGCGGTATGGATATCTTCGGTGACAGCGGGTATTCGACGAGATTGTCGGTAACAGCTATCACATGCGCGGCGTTTCTCGCGTCCGTTATCGCATATCCGAGAGAACCGCAGGCTGATGGCCCGTAACATCCGCTTATATTGCCGAGGCAGTCGCAGGCAGGCGCGGCAAGAAAAGCGACGTCTATTTTTATAGCGCCCTCTTCGATAGCGCGAGCCCTTCCGCCGTGACTTCTGATGACAACGGGGATATCTGTTTCCCCGCTTGAGAGGAGTTTACCAAGCCTCCCCCGGACGCCGGACGTGTACAGCTTACCGATCAGCCCGCTTCTGATATAGTCTGCGACACAGTCATGTGCGTCCGGGATCGAGCTCGGCGCGAAGGTGAGGTTCCTGAGACCCATGGCCTCCATCTCTTTAAGAACCATGGGGATGACAGCGTCCCCGCTGCGCAGGTGATGGTGGAAGGAAACAGTCATGCCGTCCGTCAATCCGGATCTTTCGATCGCTCTGCGCAGCGAGGAAGCAACTTTATCTCTGCACGGCGCGCAAGCCTTGACAGGCAGAGACGCCCGTATCTTGCCCTTAAGCCCGCCGGTTATTACCGAAAACGGCGAGCTGTACGGTTCGAATGCTCCGACCCCGGGTATTTCCAAAGGGACCAGTCTTTTAAGAGAGTTCAATACGCTTTTCATCGGTTTATTCCACCTTTATTCCGTAAAGCTCCGCAAGTTCCAGAAGGTGTCTCGACCTGGCGACCACCGGAGCGTCCACCATCCTGCCGTCTACTGAGACCACGCCTTTGCCGTCCCGTTCTGCTTTTTCCGCCGCTTCCATGACGCGGCATGCTTTGCGCAGTTCCTTCTCAGCAGGGATGAAGGCTTTGTGTATCACGGCTATCTGGCTCGGATGTATGCATGCTTTGCCGGTGAAACCGAGCCCGACTATCTCTTTCGTCTCCCGCAGGAGTCCCTCGCTGTCCTGAAGATCGGCCCATACCGTGTCGTATGAATCGACTCCCGCCGCATGGGCCGCCGCCACTACCCGGCACCTTGCGTAAAAGAGCTCGCGCCCCTCTTTTGTCTTCTGAATGCCCATATCGGCAGTAAAATCCTGACCGCCTATCGTGAGCGCGGAGACCCGCGGCGATGCCGATGCAACTTCAAAAGCCCTTTCAAGGCCCAGCGCCGTTTCGATCATCGCGTGTATCTTTACGGAATTTATAGGCATACCGCATTCTTTTTCGATTTTTGTTATCTTTTCATCAGCGAAGAGAATGTCAGAAGGGCCGCTGCACTTGGGCAGGCGAACCGCGGCCGGGGCACAGGGGATGATCTCCTCTATGTCTTTTTCAAAAAACTCCGTATCCGCCCCGTTTACTCTGACTGTGACAATGAGCTCTTTGAAATCATAATTTTTCAGAAATTCCGCTACCATTTTGCGGGCCGCGTCTTTTTCGGTAAGAGCAACAGCGTCCTCAAGGTCGAGCAGGATACTGTCGGCTCCGAATACCGGCGCGTGCTGGATCATGCCGGGAGAATCGCCGGGGATGTAAAGCATGGATCGGCTCGCCCTCACCGTACTTCACCTTCCTCCCCGGCCGCGCGTTCAAGCGCGGTCTTAAGGCGCGCTCTTAAAGTGATCTCTATGGCTCCCTGATCACATATGGAGATCCTCGCGCAGGTAACTTTGTATTCCTTCAGGATATCGTCCACGAGCGCCGCTGTCCTTTTGCTAAATATCACGCTGTTTGCACCGCTGTATTCCAACTCCGTCCCTTCATAAGCCGGAAAGACAGTTACGATGCAGTCCGAGGACTCAAGTGTGCCGGCAACGGCACTTCTTACTATTTTCATAACGGTATGCCACCTTTCTTGATCGTGCTGAATCTTTGCCCGGGCAGCTTATAAGCTGCCGCGCACTATAATCTGCCGGCAACAGCGGTCAGGAATTCTTCGGATGTAAGCTGTTTTTTGTCAGTAAGCTCGGATATCGCAAAAATATCCTTTGTCATCTCTCCGTTCTCGATGGTCTCTACGGAAGCCTTCTCCATGCGGTCGGCAAATGAGCAGAGTTTTTCGTTCTTATCAAGCTCGCCGCGCTTCCTTAAAGCGCCGCTCCACGCAAAAACGGTGGCCATCGGGTTGGTCGATGTCTTTTTACCTTCAAGGTACTGGTAGTAATGGCGCGTAACTGTGCCGTGAGCCGCTTCATATTCATAAATGCCTGCGGGAGAAACGAGAACAGACGTCATCATTGCAAGGCTGCCGAATGCGGTGGCGACCATATCTGACATAACGTCGCCGTCATAGTTTTTGCATGCCCATATGAACCCGCCGTTTGAACGGACGACCCTTGCCACGGCGTCGTCAATAAGCGTGTAGAAATAAGTTATGCCTGCCTTCTCAAAATCAGACTTAAACTCTTTCTCATATATCTCATCGAATATGACTCTAAATCTCTGGTCATACTTTTTGGAGATCGTGTCTTTGGTGGAGAACCAGAGATCCTGCTTCATATCCAGAGCATATTTAAAGCAGGAGCGCGCAAAGCTCGATATAGAGTCGTCGAGATTATGCATTCCCATCGCAACGCCGGGACCTGTGTATTCGAAGATCGTCTCTTCCTGCCCCTTGCCGCTGCTGCCGTCGGACGGTTCAAAAACCATTTTCAGAGCTCCGGCGGAGGTGATGCTCATCTCAACGTCCTTGTAAATATCGCCGTAGGCATGACGAGCTATCGTAATAGGCTTTTCCCAGGTCCTGACGGTCGGGCGCACCCCTTTTACCATGATAGGAGTACGGAAAACTGTGCCGTCAAGGATACTTCTTATCGTACCGTTCGGACTTTTCCACTGCTTTTTCAGCTTGTATTCTTCAACGCGCTGAGCGTTCGGTGTGATCGTCGCGCATTTGACCGCGACGCCGTACTTTTTCGTCGCCTCCGCCGCTTCGGAGGTCACCCTGTCGTCGGTCTCATCCCTGTGCTTCAGGCCCAGGTCGTAATATTCGGTCTTGAGCTCCACGTTGGGAAGTATCAGGACATCCTTTATCTGTTTCCACAGGATCCTCGTCATCTCGTCTCCGTCCATCTCAACTATCGGGGTGGTCATCTTTATCTTAGGCATTCTTTTCTCCTCCTTTATCTGTTAACGTTCATTCTCTTTCGCATAGAAATTCATCAGGCAGCCGGCTGTTATCACTGCCCGGTCGTCATTTGTAAGCCCCGGCATTTCGAGGGTTATCTCCTTTTTCACACCATTCGCTGAGATCAGCTGCGCGCTTATCTTCTCTTTTCCATTCTCTATGGCGCTGCGGACACCCGGAATGAAAAGCCACTGATTCGTTTCAAACATTCCTCTGCAGCTCTTTGAAACAATGAACGGGATCATTCCCCAGTTGATAAGGTTGCTGCGATAGCGTTTTGTCGCATATTCTTCGGCGATATTCGCCTGTCCTCCCAGTACTTTCTGAGAGGAAGCAGCCTGTTCACGCGCCGAACCGTCGCCCGGTCTGACCGCGAAGATAAGGCTGCCTATCGCAGTTTCGCCCCCGGCTTCCAAAACTCCGGCAAACTCAAAAAGCTTCTTTACTTCTTCAGGAAGCTCCTTCCCTTCTTCAACTGCTTTTCTGCGTGCGGCTTCAAGAGCTTCCGCTTCTTTCGCGCGTTTTACATAAAGCGGGTCCTTGCGCGACAGCGCAAACTGTGCGAGCTTAACGGGGTTCGAACGCAGCGAGGACGTCTCTCCCGAAGGTATCAGTTCGTCAGTTGTAGTCACGGGGTCTGTTATCACCGAGGCCATCCTGAGCAGCATATTGTCGGCAAGCGGCCAGACCTTCGGCCACGGCTTGATATTTGGGCCATATACCAGCTCGGCCTCTGAGTCTGCTGCGCCAAAACCAT